>Ga0102962_1001018_pt1 | contig 11535 bp, 9 predicted proteins | sample SalPonF2_C_D2_MG_FD_84519 | JGI IMG/M metagenome (GOLD analysis project Ga0102962, IMG submission 84519) | Salt pond soil microbial communities from South San Francisco under conditions of wetland restoration - Salt Pond MetaG SF2_C_D2_MG ...
AATACGAAAACGGCCACAAATTAAAATAGTTCTTCGTCTGCCACCATCGATAGGCCAAACCATTGGGTTCAAATATCATAAATACACATATGGCAAGCCCGAAAGCGGCTTCTTTAAGAAACAAAAAGTCCATAAACAGTCTTTCTCCCCAGCTGGTATCCATAAACTGCATGACACCAAGCTGCAATAGCTCCATAACAACAACCATGAATATGGACCCGAAAATCGTGCCGTGGATTGAGCCGACCCCACCGATGAGAATGACACCCACCAGCCACAATGACCAGAACCAGGGAAAATGTTCGGGGCTGATCGCTGCAAGATTGCTGATCCAAAACGCTCCGGCAATACCGCCGATAAAACCGGCAACGTAAAACGCATAAAGTTTATATTTGACAACATTAATCCCCATTACCTCAGCGGAAATATCATTGTCACGTATGGCCACCCAGGCCCTGCCCACCTTGGATCTTAGCAAATTGACCATGACGACAACACAGGAAATCACAAGAACGAGCATCATAAAATAGACCTTTAAATCACTGTCGATGACCCACGGTCCAACCTTGATGGTCCCCGGAGGCAAAGAAAAGGCCTGTCCTCGCCCGCCGATCTGGCTCACATATCCTGTAATAATAAAATCTACGGTAATGAACTGAGCGGCCATGGTGGTTAAAATCAGATAAAATCCTTTGACCCTGGCAGAAGGGAGTCCGAACAAAACACTCCATATACCGGCTGCAAATGCGGCAATTAGGATGCTTAAAGGATAAGCGACACCGAAATCCATCATGAATTTAGGCCAGGGGAATTCAAGGATAAGCAGGGTGCTTGTATATGCGCCCACGGCTATAAAGGCGGCATGGCCCAGGGTTATCTGGCCGCAAAAACCGATTAAAAGTTGTACGCCTAAGGCCCCGAGTACCGTATAGCCGACCTGGTTACAAACACTGAGCGAATAAGAATCTGCAAACAATGGAATAACAACAAACAGGATGATAAAGAGAAGGATCATCTTGCCCTTGATAAACTTGGTCTGCCACCACCCATGATCCTGATGATAATCCTGATGGTAAACACCACAGGGAAGCCAGGTTGTTGACATTTAATAAACTCCGAAGTTAATTAAAAATTTACGATTGAAAATTGTCAATTGGATTACACGCGTTCAATCCGCTCCCATCCCCACAATCCATGGGGTTTAAAAAGCAAAAAAATCACCATGAAAACAAAAGGGGCAACCTCTTTGACGCCGCCGGGAAAGTATTTGTCCAAATACGCCCCACAGACGTTCTGTAACACGCCGATGACAATTCCACCCACAATGGCGCCGGGTACTGAATTGAGCCCCCCCAGAACTACCGCAGGTAAAACCAACAGACCGAGGTACCCCACGGATATATTCAACCCGTTGATGTTGCCCAAAAGGGTGCCGCCGACACCGGCCGCCATAAAAGCAATGGCCCAGGCCGCTGCATAAACGAATCTTGCGCTCACACCCAGGGAGAGGGCGGCCATCTCATCGTCGGCAGTTGCCTGCATGGCAAGACCCCAGCGGGTATATTTAAAAAAGCAGACAAAAACGATTAAAAGAATGATGGCGGCCACAAAGCTCCAGAGATACGCCTGACCAACAATGACGGGCCCGATGTGAATAGGCTCAATTGAAAAAACCGGCGGGGTAAATACGCGGGTATCGGTACCCCATATGAGTTCCACCGTTCCTTTAAAGAAAAATGAGAGCCCCACGGTGACCATGATCACCGTCAGAACCGGTTCGCCGATGAGTTTGTCCAGGAAAATTCTTTCCGTCAGTATCCCCAAAACCAGTCCTATAATAAGGGAGAATAAAAGCGCCAGTAAAAAAGGAATGCCCATGGAGTAAAAGCTCAAGGAAACATATGCCCCAATCAGCGTCATCTCTCCCATGGCCAGATTCAGCACGCCCGAGCACTTATATATCAGCACCCATCCAAGGGCCACAAGGGCATAGATGCCACCCACCATGACCCCTGAAGTAAAGGTCATTAAAAACATTTCCATTCGTCACTCCATTTAAAATCGAAGATTGTTTAATTCAACATATGATTTCTTCATACAATTTTCAATCGTAAATTGTAAATCCTTCACCTATAATCTATTCTCTATTTTCTCTTTCCTCTTTCCTCTTTTCTCTTTCCTATTTTCTATTTCCTATTCCTCGACCTTCCTGATATGCAGATCGGTTTTAATATGTGCCTCCCGTCCATCTTCATACTTTATCGTTGTATCGATATGCACATTATCATTATCTAAATAGAGGGCCTCAACGATGTCCTGATACCTTTTTTCCACAAAGGCCCGTCGCAGTTTCCTCGTTCTTGTCAGTTCATCATCATCTGCATCGAACTCTTTATAGAGATTCATGAACTTTACGACTCGGGCAGTTTCCGGGAGATCTTTGTTGGCCTGACGTATCTGCGCTTCCACCAGGTTGTAGATATCAGGCATCTGGGATAGTTCCTGATAACTCGTGTAATTGATCTTTTTCTCGTCGGCCCAGTTACCCACCACAGCATAATCGATACAAATGACCGCAGTTACATATTCCCGCTTGTCTCCGATGACCCATGAATCTCTCACATAGGGGCTGAATTTCAGGCGGGTTTCCAGGTACTGGGGAGAAAAAGGTCTTCCGTCCCTGAGAGTAAAGACGTCTTTGGTACGATCAAAAACCACCAGGTGACCGTCATCATCAATAAACCCCTTGTCACCTGAATAGAGCCAGCCGTCTATCAAGGTCTCTTGGGTTGCTTCCGGATTTTTATAGTAACCCAAAAAAACGGAAGGGCTTCTGGTTAGGATTTCACCGTCTTCAGTGATTTTTATTTCTGTTTCAGGAATCGGATGACCCACTGTATCGAATTTTATATCTCCGCTTCGATGGACCACAGAAATGCCTGCAACTTCGGTCTGGCCATAGATCTGCTTTAGGTTTACTCCCAGTGCATGAAAAAAACGAAAGTGATCCGGACCCATGGCCGCTCCGCCCGTATAGGCATTTCGAACACGAGACAGGCCGAGATGGTCCTTTATTTTCTTTTGTACGCTAATATACGCCAGCCATTGTAAAAACGCCCAGTACCATGGAATTCGTTTTTTCTGAAACTTAAGATCCGCCACATGATAACCGATTTTCGTGGAAAGTGCATAAAATTTACGTTTCATCCACGTGGCATCCAGATATTTAACCTGTATCGTTCGGGTCATCTGCTCGTACATACGCGGGGGAGCAAACATCACATGGGGACCGACCTCCCTGATGTTCTCCTGGCCGGTTTCCGGTTTCTCCGGGAAATTGATGGTATATCCCACCTGCAGGCCGCAGGAAATCGACATCATCTGTTCCCCGATCCATGCAAAAGGCAGATAAGAGGCATAATCATCCGTTTCCATACACGGATCAACAGCCATGAGGTGCTGCCCCATGGTCAGCATATTATTGTGGGACAAGAGTGCCCCCTTAGGCAACGACGTGGTTCCGGAAGTATAAAAAAGCAACGCCACTTCATCACCGTGGCCTTTTTGGATCATTTTTTCAAAAAGCTCGGGCTGTTGTTGCTCGAGTTCCCGGCCCAGATCCTGAACTTCTTTTAAGCTGATCAGATAGTCCTGGTTGTAATCCCGCATTCCCTTGGGATCATCCCAAATAATCCTTTCCAGTTTGGGACATTCATTAAAAACAGAGATGGCCTTGTCGACTTCCTCCTGCCCTTCCCCGAATAAAAATTTTGTATCCGAATGGTCGATGATGTATTTGACTTCATCAATCAGGCAGTCCTGGAACAGCCAAACCCCTACGCCCCTTGCGCATATCGTCGCCATTTCAGCCCACAGGCCCTCGGGACGATTGTCGCCGATCATAGCAACCTTATCCCCTTCTTCAAGGCCTAAACGAATAAGCCCAAGTGTCAAGTACTTGACATTTTGGAAATAATCATGCCAGGTGATGGGGCGCCAGATGCCGAATTCCTTCTCCCGCATGGCCACTCTGCCCTTGCCGTATTGGCCGGCCTTTTCATAAAAAAGCTTTGGGATTGTGAGGTCTTTTGTAATTTTCATGCTATATTTTTTTATATACTGTTTTATGCCCTTGTTGCATACAAATCCTCTTCACCCAGGTACGCCTTAATCACTTCAGGGTGATTTTGGACTTCATCAGGAGTTCCGTCGATGATCATGTTGCCGAAATTAAGAACAAAGACACGGTCGGATAAATCCATGACCACACCCATATCATGCTCCACCAGAATACAGGTGACCCTCCATCGTTCTTCTTCACTAATATCCAAAACAAACCTTGCCATGTCTTCGACTTCCTCGAGATTAAGCCCGGCCAGCGGTTCATCCAGGATTAAAAGCTCCGGTTCCAGGGCCAATGCCCTGCCGAGTTCTACTCGTTTTTGCAGTCCATACGGTAACATGCCCACAGGTTTATGTCGGATATGTTGAATTTCCAAAAGATCGATGATTTGTTCTTCAATAAAATTTCTGTGTTCAACCTCTTCACGGGCGGTTTTGCCAAGATAAATCGATCCGGTGGTAATACCCGATTTCATATGGATATGACGGCCCAGACGGATGTTATCCAATACCGTCATTCCCCCGAAAACCTCGACTTTCTGAAATGTTCTAGAAATGCCAAGTTGAGCCCGTTCAAACGGCTTGAGTGCGTTGATCTTTTTTTGTTTATAGAAGATATTCCCCTTTTGCGGAGAATAAAGGCCGTTAATGATATTCATCATCACCGTCTTGCCGGCGCCGTTGGGACCGATGACAGAATGAATCTCGCCTTTTCTTACTTTCAGGCTAACGCCGGCCAAAGCGCACACTTTACCGAAAAACATATGGACATCCTCTAACTCCATCAGAATGTCCTGTTCTTTGGGTTTATTAGATTCTGTCAAAATTCTTTACCTTTAATTGATTTATTTAGCATTTTAATAAATTCGGATGAATTTGCATAACCCTTATATATATTTGATATAATTTATAAAAAGCCCCATTTTGCTTGCGACCAATTGAAGCTTAACTTAAAAAAAGAGGCTTAATAACCTCTTTTCTGAATATCATTCATTTATTTTCGTCAGATCATACATTATATTTTTTATTAATCAAGTAGAAATATACCCATTTGCTGTTTATCCGTATGCAAAAAAAAGGAAGGCAGGTTGAAACAGCTCCAAACTTGAATCCCTAAAAATACTCACTATAATATAATCACTTTCTGTACGGCTTTGACGATATCTTCAGGCTCATCCATGACCTGCAAAATTTCAATATCCTCCGGAGATATCCGCTTTTCAGAAAGCAGTTTTGTTTTTATCCAATCAATGAGCCCTAGCCAGTAGTCCGAGCCGACCAGAATTAACGGAAAAGGCTTTATGCGGTGGGTCTGAACCAGTGTGACGGCTTCAAACAATTCATCCAGGGTACCAAAACCGCCAGGTAGGATAATGTATGCCGCAGCATATTTAACGAACATGACTTTGCGAATGAAAAAGTATTTAAAGTCTATTTTAACATTGGCAAAAGAATTCGGCTTCTGCTCAAAGGGAAGAATAATATTCAGCCCGACGGAGGTGCCCCCTGCTTCTGCCGCACCTTTGTTGGCCGCTTCCATCACGCCTCCCCCCCCACCTGTAATCACGGCAAAGTTGCTTTCTACAAAAAGCTTGGCCAGTTTTTCGGTTTTTTTATAGATTGAATCAGAAGGTTTAATTCTTGCAGATCCGAAGAAACTCACCGCAGGCCCTATTTCATTAAGCGTATCGATGCCTTCAACAAACTCTCCCATGATCTTGAAAAGTCGCCATGCCTCACCGATATTTAAATCATCAACAAGAAATTGTTTTTCCATTTTATTCAATAAAATAAAATCATGTTAAACGTCTATGAAACATCCTTAATCTCATCGTTGTATGAAATTCCGCTTCGATCCGATAATAAACGGGGTATCTTGCAAAGGTCTCAATTTATCGACATACAGGCGATAGACTTAAACGCCTCACGTTCCGCCGTTAAACCCGATGGTAACATTGCCTTGTTCCACAATAACCGGGACCTTTCGTATGCCATCGGAATATTCCAGCATGGTTTCCATCTTCTCAGCACCAGCCTTAACATTAACGTATTTAACTTCCTGACCTTGCTTGGCAAAAGCTTCACGAGCCTGATTTGTATAGGGTCAGGTATCCTTTCCAAAAATCAATATTTTTTCCGCCATGAACCATCTCCCAAGAAAATTAATGCATAAAGAAGACAATAGATATTTCTTAATAATTCAAGCTATTGTAGAACAGCTTCAAAATAAGCCCTAACAGTAATTTAAAGCTTTGTCAATGATTACAGATTGACAAACATTATGGGGATTGATAAAATTTTTTAAATCTTATGGTGATTATCTCTTATAAATTTTGATCCCTTGTTACATATATTTTGCATTTTGTGGCAATAACTATTAAATAGCAGATACAACCGACTTATACTAGGAAAACTTGTGAAACCGGTTGTTGCATTTTGTAGAATTAGAAGTGTGTAAAGTTGCTAAAGTGACTAACATTTTGGAATTCTGTTAATTCATATATGAATAGACTACAAGCCGACTTCGCTCTATTCGCTTAAGGTTATGACGGCTGAAGGTAACTCAAGCCATAGCCTGGACCTTGCTTCTTAGTGCGCTGCATCGTATTGCACGTATATCAAACAGCACATCTTTGGTTAAAATACGCGTCCATTTGCGCCGGAAGAGGCTTTAGCTCATGCCCATCCATAAATGCATATCGGGCACAAATTAAATTTCCAATGATGAATAATTCAGAGAATGAATTTTCAAGACGTGTTACCATAACAAACGATCTCGGGCTTCACGCCAGATCCGCAGCAATGATAGCAAAACTGGTTCAAAATGCAAAATCAAATGTGTGGCTTATTAAAGACGGAAAAAAGGCGGATGCTTCAAGCATTATCGATATCCTTTCACTGGTCTGCCCAAAAGGATCAACAATTACATTAACAATTGACAATCAATCTGATCTTGGGATTTTAAACGACCTGGTTCGTTTGATTGAAAGTGGTTTTGGAGAATAATCAGGCATGCTTAATACCAACGAACACGAAATACGCCTGCAGGGGATCAATGTCGCTCCGGGTATCTGTATTGGCAAAGCATATCTGGTCGGAAAAGAAGGCGTAGAGGTTGTCGATAAATACTTCATTAGTAAAGACAACTTACAAAATGAGATCAAGCGGTTTAAATCAGCCGTAAAGCATGCCAAAGACAAGCTTCAAGAAATCATTGAAAAAACCCCTGAAGAATTACGACAGCACATCCATATACTTGAAACTCACAAGGTCTTGTATAAAGACAAGATGCTTTATGGCAAAACCATCGAAACCATCGAAAAAAAACGGGTAAACGCTGAATGGGCCCTCAAAAATGTCGTATCGAATGTTAAAAATATGTTCAGAAATATGCCGGACCCTTATTTGCAGGGTAGAATGGCAGATATCGTCCACGTATCTGAAAGCATCATGCAAAATCTGGTTGGAGCAAAAACTTTGGATATCGGTGCTATTGGAAAACGGGTGATTCTTGTGGCTGTCGACCTTTCTCCTGCAGAAACGAGCCAGATACAGCTGGAAAAAATAAAAGGACTTATAACGGAGCTCGGGGGAAAGACTTCACACACTGGCATCATCGCCCGAACGCTTGAAATTCCGGCTGTTTTGGGTCTTGAAAAAGCGACACATTTAATAAAAAACGACGACATTATCATTGTGGATGGAACTGCGGGAATTGTTATTGTCCATCCCACCGATAAAACCCTTATTCAGTTTGAAGAACGACAATCCAACTACGAAAGACATATGGCTGTAATTACCCGAAGCAGTCATCTCCCAGCCAAAACAACCGATGGTGTTAAACTGGAAGTTATGGGTAATATCGAGCTCCCTGAAGAAGTTGTATCAGTCATAAACTATGGCGGGGATGGAATCGGGCTTTATCGGACAGAATTTCAATATCTTAGCCAGCGCGATTTCCCATATGAAAATGATCTATTCGAGAATTATAAGGATGTCGTCGAAGTGATGGCGCCGAATCCCGTTACTATTCGAACATTAGATATCAGTGGTGATAAAGCGGTTTCTTATGCCTCAAATTCGGATGAAAAAAATCCTGTTTTGGGCCTTCGAGGTATACGGTACTGTTTAAAAAACCCTGATGTTTTTAAAACACAACTCCGAGCCGTATTAAGGGCCTCTGCATTCGGCCCTGTCAGAATTCTTCTCCCCATGATATCATGCCATGATGAAGTCCTTGCAGCGAAAAAAATATTAAACAAAGCAGCCGATTCTCTGGATAAAGAAGGTATACTTTTTAATGACAATATAGAAGTTGGAATAATGATAGAAGTGCCTTCGGCCGCAATTATGGCAGATGTAATGGCAAGGGATGTTGACTTTTTTAGTATTGGAACCAATGACCTTATCCAGTATTCTCTGGCGGTTGACAGAGTCAACAGACAGGTTGCACATCTCTATCAACCGCTTAACCCTGCGATTATACGAATGATCAAATATGTCTCAGATATTGCAAAAAACAACGATGTGGAAGTCTGTGTGTGCGGAGAAATGGCGAGTGACCCTGTGAACATACCGATCCTTTTGGGGTTGGGAATAAGTAATTTAAGTATGAATCCTCAATCAATACCGGCAATTAAAAAAATTATTAGATCCCTCAATGTTAAAGATGCCGCCTTGTTCGTTAAGGAGGTTCTTAAAGAAACATCCGAAACAGGTATTGTGGAACTGCTGTTCGGGACTTACAGCAGTATTCTGTTTGAATTGGGATACACCGAGCCATAATCTCCCCTGCCTATTCAGGAACTTAGTTCGCTTTGTTCTTAATTGGGATGATGGTAACACGTTAGCCTTTTGAAAACATTACCGCTCCTTTGAAATCCATTTGTTTCAAAGGACTTAAGAACTATGGAATAACGAACAAATGGGTTATTGGAAGGAGAAAAAAAGCATTTGAGCACAAACCATATCAAAATAATTACTGAAAACAGAAAGGCTAGATACAACTTCTTTATCGAAGAGACTTATGAAGCAGGTATGGTTCTTTTGGGAACAGAAGTTAAATCCCTCCGACTCGGCCGCGTTAATTTAAAAGATTCTTATGCCAGAATTAACAAAGGCGAAATATTTGTTCATCAGATGCACATCGGTGCTTATCCCTTTGCCTATTACGGAAATCATGATCCTTTAAGAAAAAGAAAACTCCTCTTACACAGATATGAAATCAAAAAACTATACGGCAAAGCCAATGAAAAGGGGTTTTCTCTTATCCCCTTAAAGATTTATTTCCAGAACGGAAAGGCCAAGCTGACATTGGCCCTTGCCCGGGGTAAACGTAAGTATGATAAACGTGAGTCTATCCGACGGCGTGACGAGCAACGGGACTTGGAACGATCAAAAAAGGAATATTGACGGCTTCGTAAAAAGTCCAACCTCTGCGTTGCGCTGCATTCCTCGTCACTGCAGTGTACAATAAGTACCCATCATTCCTCGAAATTTGCCCTCCTTTTTATCCCGCCTATGTTTGGCGGGGGAATTTGAAGCTTTTTACTTTACCGTCAAATTTTGATTTTTACGAGTCCATCAAACTTGAAAACCGGTGGTGTATTATAACATAAGAACGAGTTTAGATTATGAAAACGAGTTCACAATATGAAATAAAATTCATAGAATTCAATAAGATATTTTAGTATTTTATTCGAGATGGAAAAGTTTAACCATTTAATATCTTTGTCTATAATATCATATAAGGACATTGGCATGATTTCTGCTAAGAATTGATAGCATGGGAAATCTTATAACTCAAGTTTCGCACCCCTGATTAAGGGTTTAGCGAGATAAATTACTACTGATATCACTTCTTTTTATATAGAAAAGGACTCACTTTTGTGGTATGTTAACTACACGACATAATTAAACATTCACACAAAAGGAGTCCTCAAACCATGTGTATCACAAATCGCACAAAGTTCAAGGGAGAAATTGAAAATTACCTGCGGAACGGCCATAGTAGCTTTGATTCAAAGATCGATCAGATATTTTCTTGTCTTAAGGTCAAAACATGGTTAAGTCGCACCAACATCATTAAAAAAGATGGCTACCATGCATCGCATCTGCTTTTTGTACTGTTTATGTTGCCGATTTTTAAGATTAATTCTGTTCATGGTTTTTGCAAAAAGCACTGGCATCATTGGTCAATCAGTAAAAAAGACACTTTCTACAGATTCAAGCATAATGCCTACCGATGGCGTACATTTATGTATAAACTAATGAGCCAGATTTCAAAGGCAGTAGCCTTTGAGAAAGGCTCGATTAAAGAGCGATATTTCATTGTTGATGACTCTGTGATCGCCAAAAGAGGTAAGCATATCGAAAATGTCTCTTTCCATTATGACCATAGCATCGGTAAGACGGTACTAGGTTATTGTATCGTCACTCTTGGCATGTTCACCGGCAAAGGATTTTATCCCATCGACTTTGCCTACAATTTTGGCCAAAAGCGGCACAGTGACAGCCCGGATGAAAACATCGGTGATCCCAGAAGCATCAGCGGCCAACGAAGTTTTGAAGCCAAGCACTATTCCAAATTAGATCTGGCGTTGATGATGATCGAACGTGCTATTAATAATGGCTTTACAGCCAGATACGTTTTGTTTGATAGCTGGTATGCTTGGCCAGCGGTGATCAAAAAAGTACGTGCTATAAAAGATGATCTCCATGTCATTTGTCGGCTCAAGGAAAATCCGAGCAAATATCACTATCAGGGCAAACGCTATCGGCTCTCTGAGCTTTACCAAAAAGTTAAATCTCAGCTTAAAAAAGATCACAAAACAGGCCTTTTGCTAAAACGAGTAACCGTAAAACTGCCCGATTATGATCAAGAATCTGTTATCGTGTTTGCCAAGGGTTATCGTGAACCCAAAAAGGATAACCTCAAAGGAAAAAAGAAAAACAAAGAGTCCAAATGGGTTGCTTTTCTTTCTACCGATAACCGTTTGCATGCCTCATCTATCATCAAGAAGTATATTAAACGCTGGCCCGTAGAGGTCTGCTTTAAAGAATGCAAGCAACTGCTTGGTCTTGGCAAAGAACAAAGCAATAGTTTTAACGCTCAAGTGTTTTCGACCACTGCCAGCTTTATGCGCTACAGCTTGATCAGTTACTTAAATGAAACCGAACGTCACTCAACATTGGGTAGTTTGTTTGAAACCCTTGTCGATGATACGGCAGTAACTACTTACGCACAAAGATTGTGGGATTTCTTCCAAGGTCTTTTTAAAACCAGTTTTTCAAAGATCTTTGACCTGTTTAATATTAAAGACGACTTTCAGCCCTATTTGGAATCACTTACACATGCTTTAAAAGCATCTACACCGATTATAGGGTGCGAAACTTGAGTTATTATTCTCTGCG
>Ga0102962_1001020_pt1 | contig 11518 bp, 7 predicted proteins | sample SalPonF2_C_D2_MG_FD_84519 | JGI IMG/M metagenome (GOLD analysis project Ga0102962, IMG submission 84519) | Salt pond soil microbial communities from South San Francisco under conditions of wetland restoration - Salt Pond MetaG SF2_C_D2_MG ...
GCGCCAACAATCAAGTCTCTGTACTTACGCAATCCGGTACCAGCCGGTACTTTCTGTCCAACTACGACATTTTCTTTCAAGCCAAGCAATCCATCGGCTTTCGCCTCGATAGATGCCTGAGAAAGTACTTTGGTCGTTTCCTGGAAGGATGCGGCAGACAGCCAGCTTTCCGTTGACAAGGCGGCACGAGTAATACCTAACAAGATTGGCCGGGAGATAGCCGGTTTGGCTTCCCGTACCTGAACTTCCTGTTTGTTATCCTTAATCAATTTATTATTGATTTCCCGTACTTCACGTCGCTCGAGAACATCACCGAGTGCGATGTCTGCCTCACCGGCATCAGTAACAACATATTTACCAATCAAGGTGTCATTGGTATTATTAACTTCGAAACGATCAATTTTATCACCTTCCAGATACATTGTATCACCCGGATCAGTGATTTCGACTTTCTGCATCATGGTACGAACGATCGTCTCAATATGCTTGTCATTGATCTTCACACCTTGCAGTCGGTAAACTTCCTGAATCTCATTTACGAGATAGGATTGTACGGCATAGGGGCCAAGAATATTCAGGATATCCTGAGGCATTATAGAACCATCGGATAATGATTGACCGGATTGTACAAAATCATTTTCCTGTACCAGAATATGTTTCGATAATGGCACGAGATATGTTTTGGTTTCTGTACCGTCTTTGGTGGTCACGATTACCTCTTGTGAACCACGCTTACGGTTACCCATCTTAACAATACCATCAATCTCAGAAACAACAGCCGGGTCGCTTGGCGGACGAGCTTCGAACAACTCGGTTACTCGTGGCAGACCAGCGGTAATATCTTTCGATTTACCAGCGGCACGTGGAATTTTCGCCATTGTTTGACCTGCTGTAACCGGATCGTGATCATCTACAATCACGTGAGCACCTACAGGTAAGGTCATTTCACGCACCCGGTCTCCTTCACCCTTAACGGTGAGAGTAGGTACAAGTGATTTATCCTTGGAATCTGTAATTACTTTTTCTTTGTGACCGGTTTGTGAGTCAGTTTCTTCAGTATACGTGACATTTTCGATCATGTCTTTGTATTCGACACTACCGTTCAGCTCAGAAATAATCAAAGCATTATATGGATCCCATTTACAAATAGGTACACCCTTTGGAATGATGTCACCTTCTTCAACCATAAGCTCGGAACCATAAGGCACATTATATTGAGCCAAGACCTTATCGGTGTCATCTAAAATCTTGATTTCACCAACACGGCTAAGAACGACACGATGTTCTTCTTCGCCATCGTCATAATCGACAACACGTATATTTTCAAATTCGACTTTACCGCCAAATTTTGTTTTATGCTGTGATTCCTGCTCGAGTCGTGATGCCGTACCACCAACGTGGAACGTACGAAGTGTCAGCTGAGTACCCGGCTCACCAATCGATTGAGCGGCGACAACTCCAACAGCTTCACCGACCTGAACCATTTTACCACGAGCAAGGTCTCGTCCGTAACATTTCGCACAAACGCCTCGTTCAGATTCGCAAGTCAATACGGAACGTATCTCGACTTCTTCAATGGATGTTTCAGCTATCTTCTTGGCTATTCTTTCGTCAATCAGATCGTTAGCGGCAACGATAAGCTCATCGGTTAACGGATCGTATACATCGTGCAATGATACACGACCGATAATACGCTCTTCAAGGCTTTCAACGATATCTTCATTATCTTTCAGAGCTTTCATCTTGATACCACGCAAGGTACCACAATCAATTTCGTTGATGATTACATCCTGAGATACATCAACAAGACGACGAGTCAGATAACCAGCATCCGCTGTTTTCAGAGCCGTATCAGCTAAACCTTTACGGGCACCGTGTGTTGAAATGAAATACTCCAGTACGGTCAGACCTTCTTTAAAACTGGAAAGAATTGGATTTTCAATGACTTCACTACCCGTATTCAGCGAACTTTTCTGCGGTTTGGCCATCAAACCACGCATACCACCCAGCTGACGGATCTGCTCTTTAGAACCACGAGCACCGGAATCCGCCATCATGTATACAGGATTAAATCCTTCTTTATCTTCCTGAAGTGCTTTAAACAGCGTTTCAGATACCCGGTTTGTTACACTGGTCCATTTATCAATAACCTGATTATAACGTTCGTTATCGGTAATGAAACCATTTTCATAACGCTCCTGAATATCGGCCACTTCATCCTGAGTATTTTCGATCAACTCAGCTTTCTCTTTAGGAATAACGATATCTTCAAGGTTGAAAGAAAGGCCACCACGAGTAGCCGTTTCAAATCCAAGCGACTTCATTTTATCGAGAAAGTTCGCTGCGGCATCGGTTCCTAAGGTATTAAACACTTCCGCAATTAGAGAACGCAACTCTTTCTTACCGAATGTCTGATTTTTAAACGGCAGACCATCCGGTATGATCTGATTGAATATGACACGTCCTGTTGTGGTTTTAATGGTGTCATATTTCTTCTCACCATTAACCTCTTTTTCAATACGGAGGTTAATTTTCGCGTGCGTATCGACTTTACCCTGATCATTGGCAATAATAACTTCGTCAGGTGAATAAAATGTTTTTCCTTCACCTTTTCGGTTATTACCAATCTTAGTCAGATAATAAATGCCCAGGACCATATCCTGTGACGGTACCGCAATAGGTCCGCCATTGGCGGGACTCAGAATATTATGAGAACCTAACATCAGGACGGATGCTTCCAAAATAGCATCATGACTTAACGGCAAGTGAATAGCCATTTGGTCTCCATCGAAGTCAGCGTTAAAAGCTGTACACGAGAGCGGGTGAAGCCGGATCGCTTTTTCCTCGATTAATATCGGTTGATAGGCCTGTACACCTAACCGGTGTAGAGTTGGAGCACGGTTTAACATGATCGGGTGTCCATCAATTACATTTTCAAGGACATCCCAAACAACCTGATCCCGTCTATCAACAACCTTTTTTGCACTCTTAACGGTTTTCACATAACCGCGTTCAATGAGCCTGCGAATGATAAATGGCTTATACAATTCAACCGCCATTTCTTTCGGGAGACCACATTGATTCATATTCAATTCAGGTCCTACAACAATTACAGAACGACCGGAATAGTCAACACGTTTACCCAGCAAGTTCTGACGGAAACGTCCCGTTTTACCTTTCAGCATATCACTAAGAGATTTCAACGGACGATTGTTGCTACGGACAGCATTAGATTTACGGGAATTATCAAATAATGAATCAACGGCTTCCTGAAGCATCCGTTTTTCATTACGGAGGATAACATCAGGAGCTTTAATGTCGATCAATCGTTTAAGACGATTGTTACGAATGATGACCCGTCTGTATAAATCATTCAAATCGGATGTGGCAAAACGCCCCCCTTCGAGTGGTACGAGAGGACGTAATTCCGGTGGGATAACAGGAATTACACGCATTACCATCCACTCCGGTCTGTTTTCAATATTTCTGTTGGCATATCGAAACGATTCGATGACCTGAAGACGTTTCAGGTATTTTTTCTTACGCATCATCGAGGTTTCGTTCTTAACCAACTCACGATACTTATAGGCATCCTTATCAAGATCGATCTTGCCCAGAAGAGATTCGATGGCTTCGGCACCCATCTTCACAACAAACTTATCAGGATCTTCATTATCCAATTCACTGTGTTCTTCCGGCAACTGACTCAGAATATCATGATATTCTTCTTCTGTCAGCATATCGCCCATTTTGTATCCCAAATCCCGGGCTAAGCCTGGTTGAATGACTACAAAGTTTTCGTAATAAATGATTTTCTCCAAACTCTTGGCGGAAATGCCAAGGAGATTGGCGATTTTACTTGGCAGCGATTTAAAATACCAGATGTGAACGACAGGGACGGACAATGTTATATGTCCCATACGTTCGCGACGTACTGCTTTTCTTGTTACCTCAACACCGCAACGATCGCAGATGATGCCCTTATAGCGGATTCTCTTATATTTTCCGCAGTGGCACTCCCAATCTTTTACCGGACCGAAAATCTTTTCACAGAACAAACCATCTTTTTCAGGTTTAAATGTTCTGTAATTAATAGTTTCGGGAGTTAGAACCTCCCCGTGAGAACGGGACAGGATAGCTTCCGGTGATGCGAGCGAGATACGTATTTGATTAATTTCTTTAGCCATAATTAAATTCTGCTACTTAAATGACAAGGATATGTGCTAATTCCAATTCTATATACAGGCAAACTTTTCTTCTCCTTTATTTTGAGATGTCAACTTCGAGACCGAGTCCTTGTAGTTCTCGAACTAAGACATTGAACGATTCTGGCGTGCCACCTTCGGGCAGATTTTCACCTTTAACGATGGCCTCATAAACCTTTGATCGTCCTTTAACATCATCACTTTTAACGGTAAGCATTTCCTGTAATATATTTGCAGCACCATAAGCGTACAGTGCCCAAACCTCCATTTCTCCAAGACGCTGACCACCGAATTGAGCTTTACCACCCAATGGCTGCTGTGTAATAAGAGAGTATGGACCAATGGAACGGGAGTGCATCTTATCTTCAACCAAGTGATTGAGTTTAAGCATATAGATGTAACCCACTGTGGTTTTCTGAGCGAATCGCTCACCTGATCTACCATCATGCAGATAAACTCTCGCATCTTCAGGTAACCCGGCTTCACGGAGCCAATATTTTACATCTTCAGATAAAGCACCGTCGAAGATAGGTGTTGCGAATTTATACCCGAGTTTTTTACCGGCCCAACCGAGAATCGTTTCATAAATCTGACCAAGATTCATACGTGAAGGTACGCCCAATGGATTCAGTACGATATCAACAGGGGTACCATCTTCCATAAATGGCATATCTTCAATAGGTACAACTTTTGCAACGACACCCTTGTTACCGTGTCGACCGGCCATTTTATCACCAACCTGAAGCTTACGTTTTTTAGCAATGTATACTTTAGCTTTTTGGATGATGCCGGGTGGTAACTCATCACCAACCTGAATCTGATATTTACTTCTTTTCAGATTAGTTTCGTATTCTCTACGTTTTTCCCGATAGTTTAGACACAGGCGACGTACCGTTTCATCGAGCTTTTTATCGCCCGTCCAGTTCAATCTCATGCTGAGAATATAAGGGTTCATTTCTTCAAAAAGCTCCTCCGTATATTTTACGCCTTCCGCGATGATCTCATCACCTGATCGCGTTACGACTCCCGGTGATTTGTAATCTTTAAGGAGGTTGAACATTCGGTCAACCCAGTCCCTATTCAACTTATCGAGTTTATTCTCGTATATTTCAACTTCTTTTTCAACAAGTTCTTTCTCTTTCTTACGGGAATAATTTTCTTCGCGTTTTCTACTAAAGAGCTTGGTATTTATGACGGTACCTTTTACACCGGGAGGAGTTTTCAGCGATGCATCTTTTACATCTCCGGCTTTATCACCGAAAATAGCACGTAACAATTTTTCTTCAGGTGTTGGATCGGTTTCTCCTTTAGGAGTAATTTTACCGATAAGAATATCACCGGGCTCAACCTTAGCACCTGTTCTGATGATACCATTTTCATCCAAATTACGTGTTGCTTCTTCACTGACATTGGGTATTTCACGCGTTAACTCTTCCTCACCGCGTTTGGTATCACGAACTTGTAATTCAAATTCTGTGATATGTATAGAAGTGTATATATCGTCACGAACAACCCGTTCACTGATTACAATAGCATCCTCAAAGTTATAACCACGCCATGGCATAAACGCTACAAGGACATTTCGTCCAAGAGCAAGTTCACCACCTTCTGTAGCACAACCATCGGCCAAAGGAGTGCCATCCTCAACCTTATCACCGACTTTTACAAGAGGTCGTTGATTAGCTGTTGTATCCTGATTCGTTCTTTCGAATTTGCGTAAATCATAAGAAACAATACCATCATCAAAATGTGCAAGTGCTTCGAGTTCATCACGATCATATTTAACCCGGATTTCCGTTGCACTTACATAAACGACCTCACCTTTGCCGGTTGCTGAAATAATAGCACGTGAGTCTTTAGCAGCCCGATGTTCCATACCGGTACCGACTAACGGAGCTTCCGGACGAACAAGCGGAACGCCCTGACGTTGCATGTTCGAACCCATCAATGCTCTGTTAGCATCATCGTGTTCGATAAACGGAATCAAAGAAGCCGCTACAGAGGTTATCTGATTCGGAGCAACGTCCATATATTCTATACTTGATGAACGTGCTAATGCAACGTTACCATCTCTCATTCGAGAGAAAATAAGGTCATTTTTGAATTCAGCATCTTCATCTAATGGTGCATTTGCCTGAGCAATGACGGTTTCATCTTCCTGTTCGGCAGATAGATATTCAACATCATCCGATACCTTACCCTTTTCAACTTTTCGATAAGGTGTTTCAATGAAACCAAAATCATTAACCTTGGCATGCACACACAAGGAAGAAATCAGACCAATATTTGGTCCTTCTGGAGTTTCAATCGGACATAAGCGACCATAGTGTGTGTAGTGAACGTCACGAACTTCGAAACCAGCACGTTCACGGGTTAAACCACCCGGGCCCAGAGCCGACATACGACGTTTGTGAGTCAATTCAGCCAATGGATTCGTTTGATCCATAAATTGAGAGAGCTGATTCGTCCCGAAGAAAGTGTTAATGACACTTGAGATCGTTCGTGCATTTACAAGATCCTGTGGGGTGAATTGTTCCGCATCACGAGAATTCATACGCTCACGGATAGTTCGTGACATACGCGCCAGACCAATCGCGAATTGTTGCCCAAGTTGCTCGCCTACTGTACGAACCCGACGATTGCTTAAGTGGTCAATGTCATCAACCTGTGATTTCAGGTTTTTCAAACGAATCACCTCTTTAGTGATATTTACAATATCCTGCAGGGTTAATACCGTTAATTCATAATCGATATCCTGACGAAGGCGTTTATTAAGGCGATATCGACCAACTTCTCCAAGATCATATTTTTTATCACTGAAGAAAAGACGTTCCAGAACGGATCTCGCCGTTTCAGGATCAGGCATCTCACCCGTTCTGATTTGACGATAAACCTCAGCAAGCGCCGTTTCATCATTATACGTCGAATCTTTACGTAACGTGTTTAGAATAACGGATCGATCTGCATCTTCAGCAGAAATTTTCAGGACTAATACCGAATCAACTTTAGCTTCCTTGAGAGTGTCATAATCGTCTTCACTTAATTCATGGTCTCTCGGAAGAATAATATTCCGTTTCTTAGCTTCACTAATTTCACCGGTTTCCTCATCGATAACTTCTTCAACGACTTCATTGGCAATATCAGTGGCCAGTCGTTGTCCGACTAATTCTTTATTAAACTCTTTTTTGTTTTTGAAGCTTTTTTCTTCAGAAAGGTCAAAAAGTCTGAGAATATCGTAATCGGTAGGATATCCGAGAGCTCTTAATAAGGTTGTAACCGGTAATTTTTTCTTTCTGTCGATATAAGCCCATAACACATCCCGAATATCGGTAGTCAATTCAATCCAGGATCCCTTAAATGGGATAACCCGAGCCGAATACAATTGAGTACCGTTCGGGTGAACTGATTGACCAAAAAATACACCTGGCGAACGATGCAACTGACTTACGATAACACGTTCAGCGCCGTTGATAATAAACGTACCCCGATTAGTCATCCATGGCAAGTCGCCAAGGAAGACCTCTTGTTCGATCGTTTCCGAAGCTTCATCGGATTGATCGACAGAAGATAAACGTAATTTAGCCTTCAAAGGCACGGCATAGGATAAGCCACGTTCCTGACACTCTTTTACAGTATATTTAGGAGTATCAATATCGTAGCTTATATATTCCAGGATATGTTGTTCTCTGGAATCCTGAATTGGAAAATTCTCTTTAAAAATTAACTCTAAACCAACTTCATCCCTATCTTCCGGAGCAAGATCCCACTGAGTGAATCTTTTGAAAGATTCTATTTGAATTGCAAGAAAATCTGGGTAATCTAGTATAGTCCTGGTACGAGCGAAGGAAATGCGATTGGTAATAGGTAAAGTTGCAGCTTTAGTACTCAAGGATACCTCGCTTTTTTATTAAAAGTGGAAGTGTTCGTTTTTTAGAAAGTGCTGAACACTTGAAACAAAATCTGTTGACGAATAAGATATTAGGTTATACAGGTGCACAGACGGCGATAGCCAATACCGTTTAACGGCATTGGCTATATCTTTATTGTGGTCTTAAAAAGGGTACTTACTTAAGTTCCACTTCTGCACCAGCTTCAGTCAATTTATCTTTAATTGATTCAGCTTCTTCTTTACTAACATCTTCTTTAATGTTGCTTGGTGCACTGTCAACAAGTCCTTTTGCTTCTTTCAGACCGAGTCCGGTAATGGCACGAACTTCTTTAATAACAGCAATTTTATTGCCGCCAATTGCCTTCAATACAACAGTAAATTCAGTTTGTTCTTCTTCAGCAGCCTGACCACCATCACCAGCAGGGCCAGCAACAGCAACAGCAGCTTGTGCTGGTTTAATGCCGTATTCTTCTTCAAGAATTTCTGCTAACTCATTTGCTTCTTTAATCGTCAGGTTGACTAATTGTTCTGCTAGATCTTTAACGTCAGCCATGTTTATTGTTCTCCGATTGGTAGATTTTAGATTTTATAATTTCGTTTTACTTAATTTTCTTCTTTGTCCGCTATTTGTTTTACGGCACCTAGAATGTTGGATCCCTGTGCTTGTAATCCACTAACAATATTGGATACAGGTGATAGAAGCAGCCCAATAATATCTCCAATGACCTCCTGTTTCGATTTCATTGAAGCCAGTTGATTCAACTTTTCACTATCGAAGATCTGGCCTTCGATAAATGCCATCTGAAAAGATGGTTTTTTGTTTTGTTCAAAAAACTTTTTTAAAATTTTTGCGGGTTTACCAAGATCTTCCTTGGTAAAGATAAATGCCGTTTGACCAGCCAAAGAATCATAAACCGGTTCATATCCGCCAAGCTCATCCATAGCGCGCTGAACCAGTGTGTTTTTATACACTTTATACTTGATATCTTCTTTTTTGAACTCTCCTCTTAAGGAATTAACTTCGGCTACCGACATCCCTGAATAATTAGCGATGTATAGGGCCTCCGAATCCTGAAGATTCTCTTTTAATTCTTCGACTACTACTTGTTTTTCTGCTTTTGTCGCCATTATTAAAATTTCCTTTATTCCTTTATAAAACCGATAGTAAATGGTATATCGTATTTCTTATCGCACCTGCACAACTGAACGGCTTATAGGAATACTGGGTCCCATCGTTGTACTAATAAAAATACTTCTAATGTAAAGCCCTTTAGATGAAGCAGGACGCATACGAGCCACCGTATTCAAAAATGCCTGCGCATTTTCTTTAATGGCTTCCGCATCAAAACTGGCTTTACCGATTGCCGTATGGAGGATACCAAATTTATCTACCCGGAAATCAATTTTACCAGCTTTCACTTCATTAACGGCATCGGCTACATCCATAGTGACTGTTCCACTTTTGGGATTGGGCATCAAGCCTCTTGGTCCGAGAATACGACCGAGTTTACCGAGTTTTCCCATTACATCAGGCGTTGCGATAATGACATCGACATCAGTCCATCCACCTTCAATTTTTTCTATATACTCATCGAGACCAACATAGTCGGCACCGGCTTCTTCAGCTTCTTCCTGTTTAGCAGGATTAACCAAAGCCAATACACTCACCGTTTTACCGGTTCCATGAGGCAGGGAAACAGTTCCACGAACCATTTGATCGGCATGCCGCGGGTCGACGCCTAAACGGATATCCATGTCGATAGAAGCATCAAATTTTGTGGTTGCTGTTTTTTTCAATAATTCAGCAGCTTCTTCCAAGCTATATTCTTTATTCGCATCGATTAGCTCTGCTGATTCCCGATATTTTTTACCTTTTTTTGCCATCTCTTTTATCTATCTTCTTCTGCCCAATTCGTTTGAATAAATTTATTTATTACGATTAACACGAAGGCCCATACTTCGGGCGGTACCGGCTACCATACGAGCTCCGGCTTCAACGTCAAACGCATTCAAATCAGGCATTTTTTGTTCAGCAATTTCTTTACACTGTGACCAGCTTACCGTTCCGACTTTATTTCTGTTGGGTTCACCTGATCCAGATTTTATTTTTGCAGCTTGCTTTAACAGGACCGCGGCCGGTGGTGTTTTAGTTATAAACGTAAATGATTTATCTGTGTACACTGTAATTTCTACAGGTACGATAGTTCCCGCTTTATCCTGGGTCTTCGCATTAAATGCCTTGCAAAACTCCATGATATTAACACCAGCCTGACCAAGTGCGGGTCCAACCGGTGGTGCAGGATTAGCCTGACCGCCGACGATCTGGAGTTTTACGACTTTATCTACTTTCTTTGCCATAAGTGGTTAGGTAAATTGACGAGTTAAACTCTATTTTTATATTTCTGTTATTTTACCTTAAACTCGATTCAACCAAAGATTAATTGTAATTGTCAATCTTCAGGTTCAACTTGATTTACATCAACTTCGACCGGTGTTTTTCTTCCAAAAATACTTACTAATACACGTAATTTTAATTTATCCGGAAAAACTTCTTCAACAGTTCCGTCGAAACCTTTAAAAGGTCCATCTACAACTCTGACCATATCACCTTCGCTAAAAGGTATCTCAACCAGCCCACCGGCGGCCAGCATTTCTTTATTTTCGGTCACATGTCCTAATATGCGATCAACTTCTTCCTGTTTTAAGGGAGTTGGACGCATACTCGACTTATCATTCTTCAAAAATCCGATAACCGAAGGTGCATTAGATATTAGCTGATTAACATTATCATCATAGATAGCTTCAACTAACATGTAACCCGGGAAAAAATTCTTCTCCCTGGTTCTTTTTTTACCTGATCGAATCTCTATTACGGTTTCTGTAGGTATGAGTATCTCTGTTATTTTGTCTTCCATGCCACGCATACCAATTTCACGCTCAAGGTATTCCTTGACTTTTTTTTCGTGGCCCGAAAAACAACGGACTACATACCAATTTTTTTGACGTTCAGCCATTATTTATATAAAAATTCTAGTACTGTACTATATGCTTGATCTACTCCAAATATAAAAATGGCCAAAATTATGGAAAATATAACGACCACAATCGTATTATCAATCAATTCTTTTTGCGAAGGCCAGGTGACTTTTTTCATCTCCTTTTGAACGCCTTCGAAAAACTCTTTTATCTTATCCATAACAGATCCTCAGGTATTTTTGTTTGCACGGGTGGAGGGACTCGAACCCCCAGCCAATGGTTTTGGAGACCACTACTCTACCAATTGAGCTACACCCGTACGCTTTTACAAGCGTTGATACCTTTATTCAATAATTTTTGTTACCACACCGGCACCAACAGTACGGCCACCTTCGCGGATAGCGAAGCGCAATCCATCTTCCATGGCCACCGGCTGGATCAATTCTAC
>Ga0102962_1001021_pt1 | contig 11516 bp, 6 predicted proteins | sample SalPonF2_C_D2_MG_FD_84519 | JGI IMG/M metagenome (GOLD analysis project Ga0102962, IMG submission 84519) | Salt pond soil microbial communities from South San Francisco under conditions of wetland restoration - Salt Pond MetaG SF2_C_D2_MG ...
GACGGCCTGGGAGAGTTTTTGCATTTCCTTTTCCGACTTTTTCCGGTCGGTAATTTCATTGGAAATAATGACAATCCCGTTTACATGGCCTTCGTCGTCCATCACAGGCTGGAAGTTGATAAGGAACCAAAATGTCTTTCCATGATGAACCACATCGCTTTCAACAAGTGTTCCTTTCCTGTTAAGCAGGACCTGGTTTATGTTTTTCAGAAGGAAGGAACCGTGCGATGACGTGTAAAGGTCTGCCACGTTCTTTTCCGTTAGTTGCGAAGGATTTAGACCAATAAATTCCGCGGCTATCCGGTTTATCAGGATGATATCGCCTGAATTGTTTGTATAAATAATCTGTGCCCCGGCATTTTCAAGCAAGACCCTGTGTTTTAACTCACTTTCCTTAAGGGCCAGCTGGTATCTGTGATTTTCTGTGACATCACGCATCGTCCCTGAGATTTTGACCGGATTTCCCTCACCGTCCCTGATAAGCCGTGAGTTAACAAGATAATCACGGATCTTTCCTTCCTTATCTTTAAATTTTACAAGGTAGTCTTTAAGCGATCCATGCTCCCCAAGGGCTTCCAGGTAACTGGTGCGATCTTTTTTGGATTCGTAAAAATTATACATTGAATCTCCGGTCAGCTCCTCTTTTGAATAGCCGGTGAGAATTTCTACCGATGGGCTCACGAAAAGTATTTCACCGTCTAAGGAAGATTCGAAATAGATCTCGGTAATATTTTCAAATATCTCTGCTAACTTTTCTTCACCTTCAACCGCTCTTTTGGTTGTATTGTATAACATGGTGTTATCAACCATTATCCCAACCAGTCCTTTGTTTTCGTCCAGCGTGTTTTGAAAGGGTGCCTTGTAGACCGTAAATGTTTTGTTTTGGCCGGAATGTGTTTTTAAGCTGATCTGGTAATTTTGTGGCATTCCGTTCTGAAGAATCCCGACATCCGTTTTTTTTATCAGTCCGGCGTAATTATCTGAACTGACATTTTCCAGTTCCCCAGGATGCTTTCCCCGGATCTCATCCAGTGACATTCCGAGGATGTCGTCCAGAAAGTGCCGGTTACCGCCGAGAAACCGGCCGTTAGTATCTTTGTAGAAGATAGGATATGGAATAGTTTCCAGCACACTTTCAAGGAGGTTTGACCGGGAGAGTATCTGCCGGCCGGGGTTGAAGGTTGTGTTTTCCATTCCAAGACAAAGAATGTTGTCGTCCGGGTCCGGGAATATGGTGAAGAGCATAAGGCTGATCGTCAGTCCTTCCTTTCGGCTATGCAAGTGAAGCGGAGCTGAAAGACTTACCTTTTCATCAGACAAAATCCGGCGTATTCTGTCGGCATCTGTCTTCTGAAAAAATTCATACAGAATCTTTGGTTCGGGAGAATTCTCACTATCAAGAAATCTTTTTGCCCTGCTATTCAAGTCCTTTACCCGACCGGTTTTTCTTTCTATTAATAAAACCATGTATTCACCGGAATCGAGCAGCAGATTGTAGAAAAAGCCTGATTGTTCAACATCGTTTTGATCCGCATACTTATCAGAATCCGAATTTCGATCAGGGATCAAATCTTCAAATTCAGCATTCATCCTATCCATAAATCAAGTTGTTGCTTTCATTTTACCTTAACTTTCTTTTACTGTGATCGATGGAATTGGTTTCAACACAGGTTTGCTTTCTTGGAAAAAACACGATTTAGTGTAGGAATTTTCAGAAGGGGACTGACCTTTTACCGCCAACAGGAAGCTTCGGCCAGGGCAGGATGGGTGTATTCATGTTTCGGCCTGTTGAAAGAATGTAACATAGCTCATCTGGTGATGGTAAGGGTTACATTTATTCTGGAAGACATTGTCATTGGAATTTCCATGTCTTCATCAGTTTCGGGGAGGTTGGTAATCACTAGTTTTCCAGTGATTTTCTGTGACACGTTACTTTCTGTGATCAATCCATTGGACCGGTTTATTCTGACCTCTGAAATCTGATGTCCGGTCATACTTATCCGCCCGCTGTTACCGCCAATATTAATAGTATCGTTAGCGGGGGTATCAATCAGGCTGGCGACCCTTACGAGAATCATCTTTCCGGAAACATCCTTCAGGGTAGCTGTATTTTGAAGGTTAAGACTAACATCAGATGAAGTGGTTGAAAGGTTATAACGCCACGACTGCCCTATTTTCACAGGGTTTTCCGGGTAAAGGACCGAGGACTGTTCAAAATTCTGAAGAAAAAAATCCTTACTGAAGGTTTCTTCAAGGGAGGATTTATATTGTTGCCGGGTTTCTTCGTCCATATCGGAAAGGCTGTCGACACCGGCGAAAATTTTCTCCAATCCTTCTATATCATTGATCCGGCCTCTGTTGTCCATATAGACGGTAAACGATTTACCGGTAAGTACTTTCAGCATGTTATTTTGCGGCGAGTCCGGTCCGTCGGTATCAATGCTGACGGTATATGTCGAGGAAGTGGTAGTGATTTTCAATTTTGTATACCGGTATTTGATGGAATAGATATGGTCTTTTTCACCAGTCACTTTTCCGATTAAAGCCATGGTCATATCCATAGTAATCTCCTGGTTAATACCCATAACCTTCTGGACCATGGTGGTATGCACGTTTGTTTCAGAGGTAAAGGCCGTTCCCGGGTTCAGCTTGTACCTCAGGCTGACCTCCTGGGCATTTACCAGACCTGTAATCCAGGCAGCGACAGACACAAGGATAAGTATTTTTTTCATCGGGAGATTTTTCTTGAATGAGGTCATAATATAGGTATCGCAACGGCACCAGGAGCATCAGGCAGAGAGGATCGCCGGGTTGCACCCGTCAGAAGGGATAGATTGCCTTTATTCACCGGAGATAATCCTGCTTTTATTAAACGACAGGATAGCAGGTGATTGTTCATTCTCTCATTGCGATGATCTGTTCACGGTCGGGTCCTACCGAGACATAGGTTACAGGTACGCCTACTTCTTTTTCAAGGAAGGCGATATATTCATTCAGCTCTGGCGGAAAATCATCTTTTGACCGGATGTTAGTCAGGCTTGTGTTCCAGCCTTTTAGCGTGGTATAAATGGGTTCTGTATCTTCTGTGAGCAGATAGGGAAATTCTTTTTTGATTTGTCCGTCCTTCTTATAAGCAGTAGCCACGTTAATGGTGTCAAATTCATCGAGGACATCGGCCTTGGTCATAATAAGCTGGGTTACACCATTGAGCATGACGCTGTATTTCAGGGCAACCAGGTCGACCCATCCGCATCGCCGGGGTCTTCCGGTGGTTGATCCGAATTCATGGCCTTGTTCACGAAGTTTTTCACCTGTGGTGTCGAACAATTCGGTAGGGAAGGGGCCGCTACCCACCCGGGTGCAGTATGCCTTGAAGATTCCCATCACCTCGCCGATTGTTGAAGGGGCTACGCCAAGACCTGTGCAGGCACCGGCGCAAATGGTGTTTGAAGATGTAACAAAGGGATAAGAGCCGAAGTCGACGTCAAGAAGGGTTCCCTGGGCTCCTTCGGCGAGTACACGTTTACCATCTTTAAGGTAGCGGTTTACCAGGTGCTCGCTATCGACAAAAGTAAAACGCTTCAGGGTTTCAATACTGTCGAACCATTCTGTCTCATCTTTGGATACGTCATAATCGTAGTTGTACATCGACAGCAGGCTGCGGTGTTTTTCGAGCAGGGCATCGTACCGGGCTCTCAGATCCATTTCAATGTCACCAACACGCAGACCGTTCCTGCCGGTTTTATCCATGTAGGTTGGTCCGATACCTTTGAGCGTAGATCCGATTTTTGTCTTTCCTTTGGCCTTCTCTGAAGCAGCGTCGAGAGCCCGGTGTGAAGGCAGAATGAGATGGGCCTTTCGTGAAATAAGAAGATTTTTGGTTGGGTCGACACCTAGTTTTTCAAGTGCTTCAATTTCTTTCTTAAAGATGACGGGATCGAGGACTACGCCGTTACCGATCAGGTTAATCGTGTTTGCCCTGAAAATGCCCGACGGGATATTATGCAGGATATGCTTAATATTGTCAAACTCAAGGGTATGACCGGCATTAGGGCCTCCCTGAAATCGTGTGATCACATCGTAACCAGGAGACAGGACGTCAACAATTTTACCTTTTCCTTCATCTCCCCATTGTAAACCTAAAATAACGTCAATTTTCATCTGTTTATGTATTAAATCTTTAAGTCAGCTGGAATATCACTGTATTTGGGGCAGTGTATCATTCACAGTTGCAGGTGTTTTTACAGGCACACAAAAACGCAAGGACCTGAAGTGTTATTGTAAAAGGCTGTGTCCCTGCGTTTTTGACATTCATCATGAATGCCCTGTTATGCGGATAAAGATAAAAAAAATCCCTCAGGAAGAGGGATTTTTCGCAAACAAAGATTCAAAAAACTGTTTACATATCTTTATTCTCTTTACTGCGGCCATAGATGTAGAGTGAATGATGTGAAGGTTCAAAATTATTGAGTTCACAGGCAGTCCTGATGATTTCGTCGATCCGTGGATCGCAAAATTCGATGACCTTGCCGGTATTCAGGTCGATAAGGTGATCGTGCTGCATACATCGGTATGCCTTCTCGAACTGGGCGATGTTTTTACCGAACTGGTGTTTAATCACAAGGTTGCAGTCGAGCAGCAGCTCAATGGTATTGTAGAGCGTTGCCCTGCTCACCCGGTAATTCTTATTCTTCATGAAAATGTAGAGCGATTCTATGTCAAAGTGACCGTCGCGTGAATATATTTCATCCAGAATTGCGTAACGCTCCGGTGTTTTCCTGTGACCTTTCTTCTCCAGATATTCTGTAAATATCTTCTTAACGGTTTCCTTGGTTTCTTCACTGACCATAACTTAGACTAATTAAAAATAGCTGTTCAAATTAAGTAAAAATTTACGAGATAGGGAACACTGTTTAAAAGAAATTTAAATAAGAAAACTGATAAATAGCTGAAATATTATATAAAAAGCGATGATGATGGGTGACTTCGACCCGGAAGAAGCAAATAGCAGGGAATGAATTTCACTGATGATTACATGGCCTTTTCAGTTTTCTTTGATTTCTGCAGCGTCGACCCGGTGTACGCTCTCCACGCCTTTTGTTTTGATCAGGTTCATGATCAGGTTATTCAGGTCGCTGGTATTATGAACGTACAGGTCTATGGTTCCTTCGAAAACGCCGTCGTGACCGTGGAGGTTGATGGTTCTGATATTAACGCTGAGTTCCTTGGAAATGACGGTGGTAATATTGTTGTAGACGCCAAACTTGTCGTAGCCGTTCAGGTGTATTCTGGCCAGGTAAGAAAGGATCTTATGGGTGGTCCATTTGACGGGGATGACACGGTTGCCTTCACTTGACATCAGCCTGACGGCGTTTTCGCATCGTGACTGGTGAATGATCACATTGTCTTCCTCATCGCGATAGCCAATCACTTCATCACCCGGGATAGGATTACAGCATCTGGCCAGGGTATAATTGCGTTCTTCTTCGTTGATTTGTTCCCTGGCAACAAATGTTTTTTTGTCGGCAACCGTTATTTCTTCCTGTTCTTTTAAGCGTGCATTTTTCCCGACAGAAACTTCCCAGTATTTGACCCATTTACTCTTGGTATTTTTCCGGAGTATTTTTTTCAGGTCGTCGAGAGAGACGATGCCCGAGCCTAACTTGCTGTATAGTTCGTCCTTGGAGTTTGAGTCGTAGGCCGGCAGCAATTTTTTAAATACTCTTGAGCTGGGTTGGAGTTTAAGTTCGCCGAGTTTTTCCTCAAGGATTTTTTTCCCTTTTTCAATGCGGTTTTTTGTTTCGGCTTTAAGCGCGGCTTTGATGGCTGTTTTTGCCTTGGCTGTAACGGCGTAATCCAGTCTCTCGCGTTTGACCTTCTGGTTTTCGGAAGTAATGATCTCTACCTGGTCACCGCTGTGAAGCTTGTAGTTCAGGGGTACCAGGTGGTGATTCAGTTTGGCGCCGATGGCCTTGTTCCCGATCTCCGTATGTATTTCGTACGCAAAGTCAAGGGTTGTAGATCCCTGTGGCAGGGTTTTTACGTGACCACGAGGTGTAAAAACGAATATCTCGGAGGCGAACAGGTTAAGTTTAAAGTCGTCCATGAACTCGAGTGCATCCGAATCCGGGGTTTCGAGGAGTTCGCGTATCCGTTTAATCCATTTGTCGAGTTCAGAATCGGAAGCGCCGTGTTCCTTGTATTTCCAGTGTGCGGCAAAGCCACGCTCTGCAATTTCGTCCATCCTGCGCGACCTGATCTGTACTTCGATCCATTTTCCATAGGGGCCCATTACTGTAGCATGGAGGGCTTCGTAGCCATTGGCTTTAGGTGTTGAGACCCAGTCGCGGAGCCTGTCGGGCCGGGGCGGGTATATATCGGTAATCAGTGAGTAAATATTCCAGCACTGGGTTTTTTCAGGTATATCGGGAACCGGATCGAAGACAATACGGATAGCCAGCAGGTCGAAAATTTCTTCGAATGTCACATTTTTTTGCTGCATTTTGTTCCAGATGGAATAGATGGATTTGGGCCGGCCGCTGATGTCGAAGGTAATATGGTTTTTTTCCAGTTTGTCGATGATAGGCAGCGAAAATTTATTTATCAGATGAACCCTGCGTTCTTCATCATCTTTGAGCTTGGCACTGATCTCGTTATAGATTTTAGGGTAACGGTATTTCAGGCTGAGATCTTCGAGTTCGGTTTTGATGGCATAAAGGCCGAGCCGGTGTGCCAGGGGCGCAAACAGGTAGATCGTTTCGCCGGAGATCTTAATCTGTTTATGTCTCGGCATCCAGTCGAGTGTTCGCATGTTATGGAGCCGGTCGGCCAGCTTAATCAGGATTACCCTCACGTCTTCGGAAAGGGTAAGCAGCATCTTCCTGAAATTTTCGGCCTGTAGTGATGAGTTGGTGTCGAAGACCCCTGATATTTTGGTGAGTCCGTCGATAATCGTGGCTATTTTCTTTCCGAACTGGGATTCGATATCTTCGAGGGAGTAGTCGGTATCTTCAACCACGTCGTGGAGCAGGGCGGCAACGACAGATTTTACCCCCAGGCCGATTTCACGGTTCACGATCCTGGCAACACTTATGGGATGGACAATATAAGGCTCGCCGGACTTTCTTCTCATGTTCCGGTGTGCATCAGAGGCGATATTGAATGCCTTTATGATCAGTTCCCTGTCTTCTCTGGTGTTACAGTGAATACAGTTCTCAAGGAGATCATCAAACTGCCTCTGAATATCCGTCTGTTCTTTCTTCTCAATTACCGTCATCCTTCAGAGTTATTGGTAAGAATATGCATTTACTGCAAAGTTAGTGTTTTTATCCGATAACTGATTTTGGTTTCTTATGGATAAAACACCGTCACATGTCCGGTTTTTTCACCTCGTGTTCCGTTGTACGATTTGTACTGTATGTGATACACATATACACCTTCCTGGGCAGGATTAGTACCGTTAACGGTACCGTCCCAACCTTTCTCCGGATCTTCGGTTGTATAGACCGGCACACCTGCCCGGTTATAAATAATCATCAGGTATTCGGAAGGCCGGAAATCGAAGGCCGGAATGAACGAATCATTTCGACCATCGGCATTCGGGGTGAAAGCATCAGGCAGGTTTATGACGTTCGTTCCGACCCTTATTCTGAACCGGTTGGACTGTGAAACCGCATCGCCGGTCATATTCGCTGCTTCCACGTAATAGGTAAGCTCTCCTGTAAGGTGGCTGTTTACAACATTTACAAGGTTATCGGTATAGGTTACAACCCCCGGTAATGTAGTATCAAGCAGGGTAAAGCTACCATCGGCTTCCTTTCTGAAAATCCGGTATTCCATAACACCGCTATTCCATTCTTCATAGTCGTTCCACCACAATCTCACACTATTCCCCAATGTATCACACCTTAACAGAATATTCACAGCATTGTTCGAAGTGCTGATCACGTTGCCGCATGTGTTAACCGAGCCGATCTTGTAGTAATACTTTTCGGTTGCCGTAATGATGTTATCGTCGGTGAAGATAAAATGCCCTGTTGTAAGGTCGTAAATGCTTTGTATTGCCTGAAAATCAGACAGTGGATTGCTGGATCTTAGCAGGCTGAAGTCGTCCGTTTCACCATTCGGAGTATAGGAAAATGAGATATCTACATGGTTTTCGTCAGGCACCGTGGCGTACTCAATGTAAAGATTCGCCGGCGGAGCTGGCATACGGGTGTATTTCGTCGATATGTTGGAGAAGGATTCCAGGCCGTCATTCTTCACCGCCTCGATGAAATAACGGTAACTTGTATTTTCACTAACATTTTGGTCGTAATAAAAACTGTCGACAGCATTAACACCTGTTACAATTTCAAAGGGTGCGTTGGCGATGCTTCGCATTATCCTGTAGCCCGACACGTCGTTACCCCAGCCCTGGTAAAAGTTCCAGCTCACCTCTATCCGTGCCTGGCAGGAATCGTACTGAAGCCTGGTGAAAACGGTTGAATGGAGGCCGGGTTTGCGGATGCTTTCGTTGCCGGAGCTGTCAACGGCTGTCACACTGTAGAGCATGCTTTTTGAACCTGCCCCGCTGTTCAAGTGGGTATAGGTATTTTCAGTAGCCGGTACCGAGTCGAATTTTACCCCTTCATAGCCGTTCACGGTTTTTATTTCATAATAGAGGTCGTATTGCGCCACGTCGGTTGACGGACTTTGTGTCCAGTATATATGCGTGTCATTGGTGGCGGTATCAACAGTAACGTACGTAATATATGGCCTGGCCGGGGGAGTGTTGTCCTGGGCAAAAAGCCGTAATCCAGTCACAAGCATGACTAATAAAAGAAGGTAACGGAGAATTTCGTTTTTCATAACATAACCATTCACGTCAATATAACGATGGCAGACCTGTTTGCTATTGTTCTGCGAAGCATTAAAAATAATCTGATTCTTGGTCAATTGCAAAAAGTTTCGTATTAAGGACGATACATTAACTCAAAAAGGTAATTTCCGCAATCTGTCAACACGACCGGGAACAATGACGCTCACTATTAAGATAGCCTTCTGCGACAAATGATATAGGTGATCCTGGCGTTTTCGGTTGCCGGCTCTGCCTTACTGCCAGCCGTCCGGCTGAACCGGGCTGCCAACGTATGAGCAATCGAAGCATTTTTGGATGTTGACAAGAACCAGGTCATCTCCTATCAGTCCGGCGACATACATGTCACCAAGCATGGGCGGAACATAGGGATCATCCCATTTAATGGCCTTAACGATACAGTCCGAGAACCCGGTTTCGATATACCTTATCTTTAAATCTCGCCTGGAAATGATCAATCTGGCCGTATTAACGGCCGAAGCCGTGAACAAGCCGATGACCGGTGCATTGTCATTATCAACCTTGTGAATGTTACCTCTGAGGGCACCGGGAATAGGGTCGAAAAATCCGCCAGAGCCGGAATTTATTTCTTTCAATTTTCTCAGGTAAGTATACTGGTCCCTGGTCAGACTGTATACTTTAATTATGGCATTATACCTTATCGAGAGCTTCGGTGAGGTGGTGGATGATATAAAAAACAGGTTGATGTCGGAGAGCCTGTTTTCCCCCAGGCTTTCGGTTGAAGATATTGAGATGGGTGTTGAACTCATTTTTTGCCAACAGGGCCTTGTCCCTTTCAGGTTCACAGGTGGTACGATCATCCACGATTCATGCCATTTCCATTCATAATAATTTGTATTTCCGGCATCGCCGTGCGCTGCGGCATGTATTTCCACCCCTTCCTCTCCGGTGTATGGATGATATGGGGTATTGAAAAGTTCGTTATAATACACTGAATCGATTACCGGTGCCTTTATCAGGGTTTCATAATCAGATTCATAGACCCCACCTTTATTGTCAACAATTCTTAACATGTATTTTTGACCGGTTACCGGGATGAATGTTGAGTCGGACGCATATATACCTTTGGATGTATACGCCAGGTTAAAAGCCACACCCTCTTCGTCAACAATCCGGACCAGGGCATCCCCGACCGGACGCGTCACATTTTTGCCATACTGAAAGGAGGACGAAATAGTAACACTTGCAGCCGGTATTTCATTGGAAAGCCGGCCGTCAATGACGAGCACATCGTTGTATTTTTCAATTCCCGGCGGGGTAAATGGTTCAATACACGAAAAAGACAGCAACATAAGTAGTCCGAAGAGGGGAAAGGGACCTGAAGAATGTCGGTTTCGCATCTTAAAGGAGAAGGTTAAGGTTGTCAATGACCAAATGTAAAAATTTTCAGGGCATTAATTAATACATAAGTACCGTAATTCGGCATTCATGGTATAAATAGTTTTCACTTACCAGGTTTTCTGAACAAAGCCCGTGGGGGCACTGTTAACCCTCTGTGTTAAAACCGGAAGCATTTGTATCCTTTTCGTAACGGTGGATTTGGGAAATTCATATTACCCTTTGGAATCATGCTTTTTTGACCGGTTAAACACTGGTTAAGCCGGTCGTTCACTCCTAAGCGGTAATGAGAAATTTCGGGGAATATTTTCCTGCTGGCTGTAAAATATTATTTTTGTGTTGCCATGAGAATAAATCTGATCCCTGAGAGAATAAAGCATTTACATATTAGGCACATTCCCAAGCGGCAGCTGATCTTCATTCTGAGTGCAGTTGTTGGCCTCGCTGCAGGTCTGGGTGCGGTAATAATCAAGAATGCCGTCCATTTTCTGAAGGAATTAATAACCACAGGGCAAGCAGGGAATTTTCAGCATTATCTGTATTTTGTGTTTCCCATAGCCGGGTTGCTCATTGCCATGGTTTTCATCAAGTATATTAACCGGCGACCAGTTCAGCATGGTATACCAAGTGTGTTATATGCCATTTCACGGAACAACGGGATCATTCACAGCCATAACCTGTATTCGTCCATTATTTCAAGTGCCCTGACGGTCGGTTTTGGCGGATCGGTAGGTCTTGAAGGTCCGACCGTGGCCACCGGGGGCGCCATGGGTTCGCTGGCCGGCCGGCTGGCGAAACTTACTTATAAAGAAACCATTCTGCTTGTTGGTTGTGCCTCGGCAGGGGCTATGTCGGCCATTTTCAAAGCGCCTATTGCCGGCATCGTATTCGCCCTCGAAGTGATTATGCTCGACTTAACCGTCTTTAGCATGATACCATTGTTGATTGCCTCGGCCACGGCAGCACTGACGTCCTATTTTTTCCTGGGACAAAACTTTCTGTACTCGTTCCAGATCCAGGAACCTTTTCGCCTGGGCGACTTTTATCTCTATATTATTCTTGGGGTCTTTACCGGGTTGATTTCCGTTTATTTTATCCGGGTCTTTATTTTTATCTCTGAATGGTTCGATAAAATCCATTCATGGGTGAAGAGGCTCCTGATTGGTGGTGGTATTCTCGGTATCCTCATCTTTGTTTTTCCCTCGTTGTACGGTGAAGGTTACGAAGTGATTAACCACGCGTTACACGGGAATTATAGTTTCCTTTTTTCCGGGACCTTTTATGAAACGCTTGGCGGTAA
>Ga0102962_1001022_pt1 | contig 11515 bp, 10 predicted proteins | sample SalPonF2_C_D2_MG_FD_84519 | JGI IMG/M metagenome (GOLD analysis project Ga0102962, IMG submission 84519) | Salt pond soil microbial communities from South San Francisco under conditions of wetland restoration - Salt Pond MetaG SF2_C_D2_MG ...
CAAATCAGAATATTTCAATTCAACTTAGGTGCGATTAAAAGTGGCGGCATTAACATAGCTGGTAACTAAACTTCCATATTTCAATTCCACTTAGGTGCGATTAAAAGACCGACCCGCCATACGGAGTTAATTATGATGCAAAAATTTCAATTCCACTTAGGTGCGATTAAAAGCCGTTTATTAACCTACTTATTTTGAGCGTATTACACAATTTTTGAACGAATTTTTGATGGAAATGTCGTCGATCGTCAATAGCCGAATTTACTCTGGACATCGACAACCTCATTTAGATTACATACGGGGCGATTTTGTGCTTTTCTTTAACTTTCATCAATATTAATCAATCTTTCTTTATGTGGATCGACGACTTATCTGCTTTATTTTCTCTTTAAACGGCTTTTTAAATATAAATGAACTGATAGGAGACTCCTCCGCACTCGAGTGACGGCCTTAATTCTCACTACAAACAGGGAGTTCCCATCGGAGCTATTTCCCAATATTATAAAAAAGGTCAACTCTATTCGGGACGTCTCAATGATTCACTCTTAATTCTGAGTCCTTAATACTCACCACTTAATCTTATATCACGCATCCACCGGCTGAATCAGCTCCGGTCCGTTATTCCGAGCTTCATTCACGTCTTGAGAAACCCGGTAAATCGCCATACGTTCGGTTGGATAGGGTTTGAGCAAAGATAGAAGGTCATCAGTGTTGGAGTTCACCGGATCGAGCCAGTGGTCGTAATTTTTCTTCTCCAATATAACGGGCATTCGATCGTGCAACGGTTGCAGCAAGGCGTTGGCTTCGGTTGTGATGATCGTATAAGAGTAAATGACTTCTTTTTTATCCTTTGATTCCCATATTTCATATAATCCGGCAAAACCCAATAGGTTTTGGTCGAGCGTCCGGACGTAAAATGGCGTTTTCTGTTTGTAAATGGTTTGCCATTCGTAAAATCCATTAGCCGGGACAATACAACGTTGTCGTTGAAAAGGTTTATGAAAGGAAGATTTCTCTAAAAGAGTCTCGCTGCGGGCATTGATCATTTTATAGCCAATCCGCTGATCATCCGCCCATGAAGGGATAAGTCCCCATTTAAAACCGGCAATATCACGGACATTAGGTCTCGGCATTAAAATGACCGGATTAATCGTGCCCGGTGTGACATTGTAATTTGATTGGAAAAGATCATCTTCGTCGCTTTGGACGTTAAAAATCTCCTCAATTTCCCCTTTTTCTGAATATAATGTATATCGTCCGCACATAATTGTATAAGTTTCTTAACTCTTTAGTATAATGTAGATTAATTTGATGTAGCATAAAAGAGCTAAAAGAGTAAAGCAAGCAGTTAATGAATTTATTTTATAATCCCAATGATTTACGGCTCAGAGCCGGCTGGCGTTTGCTGATTCAATGGATTATAATGGTCACAATTGTCAGTTTGACGGCTATTATGTTTCAGTCGGCAATGAACAGGCATTTTACGATGATCCTGACACTGGGAGCCGCCGCTACCTTAAGTGTCTGGTTTTCGATCCGTTTTCTGGACCGCAGGAATGTGGCATCATACGGACTGACCTTAAATAGTCTTTGGAGAAGAGAATGGGGATATGGCTTATTGATGGGAGCCGGTGCCATGGCTTTGATATTTTTGTTTGAATGGTCAATGGGATGGGTGAAAGTGACTGGTTACGGCTGGAATCGTGTTTCCCAGACACCCTACATCGTTCATATGAGTGCTTATGTCTTGAGTACGATGTTTGTTGGTTTTTATGAAGAGTTTATGTTTCGCGGTTATCAGATCACCAACCTTTTTGAAGGATTTCATGGTAAAAAAATAAGCAGAAAGGGAGCGGCAGTTTTGGCAGTAGCTGTTTCATCTATTATATTTGGAATGATGCACGTCGCCAATCCCGACTCGAATTGGATGTCCACGGTAAATATTATGGCAGCCGGAGTTATGCTGGCCTTGCCGTTTATTCTTACCGGTCGCCTGTCTATGTCAATTGGTATTCATATGGCGTGGAACTTCTTCCAGGGTGGAGTATTTGGTTTCGCAGTAAGTGGTTTACCTTTTCGGTATTCAATATTGCAGATTACACATAATGGACCCCTATTATGGACGGGCGGATTTTTTGGTCCGGAAGCTGGATTTGCAGGTGTGTTGGGTATTCTATTACTTATAGTTGTACAATTACTATATATTAAACGATTAAGAGGTAAATCGAACAGTGATAATGAACCTGTTGTAGCAATAAATAGTATATTCGTTGCTGACAACAAGCGGGAATATGATCCGTTATAAACATATATAAGCCATAATTTCCCATTTCCTACAATCGCTGTGTAATAATTTGTATATTGTGGCTTCCGATAAAACAAGGTATTACGCCCTTGCATCAAAAAGCGTTTGAGCAAAAATCAATTCATTTTCAACAACAGAGAAAGAATATTGTCGTTCGAAGAGTTTAAATTAAGCACGGAAATATTAAACGGGCTAAAAGATATAAATTTTACTGAAGCGACTCCTGTACAAAAGGAGTGTATACCTTTAATCCTTGAGGGGAAAGATATTATTGCCTCTGCGCAAACGGGAACCGGGAAAACCGGTGCTTTCGTAATTCCCATTTTATCCAAATTGGGTAAAAATCCGGGTAAAGGTATAAAAGCGTTAATATTAACTCCTACCCGTGAGCTGGCTCATCAGGTTGATGAGCAAATTATGGCGTTGGGTTATTACACTGGAGTGACTTCCGTAACGGTTTATGGCGGCGGACAGCCGACCGACTGGAACCGGCAGGAAAAAGCGCTCTATGAGGAAGGAGTAAATATCATCGTTGCAACACCGGGTCGGTTAATTGATCATCTCACCATTAAAGAGATCGATTTTAGCGGACTCGATTATTTTATCCTCGATGAAGCTGACCGCATGCTGGATATGGGATTTCTGCCTGATGTCCGTACGATAGAGTCACGTCTTCCCCAAAAACGTCAAAATCTATTATTTTCCGCAACCATACCGGTTGATATTGAGAAATTTGCCCGTTCGATTACGAATAAACCGGAACGTGTAAATATTGCCACATTCAAAGTAGCGAGCGGAATCGATCAGGTGGCCTACAAAGTCTATTGGAAACAGAAGGAGCAATTGCTTCTTTACCTATTAGATAAGAAGGAATTTACGTCCTCTATTATCTTTGTTGCGACTAAAAAAGGTACGGATCGGCTTGCGAACACATTGTCCAAAAAAGGTTTGAAGGTGGGCTGTATGCATGGTGACCGTTCTCAGAAAGAGCGGGAAGAAGCCCTCAGAGATTTTAAATCCGGCAAATCTGATATTCTTGTGGCTACGGATGTATTATCGCGTGGTATCGATATTGATAACATCTCACATATCATCAATTATGATATGCCAAAAAATGTCGATGATTACATCCATCGCATTGGAAGAACAGCACGTGCTGAAGCGGAAGGGAATGCCGTAACTTTCGTTTCTAAACGGGATAATAAGACCTTAAAAGATATTCAGGATGTGGTTGGAGAAGATCTGCAAGTAAAGTCTATTCCCGATGAGCTTAAAAATCATCATAATAACGGGAAGCCAAAATCTGTAAAAGGGCATAAGAAGAATCATAAGAACAAATCATCTTCCTCCAACAAAAAACATCAGAAGGATCGGCAAAAGAAGCCGTCTCAAAACGATACGCAGAATAATAATAACCCAAATAAAGGCGGTAAAAATAAGAGACGTCGTCGTTCGAAAAATGACCGGAATAATAAAAAGAATTATAAAGGATCGAATAAGAAACGGACGAACAAATCACATAATAAAGCTTCTAATGAAGCTCCTAATGAAAAGCAGAATAGTTCGACTTCCGGAAAGAACACGAATGTATCGTCAAGTTCTAATAAATCATCCAGGAATAAAAAATATTCCAACCGGAGAAAAAGTGATAGTTCTGAAGAGGGAAATAAACGTAAATCGAATCGCCGGTATAAAGGCAAAAAGAATAAATTCCAAAAAGAAAGTCAGAAATCATTTCGTGAGCGTCAGCGTCAGTCGTTAAGAGATGCTCATGCGACTAAAAAAGCATTGATGTCAAATAAGGTCATACCTAATCCGAAATCCAAGAAGGAGAAAAAAGGAGTATTCGGAATGATCAAAAAACTTTTTGGAAAGGATGATTGACGGATAGACGAACATCGCTAATGATCTGTACGCAATACTGATTTTCCCATGATTTCGAGATAAGGTAATGATAATCAAATAAAAAGCCCCTTTGAAAGATAAAAGGGGCTTTTTAGGTCTAGGTCAATAAAATATGATTAGTTCGATCGATCAGGCGCTAATCTTTTCGCCTTCCGTAAAAACGATATCCTGAATAGCTTCAAAAGCACGAACCGTTTTTTCGATATGCTCCTCCGTATGTCTTGCTGTTGGAATGAGACGCAGAAGAACAAGACCTTTAGGAACGACAGGGTAAGCGACGCCACTGACAAAAACGCCATGTTTTTCCCGAAGTTCATACATAATCTTAGTGGCAAGATTTGTGCTGCCTTTGGTAAGAACAGGGGTTATCGGACTTTCAGAAGGTAATACGTTGTATCCTAATTCATTCAAACCTTTACGCAGCGATAAGGCATTATGCCATAAACGTTGACGCCATTCCGGATGCCGACGGATCAATTTCAAACGTTCCCGTGCAGAAACGACGATGGGCATGGGGAGTGATTTTGCGAAAATCTGACTTCTTACATTAGCTTTGAGATATTCGACGACTTCAGGCCTGGTGGCGACAAAAGCTCCAATAGCAGCGATTGCTTTTGCAAATGTGCCAAAATAGAGATCAATACCTTCATGACATCCCAATTCGGTGCCCGTTCCGGATCCATCTTTTCCAAGTGTACCGAAGCCATGGGCATCATCGACTAAAAGTCGGAAAGGATATTTTTCTTTAAGCGCTATAATCTCTTTCAATTTTCCAAGATCACCGGTCATGCCAAAAACGCCTTCTGTCACAACGAGAATACCAGACTCAGGTCGGGCGGCTCTTGCTACACGTTGAAGTTGTTTTTCAAGGCTTTCGATATCATTATGTTTGTAAACATATTTATTGCAGACGGCCAGTTGTTTTCCATCTACAATACAGGCATGACTGAGTTCATCATATATCAAGTAGTCATCACGTCTGACCAGAGAATGTATCATACTGGCAATTCCCTGATAACCGTAATTGAAAAGAAACGCGGCCGGTTTATGAACAAACTCAGCGAGTTCTTGTTCCAATGCCTCGTGTTGATCGGAGTTACCCGTCATTAGCCGGGCACCCATGGGAGTACTAAACCCATACTTTGCAGCAGCTTCAGCATCTACTTTTCGAATTTCTTCATTATTGGCTACTCCCAAATAATCGTTTACACTCCAAACAATTACCTTTTTCCCGTTAAACGTCATTTCGGGTCCGATAGGACCTTCGAGTTTTGGGAAGGTATAATAGCCGTATCCGTCTGATGTGAATGGTCCTAAAGGACTTTTACTGCAATCTAACTTATCAAATAAATCCATAAAGTTTTGTTTGTATAAAAAACCCGTTTCCTTAAAAGGCTGTAAAATTTTTAAAGACACAATCGTCAAAAATTCCTTAAAAACTAACTAAAAATGGAACAAACTCAAAATTAGGTGGGTTTTTTAGATCCTATATAAAATAACATAATTCTACCCTGCTGACTTAAATGAAGTTAATAAGTAATGAGAAAATTAACCACCACAATACAGCAATAAGTAAACTTATTATCGCAAATGGAGAAATCCATTGCAAGTGTTTTCTGAAACTAATGTGAATATTCATGGTGGCAGTCTGCTGAATGACAATAAGATTAGCTATAGAGCCGGTAACGATCAGGTTACCTGCGTATGTACTGGTTAATGATAAAAGATAGGCTAAATGGTTGGCATGGGAAGAGATATAAGACATCAACAAGATGACTGCCGGGACATTAATGACCAGATTACTTAATAAAACACTGACGATACTCAGTGGAACCGGTTGATGCAAAGAAATTCCGGCCTGGGTTAATGTGATACCACCCGAAGTCTTGAATCCCTGAATCAGGATAAATAGTGAAATGAACAAAATAATTAACGGCCAATCTACAAGATATAGCAAACGGCTGGTTGTGAATTTTCTGCTCATAAGAAGAATCGAAGCGATTCCCAAAGCAATGAATTCTCACGGAATAGAGGTGAAAAATAATATAATCATAATAATAGTCAGGCATAAAGCTTTCTCAATTTGAAAACGATCATACTGAGTGTCGTTTTCTGAATAAAACTTGAAGAGGAGGTCTCTTGTCCGGCAATTAAATGAGTTGTATCCCCTTTTTAATTTTCCCGTTACTCCAAAAATACAACAGAATCAGACATAAAATACTTGGCGGCGCACACCAGAGTATGAAACGGTCAAAACTCAGGTGGGCCGTTTGTTCGATAAACATATTTTGTGGATTGCCGATAATTGTGATAGCTGAACCAATATTACAAGCAGCAACCAACGTCAGAAGAAAGGGAACCGGATTCCATTTTCTTTTTTGAGCGATGCGTATTACGATAGGTGCGAATATAAAGGCGATTACATCATTAGTAAGAATAGCGGACAAAATCGCACTAAAGAGAATGATATAGATCAAAAATCGATTTGGAGATAAATCGATGTTGGCAGCTTTTTGTGATAGAATATGATAAAATCCTCCCAAATCGAACTGAGCGGAGAGCATCATCAAACCAAAAAGTAAAAGCGGAGAGCATCATCAAACCAAAAAGTAAAATAAGTGTGGAATAATCAATGGAGGAGACGGCCTGGGAAACAGAGAGGGTATGCAAAAGGATCATTACCAAAGCACCAAAATAAGGCAATACCGGTACGATCAATAGCGAAGCCAGGTACGCGTCCCAAAACGATTCCTATATATGAAATGAGGAAGATGGCTAAACCCGGGAAATTTACCTAAGCTCCGGTAATAATTAGTTCTGACTTTTCATGCTTGACGCAAATCTTAAAATTTGGGATGATGACAAAATGAGGAAGAAGATTACCTATTGCATAAGTTATGTGAAATTAACGATCAAAAATATAACAGAGATGTGAAGATTGGAATAAGTTTGAAAACCCAAGGTCAACCTGATTTTAGCAAATTTTAACATGATATTCGTGATACCCATTCCAAACGTATTATCTTAACAGAAATGAATCATGCCGTTTTTATAATACATCCTGTTTTGCAGGATTTGAGTTCCGGATCCTCAAAAGAACTTCAATTCTGGGGTATGCCAGCTGTCAAAGATCTGATTGAATCGATCGGAATTCCCCATGTAGAAGTTGGCAATGTGAAGATAAATAACCAATCTGTTCTCTTTGAGGAAGGCGTAAAAAATGGGGATGAAGTTATGATTAACCCGGCCAATTGGCGTTCAAGAGGTGGAAGTGCCTACCCATTACAACCGGAATCACCCGAAGTGGATCGTTTCATTCTGGATGTTCATCTGGGTAAATTAGCCCGGACAATGAGGCTGTTCGGTTTGGATACTCTGTTTAAACCGGATTTTCAGGATCAGGAGATTATTGACAGGGGGGGTAAAGATCGTCGTTTTATATTAACGCGTGATAAAGATCTGTTAAAACAATCAAAAATCGATTTTGGTCATTGGATGAGAAATACAAATCCTCAAAAACAGATGGATGAGATTTTACTCTTCTTCGATATTTATGAGCAGATTAAACCTTTTTCACGTTGTTTGAATTGTAATGGAAACCTCAAACCGGTAGAAAAAGCGAAAATTATAGACGCCTTACCTCCGCGTGTTCAGAAATATTATGATGATTTTCAACAATGCGAGAGCTGTAAAAACATTTATTGGAAAGGTTCACATTATGAACGAATGGTCAGGTACTTATGGAAAGAGTATGGGATTGAATGTGTTTGATAAGCTATCAGCTTTTTAACCCGAATTATTCACGTAATCCATAAGAAGTAATATATATCATATTGTTATTTAAAGTATTTACAAAAAAACTGATCCTCAATTTTGAGGACACTAAAAAGAGCTGCGAAATTTGGCCGTGCTCTTTGTTGAAATTAAAATGCTTGATCAACGTACCAATGTACGTTTCAGGCACATTTTTAATCCCGAAAAGCTTTTCGGGACACAACAAAATTTCTTGGTGAATAATCCGGGTTAGCACTCAGCCACCAGCTTTCGTTGATCTGTACCCGCATTTTTCAGGGAATGATCGTATTTTCAAATCTGTTAAAACGGACAAAATCAGAAAAAGGTAAATTTAATAATTCAGATTTATGGAAAAGAGAAAATTGGGGAATACGGATTTGTCGATTGCTCCTTTAGTGTTTGGCGGGAATGTTTTTGGATGGACTATCGATAAAAAACAATCATTTAAATTATTAGACCAATTTGTGGATGGCGGATTTAATACCATAGATACAGCCGATGTTTATTCTCGCTGGGTAGAAGGAAATCAGGGTGGAGAATCTGAAACGATTATTGGAGAGTGGATGAAAGCTCGCGGCAACCGGGATGATATCACCCTGATCACAAAAGTGGGATCAGATGTTGGTCAGGGACATAAAGATTTAACGGAAGGGCATATCCTTAAAGCGGTGGATAAATCATTGCAAAGATTACAAACCGATCATGTCGATCTCTATCTGACTCATTGGGATGATGACAAAACCCCGGTTGAGGAAACACTGGGAGCCTATCAAAAATTGATCGAAGCTGGCAAAGTACGCTGGATAGGCGCTTCTAATCTTTCATACGATCGACTTAAAGCCTCTTTGGATGCCAGCAAAAATGAAGGATTGCCGCGATATGAAGTCTTCCAACCCGAATATAATTTGTATGCCCGTCAGGGTTTTGAAGAGGGTGTCGGACCCTTGTGCAAAGAGCATGGATTAGGAGTTACCAGCTATTATTCGCTGGCCCGTGGTTTTTTAACAGGAAAATATCGTAGTAAAAAAGACTTCGGCAAAAGTGTTCGGGGAAATCAGGCTGTAAAATATCTTGACGAACGAGGACAACGTATTTTAGAGGCATTAGATGAATTATCAGAGAAACATAACGTCAGTTTGGCTGCCATTGCACTTGCCTGGCTTATCGCGCAGCCACTTGTAACAGCGCCCATCGCGAGTGCAACGAAAGCCGATCATGTTAGAGCCTTTTCTGAAGCCGTGAATGTAAATCTCAGCAAAGACGATCTTGAACAGTTAAATCAGGCCTCATCGTATTGAATGTTTTAGGGTGCCATAGCATATCCCTACGTATTGCTTCACAAATTTATGAATATAAAAACCGGTATTTCCGTGCCGATTTGGCCGCATACCATCCAACAAAAGATCCCCAAATCAGGCAATTAAAAATAATGGGGAAAAGGATGGGTTTGAGGGCAAAACCATGGAAAATAGGAAAACCCATGTATGGTGAAATAACCAGCCACACCCAAAGAGAAGGGGCAAAACCGAAAATAATTCCTTTAAGGATATTCGGTTTTACGAGTAGTGTAAAAATAGCGCCCCAAATACCACCACTGACCGCAAAAAGGAAAGCGGAAATAATGATGTCTACAGCCAGAATATGAACGCCGAATGTTTTATGATAGATGCCAATAAAACCGGGATTTCCTGCCCAGCCCAGCCATTTGAAAATGAATTGGACAAGAATGAGGATGAGTGCGCCTATGAATCCAGCCGAAAAACCAATCTTGATTTTGTCTTTCATAGTAAAAAAAGGGTTAGTTAATTGTCTGTAACTTCTAATCAGCCTATTACTTAAATAAAATTCATTTCACTGATAAAGCAACTATAGATTCACTTTATTTGGGAATTAGCGTTAGCTGACAAAAAACTGTATTTTGTAACTCTTTTAAAATTTTCAGAATCGGACTAAAATAAAGGGAAAAATTGTGTTTGGAACTAACGCCGATTCGTCTAACAAAATGTATGATTTATGAATGTATACGCTGTAATTATTCTTGTAACGCTGCTATTTGATTTTGCATTAAATCTGATAGCTGATTTATTTAACGTTAAGGCTATGAAAAAGGAGCTGCCTTCAGAATTCGAAGGCGTTTACGATGACGAAGCCTATCGTAAATCACAGGAATATACCCGGGTGACGACACGTTTCGGCATCTTAACATCAACGTTTGATTTAGCACTTGTACTGGCATTCTGGTTTTTAGGCGGTTTCAATTATTTGGATCAAATTGTTCGCCATTGGGGCTTCTCACCATTAGTTACCGGTTTGTTTTACATCGGAGTTTTAATTGCATTAAAAAGCATTATCTCACTTCCCTTTAGTTTGTATTCAACTTTTGTGATTGAGGATCGTTTCGGATTTAATAAAACAACCATCGGAACCTTCTTTTTAGACATGATCAAAGGATTGGTACTTGGGGTGGTTATTGGCGGACCTCTGTTGGCGGCTATTCTTGCATTTTTTCAATATACGGGCGCCCTGGCCTGGCTTTATTGCTGGATTGGAACCACTGTTTTTACATTGATTATTCAGTTTATAGCCCCTCGGTGGATCATGCCTTTGTTCAATAAATTTACCCCGCTGGAAGATGGTGAACTTAAACAATCCATTCTGGATTATGCCAAATCGGTAAATTTTCAGGTTGATGATATTTATGTGATGGACGGTTCCAAACGCTCCACAAAATCGAACGCATTTTTTACTGGCTTTGGGAAGCATAAACGAATCGCTCTTTTCGATACCTTGATTGAGAAACATACCGTTGATGAGTTAGTTGCCGTTTTAGCCCACGAAATCGGTCATTATAAGAAGAAACACATCATTCAGGGAATGGCGATCAGTATTCTACACATGGGGGTGATGTTCTTCCTGTTGTCTATATTTATCAGCAGCCGGGGTTTGTTTAATGCGTTTTACATGAATCACATTTCCATATACGCCGGACTTATTTTCTTTGGGATGTTGTATACGCCTATTGAACTTATTCTGTCCATTTTTATGCAGCTCTTTTCCCGTAAAAATGAATATGAAGCGGACCAGTTTGCGGCTGAAACGATTAAAAACCCTGAAAATATGATTAATGCGTTGAAAAAGTTATCAAGAGATAATTTGTCGAATCTGACTCCGCATTGGTTCTATGTCTTCCTGAATTATTCGCATCCGACAGTTCTGCAAAGAATTAATGCGATCAGATCTGTAAAGAGTAAAGCCGCGGCGTGAACAGCTGACCATTGTCTGACTTTAACTTGAATTCGATAGAATAAAATTATGGTATTGGAGTTTCATGATGATCTACCGGTAACGGAAGTAGCACGGATGCTTTTATCAACATCTTTTAATTAACCCGAATTGTTCACTTAACCAATAAGAAGTAATACATATCGTATTGCAAATTAATGTGAGGGTCGAAATAAAATCTTCTCAAAACAGCGTCATGAAATGAATATTTTACTTTGAAGATTTCTC
>Ga0102962_1001023_pt1 | contig 11510 bp, 14 predicted proteins | sample SalPonF2_C_D2_MG_FD_84519 | JGI IMG/M metagenome (GOLD analysis project Ga0102962, IMG submission 84519) | Salt pond soil microbial communities from South San Francisco under conditions of wetland restoration - Salt Pond MetaG SF2_C_D2_MG ...
AGTATGTGAGATTTGGAGGGATCGTTTGTCATGCCCCATCCATTAAAAAGACATATTTTGTGAATTACAGAAGCATAAATGGGTACCTTCGGGTAAAACAACACCCATTTTCGATCAATAATCCGCCCGGTAAGATGGGTAGCTCTTTTTAATCTCTTAATTGCAGATAATTGCTCTCCATGATTGATGTTGATTTTATATGATTCACGGATGATACGGTATTCTCTTCTGTATGGCTGTATCTTTTTAATAATTTTCGGCGATATAATTTTTTTTAGATATTTTTTCGCCCCTTTTTCTGATGAATGCTGTATTTCCATAATCCCCCCAAGTTTTACTTAAAACATAATTTTCTCACATAACATACTAGCCCTTCTTACCGAAGGAATAATCTATATTAATCTAATAAGTGAAATGGAATCGCTCTTAAAAATTGGATTTTCTTAACTTAGAGAATAAAAAATTAAGGGATCTTAACCCGGATTATTCACCAAGAAATTTTGTTGCGATCAAGGCGCTTTGAAAGCTTTCGGAGCAACGCAGAGCACGGCAACATTTCGCAGCTCTTTTTAGAATCCTCAAATTTGAGGAAAGCCTTATTATTTACAATGGATGCGTCTTCTCTAAAAAGGTGTTTTGCCTAAAAAAAGTGTTGAATATGGCTCAAAATCAAGGCCTAAAAATCAATTTTGGGGCTCTTTAGAGCGAACTCATGGATTGTTTTCAATTTGGTATGTTTTGATTCTTGTAGTTTATGTGAATAATTCGGGTTAAACATCGATGTGCCACATTTATACTTAGAAGCTCATTTGAAATATGTTATCCTAAAGCCACATCCAAAATCATCATAATCGTAAAGCCGGCGATGGTCCCCATAGTGGCAGCATCGGCATTTCCACTATTTTGCGCTTCGGGTATCACTTCCTCAATGACTACAAAAATCATGGCGCCGGCCGCAAAAGCAAGTGCATAGGGTAGCAATGGCTGCCAGGTCAAAACGGCGGCGGCTCCGAGAACTCCCGCCAGGGGTTCAACGGTGCCGGAAAGCTGACCAAACCAGAAACTTTTAAGCGAACTGATTCCTTCTCTTCGAAGCGGCATGGAAACGGCTAATCCTTCGGGAAAATTTTGAATACCTATACCGATTGCTAAAGCTATCGCGCTATTAATATTTGCAAATTCTAATCCGTGCGCAGCTGCGCCAAAAGCGACACCCACCGCTAATCCTTCCGGAATATTATGCAGAGTAATGGCTAATACGAGTAATGTCGTTCTTCGCCAGGTGGTATGAAATCCTTCGGATTCTTCAATGCTTAATCCAAGGTGGACATGTGGTAATATCATATCGGAAAAACGAAGAAATACGGCACCGAGAGTGAATCCCACCGCTGCCGGTATCCAGGCTGGTAAGGTACCGCGTTCTGCAAACTCGATCGCCGGGGCTAACAACGACCAAAAACTTGCTGCGATCATAACTCCTGCCGTAAAACCAAGCATGATATCCAGGATCTTACGATTCTCTCGATGCAGAAGAAAAACAAGTGCCGCTCCAACGGCCGTGAGTCCCCATGTGAAAAGCGTAGCAATTAAAGCTTGGGCAACCGGACCTAAATTCAAAAAATATTCTTTCATTCAAAAAAACGTGAACTATTTAACCCGGATTATTCACCAAGCAATTTCGCAACTTTTTTTAGCGTCCTCAAAATCGAGGATCGGTTTATTTTTTATAAGTTACTTTATTTACAATATGGTACGTATTACTTCATATTGGTTACGCGAAGAATTCGAGTTAAGAATCTGTTTGTGTTTATAAATTAATTAATTACAACAAATTAAGTGCTAATCTTAAAATGTTTTATTGAAAAAGGGATATAATCTATTGAGAACAGGCAACTTATTATGTTCCCATTTTCCCCCGCAAAATTATATCAAAATACCGCACATCAAATTTAATGTTTTACTTATTATTTTAGTAAAGGAAGAATATTTTTCTGGATAGTACTTTATATCCAGAAAAATTTGAAAGGAATGGGTATTCATTAAAATGATCATAAAGGAGAACGTTATGGAAGCCGATGTCAAGCAAGTGCCGGATGGAGAACAGCAAAAAGCTACGGAAAACCGTGCCTCAAAACTTATAGAACATTTAATCGATCGTATGGGTTCGAAGGCCGCTTTTGGTGAGCCCCAAACGAATGGCGATATCACGGTCATTCCCGTATCGGAAGTACGAACCGGGTTTGGCTTTGGTAAAGGAATGGGCAAAAAAGCAGAAAAAGAACACGGTGCAGAATCCGGGTCCGGATCGGGTGCTGGCGGTGGTGGCAGCGTAATTCCGCTTGGATACATACAAATGGACAAAGATCAGGTACGTTTTAAACCATTTTATAACATCACCCGGCTAACAATCGCCGGTATGTTTCTCGCCGCTATTCTGATCACTCAAATTGGCAAATGGCTCAGAAGCTAATTTCAAGTTGATTTATAAATTTATCGCGTTTTATACAGCCATGCCATCGGGTTTTGATACGACTTTATCTTTTTCAGCATCAGATTTGCCGCTTTCTCATCGTGCATAACCGTATAAGCTACGAGATAATAGGTCTTGGTTTGATCATTAACGATGGTAGCATTATCATAGCCTTCACTTTTCAGCTTTGTTAAGAAAGTGGAGGCTTTGTCGTAATCCAGGTACGAATCCGCAACGATGTAATATTTTGAATTTGTCGTACGTGAGCTATGTTTCTTCGCAGCAGCTTTGATCGCCTCTCGTTTTCGTTGCTGAATCAGAGAATCGACTTTCTGTTTCAACGAAATCAGGGAATCCGCTCGTAATTGCTGACTTCTGAGCGAATCGATCTGTTGTTGTAACTTTTGGCTATACGCTCTTTGTGTTTCATTTTGATTCGCCGAAGAAGTCTTAACATATTCCGTTAATAATTGTAAGGTTTGCTTTATTTGGTTATTTGTTTCTTCCAGATTTTCCGCATTATTTTTGATTAGTGAACCCAGTTTTTCCATTTGTTGTAAGCTTTGTTGCTGAAGATCTGGCGGATTATTCTCCGTCATATGATTAATCCGTGCAGAACGGGATTTTCTTCCCCCAAAGTTAATAGAAAACCCTGCAGTTGTGAATGAAAAAGCGTCATTACCAACACGAGCCGGAGGTGCATTAATCGAATTTCCTTCAACCGTTTTATATCCGTCAATATAATCGCTGTTTGTTAAATTATATTCGTATTGCATGATGAAAGAAATATTCCTGGTGATCTTAAATGTAACCCCGCCACCAAAAGAGTAAGCAATCGAATTCCCCTTATAATTTATTCCTTTCCATTGTTCATATCCTGGAATTGATGTGTTGATATGTGTTTTAACATTACTGTTGATGAATCCTATTCCGGCAAAGCCATTAATATCAGCATATTTGGCCACAGAATGTAAATTTACCAATTCGAACAGGTTGATTTGCTGTCTTGCGGTCAACTGAAAAAAATTGTTGTCGAACCATCTTCCATAATAATTGGACCGTTCTGCTACTTTGAAATTCCCTTTGTGGGCATTGAGCTGTATCATATATGCCGGACTCACGGCGTAGTGCAACGCCAACCCATACAGAGGTGTCAGACGGCTCCCTTCATTAAAATATCCATATGGAAATCCACCGGTAATGTCGATCCCCCATTTGGGTTCATTATCCTGGGCATTCAAATTTGCAGATGGGTACGAACTTATCCCAATAATACAAAGTAAAACCATGATAAAAGTGGTGATCCCTCTCATAAAATAGCCTCATGTTTTTATATCTATCTATGATGACAAAACGACAAAATAATTGTGAGATTTATTTCATCTCCCGGCTATATCCAAGATAGGGATAAATAAGTAATAACAGTGATATACAAAACACTCAATTAGGAATATTTAACTTAATAATATCGAAAAAGTAGCTATATAGATAGTAACGGTCATATAATTGTAGTTTTAGGGGGCTTTAATGCATTTATTTTCATACGGTTACATAATATTCATAGCTATAAGTTCAATTTTTCGGGAAACGATAACGATTAAAAGACATTGAATAAATCAACATAAATGTAGTTAGCAGGGATTAACATGTCTGAATTCGTTATTAATCATGGTGAATCACAAAATCACACAAGAAGTAACATTCACCAATCATTCTCTCTTTGGTTATACTGGATTTTAGCCAATTCAGTTGGTGAATTGGTGGGTTTGGGAGCTGTATTTCTCATAGCTACGGGAATTGCTCCGGGTATAGAAACCTATATGGGGCGCATTGCGGATTTGGTCATTGCCGGCATTTTAATCATAGTGGGGACATTGGTTGAGGGAAGTGTTCTCGGTACCGTCCAATGGATGGTGATTCAACAATTAAATAAAGAACTAAAATGGCTCGCTTGGGTTAATGCCACTCTCATCGGGGTATTTATCGCCTGGGCATTGGGCTCCATACCGAGTACTCTAATCGATTTTGGAGTTGCCGGCATCAAATCTACTTTGGGTAATACAAATTACATTGGAAATTATGCTCTGGTAGGAGCATTAGGACTCATTCTGGGAGCGGCTATTGGTTTACCTCAATGGTTGCTGCTACGATTGTATTTTGATAAGTCGGAATGGTGGGTACCGGCTAACGCCATTGCATGGATGGTGGGCATGTCACTTATTTTTATTGGAATCGACCTCGCATCCCGACTTGATCAGGGATTTAAAACAATTTCCGTTCTTGTTGTGAGCCTGCTTATTACAGGGGCGGTAGTCGGGGCTATTATCGGGATAGCCTTGCTGAGAATGATTCCGCAATCATCTGCAAAAGACAATCCTGATCATTATGGATATTCGATTGATTGAAATGTTTTTATTCTGGAAGTTATGTAGGTAAAAGCCTATTATAAAGGCTAAATGATAGAAATTTTATCCGAGTTCGAGATTATAAATTACGTTCTAATAATTTGTTCATTAATCATTTTGAATGATCTCTTCTATCGTCGAATTGAAGAGCAATCCCTATTCTTATTCAAAATTGGAATTTGAGATATCTTTATTTTTTAGAATGATTAAGGACAAACTCGTTAAATCTTGATAAACAAACTTGAACTCACCCTGTTTTCTAACATACATATTATCAGATCTTCATAAGCAGACAATACCGATGGCTGTACAACAGTTTTCTCCAAATAATGGACGATTTTTCACCCATTCAATCATTTTCTCAGGAATTCTCTTGATCACATTCTTACTTTCCGGATGTGCCGGCAAACAAAGTCATAAAGGAATTTACGGACCGTGGCAAGTCTTTCAAATGGGTCCGGCCAATCATTTACGCACCCCCAAAGGGGCATCTATAACATACAATTTCAAAAATGATAACACTTTGATAATTGAGACCCCATACAAAAATGCAAAACGTAAATTCAAGAAAATAAATAATAAACTCGATTTTAATGGAGAGGGTTTGTTCGGTGGTTTTAAATCGTTCGTCTTCACTGTTTCGAACGATACATTGATACTGAAAACCAAACGTGGATTTGTGGTGAAGTTTGCGCGACCACAAAGTTAAGAGTTAAGATCTATCGAACAACGGTTTTACTTATTTCACTTTTTTACCGGGATTCAATCGTTCGTAGGTGCTCTTACAGTGACCGCAAAGACGGTGCTTTTTGGGAATTTTATCGAATTCTTCGGATTCACCATTATAAAGAGCACATAAGGTCAACGAATTTTCCCCTTTGATGTGTACAATTTTCTTATTGCTGGAATTAAACTTAATGAATTTCATGATAAGTCGATTTAAATGAGAGTTAGGGTATACTTACATTTTCAGACCATCTATAAAAACAAATAACACAAAATTCGGTGGTCATTTTACATTTACGCTACACGATGTTATCAAAATCTAAAAAAAAATTTTTAATACCTAATTTATATACAACGAAATAAATCAAATTGCATAATTATTAGGTGTTTAGAGATCAACATGAGGTGAATTCGGGATGTGCTGAAATTAAACAGACCCAATCAATGACTTATGTTACCTTTTTTCCAGGGAAAAATCCTATCAAATCTATTTAAGTCTCTGTTTAACAAAAAGAATAAACAAATTATCTATTTTCCCCTGAAGTTTTAGTTACCGGTTAATGTTAAGAAGACATCGAGGTCCTCATTGAGTTCAAGTATTTTTTTTGTTCGTGTAATGGCTACATATAAAATATTGATCTCTTCGGGATCTGCGGTCTGTACATCGATCAAAGAATCATCTTTCACCAGATGAATAAAATCATCAACAAGTTTAACGTTTTCAAATTCGAGACCTTTTGCTTTATGCGTTGTGGTCAATATGATATCCGCTTTGGTGGGATCATCGATGGTCTTTTCCTTAATCCTTCGAATCAGATCCGGAACATCCGTATTTATGTACGTATCAATAACTTTACACAAACTCAGCAATTCAAAGTCATCTGCGCCTTTGGCATATTCCTTGAGTGAATCGATATCATTGAAACGTTTTAAAAAATTATCCCGAACTTTATCAGGCCGGCCTTTGGTTAGCTGATAAGCATCTTCAATTGATTTGAAAGCCAAACCCTGCGTTCCTAAATAGGCCAGCGAATGCCTTCTGTGATGGATCACGGCTTCATCAAACAAACCGGCATTGGTCCGGGCAATGATAGCATACGGACGTTTTGCAGATTTTAGCTCGCCGTACTCACCTATACCTTTGATATGATGAAGTTCACCTTTAAAACTTTGCAGTAATTTATTGGCCAGATCGGCAATCGTCTGATTAAATCGAAAAGATTGTGTTAAATAACGTGTCTGAGTTGATTCCAGGTGCTGCATCACATCAATAGCCCCCCGAAAACCATATATTTGCTGATGAGGATCCCCAACCAAAATCCTTGCCGTTTTTTGTTCATTCAGAATGGCTGATGTCACCGGATTAGTATCCTGTGCCTCATCGAGCAAAATGCCATCGTAAGATAGTGTCGGATGAGAGAGTTGAAACATTTTCAAATAGCCATCATGTGGCATAGGCATGGTCTGCTCATTTAAATCTATCATCAACTCCCAAATTTTCTGGGCATACTGGATTATATCCGGACCGTTTTTCGCCTGCATGGAACTCCGGTAAGACCGTGGAACGTGTTGTTCTGATAATTGCTCATCAGGGGAAACCAGGTAATTTTGCACGGTATCCATGACTGTTTTGGCGGCATCGTAGCGTTTAAATCCTAAAGCATCCGCGATGGTGTGTACGCGAGGGTTTCCGATCTTGTGTTTATATTTTTTCCCAAAAGACGGAAAAGCCAGGGCGTGGGTTGTCCGGCAAAATACATTGGAAGGGAATTTCCGCTGCGCATCCAGTTGCATGCTTTTATTAAATGCAATGTACAAAAAACGCTGATCGGGCCGGTTCAAGGCATAAGAAGCCAATGTCGTTGTTTTTCCGGTTCCTGCAAAGGCGAATATTTTGAGTACATCATTCTTTTTTAAAATCGTACGAACGATTTCTTTTTGTTCTTTAGTTAGTTTTTTACGTTTCTTTGACAACGAAAATCCAGCTTTATAAGTTAAGAGTATGTGCTATAACCTGAATTATTCGCGTTTATAATAAGAATCATTACATCTCGTATTGTAAACATCGCCTTGATCACGATAACATTTCTTGTTAAATAATCCGGGTTGAAGGCCGTAAATATGACAATTATTGAGATCAAAATCAGGCGGTTTTCGTAAAGATTCGTAAGCGGCAATCCTCATAGCTTAAAATTATCATAATGAGTACTATAGATTTTATCATTTACCTGGTCATCGGATTGGCGGGCATGGAGGTTTTTTCCTATGTTTTCCACCGCTTTCTGTTTCATGGAGTGCTCTGGTTCATCCATAAAACGCATCACTCATCAAGCTCACATCTTTTTGAGTGGAATGATCTCTTCTCGGCAATCCTTGCATTCCTTTCCATTTTTATGATTTATAAGGGGTCTGCGCATCCCCTGCATTCTCCCTTGTTTGGCATAGGATTAGGCATTACCATTTATGGAATCGGCTATTTTTTCATTCATGATATTTTGATACATAAACGTTTTATCTCCCTGCATCTCCGGAATCCACTGTTTAAAAAGATCAGGAAAGCTCATCAAAAACATCATCAGACTATTAAGAAAAAGGGAGAAGAGCCTTTTGGCCTTTTTATGTACTACAACTACAATAAAGACAAGGATTAATCTAACTGCTGTTTTGGAGATTTGGCTATAACTAACCGGAAGACGAGATAAGATGAATAATTAGAATTTCGGAGGATGGATGTTTGGGATTGTTTAAACCGAATTATTCATATAAGCTACAAGAATGAATTCATATCATATTGAAAAAACAATATCTTGGTGAATAATCCGGGTTAACGTATTCATAATCCAAATTACAGTTTTTATTATTTTTCAACAAAAAGGGAAGAATACTAAATGACCGTCGATTCTTTTCGGTCAACCTGTTGTAAGATATGTCTTGCCTGCCAGAAGTGCCGTTGCTGATGGGCGTCAATTATGGCCAGTACCTCACTCATGTTCAATTTAAAAAAAGGTACCAGGGGATGAGGCACTTTCAGCTTATTCATATTTAATTCGGAAATACGATCAATCTGAAATAAAATGTCTTTCTGTAATGTGACAAATCCATCCAAAACTCTTTTTTTATTGAGATCACTTTTAGGAAGAAAAAGATCGGGAGCATTAAACCGAAATTTACTTGGAGGCCGCATGAGCTTTATAAACCACTCAACAAAAAAGCGATGATGGTAGGGTCCTCGTCCCATTGGAATTTGATCTTCATATTTATCAATGACAGGCAGAGCTTCTTCCAGATAAGCATATCCTGTTTCGATGAGATGATCGAAGCATTGTGCAATGCTCCAGGTTTTGGAATCGGGTTTACGATTTACCGTTTCTTCAGGAAGTGGTGCTAAAAAAGTGACTGCAAATTCGGATGCATCTTCGAATGTTTTTCTGTAATAAGGTAGCGTATAATTAGGCTTAAAATAAAATTCCATGAGAGGAGTGAACCTTTAATCTTTAGTATTGATCCATTTCAAATTATGCAATCTATGTCTGTTAAAACGATTATTTATGGAATTTTAATTGAACGATTACTGTTTGGAATTTTCTTAATGGGTAATAAAAATTTTAATATGGTAATTTCAAAAATTGCATCGCATTCTTTAAACCGGATTATTCACCAAGAAGTTTAGTCGTGATCACGGCCAAATTTCGCAGCTTTTTTTAGTGTCCTCGAAATCGAGGTTCGTTTTTTTATAAGTTACTTTATTTACAATATGATATGTATTACTTCTTATGGGTTACGTGAATAATTCGGGTTAAAATACGTTGGATTATTTTTATATTGATTTACGACTTAGCCATAAAAAATTATTATTCAACATAAATAACAATTTTTTATGAGACCAAATTTGGGTTTGGGTTTTTACTGCTTTATTAGACAATTTGGGTAATCATCAATCATAAATTTTTATTGGGTATTAGATAATATTGAATTTCAATTCTTAAACAGAATATCTCATGGAATCATTTGAATCCTTAACTAAGGATAGCCTGCATATTTTGATAGATAATGTACCTGGCATCATTTATTTATCGGATCAACACGGCAATTTGTACTTTTGGAACAAAAATCTGGAGCAAATCACACAATATTCAGAAGAGGAGCTCTCTGAATTAAAAGTTACTGACTTATTTAGTACCAATGAGTCGATTAAGATCCGGGAATATATTCATTCGACCTATTCCACAGGCAAAGCGACACTTAAAATAAATTTGATAACGAAACATAAGAAACAAATACCGTATTACTTCACCGGTAAACTGATTACATATGACCAAAAGTCCTATGTAATGGAAATTGGACAGGATATCACAGAACTCGAGGATATCGAAAACGAACTCAGAGCATCTGTACGTGATAAACAAAACTTATTGGATGAATCGCATCATCGGATTAAAAATAACTTGGCTTCCGTATATTATTTATTGGAATTAAATGGTTTACAGACTAAAGAACCAACCGTTTCCAATATTCTTAGAGAAAGTCAGATGAGGATTAAAGCGATTTCGATGTTGCATGATAAGTTATATCAGACTGTAGATTATCGAAATATTAAATTTCATAGTTATCTGAAAGAACTACTCAACATTATACATGATTCCTATCAAACAGATGATCAGAATATTGAACTTAATACGGACATTACAGATGTTGAGCTATCTGTTTCCAAGGCTATACCGTGTGCACTCATAATCAATGAATTGTTAACAAACAGCTATAAATATGCCTTTGAACCTGCACAAAAAGGTGTTATCAACGTGGCCCTCTATACGGAAAATGGCGAAGTTGTTTTAATTGTAAGTGATAATGGCAAGGGTATCGAAAATCTTGAAAAGTCAAAAAACTCTGATTCTATGGGTATGCACCTGATTCAAATATTTACCAAACAATTAGGAGCAACTCTGCATACTGAAAACGGAAATGGATTATATAATAAATTACGTTTTCCAATTTGAATGGTTATATTTTTCCTTAAAAGTCAATGGATTAATTAGTTAATCACAAGTTTTCCACAAGTACTCCACAATTCCACTATGCTGAAATTAACCTGGATCGAGGGTAACTTTTATTCTTCTTTTAATAATTCAAGTCGTGATGCAAACGAAGATGCGATGTTGTAAGCCATCTGTTTAACCTGTTCCGCATGGGGTCCCTCAAATAACAGATCCACGGTGTTGAAAAAAAGTCCCAGCCAGCGCTCAAAATCTTTCAACTTTAATGGGAGTGGCACATGCTGACGAAACGGTCGCCCGTGATACCGGCCGGTTCGAAATAAAATATTCGACCAGAAATCGACCATCTTGGGTAAATGGGTATCCCAATCGATTCCGGCAAACTCATTAAAAATATAATTCAGACGTTCATCTTTTTGAACATAATGATAAAATGTATGCACGAGCCTGACGACATCATCATCTGATTCAATATCATGTAAAAGAAGGCTATGCAAAACCGTTCTTTTGCCCAATCTCTGCATTTCCACGACTTCGAAATCCTCGAATCCCGAAAGCATTGGATGCTGCGGTTCCGAAGTCGCTCAGGCTTTGATATTGAACAAAATCCCTGGTTCTGCAAAGCCTTCTAAAATAGCTTTTTCAAAGCTTTGCTTTTCTGTTTCCATTCAGAGCTTATTGAGATTGGTCTCTGCTTTAATAAAATATAATTGGAAATAATATAATAAATGTAATCGGTATTTAACGATTTAAATAACACAACGATTGAGAAAAATGAGAATTTTCTTCATTTGGAATCATTCAGCAAAGTTTCTTAACTCGAATTCACATTAACTCGAACTATTCACGTAAGCTACAAGAATCAATACATCTCATATTGAAAAACAATATCTTGGTGAATAATTCGGGTTAAGA
>Ga0102962_1001025_pt1 | contig 11500 bp, 11 predicted proteins | sample SalPonF2_C_D2_MG_FD_84519 | JGI IMG/M metagenome (GOLD analysis project Ga0102962, IMG submission 84519) | Salt pond soil microbial communities from South San Francisco under conditions of wetland restoration - Salt Pond MetaG SF2_C_D2_MG ...
GACCTTCTGCGTGCCGGGGATCGGCTTCGCGTCGAGCATCGCGATGCCGCCGTGCATGTTGCCGAAATAGGCGACCTGGTTGGTCCCGTCGGGATTCATCGTCCACAGGTGATGAAAGTGGACTTGGCTCCGGTCGACGTATTCCCAACGCATGTAAAGGATCCGGCCGTCGGGCAGGACCCAGGGTGTGTTGTCGTGGTCGTTGTTGCTGCTGATCATGCGGATGTTCGACCCGTCGCCGTCGCACCGATAGAGGGCCGCGACACGTGTGTACCAGCAGTTGACGAACCGCCGGCATCGCGACGAACAGAAAATGATTCTGCCGTCGGGACAGTAGGTCGGCTCGATGTCGTCGTCCGGTCCGTCGGTCAGTTGCGTCAGTTCGGTGCCGTCGATGTTGATCTCGTAGAGATGGAACACGTGCGTCCCGCCGGGCCGATAAGAGAAGAGGATTTTTTGGCCGTCGTAGTGCATTTGCGGATCGCGTACGCCTCCGGTCGGGTCATCGAGGATCGTTCGCAGTTCGCCGGTGCGCAAGTTCTTCGCACACAGCCGCCCGCCTTCGCCGTAGCCCCAGTAGACACCTTCTTCGAACTTGAAGCCTTTGTCCTGGGCCGGCGTGGGCGAGTGGTCGGCATAGTTGCCGAAGGTGACGTACCAGTGGTCGCGGCCGGGCACGCGCACGGCGAAGACGATCTCCTCGACGTCGGCCATCGGGCCGTCGAGGAATCGTTGCAGCAGCGGGCTCGGGCTGTACGGAGCCGGTTCTTCCGGCAGGCTAGTCTCGACCGTGGTGCCCTGAGCAGTGGTGCCCCGAGCAGTGGTGCCTTCAATGGGCGCACCGATCACCGAACGGTCCGAGATCGCTATCCAGCAAACGCCGATGGCCATAGCGGAAACGATCGCACGAGTTCGATTTCGGAAAGCCATTTCGTATGTCTCCGTTTTTCGCTGTCAGGGGACGATTCGGGGGGCCCATTGGATAGAGCTCTCATTATAGCCGCCGGCCCCCGCTCCACGCAACTTGTCCAAGGGCATTGACACGCGGACTGCTGACGTTTATCACAAGGACTACCGGTTTGCCTGTCCTTCCTAGTTTTACACTTAATCGAAGTAGAGACAGGGAGGCCCATTTTCGCCTGCAAAACCACATTGGAGATTTTGCCATGATACCGACGCGTTCCTTACTGTACCGACTTCTTGCTACAACTGCTGTGATCTTCGCCGTAACTTCGGCCTGTGCCCAGGATTTGACCGATGACGCGCTGTTGGCCGGCGCCGACGCACGGATCGAAGAATATCGCAAGGCCGATGCGATGGTCGTTGTCGTCGACGATGCCGGTCGGCCTCTGCCGGGGGCCGTGGTCGATGTCGAGCAGACGCGGCATGCGTTTCTGTTCGGCTGCAATATTTTCAAGTGGGAGGGCGTCCCCAATGAAGAACAGCAGCAGGCCTATCGCCGACAGTTTGCCGAGTTGTTGAACTATGCGACCATCGGGTTCTATTGGCCGTCGTACGAACGCACGCAAGGCGAGCCACGCCACGAAGCGACCGAGCGGGTTGCCCGATGGTGCAAGCAGCAAGGCATCACGACCAAGGGCCATCCGCTGGCCTGGAACTACAGCGATCCGCGATGGCTGCCCGACGACTTGCAGGAAATCCGGCAACTGCAGATGGCGAGAATCGACGATTGCGTCGGTCGGTTTGTCGGCCTGATCGATCGCTGGGACGTTGTGAACGAAGTGACCCATTTCGATCGCGAGTCGTTCGTTGTGCGGGCGCCGAAGCATACGGCCATGTGGAAGCAAGTCGGCCAGATGGAGTTCACGCGTGAGTGTTTCCAGCATGCCCGAACGGCCGGGCCCAAGGCGACCTTGTTGATCAACGACTATCGGACCGACCCGGCGTATGAGCGGGTGATCGAACAACTGGTCGATGCGGATGGGCGACCGATGTACGACGAGATCGGCATCCAAAGCCACATGCACGGCGGCGCATGGCCGAACAGCAAGATTTGGGAAACGTGCCAGCGGTTTGCTCGATTCGGCGTGCCGCTGCACTTCACCGAGACGACGATCCTCTCGGGCGATCGCAATTGGGAGAAACCGGCCGGCAGCGATTGGGTGTCGACGCCCGAGGGCGAAGCGTATCAGGCCGAGCATGTCGTGCGATTCTACACAATGCTCTACTCGCACCCGGCCGTCGAGGCGATCACCTGGTGGGATTTCAGCGACCAAGGTGCATGGAAAGGGGCCCCGGCCGGCTTTCTGCGCGACGACATGACACCCAAGCCGGCGTACACAGCCTTGCAATCGCTGATCAAAGGCAAGTGGTGGACCGATACAACCGCAACGACCAATGCCCAGGGGATTGCCAAGTTCCGGGGGACGCTCGGCGACTACCGAATCCGGGTGACTGTCGGCGGCAAGCAGGTCGACATCGAGAATCCGAAGATCGAAAAGGATGGCAAGAACCGTTGGCTTGTAACGATGAAGTAGCCTAGGTGATTTGTGAACGAATGCGAACCGGTTTTCTCGTGGTGTCTCAGTTTGGCTCGCCCGAACATGTTGCGTAACAACAGGTTACGATGACGTGTCGGCGGCACGACCGCAACTTTTCACACATCGCGGAAAATCCTGTAACCAACCGGCAAGTCGGTGCATCCATATTGTCATGAGAGCGACCATACGGGGGAACGGCTGATGAAATGCGAAGAGATCATGGCGGCCTTGAACGATTACGTCGACGGCGCGTTGGAGCCCGACGTTTGTGAGGCCTTGCAGGAGCATCTCGTCGACTGCAATCCGTGCCAAATCGTGATCGACAACATCCGTCAAACCATCACTCTCTACAAGTCGGGAGAGCCGCTCCAGTTGCCCGCGGCGATCAGCGATCAGCTTTCCGGCATCTTGCGAGATCGATGGCGTATGAAGTTTCCCGCGAACGACGCTTAAACAAACATGAAATCGATGGAGGCTTAACGAGTCGAGAAGTTAGGCCCAATCGTGTAGGAGTTGCGTGATGAAAGAACTTGGATTTGCCATCGGTGCCATCCTGCTTTGGTTCGTGTTGAACCGTTTCGTCTTACCGAGATTCGGTGTGAGCACGTGAATGGTCGATACCTGCGCGGTGGATCCGCGCCCGACCGCTACCGAAGAATCGCGTCTACCTCTTCCAGACGACCCTTATGCCGACGGAGGCGAACGATGACCATCGAACGTGGACTACGACTAATGGCCGGCCTGGTGGTGATGTCTAGCCTTCTGCTTGGGACGCTGCATCATCCGTACTGGCTGCTGCTGACGGCCTTTGCCGGCCTGAACCTCTTTCAGTCGGGCCTGACGAATTGGTGCCCCATGATTCCGATTCTTGCCCGACTGGGACTGCAGCCCTGCGTGGGTGCTAAGAAGTGAGACGGCCCTGCCCTCACTCCACGTGCCGTGATTCGTCTAGCATCGGTCTCAGTTCGCTGACGAAATCGTGAACATCCTTGAACTGGCGATAGACGCTTGCGAAGCGGACGTAGGCCACCTCGTCGATATCGCGGAGTTGTTGCATGACGAGTTCGCCCAAATGGCGGCTTTCCACCTCCGACTCGAAATTGGCTTCGACCTCGTTCTCCACGGCCGCCACGATCGCTTCGAGTTGGGCGTCGCTGATCGGCCGTTTCCAACAGGCCTTCTCCAGACCCCGTTTGATTTTGCTATGGTCGAACGGTTCTCGCGCTCCGTCCTTCTTGGCGATTTTGACCGCCGTTGCCTCGATGCGCTCGTAGGTCGTGTATCGCCGCCGACAATCGAGACACTCTCGCCGTCGCCGGATGGCAAAGCCGTCCTGGCTGGCGCGAGAGTCGATCACCCGATCGTTATCGTTCTGGCAAAAAGGGCACTTCATGATTGCTCCAAACAGGATCACGCCCCAAAGGGACGGCTATCCAAGAGACACTATACGGGAATCGGCCCATCGTGTAAAGGCGTAAATCCAGATGTGCAAATAGCTTATCCGGATTTGCGGCAAACACCCGTCGAGCCGCTCCGGACCAGCCGTATCGACACCTCGGTCCGGCCATTCGTGAAGCTCCGTCCAAGACTCATGGCCGAGTCGAGCAAATCCCGCAGTGTTGCACGCGGGTTGCCCGGCGCAGTACAATCGCGTTTACTCGGCGGCGTGTTTGCCTGTCGACCAAGCGTTGATACTCGCTCGCTACGCGGACCGTCGGATCACGAGTTGCTTCCGTTGACATCGAGAAGGGAAAGACATCATGAGATCCCTGGGATTGCTGCTATCGTTTTGTATGTTTGGTTCGGTGGTCACGCCTGCGACTGGTGCCGAGGATGCGTCGGTGCAACAGGCGAGGAAGTCGGCCGAAATCGCCGGCTATTCTTTGAGCAAGGTCCAGCGCTGGTTGCACGAGGCGGCGCTGAAGAAGATCGAGCCCGATACGGGCCTCTACCACCCCGACGGAGCGTTCAACTATCGCGACGCCTGGGCCGACTGCTACCCGTTCCTGGTTTGGGCCGCCTGGGCCACCGACCAGGAGACGCTCAACGGTCCGGTCCGCGGGGCGTTGCACGCCGAGATCGAGCATTGCCCGCAGGGCTACTTTGCAGATCCCGAGAATACGTTCGGCGGCAGCGAATACGTCAAGGACGGGCTGGTGGCCATTGTCGAGGTGACCGGCAAAGACGAATGGTTCGATCGCATGAAAGCGATCGAGGATCAGATATGGAGTCGCCCGACAGTCGAGACGCCCTACGGCACGATTCCGTCGACGAACATCGAGATCAACGGCGAGCAACTCCAGGTTCTTGCCCGGCTTTATACGATGACCGGCGAGACGAAGTATCTCTATTGGGCCGAACGGCTTGCCGACTACTATCTCCTGCCGGGCGGTTTTGTCCCCACGCGGCTTCGCGACCACGGCTGCGAGATTATCGGTGGACTAGGACTGTTGCTTGGCGTCGAGTCGGAGCACCGACCCGAGAAGGCGAAGATCTATCAGACGCACATCAAGCGGATGCTCGACGAAATCCTCGACCGCGGCATCAACGAAGACGGCATCATGTACAACACGCTGGGCCGGCCGGGCTCGCTCAGCGACGGCTGGGGATACAACTATGTCGGATACCTTTGCTACGACATGGTCGCCGACAAGCCGGTCTATCGCCCCCATATGGAACAGACGCTGCGCAACCTGGCCAAGCCGATCTACAAGGATTATCCCTGGGAAGGCAGCTCGATCGACGGTTTTGCCGATTCGATCGAAGGCGGAATCTACGTGCTCAACCGGCTGCCGGTTGCGGAGGGACTCGCCTGGGTCGACCAGGAAACGGCAGCGAATGTGGCCCGATCCGCTGAGCCGCTGGAGACCGCAAAGCTCTGGGGTACGATGAAACTCGAGTCCAACGGCGTGCGAACCGTGATCATGCACGCCCTGATGCACACGCGAGGCCTGATCGCCAGGCCTTGGCGGCAGGGACTGACGCTCGGCGCGTGCGAAACCGACGACGGGCTGGCCGTGGTCATGCGGGCCGACAGCGATTGGTCCGGCAAACTGGCATTCGACAAGCCGCGACACCAAGTCGTGATGGGCTTCGCGAGAGACTGGCCGCGGATGAACACCATGCCCGAGTGGTTCACCGTCGAGGCCGACCAACAGTACGTCGTGAAGAACACGGTCGACGCATCCGAAAAGACCTATAGCGGCAAGCAGCTCCAAGAAGGCCTGCCCATCGAGCTGACAGCCGGTAAGGAAGTGGTTCTGCGAGTTTGCCGATGACCATGCAAGGGTGGAATGAGGCGTAGAGTACAGTGAGGAAAGACGGAGGCCGGGCCGGTTCGCGGGCACCACTGGCCGACGCCTCGCGTGCGTGCATACACGCACTCTCCCGCGAGTGCTCTGTCAAACTTCAGATGAGGAGTTGGGTGCCATGCCCAGGCCAGCGTGAAGCATGGCACCCCCAAAACAAAGATTGACAGAGCACTAATCCCTCGGACGAGCTTCTGTCATCCTTTTGATGCCCATAGGCTTTCTGTTCTTTCGGGCACTTCGGCCGTTCTCTTTGGCGGTCAGTGTCTTTAGGAGCGTCTGCAGTTCTCGCCGCTTTTCGGACTCCGAAAAGAACAGGTTCTTGGTTTCTCCCGGATCTTCTGCCAGGTTGTAGAGTTGGCCCGGGGCGTCGGGGGCCATCTCGGGCAAGGCGTATTTCTGAAGAATGCCTTTGTCGTAACTGTTTCCTCCGGATCCTCTATGGTCCAGGTATTTCCAATCACCCTCGCGAAGTTGAAACTCTCCGCGAAAACTCTGAGTGAGCATGTAGGGCCGTATCGGATCCTCTTCCGCCTGCACGCCCAGCATGGCCGGCAGCATGTCGTAGCTGTCGACGGCCACATCATCGGGAAGCGCATACCCGACGACGGACGCTACGGTGGCAAAGATGTCGGTCGTGTTCGTGAGTTGCCCGGAGACATGCCCCGCAGGGATCCTGCCGGGCCATCGCGCGATAAAGGGCACGCGGTGTCCGCCCTCCCAGCCGTCGCGTTTCATGCCACGGCGACCGCCGGCAGCGTCATGATCGTGGTCCTGTCGCATCCAATCGGTGTGGGCGGTCTCGGGGCCGTTGTCGGAGTTGAACAGAACCAGCGTGTTGTCGTCGATACCCAGTCGGTCGAGCGCATCGAGCAGACGGCCGGTCAACACATCGAGTTCATAAACGAAATCGCCACGAGGGCCCGCGTCGGTCTTGCCGTTGAATTCCGGGGCCGGCAGCACCGGCGCATGGGAAATCTGCGTGGAGAGCACCACAAAGAACGGCTGCTCGGGAAAGTTCTTTCGGTGTTCGGTGATGAACTCCACGGTCTTGTCATAGAACAACAAATCCGCGTCGACAAAATGATAGTCGGGCGCCATCCAACCCTCGTCGTTGTCCCACCGCCATTTTCCGCCCGGATTGGGCAAACTGTCGCGATGGTGTCGCTGACTTGCTGGGGAGGGAACCATGCCGTTTTCGATGTAGATGTAGAGCGGGTCGGTGGTGGGGCAGTTGGGCGTGATGAACGACTCGTCAAAGCCTCTTGCATTGGGCCCATCGACAAGAGGCGTGCTTTTCTCGTAGTCGATAAGAAGCGAGTTCTTGAAGCCGCCGCTAAGTTGTTTACCGTTCTTGTCCAGCCAAGTGAGTCCAACGTGCCATTTGCCGAAGACGCCGGTTCGATAGCCCTGTTTTCTCACCATATCTGCGATCGAGAGTTCACCGGGTGCGAGATAGCTTGGTCCGCCCGGGCCCTCGAATGCTCGCGGCCCTCTGCCTGTTCGGCAAACGAGTTGACCGGAGTAGAGTCCGTAACGGGAGGGAGAACAAATCGTCGAGGGGCTGTGGGCGTCGTTAAACCGGATTCCCTCTTTGGCCATCTGGTCGATCCGAGGAGTCTTGTAGGCCGCGTGGGGATTGTAGCACGATAAATCGCCGTAACCCAAGTCGTCGGCATAGATGATTACGATGTTGGGCAGATCTTCAGCCGCCGGCGACGCCGTGCTCGCGAGGATGATTGCCAGTCCTGCATATCGTATCGCATTTAGAAATCGGTGCATCGTGGAACTCCCGTGTCAGTCGGTTCGCAGAGTCAAATCGTTCACTTGTCGTCCAACGCCTTGCGCATCATCGTTTCGTAGAGCGTCAGTTGAATATCAAGAATCTCGTCGAAAGTGACGTCGCACATCTTCTCGCCGACGATCCCGTGTGGACATTCGTGCGTGAACGCCATGGCACCGCTGATGTGGTACAAAGCGCTCGTGAGATTGAACGGCGACGGCACCTTTCCGTCTTCCGCTTTGACCTCGAAGACTCCGCCGTGTGGCAAGCCGCGCTCGGCCAAGAGCGCATTGTGCTCCATCGCTGTCGCGCGTACCTGCTCTTGAATCTCCATCGGCACGTAAGCCGGACGCAAAACGGCCGGGGCATTGCCATGACTGTGCAACGACACGGCAACGTCCGGGCCCTCCTCCAACGCCACTTTGAGAATGGCGGGAGCCTCCGGGCCCATGGGCGCAAAGAACTCGTCGTGCATCGGGTTGATGCCCTTGTCGTTGAAGTAGCATCCCAGCCAGCCGATCTCCGGCCCCACACGCGGATGCTGGCGTTTCGAGATGGGCCATACGGCGATCGTGTCGTCGCTGAACGTGCCTTGCCCCCAGAACTGAAACTCGGGCAACGTCATGCCGCGACAGGCTCGTGGTTCGAAGCGGGCAGTCCCGTCCGGGTTGCCCGACGGCACGATCAGCAGTCGGCACCGGTTGCCCAATTGCCGAAGCGTGGCTTGGTCTTTTCCACGCAGATCGTGGCCGGTCTCCATGATCTCGATCAGGTTGACCAAGCCCGTGAGCCCCTCGACCTCATGCCCGTGAACGGGACCTACGAAGAGGATGACCGGTTTCTTTCTGGCCTGCTTATCCATGTAGGCCGCCAACTCTTGGCCACCCACGGCCGAGTTGAAATTCGCCTTGTGCCGAACGTTCTCCTTCTCGCCGAACGCGATCAGGTGCAAGGGTCGGCCGCCGGGCGACGTGGCGATCGTGGTCGCACTGCCGCGCCGAAGCTGCTTCCAACGATCGCCCAAGCCATCGACCGAGCCGATCCAGAACTCCGGCAGTTCTTGGTTGGGAATCCTCGCCTTCGCCTCTTCGTAGGTGAGCTTTTCGGCCGGGGCAGTGGTGGATCGGATCAGCACGACGCAGAGGACGCAAATCAGCAGGCGACTCGTGGATTTCATGAGCATGTTTCCTCTTGAGTAGATAATGCAACGAGGGCTGTAGACGAAGGCTTCACCAAAGTCATCTTGAATCGGGGGAATGCGATGTGTTCGACGTCGATAGGGAATGTCCGGTCGGAAGCACCACGGTGCCTTTGACCGCCGCTTCGCCTTGAAACTGTGGCATGGTGAGAATGATGCGCCCATTGCTCGGAACTTCGTCGGTGCGGATGGTCTTGCCATCGCGCGGGTCGATCCACTCCAAGCCGTACTTGCCGGCGGGGGCCTTCAGCCGCAGTTCGCCTCCGCCGCGGCCGACCAAGTAGATGGCAAACTGTTTCTGGCTATCGCTCATCGCGTAGGCCGCGCAGCCATCGGCATGCGTCACGAGCGTGTTGTCCGGCCGCATCCGCTGCAAATCGCAACTCTCCAAAAACTCCCGCAACACATGAAGCTGCTTGCGAAGAGTCTTTCCACCACCGCCCGGCCCGTTGGGTCCAGGCAGATCACCCGCTTCGTGCCCCACGGCAAACGAGTAATCCAGTCCGTTGAACAGTCCGCCGCCCGAGAGCAGAAACCGCCATGCCTCTTGCCGATAGGCATCGTCGCCGCTGCCCGCAAACCCCGTCTCATCGCAGCCGATCACGCGGTCCCATCCGTAGTTCCACTCTGCCGCCTCGGGATAGACATAGTGGAAGTTGAGGATCGACGCTTCGGGTGCGAAGTCTTGCCGGCTGACAGCCAGGCGAAAATTGGCGATGTTCTGGGCAATCAGGTGTTTCTTGGGCAGCGGCGGCTCGGTCTGGGCGATTAGCCGGGCGATGCGTGCCTGCCACGCCACCGAGTCGGCCGTCGTCACCTCGACCGCATTGGGCCACTTGCCGTGATCAGTCATGTACGGATTGATGACTTCGCCCATGACGTGGTTGTCCGGCCAGGGCTCGTTCTGAATTTCGTAAAACAGGTTGTCGAAGTCGTTGAGTTCCGTGACCAGCCAGCGTACAAGCTTCTCCTGGTACGTCATGGCCGGCCCGTTGTCGAGCGTGTGCAACTTCTTCCAAGCCGGCACTTGGAGCCGCTGCACGTTGTTGGCCGGATGGAAGGGATGCACTGCCCATTGCTTGTCGGAGTACGTCGAGCAGAAGAGCGTCAGCTCCACCACGACGCCGTGTCGGTCGGCCGCGGCCAGGAAGTCCTTCAAGCGATCGAGGTACTGCGGGCTGAAGCGATCCAGGTCGAACTTGTTTCCGCCTCCCTCGTAGCCGGGCTGCTCGCTTCGCGCCCAAGGGGCAAGAAACCTGCCCCTCGCGGGCGCCAGCGTGTTGTGTTCGATGCCGAATGCCCCGGCCGGCTCGACATAGCTCCCGCTGAAGATGCGGGTGTAGTTCATCCCCTCCTTCTCCATCGTCGCCAGGTATGTGCGATAGTCGAAGTCGAGGTTGAGAACCGCTCCGTAGTGCTCGGCCGATGTGACCAGGGCCGTGGTCTTCCCACGCCAGGAAAACCAGTGCGGGTTCTCCGGGTGCAGGGAGATGACCTGCGCGCCAGCGACGCTCGGCGCCAACATAACCACCAGACAGAGCACTGTAAATCGCATGATTTCGCACCTCCAGGAAACCCATCCCAGTATGGCACATGAGGACCGACATCACAAGGATACCCCTTCGGTGTGCAGGAGATCTGAAAAGTCCATTTTGGCAAACCATGCGGCGAGTTGGTCCGTAGAAACCGGAAGCCGTGGCGGAGCTGCGGCTGGGGCCTCATGCGTTTCAAGGAGGGCCGTATCATGGTTGCATCTTCGTTGAGTCAGTTGGAGGCGGTATTCTCAGAGGTTTCGGATCCACGCAAAGCCATAGGGGTGAGGCACCCGTTCTCCGGCATCGTTTCGTTGGTGTTTCTTGGCTTGTTGGGTCGGATAACTGAGATGGCCGTGGTGGTGCGTTGGGCGAATGTCCATTGGGACGAAGATCATCGCTACACCAAGCGTCCTGGCCTGACCGAGGCGTTCGCTTCGGCGACAAACGCCGCCCTGGCCGTGCTGCGACCGATCCACCCGCCAGGCGAAGCGCTGCGAGCAACCGCCGAACGAATCCAATGGCGTCCCAGCTCAGCCTCCCCCGCCTCGGATTCAATCCGCTCCGCTGACTTTGCAATTCTTCTGGCAAACACGACTGGATGGCAGCCCTCGAACCCCTTACAATAGAGCACCGCACCACCGAATCGAAGAATCGATTGGAAGCATATAAATGTCAGGTCGGAGCACGACTCCAAGGAAAAACCGCCCGTGAGCTATTGGAAAGATAAAGTCGTTCTGGTGACCGGCGGATCCAGCGGGCTGGGACGTGCCATTGCTGAGGCATTCAGCGAGGCGGGGGCCAAGCTGGTGATTGCCGCCCTGGAGGCCGACGCGGTTCGCCAGGCAGCCGAAGAGATGACGGTCGACGGTCGCGAGGTGCTGGGCATCCATGCCGACATCACGCGACAGGCGGATGTCGATCGGCTTTTCGACGAGGCCATGACGCATTTCGGCCGGCTCGACGTGCTGGTCAACAACGCAGGCCGGTCGATGCGAGGCAAGGTGATGGACACCACGGCGGAGCAGTTCCGCGACCTGATGGAACTGAACCTGATCGCCCTGGTCCGCTGCACCCGCGCCGCGGTGCCTCATCTGCTGAAGCAGCGAGGCCACGTGATCAACATCGGCTCGCTGGCGGCCAAGTCTTCGGCCCGTTGGGTGGGAGCCTACCCGGCC
>Ga0102962_1001027_pt1 | contig 11483 bp, 5 predicted proteins | sample SalPonF2_C_D2_MG_FD_84519 | JGI IMG/M metagenome (GOLD analysis project Ga0102962, IMG submission 84519) | Salt pond soil microbial communities from South San Francisco under conditions of wetland restoration - Salt Pond MetaG SF2_C_D2_MG ...
CTTCGGCACGGCGATTTGCGGCGGCAGCGCCATCGCCGCCATGTCCCCGGTGATCAAGGCCGAAAACGAGGACATGGCCGTCGCCCTGGCGACGGTTTTCACCCTCAACTCGGTGGCTCTTTTACTCTTCCCGGTAATCGGTCATATCCTGCACTTGAGCCAGCACAGTTTCGGGGTCTGGGCCGGTCTTGCCATCCACGACATCAGCAGCGTGGTGGGGGCCACCTCGGTCTACGGGCACAGGGCTCTCGATATCGGTACAACGGTCAAGATGACCCGGGTGCTGTGGATCGTACCGGTTGTGGCCTTCGTTGGGTGGCGCAACAAGTCGAACAGCAAAGTCGGCATCCCGCTCTTCATCGTCGGTTTCATGATTGCGGCCTGTCTGCGTAGCTTTCTTCCCCAGTACACGCCGATCATCTGGAACAAGCTGGCGCGGATCTCCGAGCAGGGATTGGTCATTACCCTGTTCCTGATCGGCGGCGGGCTGAGCCGGTCGGTGCTGCGCAAAGTCGGCGCCCGCCCCTTCGTCCAGGGGATTTCGCTGTGGATTATCGTCAGCGTGCTGACCTTGACGGCCATCATGCACCATCTTATCAGCTGATTCAGGCGTCTCGAACCGGCCTCATCCGAGAAAAAGGGGGTTAGATCATGAAATCGTTTCAGCACATCCTGTTCCCGACGGACTTCTCGCCGATCGCCGAGCATGCCTTCGGGTATGCCCTGGAGCTTGCCCGCCGGTTCGGCGCTCGGCTCTCCATTCTCCACGTCATCGACGAGCAGGCCGATCTGCGCGGCTTTTATCTTCCTCACCTCGCCTACGAGCAGGTGGAGGCCGATATCGCGACGGCGGCCCGGCGGATGATGGAGGCCTTTTGCGCCGGCATCGAAGGGATCGACAACCATGAGGGAGCGGTCGTTTCCGGAGTGCCCCACGCTGCGATCCTTGCCGCAGCCCGCGAGCAGGATGTCGACCTTATCGTCATGGGAACCCACGGCCTGGCGGGTGTGGAACACCTGCTCTTCGGCAGCACCGCCGAGCGGGTGGTGCGCTATGCCCCCTGTCCGGTACTGACGGTGCGCCCCGAAGACAAATAGCCGGCGGAGAGGAACCTATTGGGAACCGAAAACCTTTCGTAGCAGCTCGGTGGTTCTTCGGGCCGGATCTTTTCGAATGGCAGCCTCTTCCCGCGCCATATAGTGAAAGATCCCCTTCAGGCTTTCATCCACGACGTATGTCTTCAGATCGGTCTTCACGTCGGGGACCCACGGCAGAGAGCGATACTGGCCCATTGCGCTGTCATACGCCTGAACGGCGCCGACCTGGGCCATCGATTTTTCCACCACGGGCCCCATTTCCGCAGCAAGGGAGGGGGACATCTTCTTCTCGAAATAGCGGGTGGCGGCATCGTCGGGGCCGTGATAGATGGCGGTGACATCTTTCAGGGTCATCTCCTGAATCGCCTTCAAGAAGAGCTCCTTGGCCTTTGGCGTCGCAGCTTCCGCGGCCCGATTGAGCCGCAACTCCAGGTCGTCGAGCATCCTCCCCATGCCCACCCGGTTCAAGCCCGTTTGCACGCTTTTCAAACTCGCCGGCAACGGGATATGGACGGCCGGGTCGGCGTTGAATCCATCCTTTTGTCCCAGTTGACCGACTACCCGTTCGGTGCCGACCCGCAGCGCCTCTTTTAAGCCTGCCGCCACCGTCGTATTGTCCAGGCTTCCCGACTCGAGGGTTTTTGTCGGGGCTCCCTGCAGAAGCTCCTTCCCTTTCTCCCACCAACCGCTCTGAGCCGTCGCCGGTCCGGCGAGGGAAATCAGCATCAGCACGGCCGTTCCACCGAGAAAAAGCCCCTTCCCGGTTCTGGAAACATGATTGATCCGGAACATCCGTCTTCTCCTTGAAAGGGCTCAGTGGGAAATCTCTGCAGAAATTATAGGATCGTCCGGGGGGGATTCAAGCCTCTCCGGCCTGATTCCGCGAAGGCGTCTCGCAATCCTCACCAGTTTTCGATTTTTGGCTTAATCTCTGCATGTGAAGTCGGAGATATTCAGTCAAAAAGGCCATTCCTCATAGGATATCTCCCTTCCCAGGAAACTTTGCCAGTCTCTAAAAGGGGCTCGAAGATTGCTTAACCTATTGAACTGAAAGTGGATAACGGTTTGCTGCCGTTGCTCTCAGCCGGGGTGGTGAAACCCTCCATCCTTGTAGAAAAGAAGAATATCCGCCAGATCCGAAAATCCGGAGGCGGGTAAGTATTGAAAAAGACGTCTTAAGACTAAGTCAGTATTTTGTCTCGGTCGGCCAAAAAACGGCTTCATTCGTTTTTCCTTTGGAAAATGCCGGTTCTGGCTGAAAAGCAAAAACCCTTTCGGAGGACCCATGGAGTCTGGGCTGTTTTTTTCACCGGAGGGGGGGGAAGATATTTTCAAAACGGTATTCACGCGCGCTGCCGCCGCCATGGCCATTGCCTCCGTGCAGGGGAACCTTCTGGCGGTCAATGCCGCATTCTGCCGTTTGCTCGGGTACTCGGAAAAGGAGCTGCTGGCGAGGTCCGTCCGGGACATCACGCATCCGGAGGATCGGGCCGCCACCATCCGGACTTTTCAGGAGATTGTCGGGGGGAAAAGGACCACCTTTCATTATCGGAAGCGCTATCTGCGTAAGGACGGCTCCGCCGTGTGGGGCCACTCTACCGTTTCCCGGGTTCCGGCCGCTTCCGGTACTCACGATTACTGCGTGGCTCTGATCCGGGACCCTGCCGGCATCGAGACCGCCGGGGAGGCTCTTCGGCAGCGGGTTTTTCCGTCCGTTTGTGCCGAATCGGACGAGGACCATATTGTCGTGATGTGGGATAAAGTCAAGCCGCCATCGCGCATGGAAGAAGCTCTTTGTTTGAGTGAGGAACGGTTTCGCCGCTTGGCGGAAGCCGCGCCCATGGGCGTGTTCGAGACCGACAGCGAAGGCCGAACGATTTTTTGTAATGCCCGGTGGCGGGAATTCACCGGGCAGAATCCGGAGCTGGCCGCCGGACTGGGATGGAGCGAGGTGATCCATCCCGGTGATGTTCAGGAGACGCGGAAACTGTGGGCCGATGCGGTGGCTGCGAGGAGGGACTGGGCCCATGAATATCGAACGGTGCGCCCGGACGGTTCGATCCGCTGGCTGAGGGCCCTGGCAGCACCCATCAGGGGAGAAGGTGAGACGCCGCTCGGCTATGTCGGCATGGTCGACGACATCACCCGCAAAAAGGAAACGCTCGATGCGTTGCGCAAAAGCGAGGCCCGCTATCGGTCGATCTTCGAAAACGCGGGTGCGGGAATGTTTACGATCACTCCCGAAGGACGGATCCTTACGGTAAATCCCGCCCTCTGTCAGTTTTTGGGATACGCCGAAGACGAGCTCAAACGATTGAGCGCCAAGGACATCATGTCTGCCGACGACCGCCTTTCCCTTCGGGATTTGTTGGCCGAAGCGAAAAAGGGCGCCCAGCGCCAATCCTTCGAGAAAATGTTTTTTCGTAAGGACGAGGCAACCGCCTGGGGCGATGTGACGCTGGTATGGATTCAGGATGAGGCGGGCCGCGTCGACTACGGCATCGGCATGGTCCAGGACATCACGCGGCGCAAAAAGGCCGAACAAGACCTGCTTGCCAACCAGAAGCACCTCAATTTTCTCGCCCACCACGATCCGCTGACCGGCTTGCCCAACCGGCTGCTGTTTCAGGACCGGCTGGAGCACGCCCTGGCCAAGGCGCGCCGCTTCGGCAAGGTGGTGGCGCTGCTCTTTATCGACCTGGACCGGTTCAAAAATCTCAACGACTCCTTCGGGCATGATTTCGGCGACCAGATCCTTTCGAAGGTGGCCAAAATCCTGCAAGGGGTGGTGCGTGAGGCCGATACCCTGGCCCGCTTGGGAGGGGACGAGTTCGTGATCATCATCGAACAGTTCACCGACCCGCAGGCCCCCACGCTGGTTGCCGACAAAATTCTCGATCTGCTCGCCCAACCCCTGGTGATGGAGGGGGTTTCCTTCCATGTGTCGGCCAGTATCGGCATCGCCATCTACCCCGCCGATGCCGCCGATCCGAGCGAACTGATGAAATGTGCCGATTCGGCCATGTATCAGGCGAAAGAGAGGGGGCGAAACGCCTTCCACTATTACACGCAGGGCAGAACCGCCCAGACCCGTAAACTTTTCCTGCTGGAAAACAGTTTGCGGGAGGGGTTGGAAAAAGAACAGCTGGTGCTCAACTACCAGCCGATCGTCGAGTTGTCTTCGGGCCGCGTGATCGGCGTCGAGGTCCTGCTGCGCTGGCATCATCCCGACCTGGGCATGGTGCGGCCGGGGGATTTCATCCCACTGGCGGAAGAGACCGGGCTGATTGTGCCGATCGGGGAATGGGTTCTGTTCAACGCCTGCCGGCAGATTCGCGAATGGATGGCGCAGGGGTTACCCCCGCTGCGCCTGAGCGTCAACATTTCGGGGCGCCAATTCCGGCAGGGCAATCTGGTGGAGCGGGTCGCACGCACCCTCGAAGCGGCCCGGCTCGATGCCGCTCATCTGGAGCTGGAACTTACCGAAAGCATGGTCATGAACAATGTTGAACAGGCCATTGCCACCATGAAGGGGCTTGCCTCGATGGGGGTCAGTCTTGCCATCGACGATTTCGGCACCGGCTATTCTTCCTTGAACCACCTCAAACGTTTTCCCATCCGAACGCTCAAAATCGACCAGTCCTTTATCCACGACATTACCGAAAATCCCAACGACGCCACCATCGCCACGTCGATCATCTCCCTGGCCCGCGCCCTGAATCTCGAGGTCGTTGCCGAGGGGATTGAAAAAAGTGAGCAACTGGATTTTCTGCTGCGGGGAAATTGCGTCTACGGCCAGGGATTCTTCTTCGCCAGGCCGATGCCCGCAGAAGAATTTCGACGGTATCTGGAGCAGAACCGGCAGAAATAAGAAATCCCCGCCGTAGTAAATCCACTTAGTCCAATTCCCTTGAAGCCCCCTCCCGACCCTCTCCCACGGCGGGGAGAGGGAGAAAACCTCTCCAGTGGCTTTTGTTTGGCCCCCCCTGCCTTGATGGAGGGGGCTGGGGGGGGAGGGTGCAAGGCCGTGAGATGTGACACGGCAGAATTAACGCCGTTTCGCGGAATCAGGCGGAGGGAATGTCGTGCGGGAGGGTAAAGACGACGGTGGTCCCCTGCCGCGGGGCGCTGTTTACCCAGATTTGCCCGCCGTGGGCCTCGACGATTCCCTTGGCGACGCACAGCCCCAGCCCAAGGCCTCTGACGGCGGTGGTCGAAGCGTCGGCCCGATAGAATTTCTCAAAAACTCTCTCCGCCTGCTCCCTGGTCATCCCGATCCCCTCATCGGTGACGGAGATCCGAATCTCGTCGGCGACGGCTTGTCCTTCTACCAGGATCGTGCCGCCAGCGGGCGAATATTTGATCGCATTGGTCAGCAGATTGTCGAGAACTTGTGAAATTCGGGTCTTGTCGACCGCCACCTGCAGGTCCGGGGGGGTCAGTTTCATCTTGAAACAATGACGGCGGGTTTCGCGGCGATAGTGATCGATCGCTCCTTCGATCAAACGCGCCACTTCGCAGACGCTCTTTTCCAGGAGAAGCGGGCGGCCGCCCTCGATCCGTCCCAGGTCCAGCAGGTCGTCGATGATCTGGATCAGCACATCCCCCTTTTCGAGGATCTGGGAGATGAACTCCAGGCGCTGGCTCCCGGTGAAAAGCCCCGTTTTCGCTCCCTCTTCCAGCAGTTCGGCATACCCGAGAATGGCGGTCAGAGGGGTTCGCAATTCGTGGGCGGCGGTCATGACGAATTCGCTCTTCATCCGTTCCACCTCGCGATCCCGGGTCACATCGAAAAAGGTAGCGATCACCCCGCCGCGCTTGCCCTCCGTTTTCGGCAACGCTGCGAGCCGCACCTGAATCATCCGGTTTTCCTGGCGCTGCCCGTCGAACATCGCCATTTCCAACGTGTCGGTGCCGGCCTCGTTGGTGAGAAGATTCAGGCAGCGGGAGAGAAGTTTAGCGTCGTGAATGACATTTCGAGCGTGTTCACCGCCGGCTTCTCCCGCGGTGGTGTGGAGCAGGCGTTCGGCAGCGGGGTTTATCAGGGTGATGCGGCCCTCGCCATCGAGGGCCACCAGGCCGTCGGTCACCGATTGGAGGGTGACCGACAGACGCTCCTCGGAGGCGCGGGTTTTGAGCAGCAGCTCCTTCAGGGCCTTCTTGGATCGTTTGCGTTCGGTGATGTCCCAGGCCAGATCGGCCAGCAGTGAGATCGTACCGACATCTTCGGAGCCGTAGTCCCTGGGCTTGTTGCCGACCCCGAGAACAGCCACGATCCGCTCGCCCCGCATCACCGGGACCACCAGTTCGCGCAGGACGGGCGCATGTCCTTCCGGCAGCCCCTTGCGGTGGGGCAGGCTAGCGTAATCGTTGTGAATGACGGCGCGGCGCTGGCGGATGCAATCGACCCAGACCCCTGCCTGGTCGATCGGGTAGTGCCCCTCGGGAACGCTGGTACAGATTCCCTGCAGGGTGTTCGTCGACCAAACCTGCGGCAGCAGGGTGGTCTGGTCTTCGGCAACGAAGTGGAAAAATCCGATGCGGCTTCCGGTCAGGCGTTCGGCTTCGTCCAGGGTTTTGCGCAGCAGTTCCTCAAGGGAGTGCCGCAGGGCGACTTCGCGCAGGAAGAGGCGCGATTGCAGGATCTCCTCGCGCCGCTGCCGTTCGGTGACGTCGTGGACGATGGAAAAAAGATGGGGGCGGCCGTTCAGGAGAATCGGGCCGCTGGAGACCTCGACGTCACGCACCCTGCCGTCAGCCAGGCGATGCTGAAAAAGGAAGGGGGGCCCCCCGCCCTGGCGGATCGCTTTGATTTGCGCTCGAAGTTCTGTGGAGGGAAGGGTATTGATGTCGCCTATACTTTTCTGCCGGAGCTCTTCGCGGGTCCAGCCGTAATAGGTCGCCGCCGCCGGGTTGGCGTCGACGATACGGCCATCTTCCGGGTCGATCACCAGCATAACCGAGTGGTTGTGTTCAAACAGACCCCGATAGCACTCCTCCTGGGAGACGGAAGAGCTTTCTGCCGTCGGCAGGGGCGGATCGGCCATTTTCTGTTCTCTGAGGTTCATCGCAGGCTCTATTTGATCGTTAGGGGCGTCATCGCTTCGAAGGCGCATTCGCATATAAATTGCCAATGGTGCTGGCCGTTACAGGGGATGCCCGGCGATCTCTTCCCAGCGTGCGCGAGAAACGGTGAGAAAGGCATCCACGACCTTCGGATCGAACTGGGTGCCGGAGCATCTCTTCACTTCCTCGACGACGGCTTCGTAGGGCAGGGCCTTGCGGTAGGGACGGTCGGACGTCATGGCGTCAAGGGTATCGATGACCGCGAAGATGCGGGCCCCGAGGGGGATCTCTTCGCCCTTGAGGCCCCGGGGGTAGCCGCCGCCGGCGAAGCGTTCGTGATGGTTCAGAACGATCTGTGCCGCATCGGCAAGAAACCCGATGTCCGCGATGATGTCGTATCCCAGTTGGGGATGGCGGCGCATTTCGGTCCACTCCGCCTCATCGAGACGGCCCGGTTTGAGCAGGATGCTGTCGGAAATGCCGATCTTGCCGATGTCGTGGAGCAAGGCCCCCCGCGCCATTTCGGCCAGCTGTGGCTCCGGCACGGCCAAGGTTCCGGCCAAAACCAGGGTATAGCGCCGCACCCTCTCCGAGTGGAAACCGACCTCCTTTTCCCGGGTGTCGAGGGCTCTGGCCAGGGAGGTCAGGGTAATATCGTAGGCCTCGCGCAGCTGGGTCAGAGTATTGTGGATCTGCGTGGTCTGGGTCTGAACTTTTTCCTCCAGACGGTGCTGATAGTCCCGGTTTTCCAGGACAAGGCGCCGTCTCTCCAGGGCATTTCTGACGCTTAACTCCAGGCGTTCGATATGGAAGGGCTTCAGCAGATAATCGGTAGCGCCCAGGTTCAGGCATTCCATCGCCGTGTTAACGTCGTCGACGGCCGTCACCATGATCACGGCCATGTCCGGGCTGCTTTCCTTGATCTCGCGCAGCAGCTGCACGCCGGAGCGTCCCGGCATGTTGATGTCGATCAGGGCCAGGTCGACGGGGTGCCGTTCCGCGAGGTGCAGGGCTTCATCGGCCCCATCGGCCGTCAGGCAGGCATACCCCAGTTCCTCCAGGCTCTCCGCCTGCATGGTGCGGATCATCTCTTCGTCATCGACAATCAGGATCTGGGTATTCAAGCAAACCTCCCGGTGAAGATAGCGGATGAACCGGATACGCTGGGGACCGCCCGAAATCGCACAAGGCCATCTGGCCCCATGCGTTAGCGGAGCCTTTCTGCGTGGGGGGCGTCTCGTTCATCGAAAAAACCTGCAATCTCTTGGTGAGCGTTTCTGCACGATCTGTTCCATCCGGCATTGCCGCCAACAGCGGCGTATCGAAAAGCGGAATCCGGAATCCCAAGTCCGAAAGAAACCCCAAAAGCACGTGGCGAGCTGGTTTTCTCGCTTCCGACTCTTGGCACCTGTGTTCGTCATGATCAAGGAGCCCGCATCCATCTTGGTCAATATGTTGACAGACAGACGGCTTCCTGGCGGTGCGGTTATATCGCAGAGATAAGGCCGTTTTTTGCCGCCGACTATCATCGGTTGCCGGTAAGACGGCGACTTCTTTTGGGGCATGAATCTTGCGTTAATGAACCGCCGATCCTCTTTTGTCCAATCATCGATTTTTCCATGGGAGTTTCATGATGCGAACGTTGTCGCTGAAAATGCGCATGACGATTTCGGTTGCCATCCTCTTTTTTGTTTTTCTTTCTCTGGGAACATTCTGGGGGGTCACCTATTTCAAGCGGGATTTGCAGCGGGAAATAACCCACCGGCAAAATACCATCGCCCTGGCGGTGGCCAATCATATCGACAACATTCTTAAAGCCCACCAGAAAGCTCTTCTTGCTCTGGCCAGGCAGGTTCCTCCGGGGATTCTCGGCCAGCCGGGAGAGGCCGAAAAATTTCTCCGGAAACATGACAGGGCCCGGCATTCATTCCATGGCCATCTTCTGATTCTGGCCCCAACGGGCAAACTGGTCGCCGCCTCCTCTCCTTCTTCGGAACAGCTCGGAAGGGATTTTTCGACCGCCTCCTTTTTTCGCCAAACCCTTCGTCGTCAGGCTCCTATTATCTCCGATCCTTTTAACTTTCCGTCGCCCTCCGGAAGCCCTTCCCTTCTCTTCACGGCACCGGTGCGCGATTCCCGGGGGAATCTGACGGCGATTCTGGCCGCCTGTATTGACTTGAATGATGTCAACCTCCTGGGGGCCCTGGGGCGGATCAGCCTCGCGGAGCATACCGGCTTTCATCTGCTGGGCCCGGGGTGGAGTGCACAAATCGAGTCTGCCGCACTCTCCGATTCGGGGACGAAACGGTGGCATGTGACGTTTACCGCCGACTCATCGAAAGAGATTCTCCACAGCTTGAGCCAGGAACATGTTCTCTCGGCGAATGCTCAATTGCAGGTGAAGCCCTGGCAGGTGATTGCTCATTTCCCCGAGGCCGAAGCCTTTGCGCCGCTCGACCGGGCCGAGCATCTGTTTTTTGAGTTAATCCTTCCGTCGGCGGTGGCTCTGGCCTGGCTCATCGTCTGGATTCTCATGGAGCGGTTGACCTCCCCTCTGGAGGCGCTGACCCTGCATGTGCGACAGTTGAAGGACGCCGAGAAAGGGCCTTTTCCGCTGGAGGGGATAGCGCGAGACGAAATCGGCGTCCTGGCAGAGGAGTTCAACCAGTTGGTAGCCAACGTCCGGGAACATCAGAAACAGACGGAAGATCAGCTTCTGTTTCTGCAATCTCTGGTGGAGATGATCCCCAACCCGGTGTACTACAAAGACATCGAAGGAAAGTACCTCGGCGGCAACAAGGCCTTCGAGCAGATGCTCGGAAAAAGTCGCTCGGAGTTTATCGGGAAATCAGCCTATGAGATCGCCCCTGCGCAACTGACCTGGGTCTATCAGAAAAAGGACCTCGCCCTTTTAGGGAAAGAGGATGGCGCGGTCTTCGAAACGACCGTCCTTTTGGCCGATGGGCGGCAGCATGACGTCATTGTCTATAAGGCCCCTTTCTTTCTCCACGACGGCAGTGTCGGCGGGGTGGTCGGGACTTTGCTGGATATTACCGAGCGCAAAAGGATGGAAACCGCCCTCGCGCGGGCGAAGGCCTTTTCCGAGAATCTGCTGCGGAATTCGGCTGTGCCGACCTTTGTGCTCGGCCCCGATCACCAGGTCTTGTTCTGGAACCGGGCCTGCGAAAAACTGACAGGCTGTGTGGCGGAGGAGGTGCTGGGCACCGACCGCCACTGGCAGGCTTTTTACCCGTCCCAGACCCCCTGTCTGTCGGACTATATCATCGACGGCATGGTGCATTCCCCGGAGAATCAGTACGGGAAAATCAGCCCGTCGCCGCTCTGCCCGGAGGGATTTCATGCGGAAGCGTGGAACTCGCACCTGGCGGAAAAGGAACGGTACCTCATCTGCGACGCCGCGCCGATTCGCGATTCGGCCGGGGAGCTGATCGCCGTTATCGAAACGATTCAGGATATTACGGAAAGAAAAAATGCCGAGGAGCGCCTCCGCCAGATCGCCCATGAGGTATCCGATCATACGGGGGAAGAGTTTTTTCAGGCCCTGGCGACCTATCTGGCCAAGGTGCTGAAGGCCGATTATGTGCTGATCGGCGAATTTGATAAAACCATCCTCGACGCCGTAAAAACGGTTGCCTTTGTCGGGGAAGACGGCGCGGGGGGTGAGGTGACGTTTTTTCTCTCCGAGAGCCCCTGCGAAACCTTGGACCCGGGGAAGGTCAAGGTACTTGCGAGCGGGGCTCGAGCACAGTTTCCGAAAAGCCTTCTGTTGGAAGAGCTGCGGGTCGAAGGATATGCGGGCATGCTGCTGACCGATTCGGCGGGGCGGGCCATCGGCCTGATGTCGGTCATGTCCCGCTCGCCCATCACCGAGCCGGATGAGGTCGAATCCCTTCTGAAAATCTTTTCTCCCAGGGCAGCGGCCGAACTGGAACGCCGCCAGGCCCGCCAGTCGATGAACCACTCGATTTCCCTGCTGGAGGCGACGCTGGAATCGACCGCGGACGGGATCCTGGTGGTGGATACGGCCTATAACATCACTTCCTGCAACAAGAAGTTTATGGAGATGTGGAGGATTCCTTCCGAGGTCGTCCAGGATGGCGACGCCCGAAAAATGCGCGAATACGTCCACGATCAGGTGCAGAATCCGGATACCGTCGGCCTGCAGGTTGGATATCTGGTTCATCATCAAGTGGCAGAAAGCTACGACACCATCACCTTTAAGGACGGCCGGGTTTTCGAGCGCCATGCCAAACCGCAGATCATCAACGGCAAGATCGTCGGTTACGTTTTCTGTTACA
>Ga0102962_1001028_pt1 | contig 11482 bp, 10 predicted proteins | sample SalPonF2_C_D2_MG_FD_84519 | JGI IMG/M metagenome (GOLD analysis project Ga0102962, IMG submission 84519) | Salt pond soil microbial communities from South San Francisco under conditions of wetland restoration - Salt Pond MetaG SF2_C_D2_MG ...
ATCCCCTATGGCTCGCGAGCGCCCTGCGCAAATTGGAGAGCGCCAACCGCTCGCAACCGGTGGAGACCGCGGTTGAGCATCCCTCCACGGCGCACCTGTTCATCGTCAACCCGCTGGCCGGGCATAAGCTGGCGCGGCTGTTCTCCACCCATCCCCCCACCGAAGACCGCATCCGCCGCCTGGAGGATATGGCGGCTCACCGCCGCTAAGGCGGGGCCGCGGCGCAGGCCCGCTGGCGGGCATTGCGCCGCGCCGCCGTCCGCCTTACCTTGTGGGCCTTCAAAGGCCGGGCCGCGCAGGTTGCGGCACCAACCAGCGGATGCGCTTTTCACGATGAAGCCAAGGACACCGCCCGCCGTCGCGGGCATGCTCGCACTGTGCGTAACGATAACCGCCGCCGGCTGTGCCGGCGCGGGCGCCAAGCCCGCGGCGAGCGGCGACGGCCGTGTCACCGTGACTGGCCTGTCGCGCGGCGTGGACGCCCTGGCCGAGCGCACGGCGTCGACCGCGCACGCCATCGACGCCAGCGTGAACGCCAAGGCTCATCGCCGTGCGCGGGCGCTGCAGGCGGATGCCCGCAAGCTGCAGATGCAGCTCGATTTGCTCGCGCTTCGCATCCGTGCCAACGCGGCAGCGCGTCAGCAACTGTTCGCGGATCTGAAGGGGCGCCTGGACGCCGTCAAGCGCCGCCAGCACTACCATGGGCGCGCGAACAAGGACGCCGGCAAGAACGATCAGACCTTGCCCACTTTCGACCAGCGCCGCGCCTACGTGCCGGCTTTCATGCTGCTGCGCCAGGGCAAGTTGACGCCCGCGCGCCTGGCGTTGGCGCGATACCTGAAGCAATTCCCGGCGAGCTATTACAGCGCGGATGCGCTTTACTGGTTGGCGGAGATCGACTATGTCCAGGGCCGCATGGACCTGGCGCACGCGGATTTCAACAAGCTGGTGCGCGAGCACCCGAAGGACGACAAGGCGCCCGCGGCGCTGTTGCGCCTGGGCCAAATCGCCGAGCAGCAGGGACAGTCGGCGCAGGCGCGCGCCCTGTTCCGCCAGGTCGCCAAGCGATACCCGCATAGCGCGGAGGCGGGCCTGGCGCGGCGCTGGGTCAAGCAGGTAACCGTATCCGCCGGCCCAGACGCGCGGAACAGCTGACGTCAGGCGGCTCAGTCCGCTGCGGACAGCGCGGGGAGCGTGCCCTCGAGCCGGCAGCGCACAAGCCGGATCCCGGCCGCTGCATTAAGCGGGAGCGAGACCGCACAGTGGGTGCGCCTCGGCCGCCATAAGGCAATCTGTTAATCTTGGCCGTTAACATCTGAATGCCAACGGCAGACAAGCCATGACTTCCCAAAGCGAAATTCCCGACATCTCGCTCGATGAGAAAAACCTCTACCGCGAAGAGCTGTTCAGCGACCGGCGCGCGGGCGCGGTACGCCGGCTGGTGCCGGTGAAGTCCGACGGCGCGGATGACCCCACGCGCGAAGTGCTGTATGAAGGCCAGACCAGTCTGATGACGGCGGCGGGGTCGCTGCCCATCAGCTTCGAGCTCAAGGCCGAGTCGCTGGACGAGGCCATCCGGCAGTTCCCGCAGGCCGCGCGCGAGGAGGTCGAGCGTACCCTGGAAGAACTGCAGGAGCTGCGCCGCCAGACGTCGTCATCGATCGTCACCCCGGGCAGCGGCGGTGGTGGCGGTGGCGGTGGCGGTCTGGGCGGCAGCGGTGGCGGGGGCTTCGGTCTGCGCTGAGCCCCCGGCCACCCTGCTGAGGGCGCGTGTTGCGGTCCGGGCCCCGGGGAGCTCCGGTCCGCAGGCGTTACGCGCCGTTTCCGTAGCGCTGACGTTGTTTGGCGCCTTGCCCGCGCCGGCGCCGCGGCGGATGGCGCTTATCCTGCGTCGCCTTGGCACGCGCGTCGCTGTGGCGCACGGGGTGTGCGCTGTCGGTTTTGCGCCGCTCGGCCGGGCGCGTGTGCTTGGCCTCGCGCTGGCTGGCGGCGCGCAGCGCGGCAATGTCCATGTCGGGTGTGTCCAGCAGCGTGATGTCGCGGCGCAGCATACGCTGAATACCATGCAGCAAGCCCTTTTCCTCGGTGTCGACCAATGACAGCGCCTCACCCGAGCTGCCGGCGCGGCCGGTGCGGCCAATGCGGTGCACGTAGTCTTCGGGCACATGCGGCAGCTCGAAGTTGATCACGTGCGGCAGGGTGTCGATGTCCAGCCCGCGTGCCGCGATGTCGGTGGCCACGAGCACGCGCGTACGCCCCGCCTTGAATTCGGCGAGCGCCTTGGTGCGCGCGGCCTGGCTCTTGTTGCCGTGCAGCGCGGCGGCGGGCAGGCCGTCTTCTGACAGCTGTTTGCACAGCCGGTTGGCGCCATGCTTGGTGCGGGTAAAGACCAGGACCTGGCGCCAGTTGCGGCTGCCGATGAGCCACGACAGCACCGCGCGCTTGTCGCTCTTGTTCACGAACACCACGCGCTGCTCGACGAGCTCGGCCGGTGCGTTGCGCGGCGCGACGTTGATCTCCACCGGATCGTGCAGCAGGGTCTGCGCCAGCTTGCGGATGTCATCCGAGAAAGTCGCGGAAAACAGCAGATTCTGGCGCTGTTGCGGCAGCTTGGCGATGATGCGGCGAATGTCGCGAATGAAGCCCATGTCGAGCATGCGGTCGGCTTCGTCCAGCACCAGGGTTTGAACCGCGCCCAGATTGAGATTGCCCTGCTGGATGTGGTCCAGCAGGCGGCCCGGGGTCGCCACGACGACGTCCACGCCGCGGCGCAATGCGCGAACCTGCGGCACCGCGCTGACGCCGCCGAAGATGACGGCGCTGGAGACCCTGAGCCCGGCGCCGTAGGTGCGCAGGCTCTCGCTCACCTGCGCGGCGAGTTCGCGCGTGGGTGTCAGGATGAGCGCGCGCGGCCCCGAGGCGCCCGCCCGCGGGCCCTCGGCCAGGCGCTGCAGGATGGGCAACGCGAACGCGGCGGTTTTGCCGGTGCCGGTTTGCGCGGCGGCGAGGATGTCGCGGCCTGCCAGCACGGCGGGCACGGCGCGCGCCTGGATCGGGGTGGGTTGCGTATAGCCTTCGCCGGCCACGGCGTCGAGCAGGGCCGGGTACAGCCCCAGGTCGGAAAACGTCATTCAGTTCACTCCGCAAGCCTGCGCGCGCCGAGGCGCGATGCCGGTGCAGGCCGCAATAATCGGTTAGGGTTGTCGCGCGGTCTCCGCGCGGGCGGGCATGCGGAAGGGATTGCCAGGAGCTTCAGGCTTGGGGTGGCCGCCAGGCGGCGGCAGGGCAAACACTTCGGGCGTCACCGGCGGACGCCACATCCAGCTGGCGCGCATCATACACCCGGGGCCGGGCGCGCGCCAGCGCGACCGTGCCGCTGCCGCCGCAATCGTGGATAATGGGCCGCCATGGCGCACGGCAGCAGCCGGGGGGATCGGTTGAGCAACGACGTCGACTATCGCGATCTGGCCTTGCAGTCCGAGGCCGAGGTGGAGGCGATCCGGGCGCGCGTCGCCCAGTCGCCTTTGTATAACGAGGATCTGGCGCCGGCCGGGCCCGCGCGGCGCACCTGGAGCACCTGGAATATCCTCGCCATGTGGCTGGGGATGTCGGTGGTCATCACCACCTACACTCTGGCCTCCGGACTGATGGCGGCCGGCATGAACTGGTGGCAGGCGCTGCTCACGGTGGGGTTGGGCAACATCATCGTGCTGGTGCCGATGCTGCTCAACGCGCACGTGGGGGTGCGCTACGGCATCCCCTTCCCGGTGTTCGTGCGCTCCTCGTTCGGGATCCACGGCGCCAACGTGGCGGCCCTCGCGCGCGCCATCGTGGGCTGCGGCTGGTTCGGCATCCAGACGTGGCTGGGTGGCCTCGCCATCTCCGGTATCCTGGGCGAGCTGTCCGGCGCATGGGGCGCACTGCCGGGCCACGATTTCGTCGCCTTTTTCATCTTCTGGCTGATCCAGATGGCGATCATCCTGCGCGGCATGGAGGCGATCAAACGCTTCGAGTCGTGGGCCGCGCCGCTGCTCATCCTGGTGGGCGTATGGCTGCTGGCATGGGGTTTCAGCGCCGGCGGCGGCGTCGGGCACGTGTTCCGCGCCTCCAGCGCCATGACCGGCGCGGCCAAACACGGATTCTGGGCGCTGTTCTGGCCGGGTCTGGCGGCCAACGTGGGCTACTGGGCGACGCTCAGCCTCAACATCCCGGACTTCACCCGCTTCGCGCGCTCGCAGCGCTCGCAGGTGGTGGGCCAGATCATCGGCCTGCCTGTGACCATGATCGTCTACAGCTTCATCGGCATTGCAGTGACCGCGGCCACCGTGGTGGTGTTCGGCAAGGCGGTGTGGAACCCCGTGGATCTGGTGCCCATGGTGACGCACAACCCGTTCGTCCTGGTCATCGCCATGCTGCTCATCGTGGTGGCGCAGATCAGCACCAACATGGCCGCGAACGTGGTGGCGCCTTCCAACGACTTCTCCAACGTGGCGCCCAAGCTCATCTCTTTCCGCACCGGCGGGGTGATCACCGGTATCATCGGCGTGCTCATGTTCCCATGGGCGCTGTTCAACAACGCCGGGGCCTATATCTTCACCTGGCTGGGCGGCTACGGCAGCCTGCTCGGGGCCGTCGCGGGGATCATGATCGCCGACTACTGGCTGGTGCGCCGGCGCAATCTCCAGCTGCAGGATCTGTACGAATACGGCGGTGCTTACGCGCGCTGGAACGCGATCGCGTTCGTGGCGCTGGCGCTTGCCGTGGTGCCGGTCATCCCGGGCTTCATACACGCAGCGGCTACGCCGGGCGGCGTGGTGGATCACCCGGACTTTCTGGACCGGCTTTACACCTACGGGTGGTTTTTCACCTTCTGCGTGTCGATTGTCTCGTACTGGGTGCTGTCCACGCTGTGGCAGCCGCAGGCCAGTGCCGCTTCGGCGCAAGGCTAGGCGGCGGAGAACGAACGGCGGGCGGGGAGGCGGTGCGCATGCGAAGATCTGCAGCGGGCGTGTGGATGCGCGAAATCCTGCGCGAGTTCCTGGCCGATGATCCATTCCGCCTGGCCGCGGCGCTCGCCTACTACACGCTTCTTTCGCTGGCGCCGCTGCTGCTGGTCGTCGTGGGTTTGGCGGGGCTGGCGTTCGGCCGCGACGCCGCGCGCGCCGCGCTATTGGACCAGGTGCGCCACTACATGGGCGAGCAAGGCGCGTCGGCAGTTTCCACACTGATGGGGCACGCGGTGAGCCAGGGTAGCAGCGAGCTTTCCATCGTCATCGGCCTGGCGGCTACCTTCATCGGCGCCACCACGGCGTTTGCCCAGTTGCAGGCGGCCATGAACGACATCTGGGGCGTCGATGCCGGCGCCCGGCGCTCGGCGGTGGGGCAAGTGGTGCGCCGGCGCCTGCTCTCGCTCGCCATGGTGGTGCTGGTCGGGCTCCTGCTCTCGGCTTCCCTGCTGGTCAGCGCGCTGCTTTCGAGCGCCCACGGCGGCTTCGGCGAACGGCTGCCGAGTACGTTCTGGTGGGTCGTGAACGGCGCCATCTCGTTCGCCGCCATGAACGCGCTCATCGCGGCCACGTTTCGCTATCTGCCCGATGCGCGCGTCGCCTGGGCGGACGCCTGGGTGGGGGCCGCGATCACCGCCGTGCTGTTCTCGGTCGGGCGCTATCTGATCGGTCTGTACCTGGGCCATGCCGGGATCGGCTCCGTGTTCGGCGCCGCCGGCTCGATCGTGATCCTCATGGTGTGGATCTACTACGCGTCGCTCATTCTGTTCCTGGGTGCGGAGATCACCTCAGTGCTCGGGCGCCACCGTGCCCTGCGGGCACTACAGGACGCCGGCTAGGCGGTCCAGCGCGTCCTCCAGGCGCGGTAGCGATGCCGCGAAGCACAGCCGCAGCGAACCTTCGCCGGATGGCCCGAACGCGATGCCCGGCGCCAGCCCCACGCCGGTCTGTTCCAGCAAGCGCTTGGCGAGCGCCATGCTGTCGCGCTCGCTGTCGACGCGGAAAAATGCGTAAAAGCCGCCTTGCGGGCGCGGCATGGTCACATTGGGCAGGGCATTGAGGCGCTGGCAGACCAGATCGCGGGCCCTTGCATAGCGGCCGGCGACCTCCTGCACAAAGGGCTCGCCGTCGCGCACCGCGGCAATGCCGGCATGCTGCACGAAGGTGGTGGCGCAGGAGACGTTGTATTCGATGAGCTTGGCGAGGTCGGGGAGCAGGGCGGCGGGCGCGACGATCCAGCCCAGGCGCCAGCCCGTCATCGACCAGGCCTTGGAGAAACTGTTGACCACCAGCAGCCGGTCGCCGGGCTCGGCGATGTCCAGAAAGGACGGAGCGCTGGTGCCCTCGAAATAGATGCGCTCGTAGACTTCGTCGGCGATCAGCCAGATGCCGTGCCGGCGGCAGTGCTCCAGGATGGCGCGCTGGCCTTCACGGTCCAGTACCCAGCCGCTGGGGTTGGCCGGAGAATTCACCAGCGCCACGCGCACGTCCGGCGTCAGCGCGTCGATGAAGCGCTCGAGGTCGAGCTGCCAGCGCCCGTCGCGCAGCTCCAGCGCCACGGCCTGCGTGCGGGCGCCGACGATGTGCGGAATCTCGCGCAGGTTGGGCCAATGCGGCGTGGTCATGACCACGCGCCCGCCTGGTGCCAGCAGGCACTGGGCGCTGAGCATGAGCGCGTTCACCCCGGAGGCCGTTACCGCGATCCGCTCCGGTCCGATGGGGCGCCCGTGCAGGGCGCTCACATAGTCGGACAGCGCCTGTCTCAGGGCCGGCAGGCCCAGGTTGGGCGCATACGTCGTATGGCCCTGCTCGAGCGCGCGCGCGGCCGCCTCGCGGATGAAGCGCGGTGTGGGTTCCTGGGCTTCTCCGAACCACAGCGGGATGAGGTCGTCGCGCGCCTGGGCGGCGTCGGCCAGTTCGCGGATGCGCGAGCCCTCCAGCTCGCGCACCGCGGCGCGGGCGGCGAGGGGCGGCCGCGCACTGGATTGCACTGGGCGCATGGCGTAAGCTCTTTTGCGTTTGTAACAAGATGGCGGGCAAGGGCTTTGACGCGTCGTAGCGCGGCCGGTGCGCCGCTGTCGAAAACAATATTCAGCGACGACGATCGGTACGCGTGACGAGCGCAGGATCGCTCTTTCGATCCGCAGCCGTGATGCCGCGGCTATGTTAGCGCGACGTGCCGCGCCGGCACCAGACGCGCGACCGCCATTGTCGTCACGCCTGCCACAGACGATGCGGAGGGGTGCAGCGATGAGAGCAATTCCAATCAACAAGGGTTGGCTGGGCAAGAGCCTGCTGGGAGCGGCGGCCGCTTTGGGCCTGGCGGGTGTGGTTCACGCCGCAGAGCCCATTCCCGTGGCGGTGACAGCGAACGAGTCCTCGCCCGTGGGGCGCGCGATCTTCCAGGGGGCCGAGCTCGCGGTGGACGAGATCAACGCGGCCGGCGGCGTGAACGGGCGCAAGATCCACATCGATAAATACGACAACCACGCCTCCTCCGCGGATGCGGTGCGCGGCTTCCAGCGCGCCACGCGCCAGGCGCACGACGTGGCCGTGGTGGGAGACTACATCAGTGAGGTGGCATTGGCGCTGGAGCCCTGGGCGGCGCGCCTCAAGGAGCCCTATATCATTACCGGGGCGGCCAGCAGCAAAATTACCGACGTCATCCACGATCACCCTAGAGCCGACAAGTACATTTTCCAGAACACGTTCAACTCCATCTTCTGGGCCAAGAGCGTGTGCGGGTACGCCCGCGACATTCTGGCCAAGCAACTGGGCTATAAGAGCGCGGTGATCGTCAGCGAGAACGCGGCCTGGACCAAGCCGCTGGATGCGGAATACGAGAAGTGCCTGCCCAAGGCCGGGCTCAAGGTGGCGCACAAGATCCAGTTCTCGCCCGACACCAACGACTTCACGCCCATCTTCAACAAGGCCGAGAGCTACAACGCGGACGTGATGATCGTCGGGCTCGCCCACACCGGGGTCAAGCCCACCGTGCAGTGGCACCAGCAGCAGGTGCCCATGCTCATGGCCGGCATGAACGTGCAGGCGCAGGCGGGCGGCTTCTGGAAGGCCACCAATGGCGCCACCGAAGGCGTGATCACCGTCGACCTGGGCGCCACCAAAGCCTCGCTCACGCCCAAGACGCAGCACTTCGTCAAGGCCTACGTCAAGCGCTTCGGCGAGAATCCCGCATTCGATGCCTACACCTCGTACGACGCCATGTACGTGCTCGAGCAGGCCATCGAGCGCGCCGGTTCCACCAAGGGCGCGGCCATCGCCGACGCCCTGGAGAAGACCCACTACGAGGGTACCATCGGGCGCATCGCCTTCTACGGCATGGACCATCAGTTCCCCCATGCCATGAAGTTCGGCCCCGATTACGTCACCGGCGTCGCCGTGCAGTGGCAAAACGGCTCGCAGGAGGCCATCTGGCCCAAGGCGGCGGCCTCGGCGTCGGTCCAGGTGCCGGCGTTCGTCAAAAAGGGCGGCAGCGACTAGCGCGCCAAGGAGCAGGCCGGGAAGGCCGGCCTGCTCCCCATGCCCGCCGGCAACGTCTGTTCAGTCCTCGCGCCGGTCGCCGGAGCGCGCCGTCTGGTTGAACAGAATGCGGCGTTCCTCGTCGTCGGGCGGGGCGGAGCGCCGCAGCTCCTTGCCCAAGTCAACCCCGGCCTGCACGGCCGGGCGCTCCTTTACCGCTTGCCGCCAGCGCGCCACGTTGGGGAACTCGTCCAGTGGCTGCCCCAGGGGCTTGGCGATTAGCACCCAGGGCCAGGCGGCCATGTCGGCGATGGAGTACTCGCCCAGGATGAAGGCACGCCCTTCCAGGCGCCGCTCCAGCACCCCCAGGCAACGGTTGTACTCGTTGGCGTAGCGCGTATGCGCGTAATGGTGGTTGCCCGCGGGCGCGTAATTGACGAAGTGGCTGAGCTGGCCGGCCATGGGCCCCAGATTGCCCACCTGCCAGAAAAGCCACTCGCGCAGCTCCTTGCGTGCACGCGCGCCGTGCGACAGAAAGCGGCCGGTCTTTTCCGCCAGGTGCAGCAGAATAGCCCCCGACTCGAACACCGGCAGGGGCTCGCCGCCGAACTGAGGGCCGGGATCGCGGTCGACGATCGCCGGCATGCGGTTGTTGGGGCTGATGGCCAGGAATTCGGGCTTGAACTGCTCGCCGCGCCCGATGTTGACCGGGATCATGCGGTAGTCGAGGCCGCATTCCTCCAGCATGATGGCCACCTTCCACCCGTTGGGCGTGGGCCAGTAGTAAAAATCGATCATGGTGCGGGCTCCGGTGCACCGCCGATCGCCCCGCCCGCGCGCAGCTCGGCGATGCGCCGCCGGTCCAGCCCGGCCTCGGCCAGCACCGCGTCCGTGTGCTCGCCAAGCGCCGGTGCGCCGCGGCGCACCTCGGCCGGCGTTGCGGAAAAATGGGCCGGTGCGCGTGCCTGGCGCAACCGGCCCGCCGCAGGATGGTCCGTTTCGATGATGATGGCGTTCCCGCACACCTGCGGGTGGCGGATCACCTCGCTGCGGGTAAGCACCGGCGCGCACGGCACGCCCTGTGCTTCCAGGCGCGCCAGCCAGTGCTCGGCGCTGGCCGTGCGCAGCACCTCTTGGGTGAGCTGCAAACGGGTATCGATGTGCTCGTGGCGCTTGGCGGGCGTGGCAAAGCGTGCGTCGTCGAGCCACTCGGGCTTGTCCAGCGCGCGGGTCAGCGCCGCCCATTCCTTGTCTGTCTGAACGGCGACGCTGATGTAGCCGTCCGTGGTTTCGTAGATCAGGTCGATGAAGCTGGCCGCCTTTTCCTGCGGAAACTCGTCGCCCACGAAGGTCTGGCTGCCCATGTCCGAGCTCCACAGGAACGCGATCACCGCGTCCAGCATGGACACGCGCACGTGCTGGCCCTGCCCGTCGCGCATGCGCGACAGCAGCGCGGCGGTGATGGCCTGGGCGGCGACGATGCCGGTGAGCTTGTCGGGCAGGATGGTGCGCACCAGCCGCGGGCGCGCGGCGTCGGAGCCGGCCTGCACCGTGGTCAGGCCCGACAGCGCCTGCACCAGCGGGTCGTAGACCGGCTTTGCCACATAGGGGCCGCGCTCGCCGAAGCCGCTGATCGAGGCGTAGACGAGGTGCGGGGCCACGGCGCGCATCTGCGCCTCGCCGATGCCCATGCGCTCGGCGACGCCGGGGCGGAAATTCTGGATGAACACGTCCGCGCCGGCCACCAGGCGCTTGAGCACCGCCAGCCCGTCCGGGTGCTTCAGATTGAGCGCCACCGAGCGCTTGTTGCGGTTGTTGTTCAAAAAGCTTGCCGAAAAGCCGCCGCGCCGGTTGGCGGCCGAGCGGGTATGGTCGCCGCCGTCGGGGCGCTCGACCTTGATCACGTCGGCGCCCTGATCGCCCAGCCACTGCGTCGCCAGCGGCCCGGAAACCATCGAGGTGACGTCGAGAATGCGGAGTCCGTGCAGGGGGCCGGGCATGAGTAATGCGAGTTCTCGGGGAAGTGGCTAACCGTAGACGAAAGGGCGCCGCGCATCAACTCGCGCGAACGGGGCGCGGCCGCCGGGCCGCCGCGGTTGTCTAGCCGCTCTTGAACCCGATCCTGGCGTGCGTGCCGTCGCAGAACGGTTTATTGGCGGAGCTGCCGCAGCGGCAAAGGGCCGCCTTTTTCGTGCGTGTGATCGTGCGCCCGGTGCCGGTGCAGATCTCCAGCGGTCCCTCCACGATGAGCGGGCCGTTAGCCGCGGGCTTGACCTTGAGAGAGCCGCCGCGCTCCTCCAGCGGTGACGACTCCTGCGTGTCCGGCTCGCCGCTCGCCCGGAACGCGCTTGAACGATGGCTGCCGTCGCAAAACGGCTTTTGCGCCGATTGCCCGCAGCGGCACAGGGTTGCGCGGTAGCCGGAGGCGTCGCCGTCGATGTCGAGCGAGGCGTGGAAGGCGAGGGGGCCGTTCTCGAGCACGCGCACCACGTTGACGGGCGGTGGCGGTTCGCCAGGCCCGCCGTCGTGGCGCTCGTAAGTCAGGGCGCCGGACGGGCAGTTGCGCACCACAGCGGCGATGTCTTCGGCGGGCGCGGCGTCGGGCCGTATCCAGTCGCCTCCGGCGTTGGGCACGAAGGCGTCCGGGCGTGCGAGCACGCAGTTGCGCGAGTGAATGCAGCGCCCGCCGCGGCTGTACACGGTAATGGTTTTGCCTTTGAAGGTGTCTGCGGACATGGCTGGCTCTCCGTCACGTTGCTGAGGCATACGGCCTGGCGGCGCGGTCTGTTCCGGACATCCGCAGCATAGCAAATGGCTGCGCGGGACGGCGGCGGCCTCAAGGCTTATCAGGGCGCGGCTGTGGCCCCTTCAGGCCTGGTCATAGCACACACTTGACTCCGTCACAGCGATGCGGGACACTGGCCGCATGCGGATCTGCGGCCAGGTGTTCGACTCAGCGCTGCTGCAGCGCATCCAGGAAGCCGCCTCGGCACAGC
>Ga0102962_1001029_pt1 | contig 11477 bp, 9 predicted proteins | sample SalPonF2_C_D2_MG_FD_84519 | JGI IMG/M metagenome (GOLD analysis project Ga0102962, IMG submission 84519) | Salt pond soil microbial communities from South San Francisco under conditions of wetland restoration - Salt Pond MetaG SF2_C_D2_MG ...
CGACGCCATGAGCGCACCGGCCACGCCCAGCAGGCCGAACATCCCGATGACGGTGTCTCCGTAGCCGTAGGGGGGCCGCGCCAGCAGGAACGGCAACCCCGTCCACAGCACGCTGAAGGCCCCGAACACGCTCATGCCGTAGAGGGCGCGGCGGCGCAGCAGCGGTTCCTCGCGCACCAGTCGCCCCACCGAACGCAACAGCGCGGGATAGCTCATGCGCGCCTCGCCCCGCCCGGCGGGGAGCAGCCGCCCCAGCACGACGGCCTGCACCAGCATGAGGCCGGCGGCGGCGGCGAACAGCGCGCGCCAGCCTATGGCGTCGGAGACGGCGCCCGCGACGACCCTCGCCAGCAGCACCCCGAGCAGCAGCCCGGTCATGACCCGGCCCACCACCCGCCCGCGGTCGGCGTCGGCGGCCAGGTGGGCGGCGAAGGGCACCAGCACCTGGGCGACGACGGCGGTGAGTCCGATGGCCAGGCTGGCGAGCTGGAACAGGGTGAAGCTCGGCGCCAGCGCCGCACCCAGCAGTGCGAGGGCGGTGAGCACCGACACTCCCGACACCAGGCGGCGCCGGTCCACCAGGTCGCCAAGCGGCACGACGAGCACCAGCCCGGCGGCGTAGCCGAGCTGCGTCACGGTGACGATCAGGCCGGCGCTGCCGCCCGTGAGGCCGAAGCTGCGGCCTAGCGTGTCGAGCAGGGGCTGCGTGTAGTAGAGATTGGCGACCGAGATCCCCGTGAAGGCGGCCAGCACCAGGGTGAGCGGCGAGCGCGCGCGCAGCGGCACGGTGAGGGCTCCTCTCCCGTTGCGCCGGCCGGGCCTCGTCCCCGGCGGCGGCACGGGACGCAGTCTCGCATCTCGTGTGCGACGCGAGGGTAGCGCGGTGGCGGCTCCCCAGCTCCGTGGCCGGCGGAACATGGGCGCCGACGATCGACGCCCAAGATGGGGGCACAGGGAGGAGTCGCGCTCCCTCCCCGCTGTACGTACCCTTGGAATGTAGCAACGCGCATCGTCACGATCGACGAAGGAGGCAGCATGCAACGACGCAAGCTCGGCAAGGAAGGCCTCGAGGTCAGCGCCCTGGGACTGGGCTGCATGGGGATGAGCGAGTTCTACGCGGGCGGCACCGAGAGCGAGTCGATCGCCACCATCCACCACGCCATCGAGCTCGGCGTGGACCTCTTCGACACCGCCGACATGTACGGCCCCTTCACCAACGAGAAGCTCGTGGGGCGCGCCCTGAAGGGCCGACGCGACGATGTGGTCCTGGCCACCAAGTTCGGCAACGAGCGCCGCGAGGACGGCTCGTTCGTGGGCATCAACGGCCGACCGGAGTACGTCCACGAGGCGTGCGACGCCTCGTTGCAGCGGCTCGGCGTCGACACCATCGACCTCTACTACCAGCACCGCGTGGATCCCGACGTGCCCATCGAGGACACCATCGGCGCCATGAAGGAGCTGGTGGAGGCCGGCAAGGTGCGCTACCTCGGCATGTCGGAGGCCGCGCCCGCCACCATCCGGCGCGCCCACGAGGTGCACCCGATCAGCGCGCTGCAGACCGAGTACTCGCTGTGGTCGCGCGAGCCGGAGGACGAGATCCTCGACACGGTGCGCGACCTCGGCATCGGTTTCGTCGCCTACAGCCCGCTGGGGCGCGGCTTCCTGACAGGGCGCATCACGCGCTTCGAGGACCTCGCGGAGGACGACTACCGCCGTTTCTCGCCCCGCTTCCAGGGGGAGAACTTCGAGCGCAACCTGGCGCTCGTCGGCCGCGTGCGCGAGATCGCCAACGGCCGCGGCGTCACCCCCGCCCAACTCGCGCTGGCCTGGCTGCTTCACCGCGGCCGCGACATCGTGCCGATCCCCGGCACCAAGCACCGCGCGCGGCTCGAGGAGAACGTGGCCGCGGCCGAGCTCAACCTCACCGAGGAGGAGATCGAGCAGCTCGACAACGCCGTCCCGATGGGCGCCGCGTCCGGAGAGCGCTACCCCGAGCGGGCGATGGGGGCGTTGAACCGCTAGGTCGCCCGGCGCCCACGCCGCGGCGTAGACTCGGTGGCATCGTGGTCCCACCTGAAGACCCCAGGCCGGACGCCGCCGACCAGCCGATCGCCTTCCGCCCCGCCGAGCAGGCGTTCACCCCGATGCGGCCCGGCGTCGATGGAGCCACCGTGGAAACGCGTGACCTGACGGTCACGACCTACCGCTACGCGGCCGGGGCCGTATGGCAGGAACACGCCCATCCCGAGGACCAGCTCACGATGCTGCTCTCCGGGGCCGAAGTGCGGTTCACCGTAGGCGGCCGCGGCTTCGTGCTGCACCCGGGCGACGCGCTACTCATCCCAGGCGGCACGGTCCACAGCGCCGTCGTCGGCGACCAGGACGTGGTCACGCTGAATGTGTGGCGGCTCCGTTCGATCTTGCCCACCTGAGTTCCTGGCTCAGCTCGGAGGGCGCCCGCGTGCTCCTGACATGATCGGAACGTCGGTGGCCCGGGGCTTCGCCGCCGCCGGAACGACTCGGCCCGGAGTTCGCGGTGGGCTGGTGCGTATCATGCGGCCACGGGAGGCGACATGCAGCAGGTGCGGGTCACACCGCTCGAGATCGCCCAACTCCGCTTCGACCTCCGGCCGCCGTACGCGCTCCCGGCCGGGCACCCCGCGGCGGAGGTGGTGGCGTTGCCGGTCCTCGCCTACCACCTCGCCTTGCCGGGCCGTTCGGTGCTGGTCGACGCGCCGAGCTACGACGCGGCGTCGACGCCGGAGGCCTACCGCTTGCCGGAGTACGAGGAGCCACCTCCGCTGCTCGAGCAGCTCCGCGCCGCCGGCATCGATCCCCATGACGTCACCGACGTGGTCATCACCCACGCCCACTTCGACCACCTGGGCGCGCTGGCCCGAGGCGACGGGCCCGAGCGCTCGCCCGCCTTCCCGCGGGCACGGCATCTCCTCGCTCGCGCCGAGTGGGACCCGGAGGCCTTCGCGTCGATGGCGCGCGAGGACCTGCTGGTGGTGGAGCGTGCCGGACTGTTGACACTGATCGATGCGGTGGTGGAGCGCGGCGGCTCGGTCTCGGACGACACGACTCTTGGGGATCGCGACCCGGGCGATGTCGATCTGGGCGATGTCGATCTGGGCGACGGGCTGAGCCTGGTGCCCGCCCCCGGCGAGTCGCCGGGGCACCTGCTGGCACGCGCCCAGCTCGGCGACGACGTGGTGTACGCAGCCGGAGATCTCTATCATCACCCCATCGAGTTCCGCGACAGCGAACGCAACGTCGTCTGGGTCGACCGGGACGCGATGCGGGCCAGCAAGGCCGCGCTGATGGAACGCGCCGCGCGGGAAGGGGCGCGCGTCTACTTCAGCCACATCCGCGGGGCGCAGCGCGTGCGCCGCGACGGGCAGGCCTTCCGCTGGGAGGCGAGCAGGACGTCGTGACCGTTCCCGGCCCGCAGTCCGGGACCGGCGCCGGCCCACGGGCACGGCGCTTCGACGCCGTCGTGGTGGGATCGGGCCCCAACGGCCTCACCGCCGCGGCGCTGCTGGCCCGCGAAGGCTGGCGCGTGTTGGTGCTCGAGGCGCGCGACCTTATCGGGGGCGGCACCCGCACCGCACCGCTCACCCTGGAGGGCTTCGCGCACGACGTGTGCTCGGCGGTCCACCCGCTGGCCGTGGGCTCACCGGCACTGCGTGCGCTGGCGCTCGAGCGTCACGGGCTCACCTGGGTCCATCCGCCCACGGCGCTCGCCCACCCGCTCGACGGCGGGCGTGCCGCGGTCCTGGAACGCGACCTGGCTTCCACCGCGACGCAGCTCGGCCACGACGGGGCGGCCTACCGGGCGCTGGTCGCCCCGCTGGCAGAGGGTTGGGACACAGTGGCCCCGGACGTGCTCGCCCCTCCCCTGCACTGGCCGCGCGCCCCCATCGGCTTCGCCCGTTTCGGAGCGCGTGCGCTCACCTCGGCGCACGGGCTGGCACGCACGGCCTTCCGCGGCGAGCCGGCCCGCGCGCTGTGGGCCGGCCTCGCCGCGCACGGCATGCTGCCGCTCGAGGCGCCCTTGAGCAGCGCGACGGCCTTGGTGCTGGCGGCGGCAGGCCACGCGGTCGGGTGGCCGCTGGCGCGGGGCGGGTCGCAGGCCGTCGCCGATGCCCTCGCCACCGAGATCCGCTCCCACGGCGGCGAGATCGTGACGGGGCAACGCGTGGACGATCTGGCCAGCCTGCCGACGAGCCGCGCGGTCCTGCTCGATCTCACGCCGGCCGAGGCGTTGCGGGTGGCCGGCGACCGCCTGCCCGAGGGCTACCGGCGGCGCCTCGGGCGCTACCGCTACGGGCCCGGCGCATTCAAGGTCGACTACGCCCTGGACGCGCCCGTGCCCTGGCAGGCCGACGCCTGCCGCCGGGCCGGAACCGTGCACCTGGGCGGCACCCTGGAGGAGATCGCGGCCTCGGAGCGGGCGGTGGCCCGGGGACGCGCGCCCGAGCGTCCCTTCGTGCTACTGGCGCAACCCAGCCTCTTCGACGCCACCCGCGCGCCTACCGGCAAGCACACGGTGTGGGCGTACTGCCACGTGCCGCAGGGCTCCGGGGTCGACATGGCCGAGCGTATCGAGGCGCAGATCGAGCGCTTCGCGCCCGGCTTCCGGTCGCGCGTCCTGGCGCGCGCGACGACCGCCGCACCGGAGTTGGAGGCCTACAACCCGAACTTCGTCGGGGGCGACATCAACGGCGGGCTGCTCGACCTCCGGCAAGCCCTGGCGCGGCCCGTTCTGCGCCCCGATCCGTACGCCACGCCCGACCCCCGGCTGTTCCTGTGCTCGGCGGCAACCCCGCCGGGCGGCGGCGTGCACGGCATGGCCGGGTACCACGCGGTGCGGTCGGTGTTGCGGCGACACGCCCGCGGCTAGGAACCGCTTCCGCCCGGTCAGGCCCGGGCTCGCTCCGGCGTCTCCATCAGGTCCTCCTCCAGCATGCGGTGGGCGAGCCCCCACGGCGGGCGCAGGAACCCCAGGGCCCGCACGTCCTGGAACCAGAAGCCGAAGGGCGCGTGGCGCGCGTAGGTACCGCCGCCGAGAACCCGGCACAGGCGTGTCGTGACGCTCTCCGCGAGCTCCGTGATCACGATCTTGGCGCGCACCGCGTCGATCCCGCCGCCGGCCTCCATGGTGCGGAGCATGCCCTCGAACGCCTGCGCCAGCAGCCAGGCCTCGTTGCAGGAGCGCACCCACTCCTGCCGCTCGAAGGCGCCGAGGTCGTCCCCGCGCGACCGGAGCCGGCCGCCCGCCTCCGCCATCGCGGCATCGACGATCCCGACGATCACCGCGGCGTACAGCGTCGACACGTAGCTGTTGGTGCGAAGCGGGTCGCGGTCGAGCGGGCGGGGCCAGGCCACCCGACGGGCGGGCATCTCCTCGAACGCGAACCCGTGGCTCTGGGTGGCGATCATGCCGTGGCCGTCCCACTCCGCCAGCAGCCGCACGCCGTTCGAGCCGTCCCAGTCGCGGTCGCGCAGGTCGAGGAAGAACACGTCCGGGTCGGTCTCGCCCTCCGGCAAGGCGGTGGTCATCATGTACGCCATCACGCCCGAGCCGCTTCCGAAGTGCTTGGTGCCCGTGAGACGGTACGCGCCGTCCTCGCCCGGCACGGCCCTGGTGCGCGTCCGGGCGACGTCGCCCCCCGTGCCCGGTTCCGAGGTGATGGTGCCCCACCAGTGGCCCCGCCGGGCGGTGTCCGACACGAAGCGGCGCTGCTCCTCCCAGACCGTCGCCAGCGCCGGGGGCGGCTCGGCGCCCGCGAGCCAGCCGCACGCGAACGGCACCGTGGCGTGCATGCTCGCCACCAGCGCCACCGACGCGTCCCCGGCCGCGAGCGCGCGCAGCAGCCCGGCGACGGGCCGGACCGTCCGCTCGGCGCTCTCGAAGAGGCCCCCGTGCTCGACCGGCACGGCGGTGAGCAGGAACCCTGCCGCTGCCAGTCGTTCGAAGTCGGCGCGGTCGAGCGACCGCCGTCGCTGCCGATCGTGGCGGTCCTCGGTGAAGGACGCCGCGATCTCTGCCACGGCACCCTCGAGCGCATCCCAGGTCGGAGGACGGTTCGCGGCTGTACTCATCCATCGGCTCCCTTCGGCGCCCCGGCACAGGGTGCCGGCGTCGTGGAGTCGCTGCAGGTCGGACGCCTAGATTCGTCTCGCAGCATGCCACAGCTCGTAGCCCGGCGCCAAACCGGGCGACGGGCGCCAACCAGCCGCTATGCTGGGCGCGGCCGGATCCACCCGCCCTCACGGCCCACCCAACCGGAAAGGGGCATCATGGAACTCCGCACCCTCGGTCGCACCGGCGTTCAGGTCTCCTCGCTGTGCTTCGGCACCATGTCCTTCGGCGGGCCCGCCGACGAGGCCGAATCGGCCCGCATGTTCCACCGGTGCCTCGATAGCGGCATCAACTTCTTCGACACCGCCAACGTGTACGGCCGCGGCCGCTCCGAGACGATCCTCGGCGAGCTCATGCGGGACCATCGCGACGAGCTGGTCATCGCCAGCAAGGGCTTCGGACGCATGAGCGACGACCCGAACGACCGCGGGCTGTCGCGGCGCAACCTGGTCCGCGCCGTGGAGGCGAGCCTGCGTCGCCTGCAGACCGACCGGATCGATGTCTACTACGTCCACCAGTTCGACCCTCTGACGCCCATCGACGAGACCGTACGCGCCCTCGACCACCTCGTGCAGCGCGGCCTCGTCCTCTACCCCGCCGTCAGCAACTGGGCCGCCTGGCAGATCGAGAAGGCGCTCGGCGCAAGCGCGCGCGAGCACCTGGCCCGGTTCGAGGTCGTGCAGCCGATGTACAGCCTCGCGAAGCGCCAGGTCGAGGTGGAGATCCTGCCGATGGCGCAGGCCGAGCACCTGGCGGTCGTGCCCTACAGCCCGCTCGGCGGCGGCCTGCTGACCGGCAAGTACGGCGCCGAGCGGAGGCCCGAGGGCGGGCGCCTCATCGACAACCGCATGTACGCGTCGCGCTACGGCGGCGAAGGCTATCTGCGCGTCGCCGACGCGCTCACCGCCTACGCCCGCGAGCACGACGTGCACCCCGCAACGCTGGCGGTCGCGTGGGTCCGGAGCCACCCCGGCGTGACGGCGCCGATCATCGGCGCCCGCAACGTCGAGCAGCTCGAGCCCTCGCTCGCCGCTGCGGAGCTGGCACTCTCCGCCGAGGAGCGCGCGAAGCTCTCCGCGCTGTCGCCGGCCCCACCCCCCGCGACGGACAGGAGCGAGGAGGTCGCGCCCGCCCCGCGTTGAACGGGCTCGAGAGCGTGCCCGAAGGCTGGGGCGGCTGGGAACTGCCCGCCCCCATCGTCGTGCAGGTCGGTACGTGTCTGGCGCGGTACGACGCCAGCACCGCATGGGTCGGCATGATCGGCTCGACGACGCACGCGCTGGCGGCGTTCCTGCCGGAGGAGGGGGCGGCGGAGGTCTACGCCGACGGGCCCGACTTCCTCATGGGCGGTCTGGTGCCGCCCCCGAACGGGGAGGCACGCGCCGGCTGGGCCAAGCTGGAGGCCGGCGAGGACCTCGGCCCTCAGGACCGCGCGGTGCAGCTCTTGAGCGCCGCCCATGCCGCCCAGACCTGCGCACGGGCGGTGGAGATCATGTATGCGTCGGCCGGCAGCGCCGCACTGTCGCTCGACGGCCCTCTGCAGCGCCTGCTGCGCGACGTCCACGCCGCCAAGCAACACGCGCTGGTGAGCTTCGGGATGTACGAGACCGCCGGCGGCATGCTGTTTGCGGCCCGCGCCTGAGGCCCGGTCCGCGTCCCATCCCTGCCGGTACCCGCGGCCGGACGCCGGATTCTCACACGGGCACGGGCCCCGCCTCGTAGGCTACGGCGCGTGAGGCACGCCGTACCCTCCCCCCTTCGAGCCGCCTTCGCGGTGCTGGCGATGTCCGGTACGGCGCTCGGCGCCGCGCCCGGCACGGTGGCGTGGCGCTACCCCACCGGCGACTGGGTCCAGTCCTCGCCGGCCATCGGGCCCGACGGCACCGTCTACGTCGGCTCCGACGACGGCCGGCTCTACGCTTTGACGCCCGGCGGCAGCCTGAAGTGGAAGGAGCTGACCGGCGGCATCGTGTACTCCTCGCCCGCGGTGGCCGGGGACGGCACCATCTACGTCGGGTCGGGCGACGGCAACCTCTACGCCTTCCACCCCGACGGCACGCTCGCCTGGAAGACGCGCGCCGGCGACGCCATCAACTCCTCCCCGGCCATCGCCCCAGACGGCACCATCTACGTCGGGTCGGGCGACGGCAACCTCTACGCCGTGCACCCCGACGGGACCGTGGCGTGGCGCTTCGCGACCGGCGACATCGTCTACTCCTCCCCGGCGGTGGGGCCCGACGGCACCATCTACGTGGGGTCGAACGACGCCTTCCTGTACGCGGTGCGCCCCGACGGCACGCTCGCCTGGAAGGCGCAGACCGGCGGCGAGGTGCTGTCCTCTCCGGCGCTGGGGCCGGGCGGCGAGGTGGTCGTTGGCTCCAGCGGCGGCGCCGTGTACGCCTTCGGCCCGGGCGGGAAGCTGCGCTGGAGCTACGACACCGGCGACATCGTCTACTCCTCGCCCGCCATCGCGCCCGACGGCACCGTCTACGTCGGCTCCGAGAGCCACGACCTGGTCGCGCTGAAGCCCGACGGCAGCCTGGCCTGGACCTTCAAGACCGGCGACTACGTCACCTCGTCGCCGGCCGTAGGCCGCGACGGCACCGTCTACGTCGGCTCGGACGACGAGCACCTGTACGCGCTTCACCCCGACGGGACGCTGGCATGGAAGGTGAAGACGGCGTACTACATCACCTCGTCGCCGGCGGTGGGCGATCACGGCACCGTCTACGTGGGGTCGTGGGACAACGATCTCTACGCCATCAGCGGCGGTGCCTACGGGCCCGCGCCGTCGAGCTGGCCGGAGTTCCGGCACGACAACGGGAACACGGGCCGCACGCGGTAGGCGGGGCAGGGCTCTTGGAGCGCCATCGGCGCGCTCACGCCGCGCGTGGCTGGAAGTGCTCGTACAGGATCCGCGACACCTTGGCCACCACCAGCGCAGCGAGGTTGTCGGGGTGGAAGCGCTCGTCGGGGCAACCCCGCGTCATGACGGCGACGACGTAGCGGTTCCGGCCCGTGTCGATGACCCCGGCATCGTGGCGCACCCCGCGTAACGCTCCGTACTTGGAGGCGATGACGAAGCGGTCCTCGCCCGTCTCGGTGCGGTAGGCGTCGAAGGGCAGGTAGCGCCCGAGCAGGTCGGTCACCTGCTGCCTGCGGTAGATGCCGCGGGCCACCTCGCTCAGATCGGGCGGCAGCAGCTCCCCCCGCCACAGGCGCGCGAAAGCGTCGGCGAGGTCGCGCGGGGAGGTGGTCGAGACCCGCGCGTCCCCGGCAGCGCGCAGGTCGGGCCGCTGCAGCAGGCCCGCCAGGTGGGTCCCGCGCCAGCCGTGCGCCGCGATGACGTCGTTGACGGCGCCCACGCCCAGGCGGTCGATCAGCAGGTTGGTGGCGGTGTTGTCGCTGACCACGATCATCAATGTGGCCAGGTCGCGCACCGTGTAGGCGCGGCCCGGCGAGAGGGCCTTCAAGACCCCCGAGCCGGTCACCCGGTCGGTCCCGCGCAGCACGACCTCGTCATCCAAACCGATGCCGGCGGCGGCAACACGTTCGAGCAGCGCCTGCAGGACGAACACCTTGATGGTGGAGGCGGCCGGGAAGGAGGCCTCGGGTCGGTACGCGACGGCGTCGGCCACGGCACCCGCCGGCGCGGCTCCACGCCCCTCCCCGCGCGCGGCAGCCTCCAGCCGGTGCGCCGCGACCCCGAGGACGCCTCCGAGTTCCTCCTCGAGCCCTTCGAGGCGCCGGCGGAGCGGAGCGGGCGGCTCGCTCATGCGATCGCCGAGCACGACGGCGCGGGCACGTCGCACGACGATGCGCGGAGGCCGCCGGCGTCCTTCATGCGTCGCATGATAGCCGGCCGGACCCCTGCGGGATCGCGCCGGCGGTGCTCCCGGCGCCCCGGCGGTGTCTCGCCCGGGGGCGCCGAATTGTGTCTCATCAATTTTTGATTTAAAATCAAACTCCATGGCACATCCGGCACCGGCCGAGCGGGGCGCCGCCCTGCTCGACGACCTCTACCGTCGGCAAGACCCGCAGTGGATCAAGGTCATCGACCACACCCGCTGCGTCGGCTGCCACGCCTGCACCGTTGCCTGCAAGAGCGAGAACGAGGTCCCGGTCGGCGTCACCCGCACCTTCGTCAAGCACGTCGAGAAGGGCACCTACCCCAACACGCGTCGCAGCTTCCAGGTGACGCGCTGCAACCAGTGCGAGGACCCGCCGTGCGTCGCGGCCTGTCCGGTCACGGCCATGTACCAGCGCCCGGACGGCATCGTCGACTTCGACAAGGACGTGTGCATCGGCTGCAAGGCCTGCATCGCGGCCTGCCCCTACGACGCCATCTTCATCAACCCGGACGACGGCAGCGCAGAGAAGTGCAACATGTGCAGCCACCGCATCGACGAAGGCCTCGAGCCGGCCTGCGTCTCCGTGTGCCCGGCCGAGGCCATCCTGGTCGGCGACATCCACCAGCCCGACAGCAAGGTGGCGCGGCTGGTGGCGCGCGAGAACGTCGCGGTGCGCCGACCCGAGAAGGACACACACCCCAAGCTCTACTACATGGGCATCGACCAGGCGCTGCTCGACCCGCTCGCGGCCGCGACCCCTCCGGGCGGGCTGCACCAGTGGAGCGAGCAACCCGACGACCTCGCCGGCCACGGCGGGAGCCGGCTGCCGGCGGGCTGGAGCACCAGCAACACGGCCGCCGCCATGGTCACCTACGACGTGGCCCACGAGCGCCCCTGGGACGAGCGCGTCAGCCTCTACACCTGGACCAAGTCGATCGCGGCCGGCACCCTGCTGATGGCGGTGGTGGCCGTGCTGTTCGGCTGGCTCGACGTGACGTCGGCGCTGGCGCGCTGGGTGGCGCCGCTCACGGCCGGCGTCTTCCTCGCCGCCACCGGCGCGCTGCTGGTGTGGGACCTGTCGCACCCGCTGCGCTTCTACCGCATCTTCACGCGCCCCCAGTGGCGCTCCTGGCTGACGCGCGGCGCGTTCATCATCGGCGCCTTCGGAGCCCTGATCGTGGCGTGGCTGGCGGCCTCGCTGGCGGGCGCCGGCGGCCTGCAGCGCGCGCTCGGCTGGCTCGTGATGCCGGTCGCGCTGGCCACCGCCGTCTACACGGCATACCTCTTCGCCCAATCCAAGGCGCGCGACCTGTGGCAGAGCCCGCTGCTCCCCAGCCACATGGCCGTGCAGGCGGTGCTGGCGGGCAGTGCCGCGCTGCTCGTCGCCGCCGGCCCGGCGGGGGCCAGCGGCGTGCTGGAGCCGTTGCGCTGGTTCCTGCTGGCGGCCGTCACCGCGCACGGGCTGATGGTGTTGAGCG
>Ga0102962_1001030_pt1 | contig 11476 bp, 11 predicted proteins | sample SalPonF2_C_D2_MG_FD_84519 | JGI IMG/M metagenome (GOLD analysis project Ga0102962, IMG submission 84519) | Salt pond soil microbial communities from South San Francisco under conditions of wetland restoration - Salt Pond MetaG SF2_C_D2_MG ...
AAATCTAAAAAAATATCTATGAAGGGCTTAAAAATCATTGTTTTGGCCAAACAAGTTCCCGACACAAGAAATGTGGGTAAAGATGCTATGAAAGCGGATGGAACTGTTAACAGGGCCGCTCTTGAGGCAATTTTTAACCCGGAGGATCTGCATGCGTTGGAACAGGCGCTAAGGGTCAAAGACCGGGTGAAAGGGTCGACGGTAACGATATTGACCATGGGGCCCGGCAGGGCTGCCGAAGTGATCCGTGAAGGGATGTACCGCGGCGCTGATAATGGATATCTGTTGACAGACCGTAAATTTGCTGGTTCCGATACATTGGCAACCTCCTATGCTATAGGCCAGGCTGTGAGGAACCTCGAACCATTTGACATTCTTTTTGCCGGCCGCCAGGCTATTGACGGCGATACAGCCCAGGTTGGACCACAGGTGGCCGAGAAACTTGGTATTCCCCAGGTGACCTACGCCGAAGAAGTAATCGACATAAAGCCGAAAGAACTTAGAATCAAACGACGCCTGGAGAGGGGCGTTGAAGTGGTGGCCGCACCCATGCCGGTACTTATTACCGTCCACAGTTCTGCTCCGTCGTGCAGGCCTCGCAATGCCAGACTGGTTATGAAATTTAAACACGCCAAGACCGTCTCCGAATTACAGGATGCTGCTGAAGATTATCTCGAACTTTATAATACACGTACTTACCTGAAGATTAAAGAATGGAGTGCCGATGATATTAAAGTTGATGATAAGGCCCTCGGTCTTTCAGGTTCACCCACCAAGGTAAAGAAGATTGAAAATGTCGTGTTCAAAGCCAAAGAATCAAAAGTTCTTTCAAACAGCGATGCAGATATGGACGATCTTATGAAAGAACTTATTGAAAACCATACCATCGGATAGTATCCCTTATGTCAAATTAAAATCAGGAAAACTGTGAATAATATATTTGTCTACTGCGAGATTGAAGATTCTACCATCGCAGATGTCAGCCTTGAACTACTTACAAAAGCCAGGTCACTGGCCCTCCAGCTTGGGTGTAAGGTAGAAGCTGTTGCCCTGGGCTCGGAGCTCAACGGAATTGAAAAGGAACTATTCTCATACGGTGCAGACGTTGTACATGTGGGAGACGACAAACGCCTTAGTCCGTTTCTTACCCTCCCCCACACTTCAGTCATCAAAGCGCTTTTTGAACAGGAGAAACCTCAGATTGGTCTTTTCGGAGCTACCTCTGTAGGCCGTGATCTCGCTCCCCGTATTGCTTCTGCGCTGAAATCGGGACTCACTGCTGACTGTACCAGTCTTGAAATTGGTGATCACTATGAAAAGAAAACCGATACCACCTACAAAAACCTGCTTTACCAGATCCGGCCTGCCTTTGGAGGCAACATCGTGGCTACCATCATTAATCCGGATACCAGGCCGCAGCTCGCTACCGTAAGGGAAGGGGTTATGAAAAAAGAAGTTCGACCCGACCCGTCAAAAGGCGAAGTGAAGACGATCGATGTGGATACGTTTCTTTCCGATACCGATATGGTGGTGAAGATTATCGAACGACATATCGAGAACCGCAAAGTTAACATTAAAAATGCCGGTATTATTGTTGCCGGTGGCTACGGGGTTGGTTCACGCGGGAATTTCAAACTGCTCTACGACCTGGCCGAAGTCCTTGGTGCCGAAGTTGGTGGTTCTCGTGCAGCCGTCGATGCTGGCTTTATTGAACATGAACGACAAATCGGACAAACAGGCGTTACCGTACGTCCCAAACTCTATATAGCCTGCGGTATTTCGGGGCAAATCCAACACCGTGCCGGGATGGCCGATTCTTCAATGGTTATTTCGGTTAATACCGATCCGAATGCTCCCATCAATCAAATAGCCGACTATGTGATCATTGGAGATGTAGCCGAAATCTTACCCAAAATGATCAGGTACTATAAGAAGAATTCGAAGTAACCGGTCGCATGTTTAATGTTTAAGACGAAATAAAATGGCAAATTATTATACTGATAACAAAGATCTGGGCTTTCATCTGAATCATCCTCTTATGAAAAAGATCGTGGCCCTGAAAGAAAAAGAATTTACCGAATCCGGGGAATATGATTATGCTCCCGTCGATTTCGAGGATGCGATGGACAGCTACGTGAAAACACTTGAGATCATCGGTGAAATTACTGCCGATGTCATTGCACCCAATGCCGAATCGGTGGATAAAGAAGGACCTAAAATCGTTGATAACGAGGTTGTATATGCCCGTGGAACACAGGAAAATCATGACGTTCTGACCAAGGCCGGACTTATTGGCATGTCGTTGCCAAGACAATATAAGGGGCTTAACTTTCCTATCGTGCCCTACGTTATGGCTGCTGAAATTGTCAGCCGTGCAGATGCCGGTTTTGCTAATATCTGGGGTCTTCAAGATTGTGCCGAGACCATTCACGAATTTGCTTCGGACGAACTTAAAGATCAATATCTGCCCCAGTTTGCCGACGGAGCAACGGCTGCCATGGTTCTTACCGAGCCGGATGCCGGTTCAGACCTTCAATCGGTCCAGTTGAAGGGTCAGCAGATAAGCGCTACTTACGACGCCGGAAAAGACATCTTTTATCTCAATGGTGTGAAACGGTTCATCACTAACGGTGATGCCGATATCGATCTCGTACTTGCCAGATCGGAAGAGGGTACGGCCGATGCCAGAGGCTTGTCACTGTTCCTCTACGACAGGAAAGACAGGGCTGTAAAAATTCGCCGCATTGAAAATAAAATGGGTATTAAAGGCTCACCAACCTGCGAAATGGTATTTACCAATGCACCTGCCCGGTTAGTTGGTGATCGGAAAATGGGCCTCATTAAATATGTAATGTCGCTGATGAACTCGGCACGTCTGGGTATCGGGGCTCAATCGGTCGGCATTGCCGAAGCGGCTTTCCGAGAGGCCTTTAAATACGCCAACGAAAGGATACAGTTCGGTAAGCCGATCATTGATTTCCCTGCTGTCTATGAATTGCTCAGGAATATGGAGACCCGTATAAAAGCCATGCGGAGCCTTCTCTATGAAACGGCCCGTTATGTCGACATTTATAAAGCCTATTCTTTCGCCTCAAAAGAACGGAAACTTGAGCCTGAAGAACGACAGGAAATGAAGAAATACCAGCGTCTTGCTGATGTATTTACACCCGTGTTGAAACTGGTTTCGAGTGAGTATTGCAACAGTATCGCCTACGATGCCATCCAGATCCATGGTGGCGCCGGATTTATGAAGGATTTTCCGGTGGAACGAATATACCGCGATGCCCGTATCACTTCTATTTACGAGGGAACCTCACAGTTGCAGGTTGTAGCGGCAATCCGCGGGGTAAGCACACACGCATATCTTAACCGGATAAGGGAATTTGAGGAACTTAAGATCACCCCGGAACTCGAATATCTGAAGAAGATCCTTGTCGATATGACCAACGAGTATGTCAATACTTTTAACATTGTCGATTCCAGCGAAGATTCGGAATTCCTTGATTTCCACGCCAGGCGGCTGGTGGAAATGGCAGGTAATATCATCATGGGATATCTCCTGCTTCATGATACAACTGTTGACGAGGATTACATGAATTACGCCGAGATGTTCATCAAAACGGCGGTTTCTCAAAACGCAGAACGAGCCGATTATATTAAAAACTCAGAACTGAAAGATCTGGGCCTTTATAAATACTAAGAATATACATGCCATTGTTAAACACGCAATTGTGGAAAAATATTCCCTTCAATTGCGTGTTTTTTATTTGTTTTAACATAATTTTAACCCATACTATTTGATTGCCCAATTTATTATTGGCTATTTTGTGGTATGGAATTTGAAGATCAGATAACGTAATCTGACAAGCGATGGACAAGCTGGTGAATAAAATATTAAAGATCCTCAAGGATCATGTTAATGAGAATAACCGCGAGATTCAGTACAATCAGGAGGAAATCAACCGGATGCTGAACGATACGTCCTATGCCAATCGTCATAAAGAGCTTGATTATAAGTATGCCCTTAACAAAGAACTGCTCGATGAAAATGACGACTTTATAAATATGCAGTTACGTATCTCAGAATTCATGGAGAAATATTCACATCTCTTTACCGATGATGAGGCCATAAATAATGCAACCGTCGAATCGGAGGAAAACGAACCGATGCCTTACTTCAACAAAACCATTACCGGCCAAATGAACTTCGGTCCGACTCATCCCCAGTTCAATAATCCAAGGTTCTTCAGCGAACTGCTGATGCACTACCAGGCGATGGAGAATTACGAGATGTGCGATTATCTTCTCAAGATTAAAGAAAGAGATCGTACCGTCTGATCACCGCATATCCGGGGCTTTCTCGTTGATTCCTCCTTAATATGATACTATGGATCCACGACAGTCGTTTGTCATTATCGGAGCGGGAAATGTGGCCTCTCACCTGGCCGGAGCATTGGCCTCAGCAGCATATCGCCCATTACAGGTCGTGGGCCGGAGCACATCGGCTGCCAAGGAACTGGCAGATACACTCGACACCACATACACGGTTTCCCTCAATGAAATTAATACCCAGGCTGATTTCTATGTCGTCGCTGTTAATGACGACGCCATACCAAAGGTCCTTTCCGGACTGAAAATTAATGATAAACTTGTTTTTCATACCTCAGGCAGTACCGGCATTTCTGTTTTCGGGAATAAATTCACCAGATGTGGTGTTTTTTATCCACTTCAGACCTTTTCAAAAAATCGCGTCCTCGATTTTCATGAGGTTCCCCTTTTTATAGAATCATCGGGACCTGAAGCCTATGAGGCGATGACGGAGATTGCAAAAAATATTTCCCGGTATGTCAGGCCGGTTGATTCTGCACTGTTGGAAAAAATTCACATAGCCGCAGTCTTTGCCTGCAATTTTACCAATCACATGTATGTGATTGCCGAAGATCTGGTAAACGAAATACAGGTCCCCTTCGAAATTTTATTACCTCTCATCAGAGAAACGTTTCTTAAACTGGGATCAGGACCCCCCGCTTCCTTACAAACGGGGCCGGCCGTCAGGGGTGATGTCAAAATCATTGAAAAACATCGTAAGTCTCTTGAAAACCACCCTGAATACCAAAAAATATATACTTTTGTAAGTCAGAATATTCTGGAACTCCATAAGAAAAATACAGGGAATGAGTAATTTTAAAGAAGACCTCCAGAAAGTCAGAGCATTTGTGTTCGATGTTGACGGCGTTTTTTCTTCCAGTAAGATATTGTTGCACCCATCAGGCGATTTGATGCGAAGTATGAACATTAAAGACGGCTTTGCCACACAATATGCTATCAGAAAAGGATACCCCATTGCTATTATTACCGGCGGCAATTCCGAATCGGTGCGTGAACGATTCAAAAAACTGGGGGTAAAGGATATTTACCTGGGATCGTTCCATAAAAGGCTTGACTTTGATCATTTTACGTCAAAGTATGACCTTGATGCTGCTAATGTACTGTATATGGGTGATGATATTCCCGATTTCCCGGTGATGACACAAGTGGGATTTCCCACCTGCCCGAGCGATGCCGTGGAAGAGATCAAGGCCGTCTCCCGGTATATTTCCGACCGGGCCGGGGGTGAAGGTTGTGTGAGGGATATCATTGAACAGGTGATGCGTCTTCACGGCAAATGGATGGAGGAAGATGCCTATCGCTGGTAAGAAATTATGATAAAAATTAGTATCTTTCGGACAAATCTGCCCACTGGTGCTAAAAGCTTTATTCAAACTTATACGGATTGAAAACCTGCTGATTATTGCCGCCACACAATACGTGATGCGATGGTGTATTATCAGCCCTTTTCTCGGTCTCAATCATTTCAGTCTCCAGCTCGACTGGCTTCATTTCCTGATACTGGTCCTGTCAACCGTTTTTATCGCTGCGGCAGGTTATATCATCAACGATTATTTCGATACCCGCACCGACCGGTTAAACAAGCCGGGGCGGGTAGTTATCGACAGGGAAATCCCCCGCCGTACAGCCATACTTCTTCATACGGTCTTTAATGTTGCAGGTGTCGGCCTGGGCGTTTATCTTTCCTTCTATATCAAAGTTCCCGGACTTTCACTTATCTTCCTCATAGCGTCCGGATTCCTTTGGTTTTATTCAACGAACTATAAACGCCAGTTCCTGGTCGGAAACCTCATGGTTTCTTTCCTGACAGCGTCTGTCCCCCTGTTGGTAGTCCTCTTTGAACTTCCCCTGCTGAACCGTGAATACGGGCCGATCATGATGCGTCACCAGGTTAACTTTAATTATCTTTTTAACTGGATAGCGGGCTTTGCTTTCTTTGCCTTCATTACAACTCTTATACGGGAAATCATTAAGGATACCGAAGATTTTGAGGGTGATAGTGCCTATGGTATGAACACCCTGCCCATTATCATTGGAACAAAATATACCAGAATTGTGCTCGTTTCACTCATTACCCTGCTCATTGCGGCCCTTTTGTGGGTTGTCCTGAAATTTATCATTTTCAGCGGAGTCGGTATTGATTATTTATCTGCGGGATATTTCCTGTTCCTGCTGATCGTTCCTTCCCTTGTTCTTATTTATTACATAATCAGGGCAGGGGATAAGCACGATTTCCACAAGGCCAGCCAGGTTACCAAACTGATCATGCTGGCCGGGATAATGTATGCTTTTCTTGTACGCTATATTGTGTTGAATCAACTAAACTGAGTCAGTGCCAATGCTCCTGGATAAACTTGAAGGATTCAGAATTATCCTTGCTTCCAAGTCTCCCCGGCGGAAACAATTACTTACCGAACTGGGGATCGTTTTCCAAACACCCGACCTGCCAGCGATAGAAGAAACCTGGCCCGAAGGACTGGATAAATTCCAAATTCCGGTATGGCTTTCTGTGCTCAAGTCAGATGCTTACCATGGAGAGTTATCAGAGAAAGATATCCTGATTACCGCCGATACCATAGTCTGGTTCAGGGAAAACGTGATCCATAAACCAGCCGACAGGCAGGATGCCATTTCCATCCTCAACCGCCTGCAGGGGAATACTCATGAAGTGTTAACCGGAGTTACGCTCAGGAACAGCCAAACAAGGCATTCATTCTGTGCTCATAGCAACGTTACCTTCGGACCGCTTGAAAAAGATGAACTTGACTATTACGTCGATCACTATAAACCATACGATAAAGCAGGTGGCTACGGCATACAGGAATGGATTGGATATGTCGGGATAAAGGAGATCCACGGTTCGTTTTATAATGTCATGGGCCTTCCTGTAGAAATGCTTTACCGTGCCCTCGGTGAATTCGTCGATACGTTAGTCTAAGACCTGGTGAAAGGGCCATCGGAGGCGGCAACCTGGCCTGGTTTGCCGTCTGGAATAGCATTGGCCCTTCCTGATCAGCTGTTTCCATTGTTCTGAAAAACGTGTTTATTATTTTACAGAACCATCTAAAATCCTATATTTGTAACACGAATCATTAAAATAATAACACCATGTCTATAAAACGGTTTGGCGTTTCATTGGAGGAAGATTTGCTGGTTGACCTTGACAGGCTTGTGGATATGAATCGCTTTCCCAACCGTTCGCAGGCCATCCGTTTTCTCATAAAGAAGAATCTCATTGAGGACAAGTGGGACGGGGACGAAATAGTTGCCGGTGCCATCGTGATTCTCTATGACCATAACCTCAAGGAATTGCATGAGAAGGTCAATGGTCTTCAACATGAGTACCATTGTCTTATCCTGGCCGGACAGCATATCCATATCGATGACCACAATTGCCTCGAAGTTATTACCATTAAAGGTTCGGCCCGTAAGTTGAAAAAACTGGCTGATAAACTCAGGGCTATTAAAGGCGTTAAACATGGTGAACTGGTGATGACAGGTGCCGACTGATTTTTTTTACCCATATAGTAACACGAATTAATATATACGTAACACTAACCCGATTTCCATGAAAAAATTTTACGTCTGTTTAACTATTGCATGTTTAGTCACACCAGGTTTAAAAGCCCAGTCGGTAAAAGATACCCTTTTGCTTGACGAAGTAGTCGTGACCGGTTCCCGGGTGGAGGTAGCGCGAAAAAATTTACCTGTGAATGTTTCCGTCATTAACAGTGATGAACTTGATGAGATTGAGGAATCGGCTGTTTTGCCGGTAGTCAGCAGGATGACACCAGGCTTATTCGTAACTGAGCGGGGCGTTACCGGTTTTGGCCGCGATGGCAGTTCGTCGGCAGGAAGCATTACCATCAGGGGGATTGGCGGCAGCCCGAACTCTGAGGTGCTGGTACTCGTCGATGGTCATCCGCAGTACATGGGCATTTTTGGTCATCCCTTACCCAATTCTTATGTAGCTTCCGATCTCGACCGTGTCGAGATCATACGGGGGCCTGCATCCATTCTATATGGGTCCAATGCCATGGGAGGGGTTTTAAACTTCATCACCAAAGAGGAGAAAAAGGAAGGGGTGTCGGCTACTGCCAGGGCGGCCTATGGTTCATTCAATACGCAGAAGTACATGGCTAATGGCGGCTATAAGAAGGGGAAGTTCTCGGTATTTGCTTCGTTCAATCATGACCAGACTGACGGGCACAGGGAGAATAGTGCATTCAACATTAACAATGGATACCTGAAGGCCGGTTATGTTGTCAACAGGCATATTGATGTGGAGGCTGATTTTAACCTTGCTAAATTTCACAGTGTTGATCCCGGATCAGTCTACGCTGAACAACCAGTCATTTTTACCGCAGACATGACCAGGGGAAAGGCCTCCGTGTCGGTATCAGACAAATACGACAATGTGGAAGGTGGACTGATGGCATATTATAATTATGGCGATCATGATTTCTCCGATGGATGGGTTTCACATGATGAGAACCTCGGCCTCTCATTTTACCAGGGAATATCCATCTTTGATGGTAACCTCACCACGATAGGATATGATTTCAAGCGATATGGAGGAAAGGGGAACAGTGGCATGCGGGCAAATCAATGGCTCAGTGCCGGCGACAACGCCGTATATCTGGTTTCCCGCCAGGCAATAGGCAGGAAGCTTGCCCTGAGCGCCGGACTCAGGCTGGAGAACAATTCACTGTTTGGGAATATCCTGGTTCCCCAGGGAGGTGCTGCTTACCACCTGACAGATTATTCAACACTCAAGGCGTCTGTTTCCAGGGGGTTTCGTAATCCGACCATCATGGAGCTCTACCTTTTTGCGCCAAACCCGGAGTTAAACCCGGAGGAGATGATGGATTATGAAGCCAGTTATGACCAGGTGTTGTTAGACGGCCGCCTGTCGGCAGAACTTACCGTGTATCTCATCACTGGCTCCAACCTTATAGAAGTGGGCCCCAACCCGGGACCTCCCCCGCCTGTAAAGCGGTTTAATACTGGAAAATTCAACCATAAAGGTCTTGAATTTTCGGCCGACTATAAGCCTTTCCCATCGCTACGGATAAATGCGTCGTACAGTTATCTTAACATGGATAAACCAAGGCTTGCAGCACCGGAGCACCAGGTTTTCGCCGGTCTTAACCAAACGATTAAGGATTTCACATTTGCCCTGCAGTCAAATTATATCGGTGGACTATATGTTGCTTTACCTGAAATTAACGGGGCCAGTAAGAAAGAATCCTACTTCCTGGTAAATGCCAGTATTAAGTACAGACCTTTGCCTGTTCTCGAAGTGTTTGTAAGTGGGAAAAATCTGGCGGATACAAAATACCAGGTCGATTATGGTTACCCGATGCCCGGAATAAATATCATGGCCGGTGTTGGTGTGAAGTTGTGAAGGTAAATTAACAGGCCAGGACCAATGTAATAAATACCCTTAGTGTGGGTACTATTTCAGAACCTGCACGATAGGAGTGATGGACCCCGTAAACTGCCCGGTGATGTTATGGGAATTATTTAACATGGCATTGTAGGAGATCAGCATAAAGCCGTCTTTTTTCTCAACAACAACCGTTCCCGAGGTAATCTGGTATTTATAAAGTTTGCCTGATTCAGAAAGCTCAACCCAGGCTTCAACAATATTGCCTGGTTTTCGTTCCACTGTGTTTTCAACCGTGTAAGTACCTTCACTGAATTCATTAACCGATGGTGAATTGGCATCAAAATAGACCAGGATAGAATAGTTGCGAACATTATGCAACTGATCATCAAAAATGCCATCGGTGAATTTAATATCAAAGTCAGAACTCAGACTGTCGAGATTTTCGCCCCAATTTTCAAGAAACGCACTCGGTGTGTGGTAACGCGTTGTGTCGAACACGAAGCCGTTCCAGTCCACCTTGGCGGTAAACGGGTTTACGACAGGTTTCACCGGTTCAACCGGTGTCTTTTCGCAAGCCGACAACACTAAAACTAACACGCCTGATAAGGCAAATATGTACCTGAAATTTATCATTTGACAATTATCCTGACATCGAGACACTTCAAAAATAGGACAAATTGTTACGGTCTCTGACTAATTCCCGGGCTTGAGAATTTCAAGTTTTATGAATGAATGATATTTTTAGACCAAATGGCTGATTATTTACATGAAGCCTCATTTTTTTGATGAACGGCTACTGCTATATGTGGGTAGCTGATAAAGGCAGATCGAAGGGGTCATTCCCGCCAGAAACCTGGTGTAAAGATCACCAGCACGGTAAAAATTTCAAGGCGTCCGAGTATCATCAGCAGATCGAGAAAATACTTGCCTGCATTGGGGATAAAGTTGAAATTCCCGGAGGGGCCGACTTTGCCAATGCCGGGACCTATCCCGCCCATGGTTGTGATAACAGCGCCCATGGCAGTGTGAACGTCAAGGCCGATAGCTGACATAAACAGGGTGCCTGCAACAAAGGTGATGAAATACAGGTAAATGAAAGTCATGACGTTGTGTACGGTCCGTTCGTCGACGAGTTTACCGTTTATTTTGAGGGGAAAAACGGCGTTTGGGTAAATGTGGTTACGCAGTGAATTCCTGATCCGTTTGAAAAGGAATACATGTCTTATCACCTTTATGCCCCCGCCTGTGCTACCGGAACTGGCACCTACAAACATGATAAGGAAAACGAGTAACCAGGATATCTGTGGCCATTTCAGATAATCGTCCGTGGCGAAACCCGTGGCAGTCATTACCGATGATATCTGGAAGAGTGATCGCCTGAAGGCTTCTTCAAAGTCAAGGTTAAGATTATTGATGAGTTGAATGCAGATGATCAGGCTGACACCAAATATGAGAGCGAGGTAAAACCTGACTTCTTCGTTTCGTTTAACTTTGTGGAATTGGCCGCGTAGCATGAAATAGTGCAACGTGAAATTCATCCCTGACAAAATCATGAAAAAGATAATGACGTACTGGGCATAGGCTGAATATCCGGCAATGCTTGTGTTTTTGGTGGAAAATCCCCCGGTGGCAACCGTTCCGAACGAATGACATATCGCATCAAAAAGATTCATGTCGCCTGCCCACAGCAGGATA
>Ga0102962_1001034_pt1 | contig 11467 bp, 12 predicted proteins | sample SalPonF2_C_D2_MG_FD_84519 | JGI IMG/M metagenome (GOLD analysis project Ga0102962, IMG submission 84519) | Salt pond soil microbial communities from South San Francisco under conditions of wetland restoration - Salt Pond MetaG SF2_C_D2_MG ...
AGATCCGGCGGTGGTGTTATATAATGAGTCTATTTATGAGCTGAAACAGGAGAATAATGACTATATCATGAGATTACACATCCCGTTTATTGATGATGCCGATTACACCGTACAGCAATTTGGCGATGAATTGGTGGTTCAAATCAAAAACCAGCGCCGAAATTTTTTCCTGCCGAGTTTTTTGAATTACTATCGTATGAGTGATAAAAAATTTGAGGATGGATGGTTGACCGTAATCTTTTCAAAGCAAGGATGATGAAGACTTTAATCTGCCGTATCTTCTTCTTTTCCTTCAACAATATGTAAGACTCGATTTAAAATACGTTTTTTCTCTTTTAGTTTTTCCCGGAACGCGGAACTGTCGGTATCAGCAATTTCCATTCTCAGTTCAGAAATACTATTTTCAAGTGCTTCAATTAGTACAGTTACTTCATTTGTATCAAGATCAAGTGTAATCATGTTAAACAACCTTTCCGGATAATAATCCTGTTTGTACCATTCCATTAAGAATATTTAGCTATAATATCCGATTAAAAGCAAGTACAATTTATTAGCAGTCTGTTATTTATAACGTTATAAGGTGCAATATATTCCAGCTACAGCCAGGGCAATTTATCCAGATCAACATTCCCGCCGGATATGATAATACCTGCTTTTTTTCCCGTAACAGTTAATTTATTATCCATCAAAACAGCTACCGGCACGGCTGAGGATGGTTCGATTATAATTTTCATTCGCTCCCAGATGAAACGCATGGCTTTAATAATGGAAGATTCAGAGACCGTTATGATATCGTCTGCGTTTTTATAAATAATCGAAAAAGTGAGATCACTCAGGGATGTTCGTAAGCCGTCAGCAATTGTCATATTATTGGTTGCGGGCTGTAATTTACCCGATTTAAAAGATTGATATGCGTCATTTACTGTTTCTGGTTCGGCGCCAATTACTTTGATAGTTGATCTAATTCCTTTTGCTGCGATTGAAGTTCCACTAAGTAAACCGCCACCACCAACAGGGGCTAAAACATAGTCCAAATCAGGATAGTCTTCCAATAGTTCAAGTGTTGCTGTCCCTTGCCCGGCCACTATGCGTTTATCGTCGTAAGAGGGGATAAAATAAGCCCCGGTTTCGTCCACCACATCATTCAGGACATCTTCGCGGGCCTGCAATGTCGGTTCACAGTAATGGATAATGCCACCATAACCGGCAACGGCTTCCTTCTTCACTTTCGGGGCATTACTTGGCATTACAATGTAGGCCGGTATTCCCCGCATCCTGGCCGCAAGAGCAACGGCCTGAGCATGATTGCCTGATGAATGCGTAGCAACACCCTTCATGGATTGTTCATCGGTAAGTGAAAAAACAGTATTACTGGCACCCCGGAATTTAAAGGCGCCGATTTTTTGAAAATTTTCACATTTAAAGTAAACATCCGCACCGACCCGTTCATTAAACTGTTTACTTCGCAATACCGGGGTCCGGTGAGTATGGGGTTGTATTCTGTGCAGAGCTTTTTGTATATGCGATAAATCAGGAAGATCCGTCATGTTTTTTTATCCCTGGTTAATTTGATGAGATTCATAATGATATTGGAAAATATAAGAGCTTTATCAATTTAAATTGTTAAAGCTTTTAAATGATAGGGATTTACAGTTGATACCTATGAAAATTTTATTATTTATATTAATAAATAACTATATTGTGATATAATAATATTATATATTATCGTTTAATATCTATAGAGCATAATAATCATAATTCATATTAGAGATAAGTATTATGACATTCGTTTATATCATCGTTGGAATAGTCGTATTGTTCTTTGCCCTGCAATACGGAATGGTACTTAAAATGAGATTTAAAAAGGGTAAAAAGGCACCAGAATTAGGTGGTAAATATGGAAAGATTGTCGGAAGCGGTAAAAAAGCCATGTTTTATTTTTATAGTCAAAGTTGTGCCGCTTGTAAACCCATGACCCCGGTTGTGGATAAGTATGCTAAAAAGGCGAAGAATATTTATAAAATTGATATTACACGTGATATGGCGACTGCCCGTAAATTCGGAGTAATGGGAACGCCATCGACGGTAGTAGTAGAAAATGGTATTATAAAAGAATTTCTCGTAGGCCCCCAGAAAGAAGCTAAACTTTCACAATTGCTAAACTGATCCAATTCGATAAGCATCATTGCTTCTGTTTGAAAAGGGCCGGATTACTTCCGGCCTTTTTATTGGTCATGAATAATAACCAACCACAATGGCCACAGTAGGAGCAAAGAGAGCAAGAGGTATTAATTACTAATGGTTCTACATTTTTGTCCGATAAAATTTCAAAATCTTTAAAAATCGGCCAGTTATACGTGGATTGGTCAAATTATGTGGAAATGAGAGACTAAAGTTGTTAAGTAGTTAACTCGTTACGAGACTCTGTCTCGTAATGAACCGGTGGACACTCTGTGTCCACTCACAGGATAATCCCCATCTACCATTACTCCAAAAAAATGCCGGGACGCAGAGCATCCCGGGGTACATTACGCCCCGGACAGATGTAACGAGAGACCAAATTTTTAAGGATCATAGTTAACTCGTTACGAGACTCTGTCTCGTAACGAACCGGCGGACACTCCGTGTCCACTCATAGAATTATCCCCATCTTCCATTACCCCAAAAAATCACTTTTAAAAATTCATTGAACAACTCAATTACGTTTTTCCTCCGGACAAAAGTGATTGTTAAACTTATATCACTCACTGGTCATGATGAACAAGGGCTTCATCTCAAAACTCTTATAGAAGGGCCGCAGCCGCTCGGTATTATAATGTTCCTTCACGTTAACACCTTTTTTCTTGCTGGTGACAACATCGATCGGAACATTATCGTATCTACCGTTTTTCAGGACGACCAATCGACCGTGAACCTTATTTAAGATCAAATCCAAAGCCAGGTTACCATAAGCCATAGGAACAATGGAATCGATGGCATCAGGATCACCACCCCGGACCAGATAACCTAATTTTTGATTGATGATATTAATGGTTTTACCGTTATTAAATTTCGCGGATAACTCTTTAATCCGGCTGGAAACCAAATCACCTATACCGCCAAGTTTAGCATGTCCGAAGGCATCTTTTTGATTGTTCTTGAAGACCATTTCTCCGCCTTTGAACATGGCACCTTCCGAGACGAGGACAACGGAATAATTACTTGGATTACTGTTTCGATCGAAAACGAGTAAATCGGTCAATTGTTCAATATCAAATTTATATTCCGGTATTACACATCTGTTAGCGGAACCGGCCATGGTTGGCAACATAGCTGTAAAACCGGCATATCTACCAAAAACTTCCATAACAAGGATCCGTTCATGAGACCCTGCGGACGTTCGCAGAACATTGGTCATGTTGATGGTTCGTGTAACACAAGTACTAAATCCAATACAGTAATCGGTTCCCGGTACGTCATTATCCATTGTTTTAGGTATGGCAACAACATGAACGCCTTCCTGGTATAGACGAACGGCATAACTCAGCGTGTCATCACCACCAATAGGTATGAGGTAGTCAATTTCGAGATATTCAAGATTCTTCAAAACTTCAGGTGTGAGATCATTTACATCTTTATTATACTTTTCCTGAAGGTGCGGAGGTACGGAAGCCTTTTTAACCCGGCTTGGGTTGGTTCTCGAGCTATGAAGAAAGGTTCCGCCGGTTCGTCCTGCTTTATTAACAACTTCGTATGTCAGACTTTGATAACATTTACTATTGTCGGCTTTCTTATCCCTTATTATTTCAATCAGGCCGGCCCATCCGCGTCTTAGCCCAATTACCTTATACCCCTCTCGTAATGCCCGAATAGTTACGGCTCGTATTGCAGGATTTAATCCGGGTACGTCTCCACCGCCAGTAAGAATTCCAATAACACCTTTAATTTTTTTTGTATTTGCCATAGCAGTCTCTCCATTAGGATTCATGTAACCCGTCTGGTTTCAAGCCGGGTGTACTCAGATGATAATCACTTACAAAAGCATAACATCAAGTTAGTAACATTAATATCTAATTAAACTAATTTTGCGAAAAGATAGGCATAGATACAATATGAATTTTCACTAACTCGATGGTTTATATATAATTGTATAGGGGGGACTTTTGAAATTAATGACTTATTTATGAGATGTGATTTAAACTATTTAGAAGATGTTAATTTTCATTTTTATAAAAATTGATCTATAAAAAAGGCAGGTATAATAAAGATATATACCCGCCTTTTTATTAATAACGAATCTAACTAATTGTTTATCTTTACTGTCTTCTTATTTATTAGATAACGCTTTAACTTCGTAGTCACTAATTTTCAAATCAAGGTGATGGTTCAGCCTGAATCCGACAATTCCTTCAGTTGACATCAAATCAGCTCTATTTATGCTCTTCAGAAGCTTGCCATTACTCATAAAGTCAACTTTTTCTCCTTCTACCTTGATACTTAAAGTATTTACGGTTTCACCATTTTTATCCATTTTGTTAACGGACGGAGAGGATGTCCAGCCGGACAACAACGATGTTCCGGCACCATCACGTCGTTTAATCAGGTAATCACCATCCTGCCGTACCAAAAAATAAATATATTTTTGATTGGATTGCTGAAGGTTTTGTCCACCGATAAATAACCCATATGCCTCGGCATGGTGGGTTTTTGTAACCTGATCGAATTTTGCCGTGATCTGGTAATTACCGGTTTTGACTTCACCGGGATTGTAATAGATGCCTGCTCCCATGGCATCAGCTTTAAAATGAAATCCATAGCCCGTTTTATTAAAATTGAAATCCTTTTTACCGGCATAGGTATGATCCAGGCGATAATACCAACCGGAGGCTAATTTTCCTTTAAACTCGAGTTTTTTTGGTTGATTCGTTTGGGCCATCAAAGCGGTTGCGGTGAATAACAATGAGATAAGTAAGATGAGTTTACGCATATCTATTTAACATTTTGGTTAACAGTCAGTATAACAAGACAAATAACTGGTTATAACACTTTATTCGTATTTGTTGTTAAAGTGTCCTATAACAATAAAATATACCATAAGATTAATAAATCTATCTGGTTTGTGTTATTAAACAAAACATTTATAAAATAGATTTCAATTTATCGATAGAAATATTAGATCCACATATTACTATCACACTTGTCTGATTTTTTAAATGCTCTATTTTCAGCATAAAAGCGGCTATAGCTACTCCGGCAGCTCCTTCTACAAGCTTACCGTGCTTGGTCAACATGGTCCTTATACCGGATTTAATTTCGTCTTCCGATACCATGATAAATTCATCAATAAGGTTTTTACAAATCCCGAACGTGATCGAATCTTCTTCAAACCCACCGGCAGAACCGTCTGACAGGGTTTCTTTTTGTTCAACGGTTTGATGTGTTCCTGTTTGAACGCTCAAAGCCATTTCGGGGGACCTTTCAGGTTGACAACCATAAATCTTGGTCTTTGGGGAGACTTTATCAAGATATGTTGCTATACCCGATATCATGCCACCACCACCAACGGTTGCAAATACATTATCTATGTCCTGAACCTGTGAAGCCGCTTCAATTGCAATTGTTCCCTGCCCTCCAATTACTTGTGGATCATTGTAGGGAGAGACCCAAACCATGTCATGTTTCTGTGCATAATCATTGGCGAACATCTCCGAATCAAAACAATCGTCACCGTGGAAAAGTAATTCTGCGCCATACGATTTCAAGGCGTCCACTTTAGAAGAAACGGCATTATGAGGTAAAACGATTTTACCTTCCATATTTAATAAACGAAGGGCACGTGCGAAACCGAGTCCGTGGTTTCCGGTAGAAGCTGTTATGGCTATTTTGTCAATACCGGATTCTTTTAACCACATTAATTTATTTAAACTACCACGTGCTTTGAAAGAACCGGTAACCTGTTCACTTTCTAATTTCAGGTAAACGTCTCCACCGCTTAGGGAACTGAGATAATTTGAATACAAAAGGGGAGTTTTAAGTATTTGTGACCGTATCCTGATCTCAGCTTTTAATATTTCTGCTAATATATCCATACATTTTGTATATCATTTTAATGAATTTAGAACCTGTAGTGATGTAATATAATGCTCAGGACGGTTAAACATTAACATTAGGTAGTTTTATGTGGATAGAAACTTTTGAACTGGAACGAAGACAGTCTATTTGGGAAAATCATGTATCGTTTAATTTGACGGAAAGCGGTATTCATCCTTATACATTAAATGAATTATTCAAGGATGAAGAATTAGAAGAATTGTTAAATCTGCGTCTGGGCTATGGACAAACGAACGGTTCTGTTGAATTACGCAATGTCATTGCTGCTTTGTATGAGGATCAAACACCGTCCAATATACTGGTGACGAGCGGTTCATCCGAGGCAAATTTTATTGCCATGCATACACTTTTGGAGGTGGGGGACGAAATAGTGTATATGATTCCCAATTATCTGCAAATATGGGGCCTGGCAAGATCAATGAATGTTACTGTTAATACATTCCGGTTACATGAGGAATTAAATTGGCAGCCGGATATCCAGGAACTTAAAGACCTCGTAACAGAAAGAACAAAAATGATCGTTGTTTGCAATCCGAACAACCCAACAGGTTCTGTTCTCAATAGAGAATCGATAGAGGCGATTATTGGTCTTGCCGGTGAATTCGACGCCTATATCTATGCTGACGAGGTGTACCGGGGAGCTGAACTTGACGGCAAGGAGACGGAAAGCTTCCTGAATCTATATGATAAAACCATTGTATGCAGTGGATTATCAAAATCATATGCTCTGCCCGGTGTGAGAATAGGTTGGCTGGCAGGACCCGAAGATATCATTGAAAAATGTTGGTCACACAGAGACTATACTTCCATAAGCTCAAGTGTTTTGAGTCAGGAAATAGCTGTCAGGGCTTTACAGCCCGATAAACGATCGGATATATTAGATCGAAACAGGAATATTTTGCGTGAAAATTTAAATATCATACAGGATTGGCAGGATCAGGAAAATATGTTTGAATATACACCACCCAAAGCAGGAGGGATGGCCTTTTTCAAATATCAGATAGATATAAATTCAACAGAATTAACCAATCAACTTCGGAAAGACAAAAGTGTATTTCTGGTAGCTGGTGATTGTTTTGGAATGGATCACTACCTGAGAATTGGGTTCGGTGCCGAAAAGAACTATTTAAAAGAGGGTTTAATTCTTTTTAGTAAATATTTAAGCGATTTGAGTCGTTAATATTTCATACTGATTTGAATATTTTCGTTACTGCCATTGAAAGAAAATTTACATTCGGAAAAGGTAGCCGGACCCATTTTTATTTTGGGGTTATTTGAAAAACCGAATCCTTCTTTCGGAATACCAAGAAAATTGGTATCAAGCTTTTGGTTTTTGTTTTCATCATGAATAACGCTCACGGCATATTCTCCGTCATTGATATTATCGAAAGTTACAGACAAGGTATCTTTATTGGTGATTTCAATAATTTGGTGTTCAATGGGACTCTTAAGAAAGGTTTTTCCGGAATCAAATAATGCAACAATAACTTCACCATTGGTATTTTTAAATCCATGCAATGTGACTGTGAGGTTATGTTTACTTTTTACAGGCACAGTCGTATTTAATAATGCTATTAAAGGTATTATCAATGTTTTTAGCAACATATCGGTTCAATCTATTGATGAATAATTGATGTTCTGTTTAAAAGTTAATTGGTCAAATTTATTTAGGTATTGATAAACAAACTGATAGCCGGTTTCACAATACTCTCTACTGAATGAATAGTTTTTTTACTCAAATTCATATTAACTATGCATTAAACAACGCTTTTTTATTTTCAACCGTTTCCGGAAGGTACTTAAATACGATCATAGCACCTATTAGCGACATAGCTCCAATAACGATAAATGGTAATTCAAAAAACACTACGGCGAGCAAACCTGCTAATAATGGTCCGGCTGCGATTCCAAATCCAAAACCCATAGTGATGACACTCATCTGACGGCCCTCACCGCCACTTTGTGATAAATCGGCAGCAACGGCAAAAGCAGGTGCCGCAACAGCAGCGGCGGCTGCACCCTGAACCAATCTCAGAATAATTAATTCTGTTAATGTAGCTGATTCGCCAAGCAATGCCGTAGATATAGCCATAAAAATTAGTCCGACGAGAATAATAGGTTTACGACCAACAAAATCGGAATATCGCCCCAAAGGAATCTGAAATATCAGACGGCCGACCATTAGCATACTGAATGCAACACTGAAACCGATGGCGGTTATATCAAGTCGGGCATTAAATTCATTTTCCAGGGTTGTTACCATTGAAAAAGCACATGCCATCGTGAAAGTAGCTATTGCCGCACTGATGATACCCGGACTAAATAGTGATAGATCAATGATCCGAAAGCGACGTGGTTTGGATTTATCATATATCAGTGGCACATCATTTACCCAAATCTGTACCAGAAACATCGATAGAAAAATAAATCCGGCCCCTACATAAAATGTTACATTAAATCCATAATGGACTTGTAAGAAACCACCGATAAGAGGACCGATGGCAAATCCAATCATTCTAAAGGTGCTAAAAATTCCCATGGAACCGCCCCGGCTTTCCTTAACGGTGATAGCCGTCATGAGTGACATAGAAGCTGGAATTGTTAAAGCTACACCAACGCCCTGTAATATGCGCAAAAGAAGCAGAGCTGTATAATTTCCAGCGAATACGAATGCGATGGTACTTATTCCAATAATACCTAATCCCATTTGAATGAGGAGTTTTCGTTTACCTAAATGATCACTTAGTGCTCCCATCAGGGGTTGTAATAAAGAATTGGCAAATCCATAAATAGAGATAAGAATCCCAACCAGGACGGGCACAGCCAGTTTAAAATATTCATGAGGAATTTTAGCAATGTAAATAGGGATAATAATGAATAGTATACTGTTACCCATAGCATCCGCTAAACGTGCAGCAGACAATGCCAGGACAGGACGTGTCATACCTATTGATTTTAAAAAATTATTCTTTGTGCTCACTTTCTCCTTTAAAAAAATTATTTAAATGATATCAAAAATTAATCAGGTGAAATGTAATGGACTATATATCTAAAAACAGCCAATAATGATTATTCTGAAATATAAACAACTCCCGTATATAATTATCGTATTGAAAGAAGTACTACATTATTGACCTCATTATCGTTCCCAATAAAGTTGCCATCAATGTGTTTATATATAACGATTTATTTAGAGTGGCATTATTATTAATTAGGATAGAGGGTTATAATATCAAAATTGTATTTTATTAATTTCTAACCCTGATTAATTTGTTTTTTAGAATTAGGATGCTGATGATTTCATGTGGAAATGGATATATTATTCGGTACGCAGTTAAAAAACATATAACGTTTTTTCCTGATATAGATTATCAATAATGGCCAATAAGATTGAAAGAAGGCTTTGCAAAACGGTTCTTTTGCCTGATATCTGCATTTTTGTGACGTTATAATCCTCACATATGTCTTATATGCTGCGATATCGAAGTTGCTCAAGCTTTGATATTGAACAAAATCCCGGGTTTTGCAAAGCCTTCTTTAATTGATTTTCTCACATTTCTATCATCGTAAATACATAATTTTATTATAAAAAGGCAATGCTGAAGCTGTAAGATGTACAGATCTGCCATCAAAACATTTATAAACTGTTTCGATCTATCATTTATAACCGATTTCTTCTGATAAATGAATATTACTTCGAACATAGGTACCACTTCCTATTGCCACCAAACGGGATTTATAATCAAAGAGCTCCGCTTCGGCTATGATTTGATTTTTACTGGTATGAGCAACTTTACCAACAGCTTTTAAAATTCCCTGAGATACCGGCCGCATAAGATATAGATTAAAATTAGCCGTTAATACAAATACATCCGGTACAATTGAGTTGGCACTGAAATAAGCGGCATCATCTAAAGCTTTGAAATAAGCGGACCCATGCACGGCACCGGCAGCATGGAATAATTTTTTATGTACCGGCAACGTAATCTCCGCCGAAGCTTCCCGTATGGTAATTTTAGGTTGATAATATTCATTACAGTGAGCTGAGAGGTACATTAGCTCCAGTTTTTGATAATGGATCTGGTTATTCCCTGACATAAACGGACTATTATTAGTTAAATAATACTTACTCCTGGCTAAGTTATGATGTAATATTGATATAAATAAAACCCATCCGGATATCCGGATGGGTTTTATTTCAAAATAATTTCAATAGATGGAAATTTATGCCTCAGCTGTTTCTTTTTCAGGGATGTATAAGATGCCAAGGAAAAATCCCCAAATGATATGAAGCAAAATATCAGAAATAAATATTGCAAATGTGGTTGGGGCCATTTGTTGAAACGGTTTGGCTCCCAGGGCTCCGGCTATCCAACCAATAATTAATAAAAATATCAACCACCATAAAAATCCATAGATAATACCTTTTAACCACCCACCTCCGGGGAGTTTATTATAAATGAAAGGCCATGCAAATGGAATAGTAAAGATAATTGATTCAATTTCATGTTTGACCATCCAACCCCAGTTAGAAGTACCGGGAAACAAACCAAATAATCCCAGCATTCCACCGAACCAGTAATCAACTATATACATCATCCAGCCGGCTACAAATCCGGCAACTACAAGGCTTTTAAAGTTTATACCTTTTAAGTACATAAATTTTTCCTCCTGTATTATTTTATCAATAGTTGAGGTATTTCGACCGTGCTTAATAATAAATAGTTTGCACGTATAGAGTTACTTAGTTTGATATTAAACGAATTTATTTTATAAAACGTTCAAATTTATTGAATTGCTTTTATCAAGAATGGTATAGATATGCAATCCCGCCTGCTTGCTATAAAAATTTGAGGCTGGTGATAGACAGGCCGATTATAATAGATTGCCTGTTTTTATTCAATTTTTTCAAACCAGGGAAATTATAGCCGGATTTCTCAAAAATTCTGCTATAATTAAATTCTATAAATGGATGCATGAAGGGGATGATGTTTATGTTAATTCCACTATATATGTTCAAAAGAGGACTCATATACATCTTTTGAGGGTTTAATGTTAGATTAGGGATACCTCTGTCTTCTATATTCATATTTTAGACTGAAAATCCCAATCCGGCATAGGGTGATAAGAACCTCCAGTTAGTTTCAATAATACCGGATAAGCCAAACTGAAAACTTTGGTATTTACGTGCTATTTGTTGTCTGTTTACAGTGTATTGTGAACCATAGAAATCAGTAACATTTTTATTTTGATCTAAAAATTTTGCTTGAATTCTAAAACCCAGAAATAAGTAAGGGGTATGTGTGATATTATGCCGTTCTATAACCAGGCCAAAACCACGATTTGGATTTGAATTACGAACGATATAAGATCCGCT
>Ga0102962_1001035_pt1 | contig 11461 bp, 4 predicted proteins | sample SalPonF2_C_D2_MG_FD_84519 | JGI IMG/M metagenome (GOLD analysis project Ga0102962, IMG submission 84519) | Salt pond soil microbial communities from South San Francisco under conditions of wetland restoration - Salt Pond MetaG SF2_C_D2_MG ...
CATTCCGTTATAACGTTTCATAAGAACGGTGAAGTTCCTGGCAGAAATTCCCTAAAACGGAGTGATAACCAAGTTTCTTAACTTATTCTCCCAAGTTGCCAAAATATTTTTCATCGTTACTGTAATCAGAAAGGTCTGGTGTAAGCCATGTATCTATCTGATATCATTTCGGGAATAAAGAACTTTTCCGGGGATAATTACATACCTGAATGTATTTCCCCGGAAAGCAATGTGCTGGTAATCGGTAAGATCCAAACACCTGCTCTCATTCAGGGCGATCGAACAGAACCGTAAAGTAGAACGTGGCACCTTTGCCATAGTCGCTCTCAACCGAAATGGTACCCCCCATAAGTTCAATCAGCTGTTTGCATATCGACAGTCCCAGTCCCGAGCCGCCATATTTCCTTGTTACAGAGGCATTCGCCTGGTTAAAAGGTTGGAATATTTTATCCGCCTCATCTGCCTTCAGACCTATACCATTATCCTTCACGCTGAAATGAATCCTTACTTTTGACAGGAGGATACTGTCTTCTTTTAGGTAGGCCCTGACAATAACTTCACCCTCATCGGTGAATTTTATGGCATTATTACACAGGTTGGTGATGACCTGTTTTAACCGGAGTGGATCTCCAATCAGAACAGGAACCGGATCAGTTTCATTGATAAACCTTAGAGTAAGACCTTTTTTATCACTCTGATAACTAAGCATTTTACTGACCTGATCAAAAATTTCATTTATCTCAACCGGATGTTGTTCCAGTTCAATATTACCATATTCAATTTTAGAGTTATCCAGGATTTCATTAATTATTTCCATAAGCAGATTTGCCGAGTTGTCAATGATATCAACAAATTTTTGCTGCTTAGGGTCAAGCTTTTCACTTAGCGAAAGAAGAGACGCAAACCCTGAAATGGAATTAAGTGGTGTCCGGAGTTCATGACTGATATGCGAAATAAATTCACTCTTAATAGCATTGGCTCTCTCGGCTTCTTTTTTTGCTTCTACAAGTTCATCTTCATATTTTTTTGTGTCAGTGACATCATGCAGAATGACAAGAATATATTGTTGATCCTTATCTTTAAAGGGTGTAGCCTTTAATTTGACATAAACAGGCCCGGAATTATTATGGATGACAAGCGATTCGGTAAATGGTATATCTTCATCTCCTGAGGAGGAAGTAAATGCGTTGAATTTTTTGATAAAGCCGGGAGAAAGGATTCCTTCTGCCGTAATCCGGCCGATTTCATCTCGCGTATATCCAAATAAATTTAGCGCTTCCGGGTTGATATCCTCAATTTCACCTTCCGGACTTATCACCAGAAGAGCATCTCTGACCGATGAAAACACATTTTTGTACTGTTCTTCGGTTTCCCTTATTTTATTTGTTGCTTTGACCACTTCTTTTTTCAATGAAAACCACCAGGCGAGAAGGAAGAGGAAGAGAATAACCAGTCCGGCAATAATGAAAAGCGTATATTTTATCCAGTGTTGATATTTTTGCCCGTTGTATGGGAACGCAATCCATTTTTCCTGGATCTCCGATAATTTACCATTTGCCCTTAATTCTTCCAGTCCACTGTTTAGCATGGAAAGGAGTTTTAAGTTACCTTTTTTGACAGCCAGGCAATAAATACTGGGCATGATTACCGGACCTTTAACCTCCACATTTTTGCAATCGTTGGCATTAATAATTTCCATACCCAGTGAATAAGGGGCAATAATATAATCATAAAGGCCTGATTCAATGCGCATAATTGCATCGGGCATACTCTTTACATACGTGTAATTCTCAAATAGCCCCATGGGTTTTATGTAGGCATTGATAGATACATCGCCTGGTAGTAGCACAATTTTTTTACCCTTTAGATCAGATGTGTCCTTTATTTTTAAATCTTTACGGGCAAATATTGAATAGTAGGTCGTATGAATTGGGATGGAAAAATCATATTTCTGCTCGCGGTCTTCCGAATAAATTATCCCGGTTACCACATCACTCCTGCCAGAGTTAATATTGGACAGCGCACTGTCCCACTCCGTTAAATTAAAACTGAATTTAATATTCATGATTTCCTCCAGTGCCTTGAAGATATCGATATCCAATCCGACCGGATTTCCGAATTTGTCGAAATAGGAGTAAGGCGGATAGGCATAATCTGCACTGACTGACACCTTCTTGTCTTGTGCATTTAAATTCGGTAAAAGACAAATCATTAGTATGACAAGCAGCCATTTATAATTCTTTCTCAACATAGTTCGGTCTCAGGATAAATTTTTCGCACGCGGACTTTAAACGTTCCGTTTCCAAGTATCAAATGTAGTTTTTATATATTAATTCTAATTACAATTGTCATACCCTGGCTACCACGAACTTCCGGGGGTAACCCAATGATATCAGATCTCGTTTTCTTTTCTGATTCCTATTCTACAAATCACTTTATAACCCATGCCGGTATTTATACCGGGGATAATAAATTCATTCACACTTCTTCTTCAGTGGGGGTTACGATAACAGATTTAAAGGATCCATGGTGGGCAGACAGGTTCGTGTTCGGAACCCGTATTATTGAATAATAGTTGTATGATTTAGAGATTCGTTTTAAAAGTTAAACACGTATAAAGAACTTTCGGGGTGTAAGTTACTTTGTTGGGGTTTTTTCAACAATCCCCCCCAAGGCTAAAAATAACGTTCTTAAGGAGTCACCCTGCGGGTTTTACCTGAACCACATCGGTTTGAGCGATCCACAGTCTTTTCCATCGTCATGTTCTTCCCTTCCTTTTCTTTGTGCCATAGAATCGTAGTGTTATAAACTCCCGACCTTTAGGGCAGAGGCTTGGGAAAGAAGACTAGAAAAAAGAAAGTAACAAAGAAATTCAAGAATGATTAAACCGAGAGCAGCGGTATGCTTGAAGTGGAAGGCGCGTTGCCGCTGCTGTAAAAAAAAGTCGCTTCAGCGTTTTACTTCATAACCGGGGGGACTGAAGTAATAGCTGAAGCGACTTCGTCAACGCTTCTTCTCGATAGTTTTGGGAACTCGTTTTATTCAGGCAATTTCAGAATACGCCCCTGGATTATTTCATCAGTTGTTGTTACCGTATAGATGAAAATATTCTCGCCGTTTGCTTCACTTGCGTTGAACGGGAAGGTATAATTCACATCTGCAGCCAGTCTTCCTTTATACAACAGAGCAATTTTGTTACCCCTCAGATCAAATACAGTAATTTCGACATCGGTATCCTTCGGAGAGTTAACGATAATGCTCATCTCCTGCAGAAAGGGATTCGGATAGGCCGTGACTTTAATACCTGGCAGTCCGTTCGTATCCATAGCTATATCCAGATTCTGTTCATAAACGCAGGTACCGGCTTTGTAAATGATCTGTATCAACTCGGGCAGGTAGTTATCATCATCCGGATTCTGGAAACATACATTAAAATCGACAATCATTTCTTTTGCTCCACTGCAAAAGTTGGAAATGTCATCAATTTTGAACCCGTAAACACCTGACTTCGGATCGGTTGTATTAACTTCGGATTTAAAATGTTCCGAATTAGTGACATCACTAACGTAACCGTAATCCAGTCCGACCACAAGGTGTGAAAGGTCATGTTCACAATATTCGGTTGTTTTAACCAGCATTTCCATATGGTAACAATTGTTACCGAGTGGCGTGATCTCCGTAATCCCGGTAACCCACGATACCGGTGCGCAGTCGCCGTCCACACTGCCATCGTCGCCGCCCGAATCATTTCCGCCTGTCTCGTCTGTGCCTGAATCGTCTCCGGTACCGTTACCGTCGCCAGTACTTCCGGTTCCATCAGTGCTATCTGCCACTGTTGTGCAAACGAGATGTATGGAATCGCTGGCTTCACAACCTTCATCATTCCAGGCATTAAAGATGAACAATCCGGTACCACTACCGGTATGATATAAAGCCTGATCCATGGTTGATTCTGATATAGACCAGCTGTTATCCGCACTTTCTATCTGCCATGAAAAATCAGTGGCATTCGTAGCTGTAGCAAATACAACATTATTGTCCGAATTACAATCAACCTGTTCCGGGGGCTCAAGGGTTGCGATTACTTCATTGATCCCGTTAATGGTGAATGATGTTGCAGAGAGGCAACCATTTGCATCGGTAACATCTACCGTGTAGTCACCCGGTTGCAGATTACTATGCGATGTGCCTGTGAAACCGTCTGACCAGGTGTACTCATACGGTGTATTTCCGCCATTGGCTGCAATAACGGCGTACCCTGTTTTCAATCCGCCGCAGCTGGGTTGGGTAATGCTCTTAACAACGTTGATATTTTCTGACGAAGCGATATGAATGACGTTGGTGGCTTGACAACCCAGCTGGTCTTTCATCAGAATGTTATAATCGCCATCTCCCGGAATCGTTATAGGTGAGCTTATTAACGAGTCGCCGAGGTAATATTCAAATAATCCGCCACCTCCGGAACCGGCCAGGATCACTTCAGCTGTGGTGTCTGTGCTGCAGTCCCTGGGGGCAACTGAATACTGAAGACTTAGTGGTGGACGATCGGTAACCGTTACCGATCTGGTTGCACTGCAGCCCATTGAATCGGTGACGGTAATTATGTAGTTGCCACTGATTAGTCCGGTAATCGCGTTGGTGGTATCACCGTTGTTCCAGTCATAGGTGAAGGGTCCGGTACCGTAGCCGACATTTGTCACCGTCAGTTCACCGTCATTTCCGCCGGAACAGGTCGGGCTCGTTGAGGTCACGCTTACCGATAAGTTCCTGATGCCGATATACGCAGATTTTGCGACCGAACATCCTTCTGAATCGGTCACCGTGAGATTATAAAGACCCGAATTCACACCGTCAATATCCTGTGTGGAATCTCCATTAGACCATGAATATTCATATGGAGCCGTACCACCCGTGACCCCGGTTGTAATTTTACCCCCTCCTTCCTGGTAACATTCAAGATAATTGGGTGTTAATTGTGCGGCCAGTGTTGTATTTTCTTCAATTTTCACGGCTTTTGAAGATGTACACCCGGCTGCATCTGTAACAGTAATGATATACATCCCTTTAGCGGCATTGGACAGATCCTGTGATGTGTCACCATTACTCCATATATAGCTGTAAGGGGCCTGTCCACCGTTTACGTTAACATTGACCGAGCCGTCGGCAGCCGTGCAGGAAGCATTGGTTACTGAAGCATCTATGCCAATAGCACTTTCGGGTTGTTCGACAACAACAGACCCTTCAATCGACATTCCATTACTATCTGTCACGGTTACCGAATAATTCCCGGTTGCGACATTGGACAATGAAGCGGATGTGCTTCCTGTATTCCACAGATAGGCATAAGGTGGTGTTCCACCGCTGACCTCTGAACTGACAGTCCCATTACTTCCATTGTAGCATGTTACTTCGCCGGGCGTAAGGATGAGGATAAGCGAATCGGAAGTCACATTTCCATCACCACCACTTCCATCATCACCGTTACCACTATCATTTCCACTGTCATCAACATCGGTGATATCATCAAAGAATGTGCAACCACCGGCTTTATAACTGACGGTAACATTCGATTTTACAAGGTCCAGGCATTCTGTATCCGGACTGCAAACAGTGTATGAGACCGTAAAAGAGTCCCTGGTTGCATCCTCTCCAAATCCTTGGATATTATCTACCTTAAACCCGGATAAACCAGTGGTAGGATCCTGTACATTCATTTCCATCCGCCATCCACGTGAGTTATATGCCTCGCTAACAGTTCCGCACGGTAAGGCTACCACGAAGTGCGAGAGTGCATAACTTGAACGGCCATCGGTAAAAACCCGGAGCTCCACATTAACACATTTATCTGTTGTGGATGTTTCGAGGATTTCACTGGAAAATCCATTAATACAAATGGTATCACGGGTCAACGGCACAATATCCTGTGCAATCAGCCCAACAGGTGTAAGTAGAGCCAGTAATACGGATATTATGACTGCTTTCAGGACCTGTTTTTTGCTAGAGGAGTAGATTTTTTTCATAGGCATGCTCATTTGTTCATACAAATGGTTATACTGTTCGTGTAAATATATGTTACGTTTAACTGTTATTTAGAAATGTTCGTCAAAATTCATTATCTCAAGAATGTTAAAAATTTGTCTTTTTAGGGTGTAATTGGGGGAGAAGGTTGAAGTCTGTAAAAGACTGATTGAATCAGAGACAGGATATTATGAATTAGCGGTTTACGGGAATTTTCCAGATCTGGTTAATGAAATCTTGACAGATATAAAGTAATTCAGAAAAGTGGCAAAAAAATTTGCATAAGATTTGGGGAATGGTTTGGGCTCTTTTGCTGGGCGGGATCTTCCCCCACCGCCCGGCACACCTCACCCCTTAATGGCTTCAGCCCTCTCAATCTCGATTCCTACTTTCTTTCCTTTTGACGAAAAGTTATCAACAACCGCTGAAATTCACAACCTACGGACATTTTAAATTTTCATCTCACAACGCCTTTTCTATGACTCATAATCACATCTGTTTTGGTATTTTGATGAATGTCCTGATAATCTTCTGTCTTTTTTAGCTGACTGCAGCCTCATTTCATTGAAATGATGTATAGTGTTACCTTTTCTTTTCTTTCCACATATCAAAAAGCCTGATGATGAACGGGAAATCTTGTTTTGACATCATCGTAAAAAATGCATCTAAGTCCACGATAAAAGTCGTGAATCATTTACCTTTGTTGGCTGTGCCGTCATAAAGGACGAACATCCTTACATGCTGCTATTAATAATGATTACTCTTTTGCAAAAGCAAATGTCTTATGAAAAATATTTCTTCATTACTAGGACTTCTTTGTTTGATAACCGGAACACTGAACATAAGCGCTCAGGGCGTTGGAGGTGCTGATTTTTCTCCATTACAGAAACGAAGCCCGTTACCGGAACATGCCCTTTACAACAATCCGGACCTGTCTCCTGAATCGAGGGCTCTTGACCTGATCAATTACCTGACGTTCAGAGAAAAACTTGAGATGACGGGAGGGTGGGAACGTTTTTATTTCCCTGGATTTCCCCGTCTGGGTCTGCGGCCGGTGAGAATGTCGGATGCTTCACAGGGCATCAGGCTGATGAGAGGACAGAAAGATACACTCGTCAGCACATCTTTTCCCTGCATGCTGGCCCTGGCTTCCACCTGGGACCCTGATCTGGCGGAATCATTCGGTGAGAAAATGGGAGAAGAATGCCGGGCACTGGGCATCGATATATTGCTCGGACCGGGAATCAACATGTACCGTACTTCCGAAGGTGGACGAAATTATGAATACATGGGTGAAGACCCTTACCTGACGTCGGAGATCGTCACATCTTATGTTACCGGCTTACAGAGCCGGAAAATCATCGCCACAGCCAAACATTTTATTTGTAATGACCAGGAATTCTGCCGGCATATTGAAAGCAGCGATGTGAGCCAGCGGGCCCTCAGAGAAATTTACCTTCCGCCATGGAAGGCTGCCATTGAAGATGCCGGCCTTAAAGCGGTGATGACAGGCAATAACATGGTGAATGGGATTCCCTGCTCTATGAATAAACCACTCATACAGGATATCCTCAGGGATGAGTATGGCTTCACCGGCATTGCCATGACCGACTGGCAGAATACATGCTACCACCCCGAACGGCAGAACCTGGTACTCCCCTCCGGTGAGAGCCTGTTAATGCCTACAAATAAAACGTTTGCCGATTACCTGGTAGATTACGTGATCGAACATCTCGAAAAGAAGGATGAAGTGGAAGCTGAACTCAACACCATGATCTATCATAACCTGCTTACCTTTTTCGAAATGGGGATATACGACCGGCGACCGGCCGATCCTGCTTATGAATCGAAAATAGAGCAGCACAAAACTTTCGCCCGTAAATGTGCCGAAGAAGCCATCTGCCTCCTTAAGAATCAGGATGATATTCTCCCTATCTCCCAGGGAAAGAAGATCCTGATGATGGGTGAACCGGAAATACATAGCGGCCAGGGCAGCGGTTTCGTTGAAGGTTACGATCATATTGATTTCTGCGAGGGATTGGAGAATGTTTACGGTGACGATTTTACATGTATCGTTTCACCTTCCGATGAAGAGATACAAAATGCAGATGTGGTCTTTTACCGTCTGAACAAGGCTGCAGGTGAAGGACACGACGTGCCTTTCGACGCCCCAAAGGGGGCCAAGGAAGAGATACTTCATTGTGCCGCCCTCAATCCCAATATCGTAGTGATCATCAGTTCGGGTAACGGACTGGATATGTCATGGCTGCCAGAGGTTAGGGGTGTGCTTTGGACCTATTTCCTTGGACAGGAGCGGGGTCCCGCACTGGCCGCCGTTGTGAGCGGTAAAACCAGTCCTTCCGGCCACCTCCCGTTCACCATTGAGAAAGCATTCAAAGATTCACCCGATCCAACCTTCAATTTTCTTGGTGGTAAACCTTACTGGCAGGGCGATAATAAAGCCTACAAAGAATACTGGCTGGGACATGAAAAAGGCAACAATAAAGAAATCGCCAAATATGTCAAGCCCGGCGCAGTTGTACACGAACCTTATAAGGAAGGGATCTTTATCGGCTACCGCTGGTACGACAAGAATAATATCCCTGTGCAGTTTCCTTTCGGTTACGGCCTGTCATATACCACCTTTACGTATGACAACCTCAGTCTTTCTTCATCGAAAATAACCGGTGATAAAAATCTAACCGTCCGTTTCACCATAAAAAATGCAGGTAAGGCCGACGGCGCTGCCGTACCACAGCTTTATATCCATGATGAAAAAGCGAGTGTTGTCCGCCCGGAGAAAGAGCTGAAAGCCTTTGACAGGATTTGGCTGAAGAAAGGAGAGAGCCGGACGGTTGAGTTTACAGTCGACCGGCAGGATCTTTCGTTTTGGGATCAGGATGCAGGCGCATGGAAAGCCGAGCCAGGCAAATTCGATGTTTTAGTAGGTACTTCGGCGGAAGATATTGTATTGCATTCGTCATTTAAATTGAAGTGAAAACGGGGATGGCAGGTCTTCTTCCCAGGTTGCGATCTATATCTTACCCGACGCTGGCCTCATTTTTTCATTAAAAAATCATGTCCTGAGAGTATTTATTATGATTCCGGAGTTCAATCGTTATTTTTATAAATAACAGATAATTAATGTATTACAAAAGCAGGAGAAAGCATTCGTCAAATTTTCGTCAAAATGTTCGGAAACGGACACCGAGATTTGGGGGTGAAAGTGATTAAGGGGTGGTCGGTTGGTCGGTGGGGGTGGGACCCCAGACCTAAGAAAGACGACCTTAGAAAATCGAAGCCCCAAACCATGCCCGAATCCGAACGAAACCAAGCCAAATTCAATTTCTAACAACCCTTTGCCACCTGTTTAGCACCACCTCTGTTTCCTGCAATTCCCACTTATTATTACATGATTCATTTTTCAAAAACATGAATATCAACGGCATATCGCCTGGCGTGCGCCACTGCTGAAGCTAAGACACTAGCGACAAGTGAAGCGGGAATGCCGAATGATAGGGTGGAGTAAAAAGAAGCCTTTTATCTTCGTGATTTGACACTGGTCTGTTTATTATTCATCCTTCATTAAAAATATCAGCTCGTAAACCCTTGTTAAAAAGAATAGTGGAAACATATAAGCTCACAGACCTGCGCGCATTCCGACACTATTCTGCCACGTCTTGCGAAGCTTCCCAAATTCATGATTAGGAATCCTTCTGTCATTATTCATTATCGAAAAAGAGGAATATCAAATAACGAAGTTTGGCAGGCACTGACCACCCAGGAACTCCACATTGTTGAAAAAATATTATTGGAGGACATGAAATGCCACTATCAGTCACCGTATAGTAGCGTTTTATTTGCAAAAATCTGATCTCAGGACCTCATTCGCATTCCACTCACCATATCTAAAAGCTACAAGTCAGAGCTTCCGGGCTTATCACTGAAGGAAGTGTTATTAACAAGGTAGTCGATGTGAACAGAAAATTTGAATGACGGGAACAACTTTGCATAGCTGTGTCCTTCGACTATCATATTACTGAAAGTATTACGGCCTCACGGTCTATGGATCATTTCGGCGGAATTGTGTGTAGAGAAAGGTATTATCATCGGATTTTTAGAATCATTATGTAACGGAACAGACCGTTTTTCGTAAACAGTCACAGACTAAACCTGTGAAATATGCCTGATCCTTTTTTCTCCGGGGATAATGATAAGAAACTGTCCCTTCAATCGGCTCTAATGGCCGTGGTTGAGATATTAAATTACGATCATTTCCTTCAAACGGACAGACTTCATGAGCTCCATAAATTCTACGAGGAGCTGACCTACGAAGTTTACCATATGCGGCTAAAGAACTACGGGTACGGATTTGAGGTCATTCAACCTGAAATAAACATCGTGTCCGACCGGATCTATTTTTCTTCAAGGCTCTACCTTGAAGACGATGTCCCGGAATTGAACATGATGGTCTTTAAAATTTTCACAGATACATTAAACCTCCTGATGGCAGTAGGACTGAAACACGAGCTGCCCCTCCGTGGATTTGCCGGTCCGGGAACCGGCGCCAGGTCAGTGGCTTCATCAGGCCTTGCTGCCCGTGTTAAGATGAAAGACGGTATGATACTTTCTGATATGCTGAAGGTCTTTAATTTTGACCAGATTTTCCCCGACGAGGTTGACCAGAAGTTTGCCCCTGCCCTGAATTTTGCGTCGTTTCATTCGGCGAATTTCTATAATGCAACCAGCATCCTGAAGGAGATCGATGCAATTGGTATATATTTCCCGGCAAAAATGGAGGATTATCCTTATGCCGAGGTGGCTATCTATTCCGATATGTTAATCGAAACCAGTCACGATGGGAATATGGGTTTCGTATGTAGCTGGCAGAACTGGGCCGAAAAATATCCTGAAAAGTTTCCGGTGGAAGAGGTCAATGCCACTATCCAGGCGTGCAGCAATGATGATAAAAACATTTTCTCCTCCATGTGGCGGTCGTTTGGTCAATACGGTATTACACAAACCGAAAGCCGGCAACAGGGCATAGGGCGCAGAGCTAAGGGCTGAGGGAGGAAAGCAAGGATAAAATGATGTGTAGAAATTACACAATTAGTGTGAAATAATTACACATCTTCTTTAAATAGAGAAAGGATAATCACATAAGGAGACATAAGGTCACATAGGATTGGAAATACGCCGATATTCATAATTTAAATATCGGTCAACACTCCCTACAGAATTACCAATTACTGATCACTGATCACCGATTACCGATTACCCTTCACCTCTCCCTCCCCTCCTCACACGTCCCCCATGGACGTAACCATGGCTACGATAATTCAGACCCCTCCAGGGTCCCTAGCAACCGATAACCGCTAACTGACCGTGACCCGTGAAGCACCAGCGGAACGGGATTACCTCTTACCTCCCACCTCATCCCCCA
>Ga0102962_1001037_pt1 | contig 11449 bp, 6 predicted proteins | sample SalPonF2_C_D2_MG_FD_84519 | JGI IMG/M metagenome (GOLD analysis project Ga0102962, IMG submission 84519) | Salt pond soil microbial communities from South San Francisco under conditions of wetland restoration - Salt Pond MetaG SF2_C_D2_MG ...
AGCACCGTTTTCCGCGGACACGACGCGCTGCCAGCGCGGACGCAGCGCCTTGGCACCGGTAATCACCGAAACCATCTTGAAGTGCTCATCCACGAAAGGTTTGGACAGATAGGGGGCGAATTCATTCGCGACATGGAAACGCAGATAAGTTTTCCAGTCCGCCAGGGACACGCTCTTCAGGTCGGTCGATAATGCCTTGAAGTAACCCGGCATGCCGACATTCGCACTGGAAAGCTTCGGAAGCCCGATCTCAGCAAAGTAGGCCTTCCAGTCGATATTCGGCGTGAGGGCATCCATCTGCTTCAAGGTCATCACATGGTATGTGTTCTTGGGCACACGCTGCGCAACCCGCGACATTTGCGCCTTGGCGAGGCGGGTCTCGATGCTCATCACGGTCCTGGCCTCGTTTGCAGACTTGCTGCTGCTGTCTCCGAGCAAACCGAACATGCCTGCGATGTATTTGACATAGGCGGCGCGGATTTTCTTGAACTTCTTGTCTTTCTTCAGGTAGTAGTCCCGATCCGGAAGGCCAAGCCCATCCTGGCCGGCACTGGCTATAACCTTGCTCGAATTTTTCAGATCCTGCATTGAACCGAATGCAAACGGCGTCGTTACACCGATGTTTTGCAGATAGGCGATCGCTGACTGCAATTCGGACAGCGAATTGACGGCTTCTATACGCTTGAAAACCGGTGCGAGCGGTTTGATGCCGGCCGCGTCAATCGCCTTCATGTCCATGCCGCTGTTGTAGAAGTCCCCGACTTTTTGCGCCGTGCTGCCCGCTTTGACATTTTGATCTGAAGCTGCCGCCTCAATGATGCCGCGAACGCGCTTCTGATTCTCGACATACAACATGCTGAAAATGCCCCAGCGCGAATAGGCCGCGGGAATCGGATTGTTTTTCTGCCAGTTGCCGTTGGCGAACTTGTAGAAATTCTGGCTCGGGCTTACGCTCCTATCGAGCCACTTGAGGTGCAGGCCATGGGCCATTTGGCTGTTATCGCCAGCCAGGGCGCTGACAGGCGTCACGCAGAGTGCACCTACCAGCAAACAGGTCATAAGACGCATAGTCCCTCCATTTGCTCAGTATCGCGGCGGTCTTTGGCATGAGCAACAGATGCGGAACGCCGCTGATCTACAGAACCTCCCAACTCGCTATCCCTCCGGACTTGCGTTGCGGATTTTCCGTGCTTGGTATCCGTTGCCACAAAGCGGGGGCGATACTAGCACAAAACACAAAGCGTGTTTTGTGAAGGTATAACACCGCCTTGACCGGAGGGTGAGAAATATTCTGTGTTTACCCGTTAATCATTTGTTGTCAAGGAGTTTATTGAACTCATTTTCATCCAGTATCCGAACTCCGAGTTTCTCGGCTCTGCCCAGTTTGGACCCGGGATCGGCACCGGCAACCACATAGTCCGTCTTTCCCGACACGCTGCCGGTCACCCGCCCGCCCAGCTGCTCGATGAGATCCTTTGCCTCGTCTCGGGTCATTGCATCGAGGGTACCGGTCAGCACGAAGCTCTTGCCCGTGAGCGGACCCTCCGCGCCCGCTTGTGCCTCCGGCCAATGGATGCCGGCCTCTGTCAGATGCTCAATGACCTTTCGGTTGCGGGGCTGGGCGAAGAAGTGGGCGATACAGGCGGCGACACCGGAACCTACGCCTTCGATCCGCAGCAGGGCCTCGTCCTTGAGCCGGGCCCCGAAAAGATGCTCGGAAACGCCCTGCCCGCGCAGCTTCGTGCATGCATCCTCATAGGCCAATGCCGCTTCCCTGACTGCATCGAGCGTGCGCAGCGAGGCCGCCACGGCCTTGGCGGTCACTTCGCCCACCTCCGGGATGCCCAAGGCGTAGAGGAACCGGGCCAGGGTGGTCTCCTTGCTGCGTTCGATTGCCGCGAGCAATTCACTCACCGATTTCTTTCCGAAACCCTCGCGCTGTTCCAGATCCTCGCGATACTCGTGCAGCCTGTAGATGTCCGCGACATCGGTCAGGAGCCCATCGTCCACGAATTCGCCGATGGTCTTGTCACCCAGGCCTTCGATGTCCATGGCCTTGCGCGAAGCGAAATGACGCAGAGATTCCTTGCGCTGGGCCGGGCATGACAAGCCGCCGCTGCAATAGGGTACGGCTGCCATTTCCCCCGGCGAGTCCTTGCGGGCCGGCCGCAGGTCGCGGCGTTCGACATCCGAGCCGCAGACGGGACACTTCTCCGGCACCTCGATGGCTCGAGCACCCCGGTGGCGTTTCTCGGTTATGACGCGCACCACCTCCGGAATAACATCTCCCGCCCGACGCACTACGACCGTGTCACCGACCCGGATGTCCTTGCGTGCGATTTCATCGGGATTGTGCAAGGTGGCATTGGAGACCGTCACCCCGCCGACGAAAACCGGTTCAAGCCGCGCCACCGGGGTCAACGCACCGGTACGCCCGACCTGCCACTCCACCGCCTGCAAGACCGTGGTCGCCTCTTCGGCCGGGAATTTGTGGGCGATCGCCCAACGCGGCGCACGGGCAACGAAGCCCGCCTGCTCCTGCTGGCTGTAATGATTGGCTTTGTAGACAACGCCATCGATCTGGAAAGGCAATGTGCCGCGTGCTTCGCCCATGTTTTCGTAATAGTCCAGACACCCGTCTATCCCTTTGGCCAGGGCTCGCTGCTTCGCAACCGGGAAACCCCATTCGGCCAGCCGGTCGAGCAACGCGCTCTGGGTCTCGACACCAATACTGTCCTGGCCTTCGCCGACGCCGTAGGCAAAAAACTCCAGGGGGCGCGTAGCGGTAACGGCCGGATCGAGCTGGCGCAGGCTGCCGGCCGCTGCGTTGCGTGGATTCACGAATACCTTTTCGCCCTTCTTTTCGGCCTGGCGATTGAGTTCTTCGAACCCGGCGATGGGCATCAGCACCTCACCACGCACCTCCAGTACGTCCAGAGGATTCGTTTTCTTGCGCAGGCTGAGCGGTATCGCATTGATCGTGCGCACGTTCGCGGTCACGTCCTCGCCGGTCGTCCCGTCACCGCGCGTGGCCGCCTGCACCAGATGGCCCGATTCGTAGCGCAACGATACGGCGAGCCCGTCGAACTTGGGCTCGCACATGTACTCCAGGTCGCCTTTTATGCCGACCCGCTCGCGCAGGCGCCGGTCGAAATCAAGAACTTCCTGCCGATCAAAGGCGTTGGCCAGAGAAAGCATCGGCACGGCGTGGACCACCTCGGAGAACGCAGCGCTGGGCTGCGCCCCGACCCGTTGCGTGGGACTGTCCGGGGTAATCGACTGGGGATATTGCTGCTCCAGATCCTGCAATGCGCGGAGCATCGCATCGAACTCCGCGTCCGAGATGGTCGGCGCATCGAGCACATAGTAACGATAGTTGTGCTCATTGACGGCTTCCCGCAGTTCGTCGATTTTTTTGCGGGCTGCCGCCGGAATCCCTTTCTGCTCAGTCACTGCGAGCCCCCACTGCAGCCATTTTCAATTCCAGCTCCCGCGCCGCCGTCAACGGCCGGTGATTCATGTCCTCAAGTTGGCCGCCGAGCAACCGAGCGCATTCATATGCCGTACCCAGCATGCGGTCGAGCCGGCTCCCCGTCTCGGGCGAAGGCTCCGCCATGAAGAAAAAGCTCAACCCAAGAAGCCTCGAATCGGACGGCAACGGATCGAGCACGCCCGGTTCGAAAAGATTGGCCACACTGAATACGAATTCATCGTCCTCACCGGCCTGGCTATAAATATGCCGGTCATCGAGTGACAAGCCCAGCCGCTGCAACTCATGCAGCAGCCGATCCGCGGGAATCCCCTCACCCGGAAGACGCAAGGCGAGGGAGAAAACGACCTCTTCGCGATCGGCCGATTGAGCCGTGTCCGCCCTGTCTTTACCCGGGCCGGCGGGTTCTTGCGGCGGCAATGGGGCCGGGGCTGGCTTGCCCGCTGCCTCTCCCTGCATTTGCTGCCCGGGCTCGGGCCTGGACGGCGTGGGTGACCGGGGCGGCTGCGAGGTGCGGGTCACGGGCCTCTGGGGAGCATCGAGACGCATTGTGGGTTCCGTGCGCTGCACCGATCCCCTCTTGCGGGAACGAGGCGGATGGCGCCGCGTGTAGAAATACACACCCGCGACAAATCCAACTCCCAGCAGGATCAATATGAGCCGCAGACCCCACATAGGCATTGCGTGTTCAGCCCACCGCCAGCCGTTCCGCCTCGTCGATATCGACACCCACGAGGCGCGAAACGCCCGGCTCCTGCATGGTGACGCCAATCAGCTGGTTGCACACGCCCATCGTGCTCCGGTTATGGGTAATCAGCACGAACTGGATGCGTTGCGACATCTCCTTGACCAACTGGCAGAAGCGGTCGATGTTGGCATCATCCATCGGTGCGTCGACTTCATCGAGCAGGCAGAACGGTGCCGGATTGAGCTCGAAAATGGCAAACACCAGGGCGACAGCCACCAAAGCTTTCTCCCCGCCTGACAGGATCTGGATCGTCGCATTTTTCTTGCCCGGCGGCTGGGCCGTAATCACGACGCCCGCATCGAGCAGTTCCTCGCCGGTCAACACCAGGGCGGCGCGGCCTCCGCCGAACAGGCGCGTAAACAATTCCTTGAGACGACTATTGACGTGGTCGAAGGTTTCCTTGAACCGCGTCCGCGTTTCGCGATCGATCTTATGGATCGCCGTCTCGAGCGTCTCGAGCGCCTCGCACAAATCCGCATGCTGATGCTTGAGATAATCCTCGCACTCGGCTTCGGCGGCGCACTCGTCGATCGCCGCCAGATTGATCGGGCCCAGGCGCTGGATTCGTCCGGTAACGGCTTCCAACCGCTGTTCCCATTCGACGACGTTGGCTTCTTCTTCGATCTCGGCCAGCACGGTATCGGCATCGGCGCCGATCTCGGCCATTTGCTCCACGAGCCCTTCGCGCCGTGTCTTCATTTCCTGGGCCGAAAGACGCGCATTGGAGAGGTTTTCGCGCAATTCGGTAACGCGCTGGGCAACCGCGCGGCGCTGATGCTCGAGTTCCCCCACGCGGGCTTCGATGGTAGAGGCCTTGTCCCGTGCCTGGGCCAATTCCTCGTTGACCGCCCGATGGGCGTCCAGGCGCGAATTGAGCTCCTTCTGGAGGCTTTCCGCCGGGTCGTCCGCTTCATTGAGCTGGTTCTGCAGACGTTCGCGTTCTCCGGCCAGAGTTTCGCGTTCTTCGCGCAGGCGGTTGGCCGCCTGTTCCCCGGCCGTCAGCTGGGCCCGCAAGGATTCCATGCGCAAGGCCAGGTTTTCCCGCGAACGAGTCGTGGCGTCGGTGTCCTCGCGAGCCGCTTGCACACGTTGCCGAACCGCTTCGAGCCGTTGTTCATATTCCGCCCGTTCTGCTTCGAGCCCGGACAGGGATTCCCGCGCCTGTACCAGCGAACTCTCGCGCTCCTGGCTTTCCGCCCCGAGAGTCTCCAGAGTCTGCTGTATTTCCTGGCTCTCCACATTGATGGCTTCAAGACGCTCGACGGCGCTGCGTTCGCGCCCCGCCGCTTCCGCCTCGGTCGCCAACCCCGCCGCCAGGGCTTCCTGGGCTCCACGTGCCGTGCCACGCGCCTGCACGTGGGCCTGCTCGGCGGCATGCAGCCCCTGCTCGGCCTGTTCACGGGCTGCGCTCGCCTGCGAGACCGCTTCCTGCAGCTCCTGTACGCGGACCTGGAGCGACTCGCGCTCACGTTCGCGGCTGATCAATCCAGCCTGGGTATCGGTCTGAGGCCGCGATACACGAACCCAGTTACGTCCGAACCAGGTGCCGTCGGCGGTCATGATCGATTCACCCGCCGCCAGGCCCTGTCGCCGCTGCCAGGCGGTGGCCGCATCGTCAGAGGTGTGGATCGCGTTCAGGTAATCCTGCACCACCGCGGGCGCATGCCTGACCTTCGCGGCCAGTGTGCCTGGCCGGGCCGGTTCACCCGCCCCCCGCACTTCGGCCAATGCCAGGCTGCCTGCCGCCAGTTGCCGCAATTGCTCAAAGCGGCTGGAATCCAGCTGATCGACAGTAATAGCCGACAGAACCGAGCCCAGGGCCACTTCCACGGCCCATTCCCAGCCTTGTTCGATTTCGAGCACGGCCGCCAGGCGGCGGGCGTTGCTCAAGCCCTGCTCCTTGAGCCAGGCGTCGGCGCCCTGCTCCAGGTTCTCGGCGCGCAACAGTTCGTTCAGCGACTCCAGGCGGCCCTCTCCGGTAGCCAGTTCGCGGCGCTTTTCAGCAAGGGACTCGCCGGCCTCGCGCTGGCGCTTGCGCCATTCCTGCACCTCCGCCTCACTACGCTCGAATTCGGCTTCGGCGTTGCGGACACGCTCGTGCAGAGCCTCGACCTCGGCGCGTGCGCTCGCGCTGGCACTCCCCAGTGCCTGTTCTTCCAGGCGCTCCCGCTCGCTGGTCAACCGCGCCAGGCGATCACGCAGGCTGCGTTCGCGCTGCACCGCGGCGGACGATTCGGCTTCCGCCACCGCGAGTATCCGGCGCGCCTCGGCCAGCCGGTCGCGATGTTCGCCATCCGCCTGGCGGCATTCCTGTGCCTCGGCCTCGACCGTTTCCTGTTTGCCGCGCGCAGCCTTGACGCGTGCTTCGGCCTCTTCCAGTTGCGGGCTCTGGCTTTCCAGCTCGTTGCGCAGGTTGGCGGCCTGGCGGGCATCTTCCTCGGCGCGGCGTGCGTTTTCTTCAAGCTGCTCGCCCAGGGCTGCCATGCGCTGTTCGCTCAGGGCGCGCTCGCGACGGGCGCCGGCGATAGCCTCTTCCAAACGGGCCATCTCGGTCTGAAGTTCGAAATAGCGCTGCTGCACACGGTTGGCGGCATCCACCGCTTCCTCGTGTTCGGTTCGAGCTTGGGTCAGATCCCGTTCGACGCTGCGCTCGCGGGTCACTTCCGCTTCCACCGCCAGGTTCTGCTGGCGGGCCAATTCCTCGCGCCCCTCCAGCTCGGCGTCCAGGGCGCGCAAACGCAGGGAGAGCAGCTCCGCGCGCAACTTGCGCTCCTCCGCCTTCAGTTCCTTGTAACGCTCCGCTGCGCGGGCCTGGCGGCGCAGATGGGCCAGGCGTTTGCTCACCTCTTCCATCAGGTCGTCGACACGCTCGAGGTTCTCCCGGGTGTGCCGGATACGGTTTTCGGTCTCGCGCCGGCGTTCCTTGTAACGCGAGATTCCGGCGGCCTCTTCCAGATAATCGCGCAGTTCCTCAGGCTTGGATTCGACCAGGCGGCTGATCGTGCCCTGTTCGATGATCGCGTAGCTACGCGGACCCAGGCCGGTGCCCAGGAAAACATCGGTAATGTCCTTGCGCCTGCAGCGCGTGCCGTTCAGGAAATAGCTGGAAACGCCTTCGCGGTCGAGAGAACGGCGGATGGAGATCTCATTCCACTGGGCGTATTCGCCGCCCAGCCGGCCCTCGCTGTTGTCGAACACCATCTCGACCATGGCCGATCCCGCCGGCTGGCGCGCGGTGGAGCCATTGAATATGACGTCGGCGATCTGGCCGCCACGCAGGTGCTTGGCCGAGCTTTCGCCCATGACCCAACGTACGGCATCGATGATGTTGGATTTGCCCGAACCATTGGGTCCCGCGACCCCCACCATGGCACTGGGAAACTCGATCACGGTGGGATCGACGAAGGATTTGAAGCCGGCTAGCTTGATTCGTTTGAGGCGCATCCGGGGCCGAAGCAGTTTTCAAAGATGAGTAGTGTAAATTATTGTCCATGACGACTACCCCTTCAAAAAATCTGGAAACCTTCCCGAACCCCGAACCGGGCCGGGATTACACCATTCGCATGGATTTGCCGGAGTTCACCTGCGTGTGCCCGCTCACCGGCCAGCCCGATTTTGCGCAACTGAAGCTCGAATACGTCCCCGCGGAGCGCTGCGTGGAGCTGAAGAGCCTCAAGCTCTACCTGTGGTCCTATCGCGACGAGGGCGCCTTCCACGAGGCTGTCACCAACCGCATCGCCTCCGACCTCATCTCGGCCCTCGAACCCCGATTTCTCCGGCTCCGCGCCAAATTCAACGTGCGCGGCGGCATTTACACCGAAGTCGTTGCTGAACATCGCGACCCGGCCTGGGAAGCACCGCAGGCCGTCACCCTGCCGTGAACGTCAACGAGAGCTTCCTGGCCGGACTGGCAGCCGGTTTCCGCTGCGTTCTCGAAGGGCTTGGACTGATCACCGAGCGCGGCCTGCGGCGCCACGCGGTCATGCCGCTGCTCCTGTCCGTCGTTGTGTTCATCGTCCTGCTGGTTGTGGCCATCTACTACTTCGGCGGCATTGTGGGCTGGGTCGACCATCGCCTGCCGTCATGGCTTGCCTGGTCTGCCTGGCTGCTCTGGATCGGACTGGCCTTCGCGTATGTGTTCGGTTTCTATTTCGGCTTTACGGCGGTTGTGGGCCTCGTGGGCCTGCCCTTTTTCATGGCCCTGACCAATGCCGTGGAAATACGCATGACGGGGCGCCTGCCCGACACCCACCGCGACATGCTGTATCTCACCTGGATAGGCTTCTGGAGGCAGTTTCCGCGCCTCTGGTACCTGCTGCTGTGGCTCCTCGCAGTCTGCCTAGCCAGCCTGGTGCTGTTTTTCATTCCCTTGGTCAACGTCCTGATCGGCCCTCTGTGGTTTCTGTTCAGCGCCTGGACCTTCGCGGTAATGATGAGTGATTTTCCACTCGGGGCCCGCAACCTGAACTGGCCCCGGCAACGCGAGCTGATCCGCGGTCAACGCGGCCGCATGTTCGGATTCGGCATTGGCGCCGCCTGTATGGCCATGGTGCCGGTCCTGAACCTGTTCCTGCTTCCGGCCACCACGGCGGGGATTACCCAGCTCTGGGTGGAAATCCTGGAGCCCGAGGCGGTCGCGGCTCACTCCCGGTAAATTGATCGGGCTCAACCCCGCCTGTAAATGCATCCAGCACGGGCTTGCAGTCAAGGCTCAGTTCCGGTATAAATCCACGGTTTAGTTTGTCAGCAGGAGAGCCCTCATGGCGGCAAGTCGAGCCAAGACGTCGGGCAAGAAAAAGGCGACCGGCAAGAAGAAAACGGCTGCCAAGTCTCCGGCGCGGAAAAAGACGGCAGGAAAGGCCGCCTCCCGCAAGAAAACGACGACCAGGAAGACCGCGAAGGCAACGCCGCGGAAAAAGACGGCCGGGCGCAAGAAAACCGCGACCCGGAAAACCTCAGCACGCAAAAAAGCGACAGGGAAGACCACCCCAAAGATGACATCCAAGCAATCCGCCGCCGTCAAGAAAACGGCCAAGAAATCCACGGGCAAGAAACAAGCCGGTTCGGAAGGCATAGTTCTGTCCCACGTCGAGCAGATCGCTCCCTACAAGCCCAAGAAAGGCGAGGAGTACATGAACGAGGACCAGCGCGCGCACTTCCGCGACCTGCTCCTCGCATGGAAACGCGACCTGATGGAAGAAGCCGATCGCACGGTGCATCACATGCAGGATGAGGCCAGCAACTTCCCGGACCCCAACGACCGGGCCAGCCAGGAATCGGAATTCAGCCTCGAGCTTCGCACCCGTGACCGTGAACGCAAGCTCCTGCGCAAGATCGACCAGACCCTCAAGCGGGTGGAAACCGAAGACTACGGCTGGTGCGATTCCTGCGGTGCCGAGATTGGTATCCGCCGCCTGGAAGCGCGGCCGACGGCGACCCTGTGCTTCGACTGCAAGACGCTGGACGAAATCCGGGAGCGCCAGAAAGGCATCTGACCCGCTCCGTCATTCGAGCACACAAAAAAGGGCCCGCGAAATGCGGGCCCTTTTATTTTCCGGTTCCTCGACTTCGATCAGGCCGAGGCGGAGCTTTCTTCGTCCGCCGTGACAGCCTTCATGCTGAGGCGCACACGGCCCTGCTTGTCGACCTCCAGCACCTTCACGCGCACGACATCGCCTTCGCTGAGGCGGTCGCTGACGCGCTCCACGCGCTCATTGGAGATCTGCGAGATGTGCACCAGGCCGTCACGCCCCGGCAGGATCGACACGAACGCACCGAAGTCCATGAGTTTGACGACCTTGCCCTCGTAGATCTTGCCCACCTCGACATCGGCGGTGATGTCTTCGATGCGCTTCTGGGCAGCCTCGCCGGCAGCCTTGTCCACGGAGGCAATCTTGATGGTACCGTCATCCTCGATGTCGATCGTGGTGCCGGTCTCCTCGGTAATGGCGCGGATCACCGCACCGCCCTTGCCGATCACGTCCCGGATTTTCTCGCGGTCGATCTTCATGGTGAGGATACGCGGCGCCCACTCGGACAACTCGCTACGCGGCTTGTCTATGACCTTGTTCATGATACCGAGGATGTGGAGGCGCCCCTCGCGGGCCTGATCCACGGCGACTTCCATGATTTCGCGGGTAATGCCGTCGATCTTGATGTCCATCTGCAGCGCGGTAACGCCGTCCTCAGTGCCCGCCACCTTGAAGTCCATGTCGCCGAGGTGATCCTCGTCGCCCAGGATATCGGTGAGCACGGCATAAGCATCGGGCTCCTTGATCAGGCCCATGGCCACACCGGCCACGGGAGCCTTGATCGGAACGCCGGCATCCATGAGTGCCAGGCTGGTGCCGCAGGTCGAGGCCATCGAGCTGGAGCCGTTGGACTCGGTCACTTCCGACACCACGCGGATGACGTAGGGATAGTTCTCCATGTCCGGCATTACGGCCTGGACACCGCGCTTGGCGAGCCGGCCATGGCCGATTTCGCGGCGCTTCGGAGAGCCCATAAATCCTGTTTCACCAACACAATACGGCGGAAAGTTGTAGTGAAGCATGAAGGTTTGTTTGGTCTCGCCCGCGAGCGCGTCGATGCGCTGTGCGTCCCGTTCGGTACCCAGCGTGGTCACCACCAGCGCCTGGGTCTCGCCACGGGTAAAGAGCGCCGAGCCATGGGTACGGGGTAGAACGCCCACCTCCACGGTGATCGGACGTACATCTTTCTGGCCGCGGCCGTCGATGCGCTTCTCGCCCTTAATGATGCGGGTGCGCACCAGGCGTTTCTCCAGGCCCGAGAACTCTGCGCTCACCTTGTCGGCCTCGAACGCGGACTCGTCACCTTCCGCGGCGAACTCGGCCAGCGCCTGCTCGCGCAGATCGCTCAGGGCCTCCTGGCGTTCGCTCTTGGCGGTAATGCTGTAAGCTTCGGCAACCTTCGACTCGTAGCTGGCAGCCAGCTTCTCGGGCAGGCCTTCGGGTGCGGGCGGCGGTGCCCAGTCCCAGGCCGGCTTGGCCGCCTCGGCAGCCAATTCCTTGATCGCATTGATGGCGGACTTGAACGCTTCCTGACCGGCAAAGACAGCATCGAGCATCGTCTTTTCCGGAAGGCGGTTGGCTTCCGATTCGACCATGAGAATGGCGTCCTCGGTGCCTGCGACCACCAGGTCGAGCTCGGAAGTCTCGAGCTCCGTAAAGGTCGGGTTCAAGAGGAACTCG
>Ga0102962_1001038_pt1 | contig 11448 bp, 12 predicted proteins | sample SalPonF2_C_D2_MG_FD_84519 | JGI IMG/M metagenome (GOLD analysis project Ga0102962, IMG submission 84519) | Salt pond soil microbial communities from South San Francisco under conditions of wetland restoration - Salt Pond MetaG SF2_C_D2_MG ...
ATGGCATCAGATAGGGGATTTTGTATCCCGTCTCTGGAGTTGTCTAAGCGTCTAGCTAAGGTAATTTCCTTGACGCATTGCACGCCGATATCTGGCATGAGCTGTCGTCTGACGTTGCTTGTTCCAGGGATGATGCCTAGTAAGATTTTCTACCAAGGACTTGATAAAAATGGAAATCCGGTCGGGCACGAGCATAGGTTGATATATCCCGATTTGGAGAAAAACGGATGGCATTCTGGAATTGCCACATTTCTTAGCAGTGAAGGGAACGCCGTGCGTTTTCGACTCCGGGGGGTATGGCCATCGAAAGAGTCCAAGAACAACTAATTGGTAAAGGAGACGGTGATATAAAGTGCCTAACAAGTCGTTCAAGCGGACGCGCGTACCGCGCGCCGCTTATCTCAAGCGTTAGCTTCATGATGAGCTTACGTTGGACCCTCTTGTTTGTGTTGCTGCTTTCATTGCTGCCCCCATCGGTGGCATTGGGCCGCTCTGAGATACCGTCAAGAACAGGTCGTCTTACCGACGCGATCCATCTGTTCAATTCAGAACAGTCGAAATCGCTCTCTCGCCTTCTATCAGATTATGGTGCACATGGCGCAATAAACCCATACATACTCATAATAAAAACATTGGGCGGTGAGAGTATTGCCGAATACGCGTCTCGCGTCGTCTCCGCTTGGCATCTACCGGGCGGCCCAGATAGCAAAGCCATACTCATAGTTATCGCGTTCCGGGACGAACAGTTGAGGATTCAGGTTTCAACTGGGCTAAAAACAATAAGTAAACATGCGATTGGACAAATAATTAGCAAGATAATCGTGCCAAATTTTGAGCGCGAAGACTATAAAATTGGTCTTACAAAGGCGTTAGCCCGCCTCCATAAATTGGCACAATCCGATTCAAAAGCTAACAAGTCGCTCCAGCCGACCGCCCAACTGCTGCGCAGTCGGTCGGCGGCTGAGCTTTAGCGTTACCGTTTGGATGAAATGCATCAAATTAGAAAAAGGGGAATTTAATGCTCGCTCTTATCATTACATTTTTCTTTCTTTACGCACTTATCTGGGTGTTTGAGCGAAAAAACCGAGAAATCGATTCTTTTGAAATATTATTGATCGTTATCGGTCCGGCCATCGTGGCCGGTCTGGTTGATTTTCTATTCAATTTTTTAGGGCTGGAAGCGTGGTCTGGGTACATAGCCGCGCTTGTTTACGCGATCATCGCGTTGATTCTGCTTATCAAGCCCCTTGAATTTCCATTAAAACGTGCTGTTCTCTATACAGTGGCAATTTTCTCTATAAACTTGGTTGCGTCGTTTGGGTTGCAATTTGTCTTTTCGGGGAGATAACGAGATTGGCAATCACAAACGGTAACATGGCGCTCCAGCCGACCGACCCACTGCTGCGCAGTCGGCCGGCGGCTGAGCTATAGCGTTGGACGGCAAGTCGACCTATTCCAAATGCCGAGACGTCGGTTACGCTAGCGTGATACTGAAATGTAGGGGGGATGGTGAAAACTAGTTTCAAATCATTTACGGAAAGCACCAAAGAAGACTGGCAGATCATCGTTGGGGAGCAAATGAAGTTCATGGCCGGGCTTCCCGACAGAATTTTGGCTCACATGCAACTCCTGAGAGGAGATTACGGCGGCTTTCCAATTGATAGGCTTCAGCACTGCCTTCAAACTGCTGAGCGTGCCGCAGAAGCAGGTGAAGATGACGAGTATGTAGTCTGTGCGTTGCTACACGACATTGGAGATACGCTCGGTAGTTTTAATCATGCAGATGTGGCGGCGGCAATTTTGCAGCCGTTTATTTCGGAGGCGAATCACTGGATGATCAAGCATCACGCCATTTTTCAGGGTTACAACTTTTTCCATCATCTAGGCATGGATCGAAATATGCGGGACCAATTCAAGGATTCCGAACATTACGAGCGGACAGCACGATTCATTGCTAAATATGACAACCTCGCGTTTGATAATTCACACCCAGAGCTGTCCCTCGATCTGTTTGCTCCGTTGGTTCGCAAGGTTATGGCAGAGCCAAAACAAAGTTTGTACAAGGCTGCAATTGACGCCAACCGTTGAGCCAGATGTCCATAGTGCAGTTGCAGCCCAACAAGTCGCTGCGCCTGACGTTTGACCCGCTGCTCGGTTTGGCTACGCTAAGCTCTTCCATCGAGTCGAACGCAGGTTAGCTTAGGCGTTATCCTTGATGCAGAGCTGCCACGAGTCGGAAGGAGGACTATGTTCGCGCGTGTGATTACAGCCCAGATCGGGTCCGAGGGGCTCGAAGACGTCATTCGTCTTGCCAAAAAGCAGCTTCCCAGCGCCCGAGAACAACCTGGTTTCAAGGGCTATTACCTGCTCACCGATGCAGAGAACAGCAAGCTCATGATCATTTCCCTGTGGGAGACTCGGGACCAGATGGAAGCGGTTGCCGGACCATCGGGGATCCGAGACGAGGGTGTTTCCGCGACGGGACTCTCGCAACTGAACCTGGAAACCTATGAACTCACGATGCACGCTGAGCCGTAGCTATGGGTCTTGAGCACCGGAGCCGCTGTGAGGCCTTTCGGGCCGAGTGTGATCTTCAGGAAATCTGAAGCTCACGGTTTCAACAAGGCACTTCATCTCCTGAAGTTGGCCAAAGGGGTGGTTTTAATTGAAACGACTCTACGATGATCTATGGCAGACAGACGTGTTTCATCCATTTCCCGGATTAAATACCCATGCCTATTTCTTGCGCTGCAAGGAGGGAAACGTTCTTTTCTATAACACGGCGCATGATTACGAGATCCAACATATTTCTGATCTTGGGGGTATCAAGTATCAGTACCTGAGTCATAGAGATGAAGTTGGAAATTCTTTGCAAATCATAAAGGAGCGGTTTGGCTCTGATTTATGCTGTGGTGCAGGGGAGTTGGCTGCGATTGAAAGCTGGTGTGATGTGGACAAGGTGTTTGCAAAACGCGAGAGACATTTCGCGGGAATCGAAGTCATGCCTACGCCCGGCCATACAAAGGGAAGCCTTTCATTTGTTTATGAGGCTCCGAGCGGGTTGACGTATCTCTTTACTGGGGACACCTTGTTTCAAGATGGCGGTAGATGGGAAACGCTTTTCTTTGAAAATGCAGGAGGAAGCGCCAGCGACTTGGCAAATAGCCTTTTCGTGTACCGAGATATTAGCCCCGATGTTGTGCTGTCGAGCGGTTCAACATCTGGCAGCAGTGCTGTTGTGGAGGTGGAGTCTTCTGAATGGATAAAATCCATTGATGAAGTCTTAGAACGTTTATAGGGATTGAAGTTTTGAGATAATAAGCGGCAGTTGTGGGTCCGCCTGCCTCTTGCTGATTTTTGGTTGACTATGTTCGTTTTACCGAAATGGGTTCCACGTCGGCGGGTCACAGGGCAACGCATTTGGCATCAATGGAATTGGGGTTGTAAATGAGCCAGTTTGAATCCGATGGTGAACGCATATATACGCTTTGGGACAAGTATGCCCGCGAAGTTGATACGGAGGGCCTGTTGTCGTTGTATGCGCCAGATGCGAGGCTGGAAACGCCAGTCATACCGGCAATCCTGGGCACTGATACCGGAATACTCCAAGGGCACGCCGAACTTCGGCATTTTTTCGACGAAGGCGCTCGGCGGCGTCCAAACGAGCTGGTACGTTGGCATCGTGAACCGAATCGTTTCTTTTTCGATGGCAACAGGCTGGTGTGGGAGTATCCGCGTGAAGCTCCCGATGGGAGCCAGATCGAATTGGTTGAAGTCATGGATCTCAAAGATGGTCTGATCCAGCATCACCGCATTTATTGGGGGTGGTTTGGTATTCAGGGGTTAATCGAATCGGCTTTGAAGAAGCAAGAAAATGCCTAGCAAGCTGATCCGGGAAACAGCCCAACTACTGCGCAGCACGCCGGCGGCTGAGCTTTAGCGTCAGGGGGCAATGACGACTGATGGAACGAAGGGTTTTTTACCAAGGGTCTTGCCATTGTGGTGCAGTCAGGTTCCGGTTGTTCGTCGAGCCGCGCTGGCTTGTCTCTTGTAACTGCAGTATCTGTTCCCGGCTCGGTGCGCTATGGGCGCATATTGAGAACGATGAAGTTGCAGTCGATTATGCAAAGGGCTCCACGACAGCTTATTCGTGGGGTGATAAAACCCTGGAGTTTCATACCTGCAAGCGCTGCGGTTGTACCACTCATTGGGAAAACGTTGATCCTGAAAAATACACGCGTATGGCAGTAAACTTCCGCATGTGTCCTGACCGGGACATTAAGAACTTCAGAATCAGGATACTGGATGGGGCAGCGACCTGGAAATTTCTGGACAAGTGACGTCATTGCCCGGTAACACATTGCCGCAGACACATCTGCGAACAGACGTTATGCGATATACGGAATACTGATATGGATACGTGAAGTGTTTCAGTCGCGGTGGCGAATTTCCGGATATCGAGGGGCCGCACACCGCGATATGCGTTCGTCGCCCGGCTGCTGGGCCGTATACGGTGAAGTCCTGGCGCGCGAGTGCTGCAATCCGGAGTATTGAAGCCCGTCATGACTGTTCAACCTGTTTCAAGCCAGAATTCCGGCTGTATGATGCGTACATGTGAATTGAGTTGGTTAGAAGGGACTAAGCGCTATGCCACAACCTGACTGGAACGAGCGATACGAGACCGATGAAACACCCTGGGATACCGGCGAGCCGGACGTTCATCTGGTCGAGTTCATAGAATCGGGCGTGATCGGGCAAGGGCAGGCACTCGATGTCGGCTGCGGCACCGGGACCAACTCTATCTGGCTCGCAAAGCAGGGGTTTTCCGTTGTCGGCATAGACCTCGCGCCGCGGGCCATCGAAAAGGCGCAGGCGAAAGCCGGGGAAACAAAGGCCGACTGCCGTTTCAAGCAGTTGGATTTTTTGAACGACAAGTTGACCGACGGCCCTTTCGACTTTATTTTTGATCGCGGGTGCTTCCACGTCTTTGACGAACCCGGCGACCGTGAGCGCTTCGCCGAGCGCGTGGCTTCCGAACTCGCTCCCGGGGGGCGTTGGCTGAGCCTGATGGGAAGCACCGAGGGTCCCGAGCGTGACTGGGGGCCGCCGCGGCGCTCTGCGCGCGATATCGTCGAAGCCGTCGAACCGGCCCTGGAAATTCTGGAACTGCGTTCGGTGGAGTTCCGCGCCAACCTGCCGGGGCCGGCCGCTGCCTGGCTGTGCCTGTTCCGTCAGAGGGAAGTGCCTGCCCAGCCTTCAACGCAGCGGGAATAAGCCCCCTGCCTGTCGGCGAGCCGCCAGGTTCTGCTGCCCGGCCTCTTTAAATTCCGGTGGGTGCCCAAATCTTAGGCCTGTGATCCTGGCCGTTGTGCAGGGGCCTACCTTGAAGCGCGATATCCTGAGTCGCTATGAGCGTGACGATGCGGGCAACAGCATCATCGATGTTGCCGCCGCACGAGTCGAAAATTTATACAATGACTTCGACAAGAGTGCGCCGTATATCCGGAGGGACCTGGACGGAGACCTGGCGGAGTATTTGACCGGATGTGCCAGAGAGCTTGGCAAGGCGCCCTTTGTCATCCGCTTCACTTTGGTCACGGCGCCGGATAAAAGAAATTTGTCACGCATTCGGCGTAGTCTGAAATCCTATTTCCAGTACTGTGCCGACCTCGAGGGCCGGAAGATATATGCGATGGCCCGCCGTTCAGCGATCTTTCTGGCGATAGGCCTTGCCATTCTGCTGGCAATTTCGTGGTTGGATCGGCAGTTGGGCCCCGACCGATCCATTGCGGCTAACGTGTTTGGAGAAGGGCTGACGATAGTCGCCTGGATTTCCCTGTGGGAAGCGCTGGCCACGTTTCTGGTCGAATGGGTTCCCCAGCGCAGGAACGTTTCGCTGTATCGACGCCTGGCGCACGCCAGCCTGGTATTTCGGGTGGCCCCGCAGGGCGAAGCAGAAAGGTAATAGAGACGGGCCACGAATTTTGCAAAAACCATGACCCGTCCCGCCGGCGTCTCGCTCATCTGCCATGCGGAGGCAGAGCCGGTTATTTCCGGCTGATGTCCTTGATGGCATCCACGACCATGTTGGTCCCTGTTGTCACCAACAGGATATCGTTCATGACCCGGACGTATCGGTATCCCGGAGGCGGCGCTCCCAGGCCCTGATAGACAGCCTGCGGGATGGGATAGGTATTGACGTCCCCGGGGAGTGGCTGGCCGATATCCCATTTCTTTGCCTGACCGGGCGGCATGCAGCCATTGTGCTTCCTGGCGAGCCCGGGCGGGCAGTTTCTCTCACCCTCCCCGTGCTCATGTCCATGCCCATGCTCACGTCCATTCCCGTTACCGTAGTATCGATGGGCGAACGCCCGCTGCCGGGCGGTGAAATGATCCCTGTAAGCCGGAGGTGGCGCATGGCCTGGCCCGCCAGCGACGGGTCCATACCCATTGCCCGGCGGGGGCGCGAACCCCGCGCATCCAGCGAGCGCTCCAACAAGCGCCAGGGTCGAGGCTGTCGTTATCCATGGAGTTTTTCGCATTTGCCGGTCTCCGGTCGGGTGTCGGTTTCTCAACCGTAATACAAGCCGTAAAAGATGACAAATGTTCCGGCATGGCCGTCTATGGCGTGGCAAGGGCAACCTGGCGGGAAGGATCGTTCCGTGCCTGAGAATCCCGAGGCAGGCATTGCTTGTCATGGCGCCACACATGGGTATTCAATGCGGCGTTACAGCCAACAGGCGCTTTTATCTTGAAACCCAATCGAGGTAATGAGCAAAAGTCAGGGAGACCTGGAGACCCGCCGTGCGGGTGGCGTTCTTGTGCAGGGGGATACCGTTTACATAGTGAATATTCAGCTATGGGCGAGTTGCAAAAACTGGCGGTTTTATTCCGTCGGGCCGCCGGAAATCAGGATTTGCGGGAAATCCGGTGTGAAATGACTGTATTTCCGGCATGGTACGTGCCCGGGTGCTCCTGCACAAATGGCTGTTTTATCCCTTAGAATCAGAATAACCTTGGGGGAACTATGGGCAAAATGAAAAGAAATCCTGCTGCAGTTGCCGACAAGATCATGGATCTGCTCGTCGACATGGTTTGCGTGGTCGATGCCGAAGGTCATTACGTCTATGTAAACTCAGCCTGTGAAGAGCTTCTAGGCTACACCGCCGACGATCTGATGGGGCGGAACATGATCGAATTCGTGCATCCTGACGACCGCGAAAAAACGATGGCGGCAGCGATGGCGGTCATGGGAGGGCAACCGCACGTTAATTTCGAGAATCGTTATATCCACAGGGACGGCAGTATCATCGAGGTCATGTGGTCGGCCCGGTGGTCTGAAGAAGACCAGGTCCGGATTTGTGTTGCGAGAGACGTCACCGAGCCGAACCGGGTCGCACGCCGCCAGGAAGCGATTTACCGGATATCGGATGCGGTGCAGTCGGACGAAGGACTTGCCGGACTCTACAAGTCTGTGCACAAGTTCCTGAGCAGGCTGTTGCCGGTGAACCGTTTTTGCATGGCGCTGTATGACTCGAATCGCAAGAAATTGGTTTTCCCGTATTTTTATGATGATGGCGAACGGTTTCAAGAGCCGGTACCGCTTCGCGAAGGCTGTATGCTCGAGAAAGTGCTTCGATATAAAAAGTCGGTGCTTGCAAATACCGGAGAATCATCCTGTCCGGTTACGGAACCGCCCACTGGCCGTGACGGCTACGATTGGCTGGGCGCCCCGCTGGTGTCGAGTTATGGCGTGAAGGGCGCGCTTGTGGTTCAAGTCACATCGGGACCTTTCAGCTACTGCGAGGAGGATCTTGATCTTCTGCAGTTCGTGGCCAAACAGGTAGGCTCGGCTATTGACCGCAAACGCCAGGAAGCGCGTCTGCATCACATGGCGCACCATGACCCATTGACGAACCTGCCGAATAGAACATTGTTCCTCGATCGAATGCGTATGGCATTGAGGCAGGCCAAGCGCAGCGGAGAGCGGATCACCCTGCTATATCTGGATCTGTGCAACTTCAAGAGTGTGAACGACAGCCTGGGACATGCCGTGGGTGATGAGGTGCTGCGTCAGATCGGGGGACGAATCAGGTCGAGTGTACGTGAATCGGATACGGTGTGTCGCATTGGCGGTGATGAATTTACCGTTTTGCTCAATAATCTGCACGGCGAGGATGACCTGCATGCACTCGTGGAAAAAATCAGCGATTCGATCGCCGTGCCCATAGAGCTGCAGGGCAAACTGTTCAGGTTCATGGTCGATATGGGCATTGCTATATACCCCGATCATGGAGACAGCGGCGACCAATTATTGAGGTACGCGGACTCGGATATGTATAAAGCCAAGCGCAAGCGGTTGAACCTGGCAGAAGAGCATGAGCTGCAGGGCAGAATGGCCTGATCGGAGCCGATGGTTACCTGGTTGAGCCGGATTTGGTGCCGAAACCGACCGCGTGAAGCTGGCTCTCCAGTGTTTCCCCGCCTACCTTGGCGAAGTCCAGCGTGCGGATCGGGAACGGAATCGTAATGTCGTTGGCGTCGAAAGCGGCCTTGATGCGCATGACCGCCTCGCTGCGGGCCGCCATGTAATCGGGGTGCCGAAAGAAATCTATCCAGAAGCGGAGTTCGAAGTTGATCGAGCTGTCGCCGTACCCTTCATAGAATAATTCCACGGGCGAGGCCTGGTCGCGGGTTTCTATGGCCGAGACCGCTTCGATGGCAACGCGTTTGACCTTCTCCAGGTCGTCGCCGTAGGAGACGCCGATCTTGAGATCCACCCGGCGCTTTCCGCTGTCGCTGTAATTGACGATGGCGTTGTCGAATATTTTCTTGTTCGGCAGGTAGACGAGCTGACCCTGGGGGACGCGCAACGAGGTGGAGCGCAGCGCGATCCTTTCGACGACGCCGTAGAAGTCGTTGCTGCGTATCACCTGGCCGACCTGGAAGGGGCGGCGGATCGCGAGGTAGATGCCGGCTACGTAGTTTTCGCCCGTGGACTGAAAGGCAAGGCCCAGGGCCAACCCCAAAATACCGACGCCGGCCAGCAATGAGGTGACCGTCTTGTCCAGGCCGAGCACATCGAGTGCCACGAACAGGCCGGTGAGAGTGATGATAACGAAGACGATGACCGCGGTGAGGTCGATGATTTCGTGCCCAACTGAAAACCGTTTCAGGATTTTTCTGAGCGTGCGATCGACGGCCTTGGCCACAAGCCAGAAAAACACGACCAGCATGATCGCCAGGATGATGTTGGGCAGCAGCAGGAACAGAGCATGGCCCCAGCGTTCGAGCTTGTCGATCAGGTCGGTCAGGACTTTCTGGATGTGCATCGCCGTCTCGCATCGACTTGTCTACAAAGCATAGTATGCACGAAGCGCGCGTGCCAGCAATTGCGCCCGCGGGAGGGTAGCAGGATGATTCCGTTGCGGTTCGGGTGATAGCGGGCCGCTTATAAAATCCTGTCGAGGACGCCGATCAGGCGCTCTACTTCCGCAACCGTGTTGTAGTGGGCCATGGAGACGCGTACTACGCCGTTGCGATCTTGCAGCCCGAGGCGTTTGATGAGGCGCCGGGCATGGAAGTCGCCGAAGCGGATGCCGATCTTCTCTGCGTCCACGGCGGAAACAATGTCCGCCGAGTCGCGGTCCGCGATGCTGAACGAGACGATGGGCAAGCGCACCTCCGGGTCCGCAACCCGTGGGCCATGGACTGTGGCGTCGTCACGGCCGTTCAGGTAATCGAGCAGCCGGGCCGTCAGACGGCTTTCATGCGCGGCCATCGCTTGCCAGGCCGCGGCCAGCTTTTCGCGCGGAGTCTCGCCGTGCGGGGCCTGCTCGAGCAGGTAGTCCAGGACCGCGCCGAATCCGTAGGCGGCCTCATAGCAATAGCCGCCGGGCTGGAGCTTGTAGGGGACCGCCTCTCGGCCCAGGAATTCGAGATTGATGTTGTCCAGGGCGCGCAACTGGTCGGTCTTGCCGTACAGCACGGCCATGTGCGGGCCGAACACCTTGTAGCCGCTGAAGACATAGAAATCCGCGCCGCAGGCCCGGACGTCGGTGAGGCGATGCGGCGCCCAGGCCACGCCGTCCACGACGAGCCTTGCCCCTGCGGCATGGACTTTGTGCGCGACGTCGGAGACCGGCTCGGCGGCGCCGAGGATGTTCGACGTATGCCCCATGCAGACCAGCCGGGTACGCTCGTTAAGAAGCTGATCGAGTGCGTCGGGGTCGAGGCGTCCTGCCTCGGCGTCCACCGGCCAGAGGCGAATGACGGCGCCCCGTTCCGCGAGCCGCATCCACGGCGTGATGTTGGATTCGTGGTCGGCTTCGCTGACGATGATTTCGTCGCCGGGGCCGATTTGCGACGCGATCGCGCGGGCCAGTCGCGAGAGCAGCGAGGAACTCGACGGGCCGAAGACGATTTCATCCGGCGTGGCGGCATTGATCAGCGTGGCAGTGTCGGCGGCGGCTTGCCGCTGGCGTTCGACGGCAAGTTGCGACAGGGCATAGCTGGCGCCGAGCTGCACGGGTGTCGTGCGCATGTATTCGGCCACCCGGTCTGCAACGCTGTCGAGGACGGCGGAGCCGCCGGCATTGTCCATCAGAACCCAGCCCTGGTCGAGGGCCGGGAAACGCCGGCGCGCGCGTTCGGCATCGAAGCTCATGCGGAAATCCTTGTCGGTGGGTAAAACAGGCGTCAGTTTAAGGTCTTCGTGGGTATTGGGCATAAGGAATCCGGATCTATGATGCAGGTGTGCGGACCACGCACGCTCAACGGAGCCCCGAAGATGAACAGCCCTTCCGTAATCGTTATCCTTGGATTGGTCGCCTGGACGCTGCTGCTGCTGATTGCGATGGAACTGCTGCGGACCCGCCTGATATTGGCGAAGGCGGTAGCCGCCAATGCCCTGCAACCGGACAATGCCAATCTGTCGCCGTTCATGCAGCGGCTGGCACGCGCGCATGCCAATTGCTTTGAAAGCATTCCGTTTTTCATTGCGTTGTTACTGGTCGCCGTGCTTACCGGGCATACCGGCATTACCGATGCCCTGGCACCCTGGCTGCTGGGAGCGCGTGTCTTTCAGTCGAGCGTGCACGTGGCCTCGTTGAGCTTGGTGGCGGTGAATGTCCGGTTCCTGGCATTCGCCTTTCAGGTGGGCATCGCCGTCTACTGGTGTATCGCGCTATTCGCGGCCTGACCCTGGCGATCAGGCCGCCGGACATGTCTCAGTTGTAGCTGTAGCCGAAGGCGGCCTCGAAGCGGGCGGCGAATTCCTCGGGCGTGAAACTATGGTTCTGCGTGCCCTGGTTGGCGACCTTGATCGAGCCCGCCAGAGAGGCGATGCGGCCCGTGATTTCCCATTCCAGATCGTTGAGCAGTCCATAAAGCAGGCCCGCCCGGTAGGCGTCCCCGCAACCGGTCGGATCCACCACGGCGTTCGGTTCG
>Ga0102962_1001039_pt1 | contig 11448 bp, 4 predicted proteins | sample SalPonF2_C_D2_MG_FD_84519 | JGI IMG/M metagenome (GOLD analysis project Ga0102962, IMG submission 84519) | Salt pond soil microbial communities from South San Francisco under conditions of wetland restoration - Salt Pond MetaG SF2_C_D2_MG ...
ATCTCCACCTTTTCTGTATTCAACCAGTGCGCTGAGAGAAAATCCTTTAAAGCTGAAAGTGTTGGTCAAACTTGATGTAAAATCGGGATTCGGATCGCCGTAATAAATGAGGTCTTTGGCACGAATGAGAAGACCTGTACCCGGATCGATGAGAAGGTTACCATTGCCATCAGTGGCATCATGTTCACCATAGAAAACACCATAAGGTTGACCTACTGCAATCATGATAGACGGATCCCCAAAGAGTGCACCGAGGGTAACATTCTTCATATCACCATAGATGGATTTTACCAGACTCTCATTTTTAGTAAACTGGCCGTACATGCTCCATTCGAATCCGCTCTTTGTGCGGACAGGAACAAGGTTAAGGCCAATTTCGACACCTTTATTCTGAAGTTCACCCACGTTAAGGTAACGCTGTGTATAACCCGAAGAGGGTGCAATGGCAATATTGGTAATCAGATTGGTAGAACTACTATTATACCATGTAAAGTCAATACCTACCCGGTTATTGAAGAAGGCCAGGTTAGTACCAGCTTCAATTTCTGATTTAAATTCAGGCGTCAGATCTTCATTGAAGAAGGTATTGGGCACGTACATCCCGGGCTGGCCCAAAATTGGAGATGAATACACATAGTATTTATCGTAGATTGAGTACGGGGGAGCATCGTTACCGGTTTTACCCCAACTAAACCTGAGTTTACCATAGTTAAAGAAATCGCTTTTGAGTCCGTCAAAGGCTTCTGTTAAGAGGAAAGAAACCGAAGCGGCGCCATAACCGAAGTTGTTATTCCCGGGAGCCAGCGTTGAGGTATAGTCTCTACGGTAAGATCCGTTCAGGAACAGATAATCGTCATAACCGAAGGTTACGTCACCATAAAGGCCCATAATTCTCTGCTTAGTCTGGTTACCTGTAAGAGGAACAACACTCAGGGTATTGCTTAATTCATATATTCCGGGAGCCATAATACCTTTACCCTGGAAAGCTCTACGGCTGGTTGCACGCTGGTTAATGTTCTGACCTACCAAACCGGTGAAGGTTAATTTTTCACCAAAGTTGTGGTTAATGGTAAGCAGGAGGTTCGATTCAAGTTCGGTAAACTTGTAGTTATCATCGATGATACCACCAACGCCTTCATAACCACGTGAACCTACGTCAACGATCTGCCTGTTAAGCTGGTTGAATGTGTTTGCACCAAGGCGGTACTGAACCGACAGCCAGTTTGTAAGGTCATAGGTCAGACTCATGTTGGCAACGATACGATCCATATCGGTGATCGCTTTGTTGTGTCTCCATGACCACAGCGGGTTGTCGAACTGGCCTGTGTTAGGCTGAAGCGGACCACCACCGGGAGCGGTATAGGGTCTCATAACCCAGGTACGGCCTAACCAGAGAGCCCTTGCAAATGATGAAGCTGCTTCTTCAGATGAAGACTGGTTGTTACCATAAAGACCACCTGTCTGGTGCGTGCTGGAATAAGATACATTTCCGTTTACCTTGAGACCATTTTCAAGCCTGGTAGTACCACCAACACTGGTTGAATACCTGTTGAAGGCAGAAAATGGAATATAACCGTTATTATTGAGTGCCGAGGCGGTGAAGTTCAAAGCTGAACGTTCGCTACCGGCTGCAATATTGATCGAGTTATTGTAAACAACGCCTACGTCGAACAAATCCTTCACGTTGTCGGGTTGAGCTACGAAAGGAATGGAATCGCCAAAAACACCAAGTTTGGTATAATTGTCATTCCATACAGGAATGGAATCCATGGAATCAAATCTCGGGCCCCATGAACCGTTTGAGTTCGAATACTTGAAGTTAGCACCGTTACCATAGGTATTCTGATATTCAGGAAGGTGACCAATGGTTTCGAAGTCAACAGAACTGCTCAGGGTTACTTCAAGTCCTTTTTTCGAAGGAGCTGCGTTACCTGATTTGGTACTGATCACAACAACACCGTTCATAGCCCTTGATCCGTAAAGAGCAGCAGCAGCCGCACCTTTCAGGATAGACATTGATTCGATATCGTTGGGGTCGAGAGTTGCGATACCACTACCGTAGGCACCACCACCGGAATTCTGATCGGTTGTGGCCACCATCACGTTACTGTAAGGTACGCCGTCAACTACAAAGAGAGGCTGGTTGTTACCAGAGAATGTAGAGTTACCCCTGATAGTGATTCTTGTTGCGGTACCTGGAGCACCACTGGAACTACGGATGTCAACACCGGGTACTTTCCCCTGCATGGCTTTCAGTAAGTCGGGTTCTGATTTCCTGATGGTTTCATCAGTATTAACATCAACCACTGAATAACCAAGCGCCTTCTGCTGCCTGGAGATACCAACTGCCGTAACTACGACCTCATCAATATTGAGGGCGTCGGGCTTTAAAGAAACATCGATTTGGGTCCTTCCATTGATCACAACTTCCTGGGTACTCATACCGACAAAGCTGAAAACCAATGTATTTGCATTGGTAGGTACCGATACCGAATACTCACCGTTGATATCAGTAACCGTACCAACTGTAGTACCTTTCACTACAACTGATACCCCGGGTAATGGCGACCCATCTTCCGAGCTGCTCACATTACCCGTAATCTGTACTCCTTGCGCTTGCAAAGCTAGGCCGACAAACACAAAAAGTGCCAGTAATACGGTAAATCTTTTCATAGATAAAAATTTTAGGTTTATAAATAGTTAAAAACAGAATAATTCTTGAATGCCAAATCTATAAAAAATTTAGATTAAAAAAAATTCTCGCAAAAAAGTTTATTCTTCTTGCTTTTCCCAAATTGACTGCGTTTTGAAAGGCATTATCGTGATTTAAAAAAAGTCCATGCCTCAGGTATGATTAAATGTAATAATTTATATCATTGATTTCCTGATCATTACCCTTGATCAATGAATATACCCATGTTTTGACTAACTGCCTGAATTTTTACATTTTATTGATAATCTTAACCTTTATGCGATGCTATCTGGATATGTTCTAAAATATATATGTGCCGTAATATCGTTAAGTGCAACAATTCCAGACAATTATATCATACCACAGCAAATCAGCCTGTTGTGAAATATTACTTGCCGTAAATATATACATACATTAATATATATATACATTTTAAATTAACATTGGAGAGAGAAACCCGACATAAAAAAAAAGCCGCCCAAAATGAGCGGCTTTGATTGCATCTTAAGAATATATGAGCTGATGACGTTAGTATTTCAGATCCAACTCAATGGATGCATCATCAAGTTTTCCTTGTGGCAGATCAATATTAATGACCTGTACATAACCATACGTGTAGGCGCCTGATCCTCGTCGGGTACGGAAAATGTAAACGCTTCCGGTTTCTGCGTTATCAACAGTTTTCGTAGCCGTGGAGAAATCGGTTGTCTGCGCCTGGACGACATTACCCAGTTCAAAAACACTGTCGGCCAGGGCCGTTACTTCAACGAATTCAGCATTATGAGCCGATGTAAATCCAAGTTGAACTGCGCTGGCAGCATATTGGCCGGCAAAGATAATATCGGCGCTGTCGCCAGCTACAGCCGGATCAACATGGCGGTGTTCAATCAGGTCATAAGCTTTCCCTGAGCCGTTTACGAGGGTAAAGGTCGTATCGCCGGCGAATGTATAAGGCGCAATACCGATCTTGGTAATATTTTCGGCCGTTTTCCCTGCATCTGAGGTAGCCGTGATTTTAACCAGGAGGGTATCTCCTTCGGTATAGTTGGCGTTGTAAAATGTAATGGAATCTTCCGCCTGCCAGTCACCACTAAGAGACGAATAAGCACCAAAGTTCAGTGCTGTTTCGACGGTTACGCCTGTAACAGAGGCAAAGGAGGGCTCAATGGTAAAATAGTATTTTGAAGTATCACTATTTTCAACCATTTCCGGAGCATCAATGGTAAAGGGATCCGCATAGGTAACAGTCTGATCCCTGGTAAAAGGTTTACCTTCATACTCTCCGGCAAACTCAATATCGGCCGTTGATTCAAACACCGTCATTCCCATGTCGGCCGGCGAAATAGCAATGGAACCATCGCCACCTGAAAAGGAGATACTTCCGAGGTCTGTTTTTGGCGGGGCAATCTCATTTTCGTCCGGATCGGTTATCCCCATGTGTGTAAGTGTAACCTGTGAAAGGTTTTGAAGGGGATTCGAAACAGTAAAATGCATACCATCATCGAGCGAGGTATAGCTACTGCCCGAAATATAGATTTCCGTACCCAAATTGTACGTTTTCACACCATAGTCCTCCTTTTTACATGCTGCCAGAAGGAGACCAAGTGATATTAGAATGAATATGATATCTTTTTTCATAATAGAACTCAATTAGGTTAGTTTAAGTTAATTTACGTCCCAGAAAATGTGAGTGGTCAGTTCGTCTCCACCAATAGCATCGGCAGCATTCTGCCTGTTCGTCTTGTTAAGTGTCTGCTCATTAATAGGGTAGGTAAATCTGACCGGAATATCACTTTCCGTTTCGATGGAAGGTGCAATGTTGAAAGTGGGCACGTCAAATCTTCTCCACTGGGTGTATCCTTCCAGACCTCTGACATAAAAAGCGATCCACGACTGGACGCCGATCAATGATTTCCAGTTAGCAGCATCCCAGGCAACGCCTGCACTGCTGATATAATTTTCAGCACTGCCGGCATTCCAGAGGTCAAAGGAAGCCGTAATGGCATCAGTGTAAAGTTCACTGGCAGATCCGCCAACGCTCCATCCTCTTGCTGCACCCTCTGCCAGGTAGAATAATAACTGGTCGTAGGTAAGTAAGAAGCCCGGGAAAGTTGGGTCCTTAATATGATCGGCAACGTGTGAATATTGGGAGTACGGGCTGCTTTCGCCGTAATCACCCCCAATGTATTCGCCATCAATCGTTGTAAAATAAGAGGGCAGCCTGGGATCAGATAGTCCATTCATCATATCTACCAGAGTATTGGCACCCACAAAGTCGTTACGCCCGGTAAGAACGAGCTCGGCATAAATCTGGTTTGTATTAGGCGACGAACCCAGGTAAGGGAAATTGGCGTTATCCTCACCCGACTCAAATGCACCAGCATAAGCATCTTCAACGGTGGTCTGCGCCAGGCTTGGGTTCACATCAGAGAGGGTAATACCAAGTTTGACCAGAAGCGTATTCCCGAACTTTACCCAGGCTTCGGCATCACCATCATAGATAAAATCGGCCGAGCCAAGATTTGTGCCGTCATCAACGGTCATACCCGAAACATCGGCTTTCACGCGGGTAATGAGATTGCTGTAAATGGTGGCAGCATCATCATAAACCGGTGAAATATTTTCAATATCCAGGGCTTCTGTGTAGGGCACATCACCAAAGACATCAACCAGTATCTGGTAGCAGTAGGCCTGGATCATATCGATAACCCGTAATTTGTTATCGATGGCTGCCTGTGTATTAATAACCGTCGCTTCTTCCAACGCGATAAGTACGGACGCCTTTTGGAGGTCTTCCAGGATATCACGATAGAAGGCCCGGTAGGTATTGTCGGCAATAGTACGGTTAACAATGTCGTAGTTTGCTTCGTCAGTATAGGTTGTTTCCGTCCAGTACTGAGCCCAGAGGTTGAAGATATTCAGGTTGACATTGGGAGTGGTCAGCTGATCGGCAAGGTTTTTAATGGCATTGGAAAACAATGCCTCACCAGTTACGTCAGCCGGCCTCTTCTTATCGGTATTGAAATCCTCAAAATTCTTCGTACATGATGCCAGCAAAGTCGTCAGCACCAGTATAATTATATATTTGTTTTTCATATCGTGGTATGTTTAAAATTGTACTTTAAGAGAAACTCCGTAACGGCGGGTAGCCGGCATGACACCACTCTGCCATCCCTGTGTATTTCCGGAACTCTGTCCAGCTTCCGGGTCGGCATAGGGCAGGTTCTTGAATATGATCCAGAGGTTTGACCCGACAAGGCTCAGTGATGCCCCGTAAATCGGTGTATTACTCAGAATTTTTATCGGAAGATCATAGGTAAGAGACAATTCCCTTAATTTCACATAACTGGCATCATAAATAAAAGCTGAATTGGGATTCCTGGCCCAGCCGGCATACCTGTAATCGTTACCTTCTATCCTGGTGGTATTCTGTGTGCCATCTTCTGTTACCCCGTCAAGGATCAGTCCGCCACCTCCGTCAGCGTCGTTAGCATTTCTGACCTGGTTGCCCAGGTCATTTATAAACACCGTCTCGGGATAAAGACCTGTACCCTGTCCATACCACTGATCGAGGGAGAAAATACTGCCCCCGTGCTGAATATCAATGAGTGCACGCAAAGAGATGTTTTTGTAGGCAAAGGTATTCAGGATACCCCCGGTCCAGTCGGGCTGGATAGTCCCAAGCACTATATCGGATGTTCCGGTAAGTTCGTAGTAACCGTTCGATCTGACAATCGGTCTGCCTGTGGTTTCTTCATAGACGAAGTCGGACCCCTGGATAGCTCCGTAGGGTTCACCAACGCGGGCATTCACCGAAACACCTCCCTGTAGGGATATTGGGTTAATCCTCAGGTTTTCAAGCCCGAGGGCAAGTGATTTCACCTTGTTCATGTTCCTGGCCCAGTTGAAGGATATATCCCACACAAAGCCCGACATCCTGACCGGTGTAAGGTTCAGGGTAAGTTCAATACCCTTGTTTTCCATTTCACCTGCATTCAGGTATTTTGACGAATAACCTGTGGCATAGGAAACGGCCACCGGGGTAATCAGGTCAACCGTATTGGTCTGATACAAGGAAAGGTCAAATCCGACCCTGCTTTTCAGGAAGTTCATGGCCAGACCGCCTTCAATACTCTTGGTCCTTTCGGGTTTGAGATCCTGGTTGTTTTTGGTATTATCAACCGATACCAGAGGATTGCCGGCAAAAGGAGCATAAGGCCTGTATGTATCGTCTACACTTCCCCAGGGAGCTCCGGACCCTACTTCTGCATAACTCAGCCGCAATTTACCGAAAGAAAGCCAGCTTGCGTCAACCAGTTCAGAAAATAAGAAGCTGGTAGAGATTGAAGGATAGTTATAACCCCAGTTATCTTTAGGCAGAGTGGATGATATATCGCGTCTGAACGTCCCGTCAAGGAAAATAAGACCTTTAAAATCGAGTGACACGCTGCCGAAATATCCATTAACGCCAACACGCTGGAGATCCTCTTCAGGCGGGAGCATCGGGTTGGCACTGTTACTCAGGGCATAGACTTCGGGAACACTCAGTCCGCCGTTGGTAGATTCAAACACCTGGTCGAGCCTGGTACGTCTGATATTGGTCCCGATAAAGGCTGTCAACGTCAGGTTCTCCCCAAACGACTTATTGATGTTAGCCATCATATCGAGGTTGGTTTCGGCAAAAACCCTGGAAAACCGGGAGTAACCGGAAGTTACATCCGGCCTGTCAACGCCAAGTTCACCGGCTACAGAACCGACAGCCTTCCGTTCCTCCTGAAGGGTATTATAGGAATCGACGGAGAACCGGCCCATGAAACTCAGCCACGAAGTGGCCGTCCAATCGAGTTGGGTATAGCCAATCAGGCGATCCCTCCCGTCGGATTCGTAGTTCTCATAACGCACCCAGTAAGGATTATCCCAATATATCGGGGTCCCGTCATCCCAAGCTGTCCGGTTCCAGGACATGTTTTTCCCGGTGTTGTCGTAAAGATCTTTCTGTTCCTGAACATCAACATTCAACTCGTACCACTGCCTGAAGGAGCTCAGGATGTTATCGCTGTAACCCGTCGAGTTACGCCCCTTGGCCGATTCGTTAATATAGTTTGCCGAGGCCGACACCTTCAGGTTCTTGACGAGGTTATAGGAGCCGTTCAGTGAAACATTGTTCCTGTCCAGCTTGCTGTTAGGCATAACCCCTGTTTGCGACAGGTTTGTATAGCCCAGCCTGAACGTCGATTTCTCGTTGCCCCCGCTTACATCAATACTATTTGTGTAAGATACAGCTGTCTCAAAAAATGTCGTAGGATCATTTTTTGCCATTATCCAGGGCCGTGCCTGACCGTAGTAGGGCGACTCGGGATAAAAAGCATCATAATGATAAACCATGAGGCTCGGGTCGTAAGCCTGCCCGTAAGAGGCATCTTCATACATGGGAACCACGAGCTCGTCGACACCGTCGTCGTTAATATCTATCGATTCAAGTCCGGTATAAGGCGCATCTCCATAATAGGGACCGTAACCTGCCCCGTATTTTTTCTGGTAGGTCGGGAATGTGCTCTTGTCAATGGTCCCAAATGTTACATTTGAATTAAGGGTTACCCCGATGAGTTTGCCCGGCGTGACCGAACCCTTCTTAGTGGTGATCATGATCACACCGTTGGAGGCCCTTTCACCATAAAGGGCAGTGGCAGCAGCTCCTTTCAGGATGCTGATGGATGCAATGTCATTGGGATTGATATCCGATGCTGAGTTCCCAAAGTCATAACCGCTCCTACCCGACACCTGGCCATCATTATTTGTATTCGCATTATTTATCGGTACACCATCAATGACGAACAAAGCCTGGTTTGAACCATACAATGATCGCGATCCACGTATGGTGACATTGGTGGAACCACCAAGGTTCCCGGTAGACCGGATGTTTACTCCCGCAGCCTTGCCCGATAAAGCATTGATAAAGTTGTCACTTTTTACGGTGTTCAGCTGATCTCCATCTACTTCCTGCACCGAATAGCCCAGCGACTTCTTAGCTCTGGATACACCCAGGGCTGTAACTACAACTTCATCAAGCTCACCGATCTCCTGTTCCATTAAAACGTTGATCTCAGTCCTCCCGTTAACAGGTATGTCCTGCGTTTTCATCCCGATAGAACTAAAGATCAGCGATGCATCTGATGGTACTGTTATCGAGTATTTACCAGACACATCAGTAGCTGTTCCTGTTACCGTCCCCTTCACCACAACCGACACACCCGGTAAAGGACCACCATCCGTTTTGTCTGTAACCGTTCCGGTAACTTGTATCTCCTGCCCCAACAAGGATGAAAATCCCATAAGCAAAAGACATACAAATAGAATTGTAAACTTTTTCATAGATAAAAGATTTAGGGTTTAAAATAGGTTAGCGAAGAAAATTTGAAAAAATAGAGACAGAGAGTCATAAGAGGAAATCTCCCCAGAAATAGCAAAATCGTGTATGTCCTATTTCCCGGAACCATTGATTGTTTTTTAAAAAATCATGAAATCAATGATTTGTAAAAATTATGAAATTTTAACCTATTTAGATTGGTTTTTTAATTTTATTTCTTATGCATTTGTCCGAAATTGACATAAATATACGCCACGAAGTCGCTAAAATATAAATAATCACATCCCCATTTGTGCTACTATTACATTGAATTACTGATCTATACACATACTCTTGCGTCCCAATTTCACATCTTTATGAGTCCATAATATTTTTTTATAATACCAATATGTTATACAACATTTTTATAAATAATTTTTTAACATTTTTGTTATTCTTTTCACAATACATTGCAATAAAGTCTTTTATCAAATAAAATAAATAGTGAACCAAGATCCTGCCGGAGTATTTAAAATCCAGTCCTGAAGCGGCCCAAACATTTTCAGGAATCCGTTTTCAGCAACAAAACTGTTATGTAATATCCCGATATCGTAACTATTACACAATTATTTCCCGATCTTTAAGCCCGTAGTCAAAAACCCTTAAAACATTGTTTATGAGCAGGATTATCGAATGTGTTCCCAATTTTTCAGAAGGCCGCGATATGGCTGTGATAGAGCAGATCACGGCGGTGATCAAATCTGTGGAAGGTGTGAAACTCCTTGATGTTGATCCTGGAAAAGCTACAAACCGGACGGTTGTAACATTCACCGGTGACCCTGAAAATGTGGTTGAAGCAGCATTCATGGCCGTAAGGGCAGCCACCGGGCTTATCGATATGACGCGTCATCATGGTGAACATCCCCGTTTCGGAGCCACCGACGTATGTCCGCTTATCCCGGTATCGGGTGTATCCATGGAAGAGACGGTTGAGTACGCCCGCCAACTGGGAAAACGAATCGGCGAAGAGCTTAATATTCCCGTTTATTGTTATGAGAATGCTGCCTTTACCGCGGAGAGAAGAAACCTGGCTTCCGTCAGGTCCGGGCAATACGAAGGTCTGAAGGAAAAATTATCCGACCCGGCATGGAAGCCGGATTTCGGAAAGGCGAGTTTTAATCCGCAGGCCGGAGCAATCGCCGTTGGAGCGCGGGATTTTCTCGTGGCTTATAACATCAATCTAAATACGACATCAACACGCAGGGCGAATGCCATAGCTTTTGATGTGCGCGAAAAAGGAAGGGTAAAACGGAAAGGCGATCCACTTACCGGTGAAATAGTTAAAGATGAAAACGGCAAGCCTGTCTACACACCCGGCACCCTTAAATCGGTGAAAGCCATCGGCTGGTATATCGAAGAATATGGCATAGCCCAGATATCAATGAATCTGACTAATATATCGGTTACCTCCATACATGAAGCTTTTGACGAGGTCAGTCGGAAGGCTCTAGATCGCGGAATACGGGTTTCCGGCTCAGAACTGGTGGGGCTGGTACCTCTGAAAGCAATGCTCGATGCCGGTAAATACTTCCTCAGGAAACAGAAACGCAGTACCGGGATCTCCGATGAAGAAATTATAAAAATTGCCGTAAAATCTCTGGGCCTGGATGATCTGTATCCATTTATGGCCGAAGACAAGATTATCGAATACCGGATGCAAAAGGGTAACAGGGAACGAAAACTCGTTGATTTCAGTCTGGAAGCATTCATGCACGAAACAGCCTCCGAGTCGGCGGCACCCGGAGGCGGATCGGTCAGTGCTGCGCTTGGGGCACTGGGAACGGCTCTGGGAACCATGGTCGCCAACCTGTCGGCACATAAACGCGGATGGGACGACCGATGGGAAGAATTCAGCAACCAGGCCGATAAGGGAAAGTCTATCCAGGAAGAATTGCTAAAGCTGATCGATGAAGACACCAGGGCCTTTAACCGGATTATGGACGCCTTTAAACTTCCAAAAAAGTCGGAAGAGGACAAGAAGAGCCGCAAGGCAGCTATCCATGAGGCCACTATGCATGCGATCTCCATACCTTTCAAAGTTATGAAGACTGCCTACATGGCCTATGACCTCCTGGAAGCCATGGCCGAAAACGGAAATCCGAATTCAGTATCTGATGCCGGTGTAGGAGCCCTCGCCGTGCGTTCAGCCATCAGGGGTGCCTGGCTGAACGTGCGCATCAATACAAAAGGCTTCGACGATGAAAATTTCCTGGATGATATCCTGACCGAAGGTGCTGAAATCGTCAATAAATCGGACCAGCGTGAAGCCCATATCCTGAAAATTGTGGAAAACAAATTGGGGGATTGAATGCTTTGGCATAACAATAAATAATGCCGTCAAAACAGGAGC
>Ga0102962_1001040_pt1 | contig 11447 bp, 5 predicted proteins | sample SalPonF2_C_D2_MG_FD_84519 | JGI IMG/M metagenome (GOLD analysis project Ga0102962, IMG submission 84519) | Salt pond soil microbial communities from South San Francisco under conditions of wetland restoration - Salt Pond MetaG SF2_C_D2_MG ...
AAGGCAGTTTCAGCTCGGCCGGTTTAATTGTATTTATCGAGCCGATAACACTTTCCTTCTTCTGTTTCTGGAATGCTACTACCTGAACTTCATCAAGCTGCTCGGTGGAAGCTTTCATGATCACATTTATCTCCTTGCTGTTGCCTACCGGCCGGTAAGCTGTCTCGTATCCTACAAAAGAGTAAACAAGTGTATCAGAGGGCATAACATCCTGGATCGCATACTTTCCGTCAATGCTTGTGATGGATCCCCTGGTAGCGCCGGCGGCCCTGATGGTCACACCGGGAAGAGGCGTTCCTTCAGGATCGACAATAATACCAGTGACTATACTGGTCTGAGCATTCAATGCGTGACCTGCCATAAGTAGCAAAAGCAGTATGCAGGTCATCTTCAATAATACCTTCATAGTTTTAGTTTATCAGTAGTTTGTGAGTTGTAATGCTTTGTGAGTCATAGATCGTGAGGAAATAGGATCCTGTTTTCAGTCCCGATGTTTTCAGGCAGATGCTGTTTGTGTCCGATTGTCCGGTCATCATCAATTTGCCGCTGATGTCAAATAATTCAATCCTTTTCCTGCCTGTACTCCCGTTGTTGAATTCAATAGTGAGCAGATCATCGGCCGGATTGGGATAGATCTTTGAATTTCCCGTTGCTGTTTTTTCGGATATCCCGTTGATGAGCGTAAAGTCGAACCAGTTCAGGTTGTGTTCACCTTGCACCGTTTGGACCCGTAAACGGTATTTTCCTTCCGGCAGGTTGATGGAAGTGGACTGTGTTAGCCAGTTCTGCCAGCTACCGGAAACAGGAAGACTGAAGGACTTCATTTCACTGAACGATCCATGGTTTTCAACCAGCACTTGCAGGCTCGCATTTTCATATTCTGTTGCTATCCTGAAGTCTGCCTTGTAGGTGCCCCCGACTGGTACATAAACCAGGTAATCGAGATAGTCTCCGGGGTTTGCATAAGCAGTATTGAGACCTCCGCCTTCATCGGTGCAATCTTCCAGTGCAAGTCCGTTGTTGCTCAGGAAAGCTTCGGCCTCAATTTTACAGGGTAATGTAAAAAAGTCTGCCAGGTTGTTTCTTACGGCTTTTTGATTGAAGGTTTCCAGCCTGGTACCATTGCTTTCGACTGAATTTCCCGAATAACTCAGGGTAATTTCCTGCCTGTTGGACAGGATATCTCCGGGTGTCAGGATGACCTTGTAACTGTTTTCATCATCCAGCACAATTGACGTAACATCGACGGGCTGGTTATCGGCGTATAGCTGCCAGTCGCCAGGATTCAGCATTGTGCCCGTAATGGGCTTATTCATGTGCACATAAATTTCATTTTCAATGGCTGCTGTTTCACAGGACAGGCTTGAAAAAGTATAACTATTTACAGACCTGGCATTTGTGAAACGGAAGTAATTAATGTTTGCACCACCATTTATGATTTTCAGCTTCACATGGACATCACCGGCAGGCAGGATGATATTTCCAGACGTAGTTGATCGCCAACTGGTCCAGTTACCGGTAGGTGGCAGGTAGATGTCGTTACTGATCACATGGCCGTTGGCTTCAAAACGGATGTATGAGGATACTGAAGCCGAGGCGCTTCTTATAATGCAATCATAAACGGCGGAGGAGTCGCAGTGAAGGTTATAGGTCATCCACTCACCGTCTTCTGTCCAGCCGACATTATACCCGTTGCTTTGATCTGTATCGCTGCATTTCTGGATATCCACGCCATCATTCCTGAGTTGTCCACCCTGGTTCCAGTTCGTATATTGATCAGTATCAGAATGGTAATCACCGGTATCAACATCGAAGTAAGCATAGCCGTTGCGCCCCATGGCATAATCGACGGCATGGATATATTCCCCGGGTTTATAGATTTTATATGGCTTAAGCGCTGTAGAGAAAGGTTGCCTGAATAAAGCGTCCAGGACATCGTACTGTATAGTGCAGTTCTCCAGCCGGTGGTTTCGGGAGAAGGTTAAAACCGCCTGGTAGGCCTCCTCGACCCCGGGTGACTGCGCCTGGCCTTTCCAGTAATTGACGAGATGGATGTAGTCGTTGTTGACCGTTACTTTAAGCGGGTTGTTTATGCCTCCCTTTTTAACAGGCCACCACGACCAGCCTATATTCTTTTCCTCTGCCAGCTTTACAAGGTTGGTGAACCATGTATTGGAGTTTTCTCCGGTTTCTCCCAGCCATAAAGGCACATTATACCGGTCCCTCAGGCTGATAACCCAGTCGAGGGAATGGTCATTATTATAACTCCAGTATTTATGAAAACTGTAAACCAGGTTGTTATCCCACGGAGGTGTCAGTCCTGAAAAATCATTGGCCCACCAGTTTCCTTCGATAAAGATGATATGGTTCTGATCGACAAGCCTGATGGTATCTGTAATCCTTTCAAAGATATTGCGTAGTTGTGAATTATTACCTTCGGGAAAGGTCCAATTGGTCTCGTTTATCAGGTCGTAACCCCCAATCCAGGGTTCGTTACGATAGCGTTCGGCGAGCTTATACCATAATGCTGTCAGTTTTGTCTTGTTATAACCGCTCTCCCAAAGTGACGGCTTGGATTTGTCATAATCGGAAATGCTGGCATTGGAGCCCTGACCTCCCGGTGCACCGTGCATATCAAGAATCAGGTATATATGGTTGGACGAACACCAGGATAACAATGAATCGACCATGTCAAAACCCGTATTCAGCCAGGTCACTTCGCCGGGTACTGGTTCATCTTCAATAGGTGGTGTAAACCACTTATAATGCATAGCAACCCGCACAGTATTGAACCCCCATGCTGCCAGCGAATCAACGTCTGCTTTCCTGAAATGATCGTGTAACCAATGTGAATAAAAACTGTCGGCCAGTGCTGTTCCAATGGTTTGTTCCAGTTTCTTTCTAAATTCGTGTTGCGTATCCGCAACGCCTGACGTCTTCATCATGTATCCTTCCTGGATCATCCAGTTACCTGTCCCAATGCCACGGATAATGAAATTCTCGCCCCTTCCGTCTGCGATTTGTTTGCCGTCGGCATGCAGAAAACCCTGGGCATTGATCCTGACAGGTAACATAAAGAGGATTAATGTAAGTATGAATGTGATCTTATTATTCATGTTCAACAGGTGTTTCTGATTATTGAAGGATCATGGTCGTGATGGCATGTGAGGGAAGACTTACAGGGATTCCCATGCCTGCAAGCCAGACTTTGAAATCTATATTTGCTTCTGTCTGATTCATCACCACAACGGCCAGGCTCTCATCTGTATTGAGGAAGGCTGTTGCCTGCAGGTCATCGCTATTTGAGGAACATAAGACACGGCGGGCACCCGGCCTGATAAATTTTGAAAAATGACCCAGGTAATAGTATGAGTTCATGTATACCAGCTCCCCGGAGGAAGTATTTCCAATGACCGGCGCATAGCAGAAGTTAGCCACATGGTTGGGACCGCCGGTCTCATCCAGCAGAACGTTCCAGTCAACCCATCCTGCAGCGGAGTTGTTGAGATCATATATGATCGATTCACCATAGCGTTCCCCATATTGCCAGTCGGCAAGATTACCATAGTCGAAAGGGAACACGCAACCTTCGGTGAACAACAGCTTTTTATCGGGGTAAGCTTCATTAACCTGCCTGATATTATCGAAATGATCGCCTGAATACCAGTGAAAGCCAGTTCCCCAAACATATTTTGAGGCTTCCGGATCGTCAAGTATGGTACCGGCCCGCTGCGTGATAACACCCCTGTTGTGATCGTAGATGATAATGTTGAGGTCGGCCATGTTATTTTTCGTCAGGGTAGGACCGAGGAAATTCTTTATAAAATCACGTTCTTCCTCGGCTGTGTATATACATGATTCCCATCGCTGGACAGCCATTGGTTCGTTCTGAACGGTCAGTCCCCAGAATGGGATGCCTTCATTGGCATAGGCGTTGAAGAATTTGACGTAATAATTGGCCCAGGTCTGAAAATATTCAGGTTGAAGGGTCCCGCCCTGAAGCATGTTATTATTCGTTTTCATCCATGCCGGGGGACTCCAGGGTGAAGCAAAAAGCTTCAGATTTCCGGAAGAATATTTTATAGCTTCCCTGATAAAAGGAATTCTGTATTTTAGATCATGTTCGATGGTGAAATGGTCGAGGTTGACATCTCCGGCCACCTCTGAATAGGCATAGCTTTCGCTGGAAAAGTCACAGCTGTTTATTTGTGTCCTGCACAGCGAATAGCCGATACCTTTGTCGGGATCGAAGTATGCTTTCATGAATTCTTCCTGCTTGTCGGCAGGCATCTTGTAGAACGTTTCCGCACTGGCGTCGGTCAGCGCTCCGCCAAAGCCTTCGATTTCCTGGAATTGTTTTTCGGGCTTGATAATTATGGTAGGAAAATGTTCATCAGGCTGGTCATATTTCAGAATCTCCAGTTTACCCATCCCGGTTAAGCGGTTATCCGTATTCCAGGCTGTCTGATATGCCCTGGCCTCATTCAATGTAAAATGAATGGTTGGTTGGGGCCGTTCCGTATTGAATGCTTTTTCGTCGGGCGATTTTAATTGTATTATCGCTCCCGCAATCAGGACTGTGACAGCAATAATGCCCACATATTCCAATAATCTTAGTTTAGTCACAATAGTAGTTTTTCCGTTTACGGGGGTAAAACTATTTTTAACCCGGGTAACCGGCAAAGAATTTAGGCTCTCAAAAATTTCACTCTGGGAGGAAATCCATACTCAAAACCTCTCAAATCACCCTCGCGTAATCGTTAATGGATTGAAAAACAGTATGTAATTAAATATTCATCAGGTAAGACTGAAGGGAGTCTGCAGCTTCCAGTCCCAGCTTTTTTCTTAACCGGTAGCGGTCATTCTCAACAGCCCTGATAGTTTTATGCATGAATTCTGAAATTTCCTTTGTTGTAAGGTTCATCCTCACATAAGCTGCAATTTTCAGTTCGGAAAGGGACAGGTCCTCATGTTTTTCCTTTAGCCGGGTAATAAAATTATTGTATGTCCGGTCCAACTGGGGTTCAATATATTTCCAGTCGACATCTGAATTAATTTCCTGGTTTATTTCTTCCACCACTTTATCGAGTCCTGACTTCACCGATTCGCGTGCTTTTACAGAGAGTCCTTCAAGTTTTCGTTTCATTTCAAGCAAAACCCGGTTTCGACTGAACCTGAATACCGTTAGCCGGCTCAGTTCACTCTCCAGGTTTTCATTCTCAAGTTCAATCACGCGTTTTTCCTGTTCAGCTTGTTTCTGCATGAATTTCGTCGTGTAAAAGTTGAGTCTTGTTCTGTAAATAATATAACCTAACAAAAAGAAGGTAAGAACAAGTACAGAATAAAACAACCATGTATTCCAGAATGGCGGTAGTACCGTTATTTCAAGCCGGCAGATATTGTTTCCCCATTTACCGTCGTTGTTCGAAGCTTTAGCCTGGAAAATATAATCACCCTTGGGAAGATTTGTATAGGTCGCTAACCGGTGTCCGGCATCTGTCGAAACCCAGTCTTCATCAAATCCGGTAAGTTTATATTGGTATTCACACTTCTCCGGCAGGGTGAAATTCAAGGCTGCAAACTCCAGTGAGATTATTTTATCAAGATGAGTAAGGGTGACATGACCGGTCTCCCATATTTGTTTTTTTAGCAATACTCTTCCGTTTATGGTATCCCCGGCATTGATCTCTGTGTTCATTATATTAAGACTGGTGATAAGCACCCTGGGAATATTTTGGTTTAGGACGATATTCTCCGGATTAAACACATCCAGCCCTTTGCTGGATCCGGCCAGCATCCTGCCGTCATTTAACTGGATGAAGGCATCTGCGTTGAATTCATTTCCGGAGAGGCCATCCCTTGTTGTGAAATTCACAATTCGCTTGTTATATGGGTTGTACATGCAAAGGCCGTAACCAGTAGATATCCATATATTTCCTTTCCCATCTTCCTGGATACCCTGTATGATCATGTCAGGAAGGCCATCGGAGGTGGTGAGTCGTTGAATCCGGCCGTTTTTCTTATTATAAATGACGACACCGTCGCCTTCGGTCCCGATCCAAACCAGTCCTTTCCTGTCCTGGAAAAACGACCTGATAACGCCTGTCATGAGAATGGAATTGTCAGCCTGGGTCTGAGTAGACATTCTGGTTATTTTCCTGGTTTGATTGTCGAGGATAAAAACACCGTTTCCTTCTGTACCAAACCAAATATCTCCATCATTATCTTCCATAATGACCATTATATTTGGATGATCAACCTTGTTTAGTTCACCCGAACCCGGTCCGAAATTTTTAAATGTATGATTACGCGGATTATACAAGTCAATACCACTGCCAAGCAAACCAAGCCATATATTATCTTTACTGTCGCGAAATATCTCCCATATACTCGTGGAGTTAACACTCTGATTCAGTTTTTCTTTCTGGTTAACTTTGGTTATGACCCCGCTTTTTGTATTGATCAGGTTTAGGCCGGCAGCATAGGTGCCGGCAATGATTCTGCCCGAAGGTTCTTCACCGATACTTGTAATAACATCGGTTGAAATGGAATTCGGGTTGTGAGCGTCATGTTTATACACCTTCATTCCTTTTTTTGGGTCAAATAAATACAGTCCGCTTCCATCTGTGCCGGCCCATATTCTTCCTTCAGAGTCCTGAAAAAGGCTTATGACCGATATCCCCCTGAAAATGGTTAAATCTCCATGGCCGAACAATGTTTTCCCAAAACGTGAACTTAGGGGATCATAGAAGGCCACTCCTTTATCGTAGAAGCCTGCCCAGATGATGTTCTGGTCATCACGGTAAAGGCTGTACACCTGGTTTCCCGGCAGGTCATTTCCCCAGCCGGCATTGGCATTTATATAGCTGAAGGTGCCGTCTGCCTGGTGATAGATATCGATGCCTCCACCATCGGTGGCGATCCAGACATTGCCTTCCGGACTTAACATCATATTGCCGTTCAGAATGTTGGTGTTCAGTTCGCCGGCTTTGTCGGTGTATAATACCGATTTACCCGTAGCAGGATTAAGTTTACATAAACCGTGCTGGGAAGCGGAAATCCACAAGTTTCCCTGGTTATCTTCCAGTATTTTTTTCTTATAATCTATATTCAACGCAGGATCCCGGGTATATGAAACGCTTTTAAAGCGGCCTGAATCCGGATCAAATGACATGATGTCGGGATGCCATGTAGCTACATAACATTGGCCTTTCCTGGTTTGAATCATATCGAAGACATACCATGAATTCAATGATCGGGGATTACCTTCTTCAGGCAGGTAGACTTTAAAGGAATCTTTTTCAGGCAGGTAACGGGCAAGTCCGTTTTCGGTGCAAAGCCAGACAGAACCGTCATCAAGAATCGTTATTTTATTTACCCTGTTCCCAAAACCATAGCGGTTGTCGTAATGTTTTATTTTACCGGTTGCCTTGTTCAGCTTGTCAACACCGTGCAACAGTGTTCCAATCCACAAATTATGCTGCAGGTCTTCATTGACAGACAATATCCAGTTACCGGAAATGGCGTTTTCCTTTCCCGTTGACCTGAACGTTGTGAGCTCGTTGGCATCGTATTTTGTCAAGCCATTCCGTGTGCCGAACCACATAAATCCATCCGAATCCCGGAATATACATTCAACCTGGTTGTGTCCGAGACCATTTTCCCTTGTAATGGAAGAAAAATGATAATAACCCGTAGGATTCTGTGAGTTTGCAACTGTGTAAACCGCAGAAAGTGAAATATATAAAAGTAATCTTCTAAATAGCATTTATGTACATAAATCGATATTGAGTTGGGTCAAATATAACATTTTTTGGATATTATAAAACGATGTCGGGAGATCTTGTAAAACACCGCAGGAAAAACATTTAAAACGGATTTTTCTCTGCCATTAAATCCAAAAAAAGTCCTAAACATGAATGACGGGAGCATCAAAATGTATTTTTCGTTTGGAGGTTGATTTTCGGCGGTGTCCGGTAAACCAAAATGAATGACGGAACCAAATTATCCCCGCAAAGGAGATCAATGAACATCCCTTCCATCTTTCCCTATAATTACGTATATTTAGTCACCTCTTACATCTGCAAATGACCAACCATGGATATTCGGTTTAACAGGCAGATTGTTAAAGTATAATATGGAAAATGTCACCTGTCACATTTCAAAGCAAACCGTTCCGTCGACGGAAGCTTACCGCGGCGAGATGCTCCGCGACTCGATTTATCACCTTATCCGGAAGGATTATCCCGATTTTACAAGGGCCTCTTACATCTCGATTCCGGAATTGAATAAGTACAGGCAGCAATACCTCACCGGGCTGGTCCGGGAAGAGACCGGTGAGGTCGATGCGCTTGAGTCGGAGGTTGTCGATGCTATTACTCACAGTAAGATCCTTTCAGAGAACATCGAAGACGTGATCGACGAAAAACTGGCTCTGGGGCAGCGTATTGCCGATCACATTGCCGAATTCGGAGGAAGCTGGACGTTCATCATCATCTTTTTTACCTTTATCCTGGTTTGGATGGGCATTAACGTGTATTTCCTTGCCTCGAAGGCGTTCGACCCCTACCCGTTCATCCTGCTGAACCTGATCCTGTCGTGCCTGGCAGCCATCCAGGCACCCATCATCATGATGAGCCAGAACCGCCAGGAACAGAAAGACCGCCAGCGCAGCGAACATGACTTTAAGGTGAATCTGAAAGCCGAGCTGGAGATCCGGATGCTGAATGAAAAGATCGACCACCTCATCGCTCATCAGAGTAAGCGACTTCTTGAAATACAACAGATACAGGCCGATTACCTCGAGGATATCCTCAAGGAGATCAGGGGTGATAACGGCAAAAATTAACACGGCATACAAAACTACCACAACTATGAAATACGGTTTCTTCGACGACACAAACAGGGAGTACGTGATAACGACACCCGAAACGCCTTACCCCTGGATTAACTACCTGGGGAATGACCATTTTCACTCCATCATTTCCAATACGGCTGGCGGCTACAGCTTTTATAAAGATCCAAGGCTGAGAAGGATGACCCGCTACCGTTACAACAATGTACCGCTCGATTCGGGAGGGAAATATTTTTATATCCGTGAGAATGATCTTAACATTTGGTCGCCGGGCTGGAAACCTGCTAAAACACGTCTCGACTTTTATGAATGCCGGCACGGGCTGAGCTATACGAAAATTAACAGCGAACTGAACGGCTTGCAATGCGAGGTATTGTACATGGTCCCTCTTGGCGTAGATGCCGAGGTTCAACGGGTGAGGCTGACAAATAACACGCGAAAGATCAGGGATTTTAAGCTGTTCTCATTTGTTGAATGGTGCCTGTGGAATGCGCAGGACGACATGACAAATTTCCAGCGCAATTTCAGCACAGGCGAAGTCGAAGTAAAAGATTCGGCTATCTATCATAAAACAGAATACCGCGAACGGCGCGACCATTATGCGTTTTACTCGGTGAATGCACCTGTCAGCGGTTTTGATACTGAACGGGACGTTTTCATGGGCATGTATAACGGTTTTGACCGGCCCGATTCGGTATTTAACGGAAGGTCGGGCAACACTGTTGCCCACGGCTGGTCGCCCATAGCGTCCCATTACCTCGATGTATCGCTGGAGCCGGGTGAATCGCGCGACCTGGTGTTCGTACTGGGTTATGTTGAAAACGAAGAGAAGCAAAAATGGGAATCCCGGGGTGTGGTAAATAAAACAAAGGCCGAAAAGATCATTCGCGACTTCTCCACTACGGAATCTGTTGACAAGGCCCTTGATGAACTGAAAGCATACTGGGACGACCTCTTGTCCTCATGGCAGCTCGATCATCCCGATGAAAAGCTGCAGCGGATGGTGAATATCTGGAATCCTTACCAGTGCATGATCACCTTCCAGATGTCGCGCAGTGCTTCTTATTTTGAATCGGGCATCGGTCGCGGCATGGGATTCCGCGATTCGAACCAGGACCTGCTGGGCTTCGTGCACCAGATCCCGGAAAAAGCCCGTGAGCGCATTCTCGATCTGGCTGCCACACAGCTCGAAGACGGTGGCGCGTGGCACCAGTACCAGCCCCTCACCAGAAAAGGAAACAGCGAAATAGGCGGTAACTTCAACGACGATCCCTTGTGGCTCATAGGTTCAACCGTAGCATATATCAGGGAGACCGGCGATTTCACTATCCTCGACGAGAACGTCCCATTTGATAACGATCAATCGAAAGCAGCTCCTTTGTTTGAACATCTCAAACGGTCGTTCAACCACGTGGTGAACAATCTTGGGTCCAATCAGCTGCCCCTGATAGGTCGTGCCGACTGGAACGACTGCCTGAACCTGAACTGCTTCAGTACGAATCCCGATGAATCGTACCAGACCACCGAAAACAGGGAGGGCGGAAAGGCCGAATCGGTGCTTATCGCCGGTATGTTCGTGTTCTACGGTGAAGAATACGCATCGTTATGCGATAAGCTCGGGATGACCGATGAAGCTAAATCAGCCAGGCAGCATATTGCCAGGATGAAGCTGGCCATCGATGAGGCCGGCTGGGACGGTGAATGGTTCCTCAGGGCTTACAATCATTTCGGCGAACCTGTGGGCTCTTCTAAAAATGAAGAAGGTAAAATCTTTATAGAATCTCAGGGATTTTGCGTCATGGCAGGTATAGGCAAAGATGATGGCAGAGCTGCGAAGGCTCTCGAATCGGTAAAGACACACCTCGATTGTGAATATGGTATCGTACTGAACAATCCGGCATTCACCAAATACCACGTCGAGATGGGTGAGATCACCAGTTATCCTCCCGGATACAAAGAAAATGCAGGTATCTTCTGCCATAACAATCCCTGGATCATGATTGGTGAAACCGTCTTGGGCAACGGCCGCAGGGCTTTCGATTATTACCGGAAAATCGCGCCTTCTTATCTCGAAGAAATCAGCGAGCTTCATAAAACAGAGCCTTACGTATATTCACAGATGATTGCCGGGAAAGATGCTTTCCGGCCCGGAGAAGCCAAAAATTCATGGCTCACCGGTACGGCCGCATGGAACTTCTATGCTATAAGTCGTTATATACTGGGTATTCAGCCGGAATTCGATGGACTACGCATTGACCCTTGCATTCCTAATGATTGGAAGGGATACAAAGTGACCCGCCGTTTCCGGGGTTCGGTTTATCATATCGAAATCAAAAATCCCGATGGCATTTCAAAAGGTGTTACGAAAATCATTGTGAACGGCAACGAACAAAAAACCAATCTTATCCCGGTGTCTTCCAAAAAAGGAGAATTTGACGTTGTGGTGGAAATGAGATGATGGATTGCGGTATTAATTGGGCGTATATGACTGAAAGAGGCGAATGATGATTGAACGGGCGAATGATGATTGAACGGGCGGATGATGATTGAACGGGCGAATGATGATTGAACGGGCGCACGGCCGTGCGCCCCT
>Ga0102962_1001041_pt1 | contig 11439 bp, 7 predicted proteins | sample SalPonF2_C_D2_MG_FD_84519 | JGI IMG/M metagenome (GOLD analysis project Ga0102962, IMG submission 84519) | Salt pond soil microbial communities from South San Francisco under conditions of wetland restoration - Salt Pond MetaG SF2_C_D2_MG ...
GAGGAGGTCGGTTAGTGAAGATTGCCGGTATGAGTGTTAACCTTCACGTTTATTCCCCAACATCATGATTGACTCTTCACCAAAACCACACTGGACACTGTCAGCATTCGTCTGTTCGACATCCATTAGTACGCATCAATCTTTGGCATCCCGTCTCCTTACATTTCCATTATGTTGGACCGATAATATTGAAACCATTTCACGGCAGGATAACGGAAGTTGTTATTACCTTTGGATAATGAATTACTCATGGTTAATTCCGAATGATCCGGGAAAACATTCTGCAATATTGGATGGTTATATTTTAACACCATACATTTGTCGCGGGATCCGACGATCGAGGTAAATATAAAAAAACCAGAGATGAAAAAAACACAAATTGCCTGGATATTCATTTTTGCTATAGTCGTCATTTTCCCGGTTGTTTTCTCATCCAGGGCTGATAATCCTCTGCTGCTTATCACATCAGCCATTATACTTGTTATTCTGCTTTTGTTTTTCAGGCTCACGCTAAAAGTGGATGATCACTATGTCCGGTATGTATTCGGCATTGGTCTTATCAGAGGCAAATATGCCCTTGAAAATATTGAAAGCTGCAGTGCCGTGAGAGACAAATTCCTGGGCTGGGGGATCAAGTTCAGTCCCGATGCTACCATTTACAATATTGCCGGCAGGTATGCTATCGAATTAAAGATACGGGATCAGGAAAAGCCGGTATTGATAGGCACCAATCAACCCGAAAAATTTGCAGGATATATTGAATCGAAACTTATAAAATCATCAGGAAAGCAGGTTGGAGAGAAACAAGGCCCCGTAGAGGATAAATGAAAAAATTCAAATTTTCTTCAGAATCTGTCATTATTTTTGAAGTCTTTGTGAAAACCATGTACAATGAGGGGACTTAGCATAGCATTCAGCATCCTATTTTTCTTATCAAACCTGGCAGTTTCAGCACAGTCATCACTCGATGTCTTTATCGATTCGGCCCTTCAGAATAATCCATCCCTTGTTGAATACAGAAATAACATTCGCATTTCCGGGAATAACAAAGCCATCTTCCTTGCCGGGCTGAAGGCTCAGGTTGGTTTTTCTGCTGATATGGCTTACGATCCGGTAATTAACGGCTACGGTTATGATGACGTGATCACCAATGGACAGGTTGTCAGTACACTGGTCAATTTTGATAAGGAGATCCTTTTCAGGGAACAGCGTAAACCATGGTTGAATTCTTACGACGTTAAGGCAAAGCAGGCCGGGAATCAACTCCGGGTCTTTGAAGCGGGCTTGCAGCGAGACATTACCGTACAATATTTAACAGCCTGGGGAGATCTTCTTCAATGGAAATACAATTCCGATATCCTGGAGTCACTCAGGGCAGAGGATAGTGTCCTTTTAGCCTTAACCCGGGCGAACATTTACAGGCAAACAGATTATTTTACTTTCCGGGCGAGTGTTAAAAGCCAGGAACTGGCTGTCAGCAATGCGTTTTTACAGTACCGGCATTCATTGATGCAGCTGAGGTACCTGGCAGGGATCAATGACACCACATTTGTTGAAATTACGACTCCCGGACTGGACAGGACGCCTGTCCCTCCCAGGTCAGAATCGGTCTTTTTCAGGCAGTTTTCACTGGACAGCTTTCGCCTGAAAAATCAGTTACAGTTAATAGACATCAGTTATCAGCCCAGTCTCAGCCTCCATGCCGATGCCGGGTACCTGTCTTCATTTATATTAAATCCCTATAAGAATTTTGGTGCCGGAATAGGGCTGAAGCTTTCTGTGCCTATCTACGACGGTAAACAAAAAGAATTAAAATATGCCAATATCGGGCTGCTTGAGGATAACAACAGGCAACGTGAAAGCTGGTTCGGGAAGCAGTACGATCTTAAGCAGGACCGCTATAACCAAATGCTTACTGAACTAAAAGGGCAGTCGGTTGAGATAAACAACCAGATCGATTTCTACGAGTCGCTGATTGATGCTGAGAAAAGGCTTATTTCTTCCGGCCAGGTTGATATTAGCCAATATTTTTTAATTATCAGGAATTATATTGATGTCAGGAATGAATCGGCCAAAAACCTGGTAAAACAACTTATGATAATCAATGAATTGAATTATCTGGCAAACTAACTCAAGGGCTATGCCTTCATTAATCTGCTTTGAAATGAAAAAGCCATTCGTATTTATAGTTGTCATATCGGCCATCCTGATTTCGTCGTGCATGCACAAGAAAAGTGAAGACGAGAGCAGTTTCCAGGCGTATCCTAATGTAAAAACCACACAGGTGACTTATGACAGGATTAGTGATCATGTTGAATTGAATGCTACAGCCAGGTATTTGAAAACAAGTGTTTTAAGCTCACCTGTTGCTGGATACGTCGTGCACGCTTATGCCGAGCAGGGACGGAAAACCAGGCCCGGCGAGGTTCTTTATACTTTGCAAACCCGCGAGTCAAGGGCACTCGAAGAGAAGAAGGGAGAATTAAATGATACATTCGGTTTCAAAGGTGTTGATACCCTTCGGTCCAATACCGAAGGGTATATAGCCGAAACCTATCACCAGGCGGGGGATTTTGTTACCCAGGGAGAAAAACTTCTTACCATGAAAGAGATCTCGAGCCTGGTTTTTGTTTTAGACCTGCCCTATGAGTGGAACAGCCTGGTCAAAGTTGGTATGAACGTGAGCATGGTTTTTCCCGATGAGTCTCAAGTTACCGGTACTGTTAGCCGGATCAGCCCGGTGGTTGATCCGTCCAATCAAACACAGAAAGTGGTGATTGCGGTAAAAGAGCCCGGTAGATATCCCGAAGGATTGATTGCAAAGGTGAGCATTCCCATGGTGACCAGCACCAACGCCGCTCTGCTTCCAAAAAGTGCAGTGTTGACCAATGAGACAGAGACCGAATACTGGGTGATGAAAATGATCAACGATTCCGTAGCAGTGAAAGTGCCGGTTAAAACGGGCATCATAACTCATGATACAGTCCAGATTGACAGTCCGGCATTCAGTAAAAAAGACCGTATACTTATTTATGGTAATTACGCCGTTCCCGATACACTCCAGGTAACCCTAACCGATTCTGCCCGATGAAAGATTTCTATCACAGTTTCCGGAAACCGGTCAGTTTTCTCCTGGTCCTGATATTAATCGGGGGCGGGTATTTTTATTCAAAAACGAAGACTTCGCTTTTCCCCGAGATCACGTTTCCCAAGATCAAGATTATTGCCGAAGGACAGTTACAGCCGGAAGAGCAGATGATGGTTACCGTGACCAGGCCACTGGAAGATGCCGTCAAGCGTGTACCTGGCCTGAAAATGATACGGAGTACTACCAGTCGCGGCAGTTGCGAAATTTCGGCTTTCATGACCTGGAAAACCGATATTGATGTGGCTCAACTCCAGGTTGAATCACGCATTAACCAGGTCCGAAACCAGCTTCCTGCCGGATTGCAGATCACGGTAGAGAAAATGAATCCCTCCATTTTGCCGGTTATCGGTTACTCTCTTGAGAGTGACCGATATTCGCTTATCAGCCTTAAAAAACTGGCTGTGTATACGGTCAAACCTTACCTGTCGCAGGTAGAAGGTGTAGCGGCGGTTGAGGTGCTGGGCGGGAAAGATAAGGAATTCCGCGTTATCCTTGACCGGCAGAAAATGAGCAGCCTGGGCATTACCCCGTCATACCTTCAAAAGGTTATGTCCCAAAACGGAATCATCCTGTCAAATGGATTTTTTAACGATTATAACAGGCTGTATCTAAGTATCACCGATGCATCCTTCCATCATAAGACAGATGTTGAAAATATCGTGGTACGGAATGATGAAAAACGGATTGTTCTTTTAAAGGATATTAGTGAAATAAAGATTGAGAAGGCTGTTGAATATGTCAAGATCAATGCCAATGGTAAGGAAGGTGTACTGATAAATATAGTCAAGCAGCCCGGTGCCAACCTGATTACCACTACCGACTCGGTACAGAAAAAGCTGGCGGGTCTCCGGAATGTTTTACCCCCGGGTGTCACGATAAGTCCGTATTATGTCCAGGCCGAGTTTGTTAACAATTCTATTCATTCGGTCAAAGATGCATTGTGGATTGGACTTGCACTGGCCATAGTGGTAGCTTTGCTGTTCCTTCGTTCGTTAAAGGCGGGAGCCGCACTCCTGATTATCATACCCATAACACTGGCACTGACCATAGTTGTGCTCTATGCCCTGAACTACACGTTCAATATTATGACCCTGGGTGCCCTTGTTGCATCCATTGGTCTTATCATTGACGATGCGGTGGTCATTGTTGAACAGATCCATCGTACGCACGAGGAGCATCCACAAAGTTCCCCCCGTGAGCTGGTCAGAAAGGCCATCAGGTATCTGTTCCCGGCCATGGTCGGTTCATCACTCAGTACCATTGTGATCTTTATGCCTTTTGTACTCATGTCGGGTGTTGCCGGGGCCTATTTCGGCATAATGACCCGTACCATGATCATCACGCTGGTAGTGTCCTTCCTGGTGACATGGACAGGGCTCCCCGTGGTTTACCTCCTGTTGTCGGGGAAACGAAGTGCCGGTAAGAACGAAACGGCCAAAGAAGCTCATGGTGTCAAAAAGCAGGACTGGGTAGGCATTTTCACCCATAAACCTTACATAAGCATAGCTATCGTACTGGCTCTGGCCGGAGTTATTGTACTTGTGTATCCACGGCTCGAAACCGGTTTTCTGCCGTATATGGACGAAGGGAGTATTGTGCTCGATTTCAATTCTCCCCCGGGGACTTCGCTGGAGGGGACCGATCAGATGTTGCAGGAGGTAGACAAGATCCTTTATCATACCCCCGAAGTCGTTGCATTCTCGCGCCGGACGGGTGCCCAGATGGGATTCTTCATCACCGAGCCTAACAGGGGAGATTACCTTATTAAGATCAACCGGAAAAAAGGAGAGACTACCGAGGAGGTTATCGAAGAGATCAGGGCGCAGGTAGATGCCAGGGTCCCGGGTCTGACTACCGACTTCGGGCAGGTTATTACCGATATGCTGGGTGATCTGACGACGTCTGTTCAGCCTGTTGAAATCAAGATATTCGGGAACGATAATAACAAGCTTCATACGTACGCAAAAAAAGTAGCCGGTATTGTAAGAAGTGTCAGGGGAACGGCCGATGTTTTCGATGGCATAGTCATCTCCGGTCCGTCGGTCGATATTGTTCCCGACTATAAGGTTATGGCCCGTTATGGACTCAGTCCTGCCGACATTCAGAATCAGTTGCAGCTCGAGACCGAAGGTCTTGTGGCCGGGCGGGTGATAGAAGGGGAGTATATGCCGGATATACAACTTGCCTTCCACGATAGTACCGATTTTGATATGCAGCAACTCTTGAATACCAGGCTGTTTCTTAGCAACGGCGACCTGATCCCGTTAAAAAGAGTAGCCGATGTGCGCATTAACAGGGGTAGTGCTGAAATAGACAGGGAGAACCTGCAGAACATGGGCGTTGTGTCTGCCAGACTTAGCGGAACTGACCTGGGTACTGCCATGCGGGACATTCAAAAGAAGATCAATACACAGCTGTCTCTTCCCCGTGGGTATTATATCGAATATGGTGGCGATTACAAGCAGCAACAGCAGTCATTTAAAGAACTGCTTACCATCCTTATCGTTGCAAGTATGCTTGTGTTTCTGGTGGTCCTGTTCCTTTTCCGTGATTTCAGGGCTTCAGTTATCATCATCATGATAGCCATACTCGGGATCTCAGGCGGTTACCTTGCCCTGTACCTTACCGGCACACCTCTGAATGTTGGCAGTTATACCGGTCTTATCATGATTGTAGGCATAATTGGAGAGAATGCTATTTTTACCTATCTGCAGTATAAGAAGAATCTTGAAGCTGGTAATAACATACATGAAGCCATTACGTATTCCATCAGCACCAGGCTGAGGCCTAAACTCATGACGGCTCTTTGCGCCATTACAGCCATGATGCCGTTGGCCCTTGGAATCGGAACCGGTGCCCAGCTTCACCAGCCGCTTGCCATTGCCGTCATTGGCGGCTTCGTTGTGGCATTGCCACTGCTGTTAGTCGTCCTGCCGGGTTTTCTCAGGTTAGGTGCCGGAAAACAAAAGTAACCTGTTAAGAATTTCGTATAACCCTGCCGGTATTCCAGTTTCTTGCCGGGGTCACTTTTGAGGCGCTCTCTTTTATAAGGCTGTCGCCCTCTTTCGGCTCTCTTCCCTAAACGTGGAAAAATAAATTTCTCTCTTTGGCGATTCAGCGTAACACCCTTGCCTTAAATTGCGTACATACATTATCAGTCAGTTGTGAGCTGTGTAAACAAAGTGAGAAGATATGATTGGAATATGGAAGTCCTACAAAAAACATGTAGAATCCATTTTTTTTTGTGCGGGGAGATATGACAAATTAGAACTTGATTATTGGCGGGCCAAGTTGTTTATGTATATCATGATATACTTTGCCCCGATAAGTATCCTGGCTTACGTCCCGGGATTTATTGCAGCCCTGAGGGGTCACCTGTTTTTTTTAGCCGTATACGACACAATAACCATGATATTGTTGTATGTGTTGTTGTTGAGCCGGAAAATAAGTATAAAAACAAAAAAGTTCTTACTTGTATCCAATCTATATGTTTTGGCTATCATCTTGCTCCTGTTCCTTGGTACCGGAGGACCTGGCCTGTTGTATCTCCTGGGGGCCTCGGTGTTTGCTTCACTCATCTTTAATTCAACGGCTGGTTACTATTCAGTGGTCGTAAATATTTTGATCTATTTATTGTTGGGTATCGGACTGGTTACCGGAGGGTTGAATACGCGGTTTACTGATGAATATACGTTCTCGGGGTGGATGGCCATCGGGGCAAACCTTATCCTGATTAATACGGTTACGGTCATTTCTGTTACCACCCTTCTCCAATGGCTTCATTCGGTTATTAAACGTGAAAAGAAACTACGGTATAAATTAAGGGATGACTATCTGGAGCTTAAACAGGCCAAGATAAGAGCTGAGCAGTCGGACCGTCTGAAATCGGCTTTTCTTGAGAACCTCAGTCATGAGATCCGGACGCCAATGAATGCCATCATTGGCTTCTCAGAACTGCTGAATGAAAACGATGACAGGAATAAGCAGAAAAAATATTCCCGGATAATCCTTCAGAGCGGCGAACGGCTGTTGTCGCTCATTGATGAGCTTATTGACCTCTCTAAAATCGAAGCCGGTGCAATGGTAGTAAATATGAAGGAGACCGATGCCATCGTCCTGCTGGATAATGTTATGGCTGAAATGGAGGTTATCTGTCCCGCAGGACTTGCCTTTCGTAAAAATGTCAGCTCCTTGCCGGGGAACGTTTTAATCATGACCGATGCCGAGAAACTTTCAAGGATACTGATAAACCTGCTTACCAACGCCTTCAAATACACGAATGAAGGCTTTGTGGAGATTGGCATGAGCGTGACACCCGGCAGCGAGGCCTGTCATTTTTATATAAGCGACAGTGGGATAGGTATTCCGGTGGGGAAGCAACAAGCTGTTTTTGACCGGTTTTTCCAGGTGGAGACCCGCCCGGAGGGACGAGGGCTGGGCCTGGCAATTTGCAAATCGCTTGTAGATTTACTGGGCGGGCGCATCTGGTTTGAATCGGAAGAACACAAAGGTTCAACCTTTCATGTCGTCATCCCGTTGGAATCGGATACCCAAAAAGGATCCCATTTACTCATTTCCTGAGCCAGACAACAAAGAGGTGGTTACTAGGGCCTTATGACGCGGTTCAGTGCCCGTGGTACCTGTAGCAGATCATAGTCGTGTTCAAAAACCAGATACCGGTTTGTCCACAGGGGTGAATATTTTTCTTTGAAGTCGCGAAGACCCTTATAATGTGAGAAAGACCTGATTTTTTCATAGGCAAATTTCATCGATCTTTCGGGGAAATTACGCGGATCGGTAAGGCCTGACATGGGAGCGAAGCCGAGATTAAGATACCTTATGTTTTGAGTCCTGAAATAGTTGAATAACTCGATTAATAAAAAATCCATGATACCGTTCGGGGCATCATTTGTTTTACGGATAAGATCATAGGTGCCTTCATCTCCGGCAAAGTCGGGTATAATATTGACAAAGGCGACGATCATCTCTTCGGGGTTCTCAACGGTAAGAATGGTTTGTTGCTTAAGTTCCTCCCATTTAAACATTCCCTGGGAAAAGATGATCTCACTACGGCCGGTTTCCTCAAGCCATTCGTTTGAAACGGATTTAAGTTTCTGCAACAGGCCGTCCTTTAGCGGAGGTTCGTGTACGCTTGCATGATAGCCGCCTGACCTGACCTTGTTTACAGCATTTCGCAGCGATCGCCGTTGCCCGCCTTCAAGTGAGAACATACTGAGGTCTACAACGCCCTCCTGTCCGAGAAGCATGACCTTTTTTCCCAGTTGCTTATAGATATTAATGCTGCTTTCCGGAATACGATAGTAGATGCTTTTCAATCCGTTGTTGTAGCAGAAACGGTCAAAATCTTCAATACAACTAATACGCAGGCTGTCTGTTTCTGCCACCGGGTCCTCAAGCACTATAGCAAAGCTGCCCGATATTCTGTAAGCCAGGAATGCTGTATCTGTGGCATTAAAAAAGAACATTTTATCGGGGTAGATCTTGAAAAAATCAAGGGCTGACCGGCCATATTTTTCCAGCAGGATTTTAGCTTTCTCCGATTCTTCCAATGTTGGCCTGACTTTCGATACATAGGGTCTGATAAGTGTATAGACCAGAAATGACAAGGTTAAGAATCCACAAATATTTATCGAAACAAGGAAATCGCGGGCAAACCGGCCTGCCGGGTGAAGGTTACTGCTGCCGACAAGAAAATAATTGGAAATGGTATACCTGATCGATTGCCACAGGCTGAAGTCGATGTTGAAATGCCGTTTGTTCAGAAAGTAAAAACCGATAATGCCGTAGAGCAGCACAGCCAGGATGCTCAGCACGGCTGTCTGTATGCCCACATACCTGAGTTTTGGATTCCCTTTGATGTAATATTCTTTCCTGGTGGCTATGAGGATGGCGATCACAACCAACGATACTGTTGCTTCTTCATAATCAATGGCTTTGGTTAGATGACCGATTAATGAGCCCAGGCTGAGAAAAAGAGCAAACCACCACACCGATTTCAGGCCTTTGAGCATAAAAGCTGCGGTGACAAGCATAAAAAGGCCGGCTACAAAGACGAAATAGTTGGATACATCGATGGCATTCACCGGAAGAAAATCTTTTAGCAGGGTCAGCCGCGAAGAAATGGCCGGGGTGAGAACCGAGACAATGTTGATTATCCCGAGGATAAACAGCAGGAATGCCGGCAATACCCGCATTAATAACCGGTTGACTTTTAGCATGAAACTGACGATGCCGGCGAAAAGAGGTAACCAGAATTCAAAAAATCGGTAAAGCAATGTGATGGCCAGGGCTTCCACATTTGAATAACCAAAGCGGATCAGGACCCATGTCATCGACAGCTCAATGGCTCCCAATCCCCGAAGGAACGGGGAAATAATAAGAAATACCACCGCAACAATGTAACCGATAACGGCTGTGAATAGTGACGGCTCGTATCCCATAGCTTTCATGGCAATATACAGATGGAAAATGCCGGTGACCTCTATGACGATCGAGTAAATTACTGTTAACAGGAAATGTTTCCTTCCGATGGTGTTTGTAGCCAGGTCTTCCATAAATACCTGCGAGGACGGAATGACTTTCTTGATCATGCGGTAGGCTGTTCCCCCTCGTATAACTGAAAGATAGAGAAGGTAAAGCGATGAGATGATAGCGATGACACTGAACAGGGCAATCAGGTCTGTACGGCCCACAGAGCCCTTAAATAAGGCATAGATAAAGGCAGGCAGAGCTACGATGATCACAGAGAGTATGCCCACAAAACCATACACCGACGAGGCAAAATTTATCTGTGATTTAGTAATCCCTTTTTTTTCAATGTCTTTCGTGAAAAAAGCAAGTGAAGATATGCCGCCGGCCGGAAGAAAGACGCTGATGAGATTCCTTTTGAGAAAAAGAATAATGGCATCCCATAATCCGAGGCGTGTTCGTACCGACTGAAATGACGCAACATACATTAATCCCTGGAGCACGATGTAAACAAAGGTCATGATAATACCGGCCAGAACCCACAGCGTGTTACTTCCCGACAGTACTTCTCGTACCTGGTGGATCTCGCCGCGTTCGTGTTTTACAAACCAAATCCCTAATCCGAGAAACAGTAAGGTGAGAATGAATTGTGCTATGATTTTCCGGTTTTCGCGGATGAAGGGCAGGGATCTTTCTTTTACGAAACTCGCCAGCATCGTCATAGGTAATGCAATCCTGGCTTTCGGGTGGCTCTCGTTTTCAGCCATTATCAACTATTTTGGTTATCATGGTAAATCGGAACATGTAGCGGTATCACCTGTTTTTACTCCTAAAATAACACCTTTGGTCATATTTTGTGCAACCGGCATGTGTTTTTTTACGGATAATTAATGTTCTGGCGAACCCTGTTACACGAATTAGTGCCATGATCATTTGTTCTTTTCTGTCCCCGGCCATACCAGTTGCTCATACTGCAGCCTGGCCTGCAGAAGTGCATACAGGGCGCTGATGTAGGCCTGCTCTTTCATATTCATATCCAGTTCTGCATTCGAGACATCTTTCATATCAGAGAGCCCGGTACGATAATTTTGTATGGTTTTGCCGAACAGAGACCTGGACAGATCCAGTTCCTTGCGTTTTATCGCGGCCTGTTTAGAAGAGATCGTCATATTATTCTGTTGAATCAGAGCTTTCCGGGTTATTTCGGAAGCCAGGTCTTCTTTCTGCCGGTTGAGGTTCTCCTCGTGAATGCTGTAAGCCGCATTTTCCCGACTTTTTTGCAAGCCGTCAAAAACGGGTAATTCGATCTTGAGGCCGACATAAGTCTGTTTATGCCAGCGCAGGCTGTTGGTAAAAGGGGAGAAAGTGTCGTCGTAATATTGTGAGCCAACAAAACCGTAGGCATTCAAAACCGGGTAGTAGCCTCTCTTAACTTGTTGCTGCCTCGACTTGTTCAATTGAAGTTCAAGTACTACGGATCTGTAGGCGGGGAGATCTTCCGTGTGGTAACGGGTACTGATTACCTTTTTATCCATTGCGGTAACCAGTGTGTCGGAAATCTGCAGGGTAGTGCCGGGTGGAAAATTCATGGCCAGTTTAAGGTTGTTTAAGGCATTCACCATATTCAGGCTGTCGATATGAACCTGGTCTTGCTGATTGCTATATTTTACGTCCCATTCACTGGCACTCAGGCTGTCGGTGAGCTGGTTCTGATGAAGATTCCGGTTAATATCGGCGAGGTCCATGTATAAGTTGAGGTTTGTATGGCTCAGCTTATATTTTTCCCGGTTAAGTATGACGCC
>Ga0102962_1001042_pt1 | contig 11431 bp, 11 predicted proteins | sample SalPonF2_C_D2_MG_FD_84519 | JGI IMG/M metagenome (GOLD analysis project Ga0102962, IMG submission 84519) | Salt pond soil microbial communities from South San Francisco under conditions of wetland restoration - Salt Pond MetaG SF2_C_D2_MG ...
GGGTGGCCTCGGTGCGCTGTTGCTCCAGGTTGGCAAGGGTGGTCTCGAGCCTCAGCACGGACGCCTCGCCGCTCTTGCGCTGCGCCTGCGCCAGCGCGTCGTAGCCCTCGAGCCGCGCCTTCGCGGTCTCGAGCGCCTGCGCCGCCTGGCGTTCCTGGCGGTCGGCCTGCTCGACCGCCGTGCGCGCGCCGTCCCGCTCGGTCGAGGAGACGCCCCCGACCGCGAACAGCTGCTCGGTCGAGGCGAGGGTCGCTCGCGCATCGAGCAAAGTCTGGCGCACCGTCGCGAGCTGGTTCTCCGCGGCCGTGACGGCCGCCTGCGCGTCGAGCCGGTCGATCGTCTGCTGCGCGAGCACACGCTCCAGATCGGCGCGCGCCGAGGCGAGGGCCGAACGGCTGCTGGCGAGGTCACGTTCCAACGCGCGCGTGTCGAGCCGCGCCAGCGGCGCGCCCGACGCCACCCGGTCCCCCTCGCCCACCAGGACCTCCGCCACGGTGCCGGTGCCGGGGAAGACCAGCGAGCGGCTCCGCGCCGCGCTGACCACGCCCGTGCCGCTCACCTCGCGCACGAACGTCTGGCGTTTCACGTTCTCCAGGAACACCCGTTGCGGCGGCGGGCCGCCGGGACGCAGCAGCAACGCGGCCGCCAGCGCGCCGACCGCCACCAGCGCGGCCGAGAACCAGTACCACCGTCGCCGGCGAACGCGCCGGCGCGGCGCCGAGGCATGGACCACGGCACCTCCCAAGGTCGCCCGCCGCGGACCGGCCGTCTCCGGCGCAGCCGCGCAGGGCTCCGAGGACAGTCTACGTCCGCTGCGCGTTCGCCTTCCGTAACGCTCGCCCCGCCGATCGGCCCGCCGGGCGTGGCGTGCACGAGGGCGTCGTGCCGCCCCGGTGTCGCGCTGCCGCTACTCGCTCAGCTCCATGTCGCGAACGTGGGCGTAGCGCCCCTCGAAGTAGAGCAGGGGGCGCCCCTCGGACGAGGTCAGCGCCTCCACCTCGCCCAGGAAGAAGCTGTGATCCCCCGCGTCGGCGATGTCGTAGGTCCGGCACACCAGCTGCCCGAGCGCGCCGCGCACGACCGGGAAGCCGTGCAGTTGCTCGAAGGGGTCGGCGACGGCCTGCCCCGGCCGGCCCGCGAAGTGGTCGGAGAGGTCTTCCTGCTCGGCGCGCAGGATGCTGACCCCGAAGCGCTCGCTCTCGCTGAGGGTGGCGTGCGCCTGCGCGCGCTTGTCGATACACACAGCGACCAGTGGTGGCTTCAGCGATACCGACATGAAGGCGTTGACGGTGATCCCGTAGGTCCGGTCGCCGGACCGCATGCTCACCACCGTGATGCCGGTGGCGAAGCGCCCCAGCGTGCGGCGGAACTCTCGGGGATCGATCATCGCGTCCTCTCCTCGCTCACCGACGCACGACCGTGACGCGTGGACCGGGACGATGCGGGTCGGATGTGTTCCGAGTGTAGGCACCGACCCCCTAGGGGTCAAGTGTCGGGAGCCACAGGCAGGATCGAGTATATTGGAGTCCTCGACAAGCACCGGGGCACGGCCGCCAGGCGCGCGCCCCTCTCCGCCCGCTGCAGGCGTGCGCAACCAGGAGGTCCCGCCGTGGCGACCTTGCAGGCACTGCTCGACGACCGGTCGCTCGAACTCACCGTCCACGCACCTCCCCCCGAGGGACCGCCGGGCGCGGTCGTCTTCGAGGCGGTCCGCTCGGCCGACCTGCCCGAGGACCGGCCCTGGCTCTCGGAAGCCGACCTTCGCTGGACCGAAGTGGCGTACGAGCGCTCGAGGCCCCGCCAGGATCCCCTCTTCGCGCCCCCTCCCGCCGCGCTGGTCTACGCCCTGACGCCGCAGCGCCGCGAGGTGCCCGAGGCGCTGGTGCGACGCGCGCGCACGGCGGGCACCACCCTCCTGGCGTTGCCTCCGACCGTCAACTTGGCGCGCCTGGAGGCCGGCGCCCTCCGCGTGCTGGCGGGCGCGGCAGGCGCCGCAGCGAACGCCGCCGCCAGCGCGCAGCGCTACCTGTTGCGCGCCCTGCAGAGCCCCAAACCGGAACGCGAGCTGCTCGACCGGCTGCAGCGCCTCACCGGCGAGAGCACGGCGCTGCTGACGCCGTGGGGCAGCGTGCTCGCCCGGGCGGGAGACCTGCGCTGGCAGGGGTCGGCCGAGCAGGCGTCGCAGCTCCGGGAGGGCCGCATGCGCCTGGGGGGTCGCGAGGTACGGGTCTTCCGCGTCGTCGCCGACGGGCGGCTGCGTTTCACGCTGCTCTCGAGCGGCAGCGCCCGCTCGAGCCTGCCCTGGCTCGAGCTCACCCGCACCCTCCTCGCCGTGACCGCCCTCACGCGGGCGGCGGAGGCCAAGGGGGAGGACGCCCAGCGCAGCGCGCTGCTCGCCGAGTGGCTGGCGGGACCGCAGGCCGCCGACGCGCTCACCCCACGGCTGCGCGCCGTGGGCCTCGATCTCGACAACCCCTACGCCGTAGCGGTCGCCGAGCTCGGCCCGCGCCCGACCCCGGCCCGCGCCCGCGAGGGCCGCTACCTCCGGCTCGAACGGCTCCGTACCGCAGGGGACGAGCTCTTCCGCGCTCTGGGGCTGGGGGCGCTGTCCGAGACCCGGGCCGACCACGTCCTGTGGGTGGTGTCCGGCGGAGCTCCGGCCGCGCAGGGGGAAAGGCTCTTGCGCGCCCTCCAGACCGCGGCGCCCGACAACGGCCCGGTACGTCTCGGCTTCAGCCAGCCGCGCCGCGACCTCGGCGGCGTGCAAGACGCCTACCGGCAGGCCACGCTGGCCGCCCAGGCCGTCGCCGGGTCCTCGGGCCTGGGCCATTTCGACAGCTTCGATCCCGTCTACTGGGTGCTGACGCAGCAGCCCGAAGCGAACCTCCGCGCCTTCCGCGATCGCCTGATCGGACCGATCAAGGACGCCGACGACGGCAAGCTGTGGCGCACCCTGGTGGCCTACCTGGGCAACCCCGACGACCTGCGGACGCTGGCCGAGCGCCTGCACATCCACGTGAACACATTGCGCTACCGCCTGAAACGCATCGAGGGTCTCATCGGGCGGTCGCTGCAGCGCCCGGACACGCTGGCCACGCTGCACCTGGCCGAGCAGGTCGACGCCCTGCTGGAGCGCGGCGCGCCGTGAGCGCGGCGCGCCCAGGCCCCTGTCGGGCGGGCCGGCGGGCCGCGGATGGAGCTGGGCTATAGTGTGCACGAACGTTCGTTCGAGTCCATGGAGGCACCCGTGAACGACAGGGCCCCAACGCGATCCAGCGCCCGGGGTGAGGAGCTCTACGCCGCTCCGGCGCGAACGGTGGTGCTCGGTGCGGGCACCATGGGCCGCGGCATCGCCCAGTTGCTGGCCCAGGCCGGCAGCCGCGTGGCGCTGTGCGACGCCGACGCCGCGACGCTCGAGAGCGCACGCCGAGCCCTGAAGGGCGTCTTCACCATGCTGGCGGACAAGGGCCGGCTCGAGGCGCCCCCCGACGCCGTGTTCGCGCGTCTGTCGTTTGTCGGCGAGCCGCCGGCGGACGACGGCGTCAGCTGGGTGTTCGAGGCCATCTACGAGGACCTGGAGGCCAAACGCTCGCTGTTCGAGCACGCCGCGCGCGCCTACCCGCACGCCTCGCTGGCGACCAACACCTCCACCCTCTCGGTCACCGCCATCGCCGCCGGCTGCTCCCGCCCGGAGCGCGTGGTCGGGATGCACTTCTTCAACCCGGCGCCCCTGATGCCCCTGGTGGAGGTGGTGCCGGGCGTGCGCACCGACCCCGAGGTGGTCGAGGCGGCGCTCACGGTGGCCCGGGTGCTGGGGCGCACCCCGGTGGTGGCGCAGGATCGCCCCGGCTTCATCGTCAACCGGGTGGCGCGCCCCTTCTACGGGGAGGCGCTGCGCCTGGCCGGCGAGGGCGTGCCCGTCGAGGCCATCGACCGTACAGCGAGGGGCGCTGGCTTCCCCATGGGCCCCTTCGAGCTGCTCGACCTGATCGGGATCGACGTCAACCTCTCCGCGACCCGGAGCGTCTACCAGGCCTTCTTCCAGGAACCCCGCTACCGGCCGCATCCGCTGCAGGCGGCCATGGTCGAGGCCGGGCGGCTCGGCCGCAAGAGCGGGCGCGGCTTCTACCGTTACGGCGCCGAGGGCGGGAGCCCGCCGGCGGCCGGCGCGGCGCCGGGGGCGCCGGGAGCGCCCCGGCGCCGCAAGGACGCGCCGCGCGTGGCCGTGCTGGGCCAGGGCGCGGTCGCCCGGGCGCTGCGGGAACGGCTTCCGGTCGCCGAGCAGCCGGCCGAGGCCGCGCTGGTGCTCGACGCACGCGTCGACCTCGCCGACAAGGCCCTCCCCGACGAGCTCGCCGACCTCCCGGTGGCCACCTTGTGCTGGGCGCACTCCGCCAGCCGCGCGTTGGAACGCTGCGGCCGGCCGCTGGTGGGCTTCAGCCTGGTGCCGCCTCTCGGCGAGGCGCCGGTGGTCGAGCTGATGGCTCCCGAGGGCGCCGACGCCGCCACGCTCGACCCCGCCCGCAAGGTGCTCGAGGCGAGCGGGCTCGACACCCTCACGCTGCCCGACCGGGCGGGAGGCGTGGTCTTCCGGCTGGTGGCGCTGCTCGCCAACGAGGCCGTCAGCGCCGTCGCCGAAGGCCTGGCCGACGCCACCGCCATCGACGCCGCCATGCGGCTCGGGACCCGTTACCCACGCGGCCCGCTCGCCTGGGCCTGCGAGCTCGGACTGGCGGACCTGCGCGCCGGCCTGCGCGGCCTGCACGAGGAGATCGGCGCCGAACGCTTCGCACCGCAGCCCCTCCTCACGCGCCTCGCCGCGGTGCGCGCCGAGCGCTTCCCCGACGGGGCGGAGGCCGGGACGTGAGCTTCGCCCGCCTGCTCGCCTTCGAGACCCTCCCCGCCGAGCCGGGGCGCGCCCGCCTGCGCGCCACCGTCGGGGCCGAGCACGTCAACATGCACGGCAGCGCGCACGGCGGCTTCCTCTACAGCCTCGCCGACGAGGCCTTCGCCATCGCGTCCAACTCGCGCGAGGCGGACGCCGTGGCCCTGTCGGTGAGCATGGACTACTTCCGCGCCGTCCTCCCCGGCGACGTCGTGCAGGCCCGCGCCAGCGAGGAGCATCTCGGCCGGAGGGTCGCCACCTACCGCGTCGAGGTGTTGCGCGAGGGCGCGGACGGCGAGCCCGACGAGGCGGTGGCCCTCTTCACCGGCACCGTCTACCGCCGCCCCCGAGCCCGGGGCGGCGCCTGACGTGCCGCACTGCGGCGGCTCACGAAGGTCACGGACGCACACGTCGCGGCGGCCCGGCCGCCGCGCCTGGAGGTGAGCATGTTCAACCCGGAGCTGGAAACGCTGCCCCGAGATCGCCTGCGCGCCCTGCAGGACGAACGCGTCAGGCGCCTCGCGAGCTACGTCTACGAGCGGGTGCCGTTCTACCGTCAGCGCATGGACGAGGCCGGCGTCACGCCGGGCGCCATCCGCAGCGTCGAGGACCTGGCGAAGCTGCCACTCACCCGCAAGGACGATCTGCGCGCGAACTACCCCATGGGGATGTTCGCCGTGCCGCAGCACGAGCTCGCCCGCGTGCACGCTTCCAGCGGAACCACCGGCAAGCCCACCATCGTCGGGTACACGCGCACCGACATCGAGATCTTCGCCGAGGTCAACGCCCGCAGCATGGCGGCCGGCGGCGCCCGGCCGGGGATGTTGTTCCACAACGCCTACGGCTACGGGCTGTTCACCGGCGGGCTGGGCCTGCACTACGGCGGCGAGCGCCTGGGCCTGACGGTGGTGCCGGTGTCGGGCGGCATGACCGAGCGCCAGGTGATGCTGATCCTCGACCTCGAGCCCAAGGTCATCGCCTGCACGCCGTCGTACGCGCAGACCCTGTCCGAATCCTTCCGGAGTCGCGGCATCGCCCCCGAAGACATCAGCCTCGAGATCGGCATCCTCGGCGCCGAGCCCTGGACCGAGACCATCCGGCAGGACGTGGAGCGGGGGCTGGGCATCCAGGCCACCAACATCTACGGCCTCTCCGAGATCATCGGCCCCGGCGTCGCCAACGAGGCGGTCGAGGAGAAGGACGGCAGCTACATCTGGGAGGACCACTTCTACCCGGAGATCGTCGACCCGGCCACCGGCGAGCCCGTTCCCGACGGTCAGGACGGCGTCCTGGCGATCACCACGCTCACCAAGGAGGCCCTGCCGCTGCTGCGCTACTGGACCGGCGACATCACCAGCCTCACGCGCGAGCCCGGCGTGAGCGGCCGCACGCATGCCCGCATCGGCATGATCCGCGGCCGTGCGGACGACATGCTGGTGATCCGCGGCGTCAACGTCTACCCCACCCAGATCGAAGCTGCGCTGGTCGACATCGAAGAGGCGTCGCCGCACTACCAGCTGGTGGTGCGGCGCGTGAAGACGCTGGACGAGCTCGAGCTGCGCCTGGAGCTCGCCGAGCCCGCCTTCCAGCGCATCGGCCAGGGGGTGCTCGACGACGGCACCCTGCAGGTCGACAAGGACGTGCATGCCTTGCGCGAGCGCATCCAGCACAAGCTCCACGAGAACGTCGGCATCACCGTACGGGTCAGCCTGCTGGCCCCCGGCTCGGCGCCGCGCTCGGCCGGCGGGAAGCTGCGGCGAATCGTCGACGAGCGGAGCTTGTGACGCCGTGAAGGCCATCCCCGACGGATACGAGGCCGCCTTCGAGGTCACCGTGACCGAAGCCATGACCGTCGACTTCGAGCAGAGTGACCCCCGCCTCGGCCGCCTCCACCCCGTCTACGCCACCTACTGGCTCACGAAGCACGCCGAGCTGGTGAGCCGCAAGATCATCCTCCCCTTCCTCGAGCCGGGGGAGGAGGGGATCGGCCACGAGGTGAGCATCCGCCACCTGGCATCCGCGCTCCCCGGCATGCGGGTGCGGCTCACGGCGCGCTTCGTCCGCCAGGAGGGGAGCCGCGTGTACGCCGACGTGCATGCGGTCAACGAGCTGGGAGACGTCGTCGGCGACGGCGCCACCACGCAGGTGGTGCTGCCGCGCGAGAAGCTCGACCGCGGCCTCGCCGGGCTGCGCGAGCGCTGGCACGCCGCCCTGGCGGGCGCGCCGCGAAGAGGAGGACCATGATCAAGCTCATCGCGCTCTACCGCCGCCCCGACGATCTCGAGGCGTTCCTGGAGCATTACCGCGAGGTCCACACCCCCCTGACCCTGGCGCTGCCGAACCTCGAGCGGCTGGTGCTGAACCGGGTCACCGCCGACGCCTTCGGCGGCGAGCCGGAGTTCGTGCTGGTGGCGGAGATGCACTTTGCCGACGAGGACGGCTTCAAGAGCGCCATGCGTTCCGAGGAGAACCGGCGCCTGGCCGCCGACCTGCAGGGTTTCGCGGGCGGCGTGGCCACGGTGCTGATCGCCGAGTCCGAGGAGGTGACCTGAGGCGTGGAGGGTCCCAGGCACGAAGCTCCCGAGAACCGCGCCTTCGACAACCTGATCGTCGAACGGCTCGACGGCGGCGTGGGGCTGATCCGCATCCACCGGCCGGAGCGGCGCAACGCGCTCGACCAGGCGACCCTGCAGGAGCTCCGTGAGGCCGCCACCGCCTTCGACGCCGACGGAACCGTCGGCTGCATCGTGCTGACCGGCGACGAGCGCGCCTTCGCCGCCGGCGCCGACGTCACCGAGATGGACGGCAAGGGCGTGGGCGACATGCTCGCGAGCTACCGCTTCCAGCAGTGGGAGGCCCTGCGAACGCTCGCCACGCCGCTGGTGGCCGCGGTCTCGGGTTACGCGCTGGGCGGAGGGCTCGAGCTCGCCATGCTGTGCGACATGATCGTCGCCGGCGACAACGCCAAGCTCGGGCAGCCCGAGATCAACCTCGGCATCATCCCCGGCGCCGGCGGCACCCAGCGCCTCACCCGGCAGCTCGGCAAGGCACTGGCGATGGAGGTGGTGCTGGCCGGCCGCCTGCTCACCGCCGAGGAGGCGCTCGCCCACGGCCTGGTCAACCGCGTGACCCCCGTGGCGGACACGCTGCACGCCGCCGTCGAGCTGGCGCGCAAGGTCGCCTCGCGCGCGCCGCTGGCGGTGCGCGTCGCGAAGAGCGCCATCCTTCGCGCCCAGGACACGTCCCTCGAGCAGGGCCTGGCCTTCGAGCGCCACAGCTTCTACCTGCTCTTCGGCACCGACGACCAGAAGGAAGGGGTGCGTGCCTTCCTGGACAAGCGCGAGCCCCGCTGGTCGGGACGCTGACGGCGCCCGGCCCGCGACCGACCACCGCGCCAGGACACTCACGCCAAGACACTCACGGCAGGACACTCACGCGAGAACACTCACGCGAGAACACCACGCGAGAACCGCACGAGAGAACGAGGTGACGATGCTTCCCACGACCGAAGCCTTCCTGCAACGCGCCAAGCAGCTCTACCTCGGCGGCGCCTTCGTTTCCGCCGACGACACCTTCCCCACCGTCAACCCCGCCAACGGCGCCGTGCTGGCCGACGTGCCGTTCGCCGGCCGCGGTGAGGTCGACGGCGCGGTGCGCTCGGCACGCGCCGCCTTCGACGGCTGGCGGCGCCTCGCGCCGCTGGAACGCTCGCGCTGGCTGACCCGCGTCGCGGACGCCATCGAGGAGCACGCCGACGAGCTGGCCGAGATCGAGACGCTCGACAACGGCAAGCCGCTGAAGGAGTCGCGGCGCGGCGACATCCCGCTGGCGGCCAACCACTTCCGCTACTTCGCCGGGCTGGCGCCCACCATCGGCGGGCGCACGGTGCCGGTGTCGGCGCGGCGCGTGTTCAACTACACGCTGCGCGACCCGGTGGGCGTCGTCGGCGCCATCGTGCCCTGGAACTTCCCGCTGCTCATCGCCTCGTGGAAGCTGGCGCCGGCGCTGGCGGCGGGGTGCACCGTGGTGCTCAAGCCCGCCGAGCAGACCCCCTTGACGGCGCTGCGCTTCGCCGAGATCCTCGACGAGATCGGCTTCCCCAAGGGCGTGCTCAACGTGGTCACGGGCGACGGTCGCACCGGCAAGGCCTTGGTGGAGCACCCGGACGTGGACAAGATCACCTTCACCGGGTCCACCGTCGTGGGCAAGCAGATCATGGCGGAGGCGTCCAAGCGGCTGGCGCGGGTGTCGCTCGAGCTCGGCGGCAAGTCGGCAAGCATCGTGTTCGACGACGCCGACCTCAAGACCGCGGTGTTCGGGCTGGGGCTGGGCATCTTCTACAACCAGGGCCAGCTGTGCACCGCCGGCAGCCGCATGCTGGTGCAGCGCGGCGTGCTCGACGAGGTGGTGGAGAGACTGTCGCAGCAGGCGCGTCAGGCGCGCCTCGGGCCGGGCCTCGACGAGGGCACGACCATGGGTCCGCTCATCAGCGAGGAGCAGCGCACCCGCGTGCTGGGCTATATCGAGCAGGGGAAGGCGTCGGGGAGCACGCTGGTGGCCGGCGGCGCGCCGAGGGACCCGGGCTTCTTCCTGGAGCCCACCCTGTTCGTCACCGAGAACACGAAGCAGGCCATCGTGCAGGAGGAGATCTTCGGGCCGGTGGGCGCCATCATCCCCTTCGACGACGAGGAGGAGGCGGTCCATATCGCCAACGACTCGCGCTACGGGCTGGCCGGGGGCATCTTCACGCGCGATCTGGCGCGCGCCCACCGGGTGGCCGCCGAGGTCCGCACCGGCACGCTCTGGATCAACACCTACAACGTCTTCGACGCCGCCTCCCCGTTCGGCGGCTACAAGGAGTCGGGTTTCGGCCGGGAGATGGGGGAGGAGGCGATCGATCTCTACACCGAGGTGAAGTCGGTCTGGGTCAGCACGCGCTGACGCCGGTCCAGCCGTCGCCAGGGCCGGTCGGGACGCACGACCCCGGCGCAACCCGCGCGGGCGCGGTAGAGTTTCGCCCATGGCGAGCCGCCCCCTGCGCAGGGCCTCGGGCGCCGTGGTGCACGCGCTCTCGAGCCGGGTGTTCTGGCGCCGACTGGGGAAGCTGAACCTGGGTCTGATGGTGCTGGGCTTCGGCATCGCCACGATGCTGGAGGCCGGCATCGGGCTCGGCCCCTGGACCGTGTTCCACCAGGGGCTCAGCTTCGTCAGCGGGCTCAGCATCGGCCGCGTCATGCAGGGCGTCGGCCTGCTGGTGCTGCTGCTGAGCTGGCTCCTCACCGGCACGCGCCCGGGCCTGGGCACGGCGTTGAACATGCTCCTGGTCGGACCCTGGGTGGACCTCTTCCGCGCGTCGCCGGTCGTCCTCCACCCGACGAGCTACCTGCTGGGCGTGGCCCTGTTCGTCGCCGGCCTCGTGATGCAGGGGCTGGGCACGGGCCTGTACATCACCGCCCGCTTCGGCGCGGGCCCGCGCGACGGTCTGGTGCTCGGGCTGGCACGGCTCCTGTCGACCAGCGTGCGCGTGACGCGCACCGGGCTCGAGCTGCTGGTGCTTTTCAGCGGCTGGCTCATGGGCGGGCAGGTGGGGCTAGGAACGGTGCTGTTCGCCGTGGGGATCGGACCACTGATGCAGTTCTTCCTCGGCGTGTTCGGGCCCGCAGCGGCATCGGGCCCCAGGAACCCACCCACGCCCTGAGAGACCCTGGCGAGAGCGTCGCGGACCGATCCCGACGCGCCGTCACCCCGCGCCGGCGCCCCGCTCGTGCAACCCGCGGAGGTAGTGAGCCAAAGCGGCCGCGTCGGAGAAGTAGCGCGTCTCCTTGGTCGCCACGTCCGTCAGCGCGGCACGGAAGGCCGGGTGACGACCGTGCTCGTGCTCGCTCCAGACGCGGAGCACGTAGGTGTGGTTGCCGGCGTGGGTCGTCACAGCGGTCTCTCCGAGAGGCGGGGTTGGACCGGCAGGCCGGCCCAACCCCATCGAAAGGTGCCCGGGAATCAGGGCAGGCAACCCGTGGTCGGCGTGGTGTCGACCGCGGTGTAGGTGTCGTTGGAGGTCGTGGGCTGGGCGTTGACGTCCCAGCAGATCGCCTTGTCGGGGCTGTTCTGGAAGGTACTGTTGCTGATCTGGACGCCCGCCATGCGCGTGAAGACCTCACCGGAACCCGAGCTGTCGGCCTCCTCCACGACCACATAGTTGAGGACGTCGTTGCCGGTGAAGAAATCGATCCCGTTCCAGGTGCTCCCCGCGACTCCGGTCGTGAAGGTGATCATCGTCGAGGCGGACCCGCCATCGGCCGTCAACGAGCCGGTGCCGACATCGAGGGTGACGCCGGGGTCGACCTGGATCGTGGTGGCCGGGTCGATCGTCAGGGCCGCGTCGATGGAGGGCGTCCCGTCGACGTAGTAGGGCGCGCCCAGGTGGTGCCAGGTCTGCGCATGGGAGAGCGAGGCCCCGAACACTTCCACGCGATTGTCGGTGTTGTTGACGTACTGGCTGTTCGGATCGAGCGCGCCGGCGCCGTCCATCGTCACGCTGACGGGGAA
>Ga0102962_1001043_pt1 | contig 11415 bp, 11 predicted proteins | sample SalPonF2_C_D2_MG_FD_84519 | JGI IMG/M metagenome (GOLD analysis project Ga0102962, IMG submission 84519) | Salt pond soil microbial communities from South San Francisco under conditions of wetland restoration - Salt Pond MetaG SF2_C_D2_MG ...
AACCATGGCCTGTCTCCCGGCGATTTCCCTCCCTTAATCCGTCGGAAGAAGGTGCACCCTGCCGGGTTTTTTGGTATATTAAAGGCCCCGTTCGACGATGAAAATCGAGCCCATCGAGGGCTCCTGGAGTATGTATGGACGAAGAATTCGAAGAATACCTGGATGAGGAGGAGGAAGATATCCTCGAACTTGCCCAGACCGCCCTGGATCAGAGCGACAACCCTCGGGCCCTCGATCTGGCCGAGGAATATCTCGAAGATCATCCCCTTGACGTCGAAGCCCTCAATATCTGCGCCGTGGCCGCCTCCAACCTCGGGGATGCGGTCAAAGCCCTGGCCCTGAATCGCAACGCCCTGCGCCTCGATCCCAAAAACGGTGCGATTCACCACAATTACGGCGTGCTGCTGGAGCGCAGCGGCGATCTTGAAGGCGCCCTGCGGCATTTTCAGCGATCGCTGGAGCTGCAGCCCGATTTTCCCGAGGCCTATATCAACATGGGCAACGTTCTGGATGAACTGGGGCGGACCGAGGAAGCCCTGGAACGGTACGATCAGGCGTTGCGGCGCATGCCCGATGCCCCGGACGCTTTTTACAACAAGGGATTTGCGCTGAACCGCCTGGGCCGCTACGAGGAAGCGCTGGAGAGTTTTGAAAAGACCCTGAAACTCACCCCCGCTGACGCTGCCAGCCTCAACGGCCGCGGATTCGCCCTCTCGGGGCTCGGCCGCGACGAAGAGGCCGTGGAAACCTACAGCAAGGCCATCGTCCGGGACCCCGACGTGGCCACCTACTACTACAACCGGGCCCTCTCCCTCTTTCGCCTGGAGCGGTTCGAGGAGGCGCTGGGGGACTTCGACCGGGCTCTTGACCTCGACCCGCAATTTTACGAGGCCCGCATCGAAAAGACGAGCCTGCTGGTTGAGATCGACCGCTTCGAGGAAGCCAGCGGTGAGCTGGCCGAGGCCCAGCGGCTCTCTCCCGAAAGCCCCGAACCCGATTTCTACCGAGGGGTGATTCTGGAGAAGCAGGGGGATCTGAGCGGCGCCCTGGCCGCTCTCGACAAAAGCCTCGCCCTTGACCCCGAATCGATCTACACCTTGAACAACAGGGGAAACGTGCTGATGGACCTGGGCCGGATAGACGAAGCGCTGGCCTGCTTCGACGCCATTTTGCAGCGCACCAGCCGATATCCGCTCGCCCATTACAACCGGGCCTGCGCCTTTGCCCTCAAGGGGAAGGTTCAGGAGGCGGTGCGGGCCCTGACCCGGGCTTCATCGCAGGACCTGCACTTTCTTGACGATGCCAGGATCGACCCCGATTTCGACCGGATTCGCCACATGCCCTCCTTTCTCAAGCTGGTGGGACAAAAAAAAGCGGGATGAGAGGGGCCATGGAGCGCAGGAAAGTCATCGGCGTCATCGGCTCTTCGGAGCCGAGCGAGTCCGGACATGCCGCGGCCCTGGCGGTGGGCCGGCAGATCGCCCTCGGCGGGGCCGTCCTCGTCTGCGGCGGACTGGGCGGCGTCATGGCGGCGGCTTCGCGAGGGTGCGCCGAACAGGGCGGCCTGGTGCTGGGGATTCTCCCCGGCCCGGAGTCGACCCAGGCCAATCCCTATGTGACCCTGCCTGTTCCCACCAACATGGGCCATGCCCGCAACGTGATCATCGCCCATACGGCGCCGGTGCTGATCGCGGTGGAGGGAGGCCTCGGCACCCTCTCCGAAATGGCCGTCGCCCTCAAGCTGGGCCGCTCCGTCATCGGGCTGGGGTGCTCCTATGACCTTCCCGGTCTGATCCGGGCCGATTCGCCGGAGGAGGCGGTACGGCTCGCTTATCGCACCTTTTCCGATTGAGCGCCCCGCTGCCGATAACTGGCGGTTTTCAGTTGTCGCCGAACCCCCCTTTTCCCTTGAGGACCACGATGGCTGTTGACCTGGAGCGATCAAAAAGTTTTTGCGAACCGATGGTCGAATGGGCGCGGGGCAAGGGGCGCATCCTCATCGTCGCCCACGACAACCCCGATCCCGACTCCTTGGCCACCGCCTACGCCCTCAAACACCTTTTTCTGGTCAAAACCGGACAGGAGGCCACGATTGCCTTCGGCGGCGTGATCGGGCGGGGGGAAAACAAGCTCATGGTCAAGGAGCTGGAAATCAATGCCACCCGCATCGACGATCTCGATCTGAGCAAGTTCGGGGTCGTGGCCCTGGTGGATACCCAGCCGGGTACCGGTAACAACTCCTTTCCCGCCGATCGGGAAGTGCATCTGGTGATCGACCATCATCCCCTGCGCGAAGCGACCGGTAAATGCCGCTGGGTGGATGTGCGCGAGGACTACGGGGCCTGTGCCACCATTCTGTTCGAATACCTTCTCTCGCAGGAGGCCTATTTCGGGACCAAGCTGGCCACTATTCTGTTTTACGCGATCAAATCGGAAACCCAGGATCTGGGACGGGAGTGGTCCCGGGCCGACCGGGAAGCCTACCTGTACCTGATCCCCCTTTCCAATAACCGCATCCTCTACAAAATCACTCATCCTCCCTCGCCGCCGCAGTATTTTTTTTCCTTCGACCGGGCGCTCAAGAACGCCCGAACCTATGAAAACGTTCTGGTTTCCAACCTCTATGCCATTGAAGTTCCGGATATGACCGCGGAAATGGCTGACTTTCTGCTTCGCATGGAGGGGATCGAGGTGGTGATGGTCATGGGGCACTTCCAGGAGGTGGAAATCCTCTCCCTGCGCACCTCCAATCCCGAGATCAATGCCGGTCACGTGATCCAGAAGGTCGTCAACGGTCTGGGAACCGCCGGCGGCCACGGCATGATCGCCGGCGGGCAGGTCCGCCTCAGCGACGATAATCCCGCCATCCAGCGGGAATTCGAAGCGACCATGGCCCGACGGCTGCTGGAAAACCTCGGCATGAAGCCGGGGCGGGGGAAAAAGCTGATCCCTTCCTGAGTCTCGAGCCCCCCGAGATGTCCCTGTCGCAGGGGGCGGCGTTGACAGGAGCCATGGACCTGGGGTATAACCGGGGCGGCTTTTACCCCGAGGTGACAATGCTGCGTCTTTTGTTGGTTCTGTTGCTGGTTCTCTCTTCCTTCCCCGCCCATGCCGCGGTCGAGTTGGCCCGCAAAGGGGACCCCGCCGTTACCATCAAGGAAGTCTACCTGCGCGACGGGATTTCCTATCTGGCCATCGGCGATGTCCTCTCGTCCCTCCATCTCCGTGGGTATTGGGACGGTGTCGCCCATGTGTATCGCATCAAGACGCCCCGGGGAACGGCGCTGATCTCTCCTGGCAGCCACTACCTTCGTTTGGGGAATCGATTCATTCCCCTCTCTCACCGTCCCCGTTTCATCGACGGGCGGCTGCGGGTGCCCGAGGATTTCATCACCGCCCACCTGGCCGCTCTGCTTGGGCAGCCCGTTTTTTACCGCAATCTCAACCCGCCGCCGTCGTCGGCCTCCGCCGCGGATGAAACCTCCCTCGATCGGCTTTTCGCCTTTCTTTTGCGCAAAAAGAAACCCGCCAGCGCGCCTGTGCTCGGTGGCGTGGCCATCGATCCGGGGCACGGCGGCCAGGACCCGGGCGCGATCGGCATCGATGGCGTGAAAGAGAAAACAGTGGATCTGGCGGTCGCCAAGCGGCTCGCCAAGATCCTGAAGATGCACCTGGGGATTCCGGTTTACCTGAGTCGCGACGGCGACTACACCCTTACTCCGAAGCAGCGGATGGCGGCCGCAAGGCATCCCGACGTCGATGCTTTCATCCTGCTGCATGCCCAGGCGTCCTTCAGCTCCGCCCCGCACGGCATCTCGCTCTTCGTTCGGCCGCGGGAAGAGACCCGGGAGAGTGTGGCGACGGTGGGCGAGGGGGAAAGCATGCGCCTGGCCCTCGAGCTCAAGGCTGCCCTGGAGGGTGCCGGCTTCGATGTCGTTGCCGTCGAGCGGGCGCCGCTGCTTCCCCTGGGACGGGGGAATCTGCCCACCGTTCTGGTCGAACTCGGCTATCTCTCAAATCCCGCGGATCAGGCCCGGCTGAACGATCCGGCCGGCGACGAAAAGGTGGCCCAGGCCCTCTACGAGGGTTTGCAGAGCTTTGCTCAAAAACCGAAGGAGGTTTCCAAATGACAAACCAGGCACTCGTGCGTGCCGATTCCCGGGGGGCCGCGGACCTTCGGTCCGTCTCCTTTCAACGTGGATTTACCCGGTACGCTGAAGGATCGGTCCTGGTCTCTTTCGGCGAAACCATTGTGCTGTGCAACGCCACGGTCGAGGAAAGCGTTCCGCCCTTTTTACGGGGAGAAGGGCGGGGCTGGGTGACCGCCGAATACGCCATGCTTCCCCGGGCGACGCACAGCCGTTCCCCGCGCGAATCGACCAGGGGGAAAGTGGGCGGGCGAACCCACGAAATCCAGCGCCTGATCGGACGCGCTCTGCGGGTGGTCATCGATCTGGAAGCCCTGGGCGAGCGGACCATCCAGATCGACTGCGACGTCCTCCAGGCCGACGGCGGAACTCGGACGGCGGCCATTACCGGCGCCTATGTCGCCCTGGTCGATGCCCTTGGCAGTCTGGAGCAAAAAGGGATTCTGCCCGCCTCCCCCTTGAAGGAGAGCGTGGCTGCGGTGAGTGTCGGCATTGTGGATGGGGTCCCGGTTCTCGACCTCAACTACGAAGAGGATTACCGCGCTTCGGTGGACATGAATTTCGTCATTACAGCCTCGGGCCGGTTTGTGGAGGTGCAGGGAACGGCCGAGGAGGAGCCCTTTACAGTGGCTGAACTCGATGCGCTGCGCGACCTGGCTCTGCGTGGCTGCCGGCAGCTCGGCGCGTTGCAACGCCGGGCGCTCGAGGGGTAGTCGTGGATCTGCTGGTGGCCACCCGCAATGCCGGAAAGCTCCGGGAAATCCGGCGATTGCTGGCCGATACACCGCTCCGGGTGCTCGGGCTGGACGCTTTCAGCCCCTTGCCCGAGGTGGAGGAAGACGGCGAGACCTTTGTCGCCAATGCCCGCAAAAAGGGCGAAACGATCGCCCGGCAGACCGGTTGCCTGACCCTGGCGGACGATTCGGGGCTCGAGGTGGCGGCGTTGGCAGGCGCCCCGGGGGTCCGGTCGGCCCGCTACGCCGGCGAGGACGCCGACGACGCCGCCAACAATCGCAAACTGCTGCAGGCCCTGGCCGAGGTGCCGGGCCCCCAGCGCCAGGGAGCCTTTGTCTGTGCCTTGGCCCTCTGCCGGCCGACGGGGGAGTGCCGGTTTTTCCACGGCCGTCTGTCGGGAATCCTGACCGATGCGCCGCGTGGCGAGGGGGGATTCGGATACGACCCGCTGTTCCTGGTCCCCGAATACGGCAAGACCCTGGCCGAGCTGCCCCTCGAAGTGAAAAACCGCATCAGCCACCGCGCTCAGGCGTTACGGCAGGTTCTCGAATATCTCCAGGACTTCGAGCCCCCTTCTTCCTCCCCGGCCGCCTGAGCCTTCTTCTTTCTGTCCGAAATCTTTCCTTTTTTTTGCTTTTGTTTTTTTCTACACCGGGTATACTTGCAGCTATGTCTACCGGATGGAGTACCCCTCACCGTAGCGATAAGGGACGGCGAAAGGCCTTGAAAGGGGTTGTGGAAATTTGACGACAACGCCGTTGACAGAAGACCGGAACCTGCTTTTATTAATAAAAGCCGAACAATCAAAAGGAGGTGACAACGATGCGAAATTGGAAAATGTTGGTAGGAGCGTCGATGCTGGGCCTGTTCTTTCTGGCCGGATGTACCGCCCAGTTGTCCCAGGCCGACAAGGACCTGATGCACCAGGCCATTTCGGCCAGCCAGTCGGCGACCGCTTCGGAACAGAAGGCAGCCCAATCGGCCGATCAGTCCGATGCGTCTGCCACGAAGGCCGAAGATGCCGCGGGTCGGGCTGAAACAGCCGCGATGAAGGCCGAAGATGCTGCGGGCCGGGCCCAGGCGGCCGCCGGTAACGCCGAACAAAGTGCCCAGAAAGCCCAAAAGGCCTTTGAAATGGGACTCAAAAAGTAATCGAAAAGAAGTGAAAAGAAGTCATCGAAAAGCCCCGGCAACGGGGCTTTTCTTTTTCCGGGATGAGAAAGTTCATGGACGAAGCGGGGGAAAGACTCACCGAGGGGCCGGTTCAAACTCCATTAAGCAAGCGATACGGCCTTTTGTTTGCTTATACAGCGCACGCAAAGGCGCGAAGACGCTAAGAAATCAAAGATGTAACTGTTCGCCTGCCGGCCAAAGGCTGTCATCCCCGATTGGTTTTGTCGGGGATCCAGGTTTTTAAAATTTGCAAGATCTGGATTCCGGCCGAAATCATGTCGGAATGACGCTGTAGGAGTCGCCTTCAGGCGCGATTCTTCGCGACTTCGCGTGAGTAATTGCTTTTTCTATGATCATTTGCTTTCTTGGGAAAGCGTCAAGCCGGGAAGATCGTTGAAATGGCGGTGTGACCTTGTGGCTAACGGGGCCAGGGCCAAACGGGTGATTCAGCCAAAGTTGAAAGGAGTTGGTCTCGCTCCAACATGAGGGCGTGAGTGTAAAGTTTTTCGACGGTTCTGCGCGTTTGGGGCAGGCAGTGGATCAAATGCGAAGATTCGCGAAAATGGAGAAGGCGGTGCCGAAACACCGCCTTCTTTTGGCCTGGGCTCAGTTCATTTTCGCCATTTTTTTCCAATTCATAAATGCGATGCCCGCAAGACCGAGTCCGAGAAGCAGTACGGTGCCGGGTTCGGGAACGGGGGCGGTCGGCGTATCGGCGGCGACATACTCTATGTTCCCGCCTACTGAAGTCTCTCCGGGGGTGCTGAAGAGTTTATCGTCCAGACTGAGGCTGAAAAGCCCCGTGTTGCCGAAGTTGAACTCAGCCGGACCGTCCCAGTCGACTTTTCCGCCGCTTGCAAAGAACCAAATAGTCCATCCTTTGGTGATGCCGTTCACGCTGTTGTTGGCTTGGGGATTGGAAAACTTAAAGTCTACCGATATCGGCATTGCGACTTTATCGTCCTTGTTCGACCAGGTTTCCCTCGTGCCGAGGTTGAAAAGGGTGAACCGTTGCGATTCCCCGACATTCAAATTGAAAGTGAACGGTTCATCCAGGATTTTATTGGCATAGACTTTTAAGCCCGGGTCTGATTGATTCAGGGAAACCGTGTAAGAATCAAGGGTAAAGGGTAGGGCCTGGGCAATGCTTGCGACCCCCAAAAAGAAAATTCCCACCGCCAGTGCCATCGCCATTTTTTTCATTTAGCGCCTCCTTTGCATAGTTGAAGGATCCGTCCGTCAGTCAATTCTCCGCGATCCCAGTTGTTCAGCTATACGCTGCAAGGCGGGTGCCAGTTTGTAGGTATCTATTTTTGCGATTCTTTTATGGTGTGGACCAAGGTTGAGATAACTCTGTTAAACTTTTCGACAATTTGTTTGCTTCTTTAGTATGGCTGCAAAGCAGACGACAGCTTGGACCATGCTGTCTATTCAACTGTCGCCATCTGCCCCGGACCGGTGCTCTCCGGTCGGACCTCCTTCGAGACCGGCCGGGGAATGCCGCGCGCCTCTTTCACCACCCGAGCCACCTTCCGCCGGTCGATCTCTGCGGTCCACCCGAGGGCCGCCGCCTGCCGGACCACCTCGCGGAACGGGTGTTTGATCCGGTGAAGAAAGTCGGGATGGGCCTCGACATAAAGAGTGTCGTTCCGGATGCCGACCTTGATCGGTTTGTAGAGAACATGCACCGGCGTGCCGAGCTTGACCAGACCGAAGAGATTTCGAATGTCTTCCGGATACAGCCGGATGCAGCCGTGGCTGACCCGCCTGCCGACCCCGTAGGGATGGTTGGTGCCGTGAATGCCGTCGCCCTGAGGGGTGAATTCCATCCAATAATTGCCCAGCGGGTTGTCAGGCCCCGGCGGGATCAGCGGCGGCACCTGCGGGTCCTTCTCCCGGATCGATGCCGGCGCAGTCCAGGAGGGGTGGAGGATCTTCTGTAAAATTCGGTATTTTCCCTCCGGCGTGGCGGTCCCCTGATCCCCGATTCCCACCGGATAGATGCGCATGTGGAACAAGCCGTCCTGTTGCCAGAGCAGATAGAGTCTCAGTTCGGCCAGATTGACGGTGATGCCCGCGATCGGCCGGGTGGGAAAAATCGCCGAATAGGGCAGAAGCAGCCTCTGGCCGAATCGGGGCAGCCAGGGGTCGACGTCGGGGTTGGCGTTGTGGAGCGCATCATACCCCAGTCCCATGGCTCGGGCCAGTTGGATCAGGGTGTCACCCTTGCCGACAAAATAATACTGATTCTGACCGACCACCGGAATGGGACCGTTGCCTTTCAGCCCGGCGTTTTCGCCCGGGCCAGGATACCAGGACCAGGCGAGGACCGGTATCAGGAGGAGGCCGGCAAAGAGGATCAGGATCAGGAGTTTCCCTCGGTTTTGAGCAGGGGATAGAGGCGTTTGTTGCATTTTTTGGTAAGCTTCCTCAAGGATGAAAGGGGAGGTGACAATGGCCATTCAATTGAAAAGAGCCTACGATGCTCCGGAAAAAGAGGACGGCTATCGCGTGCTGGTGGATCGGATCTGGCCGCGCGGAATCTCCAGGGACGTCGCCCGGCTCGATGAGTGGATGAAGAAGATCGCTCCGAGCAGTGAGCTGCGGCGCTGGTTCGGCCATGATCCCGACAAGTGGCCTGAGTTCAGGGCCCGCTATTTTCGGGAACTGGAGGCCAGGGATGATGAGGTGAAGGCCCTGGCGGAAAAAGCGCGAAGCCAGAATCTGACCCTGGTGTTCGGAGCCAAAGATAAAGAGCATAACAACGCCGTGGCCCTGAAAGAATACCTGGAGAGCAAAGCAAGGCTTTGAAACGGCTTTTATTTAAGCAGCATTCGGTCTGATATGCAACGAGGGAATCGTCGAAAAAAACAGGCGCGAAAATGGTTGGAATTTCCCTTGGGGGAGCGGCTCGTTTACCCTCTCTTCGGCGCATCACGCGTGGCGAGAGCTTTCTGTGCGAACCGCTTCCGCTGGCTTCCCGGGGGCTAGACGTGCCCGCCGGAAGCGAAAACCCGATGGACGATTGCCTGCCGAGAGCGCGCATCCGCAGATGGCGACCGCTGGTCGTTTTGCTCCACCTCTGCATATTGCTGGTCGGAGCGAGAACGGTCGGGTATGCCGCGGACCCGGTCAAGATTCTTGTCAACGGAGTCGAGGGAGAGGTCCGGAAAAATGTGGAGAGCGTTCTGACGCTCCCCGCGGGGTTGGTTGAAAATGGCAAGGTGAACACCTTCTGGCTCGAGAGGTTCCGCAAGCAGGTTCCGGATAAGGTGAGCCAGGCGGTGGCGCCCTTCGGCTATTATGATGCCAAGGTTTCGACGGATCTGAAATCCGTCGATAAGGGCGATTTCGAACTCACCGTGACGATTGAGCTCGGCCATCCGGTGCGCGTCGAAAAACTCCGGGTGGCGGTGAAGGGGCCGGGAGCCAACGAAGATGCCCTGGGGAAACTGACGGATAATTTCCCTCTCCAACAGGGGGATGTCCTGCGCCAGGACACCTACGAAAAGGCCAAGCACGCCCTTCAGTCCCAGGCGGTCGATCTGGGATATCTCGACGCCGATTTTTCCACCCATGTCATCCGGATCGACCGTTCACGTCAGGGGGCACAGATCGAATTGGTTCTCGATACCGGGCCCCGGTTTTTCTTCGGTGACACCACGCTTCAGGGAGCGCCGCAGTATCCCGACCCCTTTCTGCGGCGCTATCTGACCTATAAAGCCGGGGACGTCTTCTCCTATGCCAAACTCGGCCAGGCCCAGCTCAACCTCCTCGATTCAGACCGCTTCAAACAGGTTCTGGTCAGGCCGCAGGTCAATCAGCCCGAAAACCAGCGGGTGCCCGTCACCATCCGACTGATTCCGTCCCCCTCCAAACGTCTTCGGCCCGGCATCGGATACGGTACCGACACCGGCGCGCGGCTTTCCCTCAATTACAAGGATGTGGACGTCTGGAATCGGGGACACGAATTCGGCGTCGACTTCGTTCTGGCCCAGGTCAAGCAGTCTCTGGTTTCAACGTATTTTCTTCCCAGCCCAAGGAATATCAACACCAAAACGGCCTTTCGACTGGGGCTTCAACGGGAGACCCTGCCGACCTACGACGACCAGTATATCTATGCCGAGGTCGAGCGGTTACGGGGATTCGGTGGCGGACGTCTGGGATCGGTCTACCTGCGTCTGCTCGAGGAGAAATCCGATGTGGGCGGGGATCGAACCAGCGCGCGCATGCTTCTGCCCGGGGTGCGTTATACCCTGAACCGCTATCCCGATATCCGGCGGCCCCGGAGCGGATACCAGATCTCTCTGGAGGCCCGGGGAGGACATCAGTATCTCGGTTCGGACACCGGTCTGCTGCAATTCCTGGCCGGAGCCAGCACCCTGATTCCCCTGCCGGACAGGTTCTCCCTCTTCCTCAGGGTGAATTCCGCGGTCTCCTTTCAGAATCAGCCGCTGCATGACATCCCGGCGTCCCTGCGGTTTTTTGCCGGCGGTGCGAAAAGCGTGCGCGGCTACAGCTACCAGTCCTTGGGCCCGAAGGACGCCAATGGCCACGTGGTGGGGGGACGGAATCTGCTGGTGGGGAGCATCGAACTCGATCGGGCCATCTTTCAGAACTGGGCGGTGGCGGTCTTTTACGATGCGGGCAACGCCTTTAATTCCTATGCCAGTATGAATCTGGCGCAGGGGGCGGGCATCGGGGTGCGCTGGTATACCCCGGTCGGGCCGGTCCGGCTGGATCTGGCACGGCAGATCGATGTCGTCAGCCCGGCGTACCGCGTCCATATCAGTGTGGGGTTGGGATTTTGAGCGCCTGGATGAAACGGCATCCCGTCCTGGTGGCCGCGCTGGTGCTCGTCGCCCTTTTGATCGGCGCTCTGGCGTGGTTGGTCGAAACTCCGAGCGGCGCCCGCTGGTGTCTTTCCATGGTTTCGCGCCTGACGCCGCTGCGGATCAGTGCCCGGACGGTGGAGGGGCGGCTGGCCGGAAATCTGCATCTGGAAGGGGTGAGCATCGGCTGGCCGGCGGGGTCGGCGCAAAGCGCCTCCGTGCGTCTGAACTGGCGTCCCCTTCTTCTGTTTACCGGACGCATCCAGATCGATGCGTTGACGGTGAAGGGACTGGATATCCGGGAAAAAACCTCTCCGAAAAAGGTGTCGACCGCCCCGTTCCGGCTGATCTGGCCGGATATGTCGGGGATTCCGGCGATGATCGGGGCGAAGATTGATCGGCTCCGGGTGACCGACATGGTCTTTCGCTCCGGGGGGGAGAAGCCCGCTCGGATCGACCGCCTGGAGGCGGAACTTTCCTGGCGCGAAGGGGGTCTGGCCATTCGGCGTCTGCAGGTCGCAGGCCCT
>Ga0102962_1001044_pt1 | contig 11407 bp, 9 predicted proteins | sample SalPonF2_C_D2_MG_FD_84519 | JGI IMG/M metagenome (GOLD analysis project Ga0102962, IMG submission 84519) | Salt pond soil microbial communities from South San Francisco under conditions of wetland restoration - Salt Pond MetaG SF2_C_D2_MG ...
CGATGCAGTGGGAGTTTTTGGGCAGCAAGTCGCCCGACATACAGTATTTCCCTTATGGGTATCCGATGGGTGCCGCCGACCCTTACGGCAATTCCGGCTACGGGGACTTCAATCCCGGATTCAGCCCGCAGAACAGGTACGGCGTACAGTACCGTTCCGTTTTCATCAATCCCAATTACTACAACCCCAGGATCGCATACACGCCCTGGGCCTGTCCCGCGGATTATCCGGAAAGCGACACCCAGAGCCCGCCGAGCGCACCAATTACGAATTACCCCGATTCCGCGTGCCATTGGGATTCCAATGTCGGCCTCTGGGTCATGGCCGACGCCGATCCGGAGCAGGCCTATTTGAATCCGGGCAGCGTCAGTTCCGGCTACCGCGATATCGAGGTCTGGAACGATAGCACCAGTGCCCATGACAAGGATGCCGGGAACGGATACGCCGGCAGCCGGAGCTATACGACCTGGCTGCTTTACAGCTCCTACTACGGGTACTACCGGCAGTACGGTAACGTCGGGTTCTGGCCGGCGGTGTATTTCAACTACATCGGCCCGAGGCCGGGCACGGTCAGCGATTACAGGAATACCAGCAATTACCAGCAGGTGCAGATTTGCCCGCCGCGCCCGACGGTCAATTCCAACGGGGTGTCCAGCTCCGGGAAATGCACGCCGCCGCCCGCGTTGCCTTCGAGCCCGCAGCCCTATCACACCTACACGGAGCAGGATGGGGATTACGTCTACATCGAAGCGGATGGCACCCGCGTCGATCACACGCGGACGCAGGAGTTGCAGAATTTCGCCAACTGGTACCAGTACTATCGCTCGCATATCCTGATGTCCGACGCCGGTATCGGCATTGCGTTCATGCAGCTGCCGACCAGTTTCCGCGTGGATTTCGGCGTCATCTCCAAGGTCAGTCAGGACCAGGGTTTTACGGGCAGGACCGGTATCCAGAGCACCGAGGATTTCACTTATTCGTATCGGAAGAAATTCCTGTCTTTCCTGTATACGCAAGAAATCCCCAAGGACAGCACACCGAATCGCCTCGCCCTGTATTACCTGGGGCAGTGGTTTGCGAGTTCTCCCAATTCCAGTGCCCCGTGGGGTTCATCGCAAGCCGAAAAGCAAACGTCAGGCAGCAATGATCTGGCTTGCCGCCCGAACTATGCGCTGCTCATGACGGACGGTGAATGGAATGGCGGCAACCCCCCGTTGGGCAATGTCGATGACCAGACCGGCACCACGATTACCGACGGCGCAGGCCATAGTTTCCAGTACAAACCCGTCGCGCCCTACAAGGACGATTACAGCGATACGCTTGCTGATGTCGCCATGCATTTCTGGAATACCGACTTGCAGTCGGGCATGGGCAATACCGTGCCGGTTAATTCCCAGGATTCAGCGTTCTGGCAGCACATGGTCACTTTCACGGTGGGCCTCGGCGTGGTGCCTTCCCTGGTTACCGATTACATTGCCGGCACGGGCCAGTTCAGCACTGCCCATCCGAATGCTACGGAGAAAGAGGCGCAGCAGGCCGTGTTCCAGGATCTGGTCAAGGGCAACGTGACCTGGCCGCGGGCAAGCTCACACCAGATTGATGATACCTGGCACGCCGCCATCGACGGACACGGCACTTTTGCCAGCGCACAGGATCCCACGCAGCTCTACAAGGCCCTGGATGCCGCGCTGGTCAATATCGTCGACCGTACGGCTGCGGCGAGTTCTCTGGCGGTCAACACCGAGAAAGCGGGACAGACCCGAACCCAGCTTCAGGTCTTCCAGGCGCTGTTCCACCCGCAGAACTGGTGGGGTGATGTGCTTGCCTTGCCCGTCATGGCAACGCCGGCGACTACGACCAGTCCTTCGACTCTGAGCATTTCCTCCAACGCCACCTGGTCGGCAAGTTGCGTATTGACCGGTGGAGCGTGCCCCCAGATGGGCACCTCCCCGAGTGGCCAGGCGCTTAATACGATTTCCGTCGAGTCTCCTTCCAGCCGCAACATTCTCACCTGGAACGGTACTTCGGGCGTCGCTTTCGAGCCCACTACGCTTTCCACCAGTGCCTTGTCGGTCATTGGCGGCGCGAGCGTCGTTAAATATCTCCGCGGCGATCGGAGCCAGGAGCAAGGCAACGGAGGTAGCCTGCGGGCGCGGAGTTCGGTCATGGGCGACGTTGTCGACTCCAGCCCGACTTTCGTGGGTGCGCCGGATGACAATTACCCCGATACCTGGTCGAACGTGCTTTACCCGACTCAGTCCAGTCTCAATCCGGAGAACACGGCGACGATGACCTACAGCGATTTTGAATCGAATAATGCGAATCGCGAAAACATCGTTTATGTCGGTGGCGACGACGGCATGCTGCATGCGTTCCGCGCCGGCACGACGACGAACACTGCGACCAATGACGGCAAGGAAGTGCTCGCGTATGTGCCGAAGGCGGTATACAAGAATCTGGATCAATACAGTCAGACGACATATACGCATCATTACTATGTCAATGCCACGCCTGCGACAGGCGACGTTTTTTACGGTGGAACCTGGCACACCTGGCTGGTGGGAGGTGAAGCCGGCGGTGGTGACAGCATTTTTGCGCTCAATATCACCGATCCATCCCAGTTCTCGGAAAGTTCGACCGCGGCAACGAGCATCGTAAGAGGCGAGTGGTCTCCGAGCAATCTCTCGTGTAAATACGTGACCAACTGCGGGCAGGATCTGGGCGATACCTACGGAACACCGGTCATCACGCGGTTCAATAACGGCCAATGGGGATTCGTGTTCGGCAACGGCTTCAACAGCGCTACCGGCGTGGCCTCGATTTACATTGGATTGATCAACAACGATGGCAGCATCACGTTCCATGAATTGAAGACCGGTTACGGGCCCGCCAACGACCCCAGCGGTCAAAACCGCCCGGATGGCATTGCCTATGTGACGCCGGTGGACCTCAATGGCGACCATACTGCCGATTATGTTTATGCAGGCGATTATTTCGGCAATATCTGGCGCTTTAACCTGACGTCAAACTCCGCGTCGCAATGGTCGGCGAGTTATAACGGCGCCGCGCAGCCCATGTTCAGTTCCTACAACGCCAATGGAACGGACCAGCCGGTTACCACCAAGCCTGTCGTGGCGGCCGTGCCGACGCAAAGCGGACTCTTCCGAATCATGGTCGAATTCGGTACCGGTGCGGCGATCACGACCTCCCAGCAGGCGCCGGATACCAGCAATGCGGGTGTTCAGTCGATATACGGCGTCTGGGACTGGAACTACAAGGCCTGGGATGCCGGGAAGCCTACGTCAGGCGTACAGGCCAGTACGCCGGTCTCCTATCAATATGCCGACCTTGCCACGGCGCCGACAGGTACGACCCTGAACAGGGGCAACCTGACCCAGCAGACAATCACATACGAGACTCCCAGCTATACGGTCCAGGGCGGCACCAACAACAACCGTGTGATATCCAACAATACGGTCTGTTACGAGGGCGACACTGCAACGACAGCCTGTCCGAGCGGCTCGAATACCAGTTACGGATGGTATATGGATCTGGTCTCGCCCACGCAGGGGCAGCAAGGCGAGAAGGTCATCTACAATCCGGTCTTGCGCAGGGGGGTATTGATCGTCACAACGACCATACCCAGTGTCTCTTCGGGACTGACCTGTCAGGCCGTTGCCAACTCGGGTTGGACGATGGCGCTGCATCCGGCGACGGGCGGACGTTTGACCTTCGAGCCTTTCGATACCAAGGGGAACGGCCAGTTTGATCAGATTAAGCTTCCTGACGGCACCAAGGTCAATAGTTCCGGGATTTCCCTGGGAGCGGTGGGCAGTCCGAGTTTCGTGACCTACGACAACACCACTTACATCGTGACCAATACCTTTGGCGGTACGCCGACCTTGAGTCGCACCAATCTGGATGCAGGCAATCTGGCGGTTCAGCTATCGTGGCAGGAATTGCGCTAAAGTTGTCGATGCAGGGATGTTGTGCGTGATGAGCCGTGTTCGCTTAGAATCCGGGAAAACGCCGGGGAGAAGGAATATATGAAAAAGCAGGTGGGTTTTACGCTGGTGGAAATCATGATCACCATTGTGATCGTGGCCATTCTTGCGGGGATTGCCTATCCGATATATTTCCACTACGTCAAAGAGTCACGGCGTTCCTCGGCGATTACGGCACTCCAGCGTGCGGCAGCGGCCGAGGAAAAGCACTATGCGGCTTATAACCAATACGCCACCAGCCTGACGGCTCTGGGGTACCAAACCAACAACGTGAATATCCCTTCATCATCGGAGCATTGGTACACGCTCTCGGCAAGTTCGGATCCCAACAGCCCTTACAAGCTTACGGCTGTGCCGGCCGGTTCCCAGGTAGGCGATGCCTGCGGCACCTATATCCTCACCGGGACGGGTGCCAGGAGTGTATCCAACTCGACCGGTAAGACCGAAGAGCAATGCTGGGGCGGTGGCTGATCGATAGCGCGTTCCCCGGGCTGATTGACCCGGCCCGGGCGAATCCGCGATAATACGCAGCTTCGCGCCCGTAGCTCAGTTGGATAGAGTACCTGGCTACGAACCAGGCGGTCGGGAGTTCGAATCTCTCCGGGCGCGCCAGATCAAGAACCCCGCCAAGCGCGGGGTTTTTTTATGCCCAGGCTGAACGGAAGTCCTATTCGAACTACCAAAGCTATTTTGCTGGAGAAGGACTGATCGCTTGCGGGCGGGCTTTCGCCGCGATGAAAAAAGTTTACAGGAGACTGCCCAACCGCCAGGTGGCGCCCCGATCATCGAGTTCTCCCTGCAATTGCTTGATCGCGGCATCGACCTCGGCCGGCGATCCTTTCAGTCCGATCTCGACCAGCCAGGTGCCCTTGGCATCCGCCGCGGGCAGGCTCGATAGGCGGATGCCGGGGAAGCCGGCCAGGATGCGGTCCATGTGCGGCACCAGCTCGCTTTCCGGGATGCCTTCGATTTCCATCAATTGCTCGACCGGGCGGGCCCGGTGCAGGTCCTTGTAACGCTCGTCGAGTGTTCGCGTGAGCATGCCTGCCGCCATATCCGGGAATCCGGGCAGAAAGTGGTGGTGCCCCAGGTAAAAACCGGGTACGAGATAAGGCGGATTCGGTATCAGGCCGGCGCCTTCAGGGAGTTCCGCCATGCGGATGCGATACGGTTGCGCTTCGTCCCCGTAGCGTTCTTCCAGGGCGGCCGCAATTTCCGGATTGCGCACCAAGGGGACCCCGGCGGCCTGGGCCGCGGCGGTACGGGTTACGTCATCCGGCGTGGCACCTATGCCGCCATAACTGAAGACAATGTTGTCGCCGGCCATGGTCTCGCGGAAAATCCGGGTCAGGCGTTCAAGGTCGTCACGTTCGATGCGAACCCACTCGATCTCCATGCCCCGCGCGCCGGCAATGCGGGCGGCATTGGCGAGGTGTGCGTCGCGGCGCTTGCCGGAAAGCAACTCGTCGCCGATGAGAATGAGGCCGATTGCTGAACGCATGCAGGCATTATAGGGGCAAGCCGTGTCCGTTTCTTGACATGAGCAGCGGGTACAGCCGCTAAGCTATATGAAATGCGAAGATCCAGAAGAAACCGATTCGTGTCCAATTCCAATCCGCCCTCGTTGCCCGCCCGGGCTTTCCTGCTGTCATTCGACAAGATCGTGCGGGGACTTTTCCGCATCGAGGAAAGCGGGTTGCCCGAACGGATTCCGCACCCTTGCCTGATCGTCGCTAATCATCGGCGTGATGCCGATATCCCCGTGCTCGGTGTCTTTCTCGGCCGGGCCCGGGGCCGGGAAATCAGTGGGGTATTGCCGCATTTCGTGGCCCGTGAGGACTTGTTCGAGCCGGGTTTCCTCTGGCATTACTGGCGTTCCCCCTGGCTTGCCCTGCCGCGGCTGATTTCGCCGGCAATCCCCTTGCCCCGCATACTCCGGGTCTTCAAGGCGCATCCTATTCACCGCATTCCCGAGCAGAGCCTGGCCATTGTCCTGAACGACGTGCGCAGATATCTGGGTGACCGGCGGCTCGACCGGGTGATTAACCGGTTCTGGTCGGCGCGGCTCGCTGCGGCGGGTGTGGATATGTCGCAACCCATCAGCTGGCTGCTGAAGCGCGAGCGGAGTTTCGATTCGCTCGTTGGCGGCGGGTGGGGGCACCGGCGCTTGAATATTGAGACGTTCCGGGAATTCAAATGGGTGGAGCGTGCCCGCATCGATGCCCACCTGGGGGTGTTTGAACGCGCGCTGGAGGCGGGTGAAGCGGTGATGGTCGCTCCGGAAGGGGCTAACAGCCCGGACGGGCATTTCCAGCGCCCGCGCGCCGGCCCCTGGCGACTGGCGAGCGGGGCCAGCCCGGATTTGCCGGTCCTGCCGGTGGGTCTGGCTTATGATCCCTCCGTCTCGGGCCGCCGGATGCGGGTCTTCGTGCATGCCGGGCCGCCATTGCGAGCCGGGGATTACGCCGACCGCCGCAGTTTCGATGACGCGGTGTCCAGGGACATTCTGCGGGCCACTACGCTGACCGGTAGTCATCTGGCGGCTCATTGGGTGTTGCGGACAGGGGCCGGCGAAGAACTGGCGCCGGAATCTTTCGAGCGTTTTGCATCCGAGCTGGGCACCGCGCTTTCGCAGGCGGGCCTGCGTGTCGCGCCGGATGCCGGTGAGCGGGCAGTGCAGCGCCTGCGCTGGTTCGGGCGGGCCGGGCTGGTCAATCGCCACTCCCGCGGGAGTGAGCGCGGCACTCTGCAAGAACCCGTACCGGGCTGGGAATCGCGGGCGGCCCTCGCGGCCTATCTGCGCAACGAATTGGCATCGGCGGCAGCGCTGGTGCCGGATGTCGCTGCGCATTTCGGCTTGAAACGCCCTGCCTACGTTCCGTTGCAGCCCGATAACCAGCGGGCTTGATCCGCGCGGTTACGGGCTTCCTTGTGCAAAGACGTCCAATATTTGCGCCCCTGTCTTGAAGCCCGCGCGGTTACTTATTAAAATGAGCGCAATTCGGGGACGGATCAGGCGCGTGACCCGCGCCCCACAGTGCGGATGCGCAAAGCCCTAGTAAGCCTGCTCGCGATACAGGCCGGTATAACGCTGGCTATCGCTGCAGGTTTTTCTGTGTATCGGGGCCTGCCGGCAGCCGGGGGGGCGGCGTTTGGGGGCGCGATTGCGCTGGGCGTCTCGGGCCTGTTGGCCTGGCGGCTGTATCGAGCGGCCAGGCCGGGAGCCAGCCCTTGGGGGTTGATGATCGGGCCGATGGAGCGCATGGTGTTCGTGGCAGGGATGTTCGCGCTCGCCATCGCCGGTTTGGGATTGCCTCCGTTGCCCCTGATTGCGGGCTTCGCGGGTGCGGAGATGGGCTATTTTCTTGCCGCGGGGATGCTCCGGGGCAAAACGGGTACAGAAGGAGACTAGGCGGTGGCAGCATCTGGCGGTAAGAACGCGGCCGAATACATTTCGCACCACCTGACCAACTGGCAGGTGGGCTCCGGCATCATGGCCGTGAATCTCGATACCGTCATTTTCAGCCTGCTTGCCGGCGGGGTCATCCTGTTCATCGCCTGGCTGGTGGGCCGCCGCCTCACCAGCGGCTGCCCCGGGCGCCTGCAGAACTTCATCGAGATGGTCGTCGAGTTCATTAACGGCCAGGTCCGCGAGACTTTCCCGGTCAAGGATCCCTTCATCGGCCCCCTGGCGATCACCATCTTCCTGTGGGTGGCCATGATGAACGCCATCGACCTCATCCCGGTCGACTTCTTTCCCAGCCTCGCCGGCTGGATCGGCAGGCTGTTCGGCCTCAAGCCCGAACAGGTGCACCTGCACGCGCTCCCGACCGCCGACTTGTCGGTGCCGCTGGCCATGGCCCTGTCGGTATTCGTGTTCATCTTCATCTACAACATGCGCTACCGTGGCTTGAAGAATTACCTCAAGCATTACGTCTCGCATCCCTACGGCATCTGGGCGCTGCCGTTCAACATCCTGATGAACACCATCGAGGAGCTGGCGCGGCCGCTCTCGCTCGCCTTGCGACTCTGGGGCAATTTCTTCGCCGGCGACCTCATCTTCATGTTGATCGCCCTGTTCGGCTTTTCCATCTGGGTGGCGCCGATCCAGGTGGCCCTCGGCTGGGCCTGGACCTGGTTCGAGCTGCTCGAAGTTTTGCTGCAGGCTTTCATTTTCATGCTTCTGTCGACCGTTTATCTGGCGATGACGGTTCAGCAGGACGAACACTAACCGCAACTTAGTTCTTTTCAAGGAGTAACCGCTGTCATGAATCCGGAATTAGTCGTTCAGATCTACGCCTGGACCGCACTGGGCGTGGGGATCATCCTCGGCCTCGCCGCGCTCGGCTCGGCCGTCGGCTGGGGCATGATCTGCTCCCGCTACATCGAGGGCATCGCCCGCCAGCCCGAGCTGCGCGGCCAGCTCATCGGCCAGACGCTGTTCACCGGCGGCCTCATGGAGTCGTTCCCGTTCATCGTGCTTGGCCTTTCCATGTGGTTCATCTTCGGCAACCCGTTCGTTGCGCAGATTGCCAAGCATCTGACCCACTGAGTAACGGCCGGCAAGCGAGGGCAGTTCAATGAGCGTAAACCTGACATTGTTGTTCGAGATAATCGCGTTCCTCGCGTTTATCTACACGTTCAAGCGCTTCCTGTGGAAGCCGATCATTGATGCGCTCGCCAACCGCGAGAAGACGATCGCCGACGGCTTGGCCGCGGCGGCCAAGGGCCAGAAGGACCTCGCCGAGGCCGAGAAGCGCGCCGAGGAGGCGTTGGCCGAGGCACGCAGGAAGGCGAGCGAAATCATCGACAGCGCCAACCGGCGTGCCGGCGAGATCATCGAGCAGGCGCATGGCGAGGCCGAGAACGCCCGCCGCCGCGAGGTCGAGCGCGCCCAGGCGGAAATCGAACAGGCGTCGCGCCAGGCGCGCGAGGTGCTGCGTGGTGACTTTGCGCGCATCGCCGGCCTGGCGGCGGGCAAGATCATCGAGCGCGAGATCGATCCGAAGCAGCACCAGACGCTGATCGAGGAAATGACGGAGAACCTCGTCAATGGCTGATGCGAGCACTTTCGCCCGGCCTTACGCCCGTGCCGCGTTCGATTACGCGAACGAGCACAAGGCAGTGGCCGAGTGGCGGCGTTTTCTCGACCGGCTGGCCGAGCTTGCGACGCTCGCGCCGGTGCATGATCTTGTTTCCACCCCAGCGGTCAGCCGCGAGCGGCGAGCCGAAGTGCTGGCCGATATCGCGGGCGTTGCGGCGCCGCAGGGTGGTGACAATTTCCTGCGCCTGATGGCGCGCAACGGACGCCTGGAGGCGCTGCCGGCCGTGGCGGAGGAATTCGCCCGTCTGGAGGCGCTCGCGGAAGCGACGGTAGAGGCCGTCATCGAGACGGCCGTCGAGCTCGAGCCGGATGCGGCCGACCGTCTGGTGGCCGCGCTCAGCAAGCGGCTGGGGCGCAAGCTCGAGGCCAGCTTCCGGGTCACTCCGGGCATCATTGGCGGCGTGATCGTCCGCCTCGGGGATCAAGTCATCGACGCATCGCTCGCGACCCGGCTCACCCGGCTCGCGCGGGCGATGGCGGCTTAAGGCATTCAACAGGATACGGGGATAATGGACCAGCTCAACCCTTCTGAAATTACAGCGCTCATCAAGGAGCGCATCGAGCACTTCGAACCTGCGGTCGAGGAGCGCAATGTCGGCACCGTGGTCAGCGTGTCCGACGGCATCGTGCGTGTGCACGGGCTAGGTGCGGTGCAGTACGGCGAAATGATCGAGTTCGAGGGCGGCAACTACGGTTTGGCCCTGAACCTGGAGCGTGACTCCGTGGGCGCCGTTGTTTTCGGCGACTACGTCGACATCGGCGAGGGCAGCACCGTGAAGACCACCGGTCGCATCCTCGAAGTCCCGGTGGGCGAGGCGCTGCTCGGCCGCGTGGTCGACGCCTTGGGCGCACCGATCGACGGCGCCGGCCCGATCAAGGCCGACACGACCTACCCGATCGAGCAGGTGGCGCCGGGCGTCATCGCCCGTCAGTCGGTGTCGCAGCCGGTGCAGACCGGCCTCAAGGCCATCGATGCGATGGTGCCGATCGGCCGCGGCCAGCGTGAGCTGATCATCGGTGACCGTCAGACCGGCAAGACGGCGGTGGCCATCGATACGATCATCAACCAGAAAGACACCGGCATCAAGTGCATCTACGTCGCCATCGGCCAGAAGCAGAGCTCGATCGCGAGCGTGGTGCGCAAGCTTGAGGAGCACGATGCGCTCAAGCATACGATTATCGTGGCGGCGGCCGCGGCAGTGCCGGCGGCTATGCAGTACATCGCGGCCTATGCCGGCTGTGCCATGGGCGAGTATTTCCGCGACCGTGGCGAGGACGCCTTGATCGTCTACGACGATCTCACCAAGCAGGCCTGGGCCTACCGCCAGATTTCGCTCCTGCTGCGCCGCCCGCCGGGCCGCGAAGCTTATCCGGGCGATATCTTCTACCTGCATTCGCGCCTGCTCGAGCGGGCCTCGCGGGTGAACGAGGAATATGTCGAGAAATTCACCGACGGCAAGGTGAAGGGCAAGACCGGTTCGTTGACCGCGTTGCCGATCATCGAGACCCAGGCGGGTGACGTGTCGGCCTTCGTGCCCACCAACGTCATCTCGATCACCGACGGCCAGATCTACCTCGAGACCGACCTGTTCAACGCGGGCATTCGTCCCGCCATCAACGCGGGCCTGTCTGTCTCGCGCGTGGGCGGCTCGGCGCAGACCAAGATCATCAAGAAGCTCGGCGGCGGCGCCCGACTGGCGCTCGCGCAGTACCGCGAACTCGCGGCCTTTGCGCAGTTCGCTTCCGACCTCGACGAGTCGACGCGCCGTCAGCTCGAGCGCGGCCAGCGCATCACCGAGTTGATGAAGCAGAAGCAGTATGCGCCGATGTCGGTGGCCGAGATGGGTCTGTCGCTCTTCGCGGTCAACGAGGGCTTCCTCGATGATATCGACGCCGAGCGCATTGCCGATTTCGAGTCGGCACTGCAGGTGTACATGAACAGTGAGCACGCCGACTTGATGGCCGAGGTCAACAAGAACGGCGACTGGAACGACGAGGTAGCCGGCAAGTTCAAGGCCGCGATCGAATCGTTCAAGTCCAGCCAGGCCTGGTAAGGCACGACTAAGGAGTGAATTGAGATGGCGGGCGAGAAGGAAATCCGCGGCCAGATTCGCAGCATCCAGAACACGCAGAAGATCACCAAGGCCATGGAAATGGTCGCGGCGAGCAAGATCCGGCGTGCCCAGGAAGCGATGGCAGGCGGGCGGCCCTATGCCGACCATATCCGCCAGGTGGCGGGGCACATCGCCAAGGCGCATGCCGCCTTCGATCACCCGTTCCTGGAAGAACGCGAAGAAAA
>Ga0102962_1001045_pt1 | contig 11402 bp, 10 predicted proteins | sample SalPonF2_C_D2_MG_FD_84519 | JGI IMG/M metagenome (GOLD analysis project Ga0102962, IMG submission 84519) | Salt pond soil microbial communities from South San Francisco under conditions of wetland restoration - Salt Pond MetaG SF2_C_D2_MG ...
AATCGGCTCCCATCATATTGGAAGTCTTCAATGCGGCAATCAATCCGGCATAAACCGCGGCGCCATGTGAAATTCCCTTGTAATTCATAAACGCCTCGATAGCGTGGGCAAAAGTGTGTCCAAAATTTAAATAGGCACGGACACCACTTTCTCTTTCATCTTTTTGGACAATATCTGCCTTAATAGAGGCGCATTCACGAATCAGTTCAATCCATGATTCTACCTCGTCAAAGGCTTTATCTTGCATTCTTTCAAAGGCTTTTGGGATGATATCTTTATTTGAAATGGCACCATATTTAATGACTTCACCTAAGCCACATAACCATTCCTCTTCCGGTAACGTTTTCATCATCTTTACATCGGCCCAAACGGCATCCGGCTGATAAAAGGCACCTATCAAGTTTTTCCCAGTACCGTGATTAATTCCGGTTTTACCACCAATAGAGCTGTCAACCATCGCTAATAATGTGGTTGGTATATGAATCAGTGGTATTCCTCTCATCACACTTGCTGCCGCAAAACCTGCCAAGTCTCCGGTGACACCACCGCCCACAGCTATTAACGGTGTATTACGGTAAGCTCCATTACGCAATGCGAAATCGACAATATTCTGCCACTCAACCGCATTTTTACTGGTCTCACCGGCGGGTACAACATATTCGTGCACTTTCGAAAAAACAGCATTCAAATGCTTCCTGACCTGTATCCCGTGATAATTTTTCACATTTTCATCAATAATCAGAATGCATTTTCGATTTGAATAATGTTCTAAAAGAAATGTTTGAATAGATTTCCAAATATCCGCGTCAACGGTTATATCATAAGATTCCTGACGAGTGGTTTTTAGTGTAATCAATAGTATACTTTAATTTGAGTTAGATAATAATTTCACAATTTCCATGGCTATCAAATCGGCCTCATCCTCTGAAGTAACATCCACAATATAATGAGCCTTACTATACCATTTTAAACGCTTGTTATACAGGTTTGTTATAAAACTCCTCAGATTCTCCCCCTTTCTAACATTTCCACGTTCATCGCGTAACAAAGGACGATCCGGATTACCTTTTAATCTTTGTAAGATAATGTCTATTGTTGGCTTAATAAAAATCAGAATACCTGATTTTTTAACAAACCTGAGATTGGTATCGTTGCAAATTGTTCCGCCACCAAGAGCCAGCACAGCGGGCTTTTTTAATTGGGCCAAACCTAAATACTGTTTTTCCAAATCCCTGAAATGAGATTCGCCTTTCATTTCAAAGATTTCCGTAATACTTCGCTGTTCCTTTCTTTCGATGAGTTCATCCAGATCATAAAAAGGAATCGATCTCATTTCTGCTAATTTTTTTCCTATGGTGGACTTACCCGCCCCCATAAATCCACATAAAAATATAATTTGATTTTTCATTATGGTTTTTTTGTTTATTCAGGAACCTGCCTCAGGTTCAACCATCATGACTTCTTCACGATCCAACACCACTGTTCCGGGAACAGCTCCTTTCGGTTTTCGAACATATTTCTTTTTCGTATAGCTCACCGGTGTCATTTTAGATCCCCTTGCCTTAGAGAAATAAGCAGCCTGTGCCGCAGCTTTACGTATGATATCCTTCTGCGGATAATCCTTATTATTATTCATTCTGATGACCACGTGCGATCCACCGACTCCGCGCGCATGTAACCAAATATCTTCTTTATGCGCCATCGATGTCAGAATATCGTTACTTTTTGCGTTTTTTCCGATCCAAACTTCATATCCCTGAATTTCCGTTTTTCGAAATGGCGTCTGAACCTGTTTATGATTCTGATCCGTAACCAGATTAAATTTTCGTAATTCTTTATCTTTTTTCTTCAGCCAATCTTTGAGTTCATATTTTCGATCTAAAGACTGAAATTCACTATACAAATTATCCAAAAGCTTTTTATCACGACTGATTTCCTTCAATCTGTTTTGAGCAACTTCGTACGATTTTTTAGCTTTTTTTGCTTTACCATAATAATATTGAGCATTTTCAGCCAGATTCTTATCCACCTGAAGCGGTATATCGATCATTTTATTCTGATCATAAAAATTGGGAATTTGAATTTCATCTGAATGATCATATTCTTTTTGATGAATATTTGCCATAAGCAAATGACCATATTTCTCGTAAGTATCCGCTCTTTCCAGACTTTTATCCGATTTATTTAATTCCTCAAGCTGACTATTCATTTTGTTTAAAATATTGTCAAAACGATTTTCAAGCTGTACCCTTGATTGCTCAAAATTCGCTTTAGACAACCCGTGATAATATCGATACCGAATGCAGCTGTTAATATCATCAAAAGTTTTTGAAGTTTCTACAGGCAGCGATTTTTCCGACAATAGGCAAATTTCACCTGTTTTTAAAATACGGTAGGCAGGATGCCGATCTAACTCTTCGGATAAGTTTTTAATAACTTCGATCACTTCCTCATCCGTTTTCTCTTTCAGATGATAGTACCGGATTACATAGGGTATCAATTTTCGTGGAAATAACGGATTTAATCGCGTTATCTTCCTTTTGATCTTATCCTTATGATCAAATCCATTCCATTGGGAAGCAGCTCTTGGCTGAGGAACATCTTTCCCTTCAAGGGTATCATTACTTTTAAAAGCTTCTATGATTTTATCCTTCTCTGTAAGAAAAACATTGGCATGAGGTCCGTAAAGTGTGAAAACCAATTTTTGATTGTTAGCTAACATTAAAGAGATATAACGATCCCGGTCAGCCAAAATGATCTCTTTAATTTTGGCATTTTGAAGCGATTCAAACGGATTATAAACATTCGATTTCTTAGCCGGACGATCCTGATCCAAAAAAAATACCGTATTTGTTCTTCCAGTATCTGTGATAATTCGGTATCTTTCTTTTGAGTTTTCTATGTAAAGCTCAATAACATTTTTTCTAGGTGTAATGGCAAAAGAGAACACGGCATTTTTGACAATATGTCTAATATTGTTTATTAAATGTTTTAGGGTATAATAGTTATTCATATAAATATTATTATATTTACACCGTTTTTTGACATCAATTCAAATGAAATAAAACCATTTATATTAAATGAATTATCCAATATTTAATTCATTAGTTAATCAAATAGAGGCGGAACTTTACAAACGCAATATCAAGATAGAGACGTTTAAAACATGGAATGAAAACACGATTAACGCCACCGGACTTGAATTGGTTATCGATATCCAAGACATGTCCGATTACATAAAATCGGTAACTTTAAATTTTGATTGGGATAAATTTAGGGAAATAAGTTTAGCAAAACAGCTAAATGGGATGAAGAAACATCCATTACTTATAGAAAAACCACTTGTCCCAACAAGTATTAAACCAACCATTGATATTGAAATTGCCTGGATCTTTGACATCAACAAAGTGGAGGAGATTGGTGATACCAAAACCGGCAATTATCGTTTGGAATTAGCCAGCCAATGGATGGAAAACATAAACCAGCGAGTCACACATTTATTTTTAACAGATAATATTATCACCCGATGGCATGTAGAAGTTGAGGGCGATCTGCACGGACGTTACTTGTCTGAGATGAGATTGATGTCCTATTTTCAATATACCTTCGAAAACCTGAAATCGCTCAACCAAATTCATCAGTACATTAACAGAAAGCTGCAAAGCCTTCTGTTAAATACCATTAAAGTGATTCAGGTCGCCAACGAAACGATACCTAATGCCGCATAAAAAATAAAAGCCTAAAATTAGGCTTTTATTTTTTCTTGTGACGATTTTTTCTAAGTCTCTTTTTACGTTTATGCTTAGCAATTTTTGCTCTTTTTTTCTTTTTTCCACTAGGCATAGAAGTTACCTTCCAATTAATTTCATTAAAATACTTATTTCATAACCGGTAATTATCTACCGATTTGGATAAAGAAAGGTAAGATACAAAATACTTTGGTAAAAATGAGGATCTATTTTAAAAAAAGTTTAAAAATAGATTTTTACTCTCTTTTTAGAAGAAAGAGAAAAATGAGCATTTAGCTTGTTCCCAAAACATTCAGGAATCAGTCAAAAAGTAAAAACAAACCACGTATTATTTATTTAACGCTTTGTTTACACTTTTTTTGAATTCTTTCGATACCTTCAAAGTCGGTACGAATTGTTCAGGTACAATGACCTCTTCATTAGTTTTCGGATTTCTCGCTACTCTTTGAGCTCTTTTAACAACTTTAAAGCTGCCAAAACCGCGCAATTCTATTGTTTCGCCACGTTTCATGGCATCGATAACTGTATCAAGAAATCCTTTTACTACAGCTTCGGTCTCTACTTTTGTTAATCCCGTAGAGGATGAAATAATTTCTACTATATCAGCTTTTGTCATAGCTATATCCTATTTGTGTTCAAACTATTAACAAGATAGCGCTGTATGAGATAAAGCGCAAGTCATTAAAACTTAATATTTTAAGCAATTCGATGATTTTTTAATAAAAATTGCGTTTTATAAGCCAATTTCAGCGATAAAAAACGCCATTTTTTTAATATTTATATGCATAAGAATAGTATTTTTTAAGATTTTCTAAGATCTTAATAGATACCTACTTATTCAAAGATCCTAACATAAATTAAACCAAAAATGTTTCAATGCAGACTTTCGAACATATAGTAAACTTTCTCAATTCCCTTATCTGGTCAAAACCCGAAGTATTTCCTTTTATGGTAGTTGTCTTGTTAAGCTTCGGTATCTTTATAACTATTCGTTTGACATTCATACAATTACGACGTTTTACCCATGGTGTAAAAGTTGTAACTGGCTATTACGACGATCCTGATGATCTTGGCGACGTCAATCACTTTCAGGCTTTAAGTACCGCTTTATCAGCTACCGTTGGTATTGGTAATATCGCAGGTGTCGCAATCGCAATCCATTATGGCGGTCCGGGTGCCCTTTTTTGGATGTGGGTGACCGCATTATTGGGCATGGCCATTAAATTTTCAGAATGTACCCTTGCCGTCAATTATCGCAACACTAATCCGGATGGTTCCGTTTCCGGTGGGCCGATGTATTATATTGAAAAAGGTCTGGGCTCCAATTGGAAATGGCTGGCCATCGTCTTTGCTGTCAGTGCCGTAATCTGTTCCTTCCTGACTGGAAATGCAGTACAATCGAATACCGTTGCGGATTCTCTTTTTAGTGCATTTCATATTCCCCGTTATATCACCGGTTTTGTTACAGCTGGCCTGGTCGGTTTTGTTATTCTTGGTGGAATCAAACGGATTGGTAATGTGACCTCTCGCCTGGCTCCACTAATGGCTCTAATTTATGTAACCGGAGCTATGATCATTCTATTGATAAATTACACAGAAATTATTCCAACTTTTGGATTGATCATCTCTTCCGCATTTTCTCCTAAAGCCGGTGCCTTTGGTATCGGGTCGGGGGCATTTTTAACGACTCTTGTCTGGGGCATCAAACGCGGCTTATTCTCTAATGAAGCCGGACAAGGATCGGCACCGATCGCACATGCTGCCGCAAAAACGGATGAACCGGTACGGGAAGGCGTTGTAGCATTACTTGAGCCTTTCATCGATACACTTGTCATTTGCACCATGACCGGATTAGTGATCTGCATTACCAATGTCTGGCAGACCAAACATATTCAATCGGTAAAACTTAATTCCGTGGCCAATGCCTATAAACTATCTGATGTTGAATCCGGTTCTAATTTGATGAATACTTCGAATAGGAACCGCCCCATGCAGGTAGAAAACGGAACTATACAAAACGGCACATTAGTACATAATGATTACAGCGTCGATACACTATTTGCGGACGCCGCTCTTACCTTACCGTTTAACGGAAAAATTTTACAAGATTCCAAAGGACACTATGCTAAAGACGCGAATAATAAGGAATACCGTGCGTTATATGGTCGGGTTGTTGAAAATGGCGCACCATTGACGGCATTGGCTTTTGAGCAGGGATTATCACGATTTTTCCCTGGTGGTCAATATATTGTAACACTTTGTGTATTTTTATTTGGAATTTCGACGGCCATTAGTTGGAGCTATTATGGAGACCGGGCTATACAATATTTGGCTGGTGACCGTTCTATTGTGTATTATAAGAGCGTTTATGTAATTATGAATTTTGTGGGTTCGATTCTCGCTCTCACAACGGTCTGGACAATTGGAGATATCACTCTCGGATTAATGGCATTACCCAACCTGATTGCACTTTTTGCACTTTCAGGAGTCGTCTACGAATTAACACAAACATATTTTTCAAAACAACATGCATTACCAAAAGACTGAAAAATACAGCCTGACTATTATAAAACATCCTCTTACCAAAAGAGATCTAACGATTCTGAGAGATAAAAATACATCATCTCCTTTATTTCGTCAGGTCCTGGGCAGAGTTTCAATGATTTTAGCCTATCATGCTCTCGAAGATTTGCCATTAAAACAGATCCGTATTGAAACTCCGATTCAGCAAACCCAGGGAGTTGCGCTCGATACTGATATTATAGTGGTACCCATACTGCGGGCTGGACTTGGTCTTGTCGATTCGATCATTACATTTATTCCCGAAGCCAAAGTCGGACATTTGGGTTTATACAGAGATGAAAAAACCAAAAAACCAGTAGAATACTATTATAAAATGCCGGACGGTTTAGATTCTGCTGAAATCATTCTGGTTGATCCCATGTTGGCAACCGCTGGTAGTGCACTTGCCGCCATTCGTATTCTAAAAGAACACGGAGCCAAAAATATTCGATTTATGTGTCTTATTGCAGCACCGGAAGGAATCGAAAAATTGCAAGCAGAATATCCTGAAGTGCCTATTGTAACCGCAGCATTGGATGAAAAACTTAACGATGACGCCTACATCGTTCCTGGTCTTGGAGATGCCGGCGACCGCTTTTTTGGAACCGTATAATATGGAATGAAATATTTATCAGTCCTCATATTAATTTTACTAACCGCATCGGCCTGCACTAAATTGTCGAAATACGACAAAAGTAGAATCAATAAGGCGTTGAAAGATTCTTTAACGCATAAAACGGAAAGTTGGAATGTTCATATGCGACTTCTTGAAGGTGGTAAAAAGCAAGTGATTTTAACCTCGCCATATGCAGCCACGTATGAAAAGGACAGCGGTACAGAAACGCATTTTAAAGGACCGGTTAAAATTGCAATTAAGGACAGTACTGGTAAAATCACCACGACGGTAAGTTGTGATAAGGCCGTGTTCAATAGTAATAAATCAATTTTTGATTTCACCGGACATGTCGTTGTTAAAACGGATAAGAAAAAAACACTGAGAAGTGAATTTCTAAAATGGCTCCAGAACACACATAAAATAGAAACACCCGATTATGTCGTTATAACGACACCCAAAGACAGCATAGCCGGTTACGGACTAAAATCAAATGAAAATCTGAGTAACTATGTCATTAAAAAAGTTAAAGGCAGGGTATCTGTTAAGTGAATAATTCCAATTGCATAACGGGCTATTTCGATAAAAAATATATCCGGCATAAAACTCATTTTTTCGGATCTGCTATCCCGTTCGTAATGATATTTTTCTGCTTCTCACTGTTTTTTTCGAATAATGTTTTTGCTCAAAAGAAAATACAGATACTGAAATCGGACCGGCTTGAAGGGGGAAAAGTCAATGGTCAAAACATTCGGAAATTAATTGGGCATGTTGTATTGCGGCATAAAAATCAAACGCTCTATTGTGATAGCGCCTATCAATTTATTAATAAAAAAGTACTTCGTGCCTATGGTAACATTGAAATAAAAACGGATACTATGAAAATATGGGCGGATACCGCCTATTATAATACCGATATGGAAATCAGTCATTTCATGGGACAGGTTGTTATCAACAATAAAGATGTGACTATATTCAGCAGAAAGGCTACGTATTTTTTTAAAACTGATAAAGCTATTTTCCCTGATAGTATTCGTCTCAGGGATAAAAAAGGCACCCTACTTGCAGACAGGGGCATTTATTACAATAAATCGGACAGTGCTATTTTCAGAGGTAATGTTCAAATCAATGACTCCACGCAATATGCCGAAGCCGACAGTCTGTTTTCCAATAGAAAATCCGGTTATTATGAATTACACGGACAAGTGTTCATTCATGATTCTAAAAATAATGTTTTCCTAAAAGGTGATTATATTCAGGCTGATTCAAGTGGATACCGGCAGTTAGATGGACATGCCATCATGGAAAAACTTAAAGATAATAAAAAGGATACGAGTTTCGTGTGGGCTCATTCCATTCATTATTGGGATCGTGATTCGACATATATTTTTAAAGCGTTCCAAAATGTGCATATTTGGACACGTAAATTCGCATCTATATCCGATACCGCATCATATGCCGATTCTACTGAGCATTTTATCCTGACATCCAATGCCAAAGCGTGGTATAAAAATTTGCAACTGACAGCACCCATTATAAATGTCAAACTTCAAAAAGATACGGTTCGCTATCTATCGGCATATCCTCATCCTTTTGCTGTTCAGGAAGATACGGTCACAAAACGTCTGAATCAGGTGAAAGGGGATAGTATTTACGCGACCTTTTCAAAAGGTAATGTATCTTCCATCCTTGTCCATCCTCAGGGACAATTACTTTACTTCAGTAAAAATGGTCAAAATAAACCGGATGGAGCCATTCAAATGACGGCCGATTCCCTGAAAATGCTTTTTAGCAAAGGTAGTATCGATTCCGTAGTGGCTTTAAAAAATATAAATGGAAATTATTTAGCGGAATCTCCCAAAATTGCTAAACAAAAACTTAAAGGCTTTTCCTGGGATCCCAAACTGAAGCCACAAAAGCCTAAAGAAAATTTAAGGCAAAGGTTACCAGTTGTTCCTGATAAGATACCGTTCCCTTTGCCTACACGTTATAAAGAGTTCATTAAAAGCGACTCAACCCAAACGGAAACGAAAGTGATTAAGCCTCATCCAGCTCAGCATGGTCCTTGATGATATTCTCCTGAACATCTCTTGGAACCGCTGCATAATGTGAAAATTTCCGGGTATGTGTCGCTCTGCCCTGGGTCATCGATTTGAGTTGTGTGGAATAACGATACAACTCACCCAATGGAACATTCGCTTTTACTTTTTGAATTGCCCCATCAGCATCCATACCTAATACCTGGCCACGCCGGGTAGAAAGATCATTCATAATATCTCCCATGTATTCAGCCGGAACAACGATTTCCACTTCATAAATGGGCTCGAGCAGTTTGGGACTGGCATCCATAAACGCTTTCCGAAATGCCATCAATCCTGCGGTTTTAAAAGCAGCTTCATTGGAATCGACAGAGTGCATCGATCCGTCATATACGGAAACCCGGATATCACGAGCGCGGCAACCTGTTAACGGACCATTTTCCATTTTTTCCATGATTCCTTTCAAAACGGCTGGCATAAACCGGTTGTCAATAACACCTCCGACGATACAATTTTGGAACACCAGTTTTCCACCCCAATCAAGATCTATTTCCTGTACATCCCGTACATTTATATCACTGGGTGTAGGCATTCCTTCCTCATATGGTTCAACAAGCATATAAACCTCGCCATATTGACCGGCACCACCCGATTGTTTTTTATGCTTATAGGTCGACCTGACCGCTTTTGTAATCGTTTCACGGTATGGAATACGCGGACGATTAAATTCTACATCCACTTTATATTTATTTTCGAGCATGTATTTAACAACAGCCAGATGCTCTTCGCCTTGTCCACCAAGCAAGGTCTGTTTCAATTCCGCATTATGGTCTACACGCAAAGACGGATCTTCTTTTTGCAGTTGATGCAATGCCACAGCCATTTTTTCTTCGTCAGATTCATTTTTAGCTTCAATAGCGTATTGAATCACCGGTTCCGGAAAATGAATGGGTTCTATTTCAATATTACTTTCTTTATCATGCAAAGTATCACTAACTGCAGAATCTTTTAATTTCACAACAGCGGCAATATCACCTGCTTTAACTTCAGAAACTTCATCTCTCTTTAGACCTTGCGTAAGATATAACGTACTGATTCGATTTGTTGTATTATTTGAGTGATTGACTAAATCTATACCCGGTTTAATGGTGCCCCCGTATACTTTGAAATGCATCAAATCACCAACATGATGTTCTGATTGGGCCTTGAATAAAAACATTACAGGATCACTATCCGGATCTATTTCCAGGATTTCTCCATTCGTTAATTCCGGTCCTTTGGCATCGAGTGGTGAGGGAGCGACATTATCAAGAAAACCCATGACTCTTCCGGTTCCCATATTACGCTCAGAAGAAACACAGAAAAGAGGGAAAATCTGATGGTTCACCATACCACGACGTAAGCCATCCCGCATTTCATCTTCGTCAAGCTCTCCTTTTTCGAAGTATAAGTCCATCAGCATTTCATCATTCTCAGCAACCGCCTCGACCAATTCATTATGCAACAGTTCTGCTTGTGCCCTGTGAGAATCGGGAATGGGTAACTTGGCGGGTTTCCCTCCATCCTCAGGGAATTCGTACATCGTCATTTTTAGTACATCAATAATAGCATTAAAATCTTCACCTTCCTCATAAGGATACTGAACTACCACAACTTCCCGGCCAAATCGTTCTTTAGCTAAATCTACCGCTTTTTGAAAATTCGAATTTGGATGATCAACTTTGTTGACAATAAATAATGATGGCGTCTGATATTGTTTGGTGTAATTCCATAGCATTTCCGTACCTACTTCCACGCCATGCTCTGCATCAAGGAGATAAATAGCCGTAGCAGCAACTTTAAGCGCACCAATAACTTCACCGATATAATCACTCGTTCCCGGCGTGTCAATTAAATTGATTTTATGCCCTCTCCAATCAAGTGTCATGAAAGAGGAAAATACCGATTTCAGTTTATCATGTTCTATTTCATGATAATCGGAGACTGTATTTTTTTGTGAGATGGATCCGCGGCGCGGTATGGTTCCGGATTCGTACAACATCGTTTCAGATAATGTGGTTTTCCCGGAACCGGAATGGCCTAATAAAACCACATTCCTAATCTTTGAAGGATCATAAACATTCATAGCGTAACTCCCTTCTCGTGAACACTAACAGTATCAATTTATTTTAATTTATAAAAATACCTTGGAGATCAAATGACTATTTTCAAAAAAAATTTAAGATCTCCATGTATTATATTGTATACAATTAATCGAAAATTATGATAAGAATCGATTCAAAAATCATTTTTTATCGAATAATCTATATTTAGGTATCTAAGTTTGTTTAAGGCTAAACAATACGTCACCGTATTCACAGAAGAGATTCCTAAGGAAGCTTTACAAAATCAGGGCTTTTGTTCAATATCAAAGCCTGAACGACTTCGAAACCGTAGCAT
>Ga0102962_1001046_pt1 | contig 11382 bp, 10 predicted proteins | sample SalPonF2_C_D2_MG_FD_84519 | JGI IMG/M metagenome (GOLD analysis project Ga0102962, IMG submission 84519) | Salt pond soil microbial communities from South San Francisco under conditions of wetland restoration - Salt Pond MetaG SF2_C_D2_MG ...
CTTTGAGAAGGCGTGTCTATGATCGCCGTCAAGGTTCGCCAATGGTGCCGGCGGGTAGTGTTGAGTGCTACCCGTTTACCGTCCGACATGCATGACAGGAGAGGATATCCATGGCGCATTTTCCGCATAACCCGGGATTCGCGGGCGTTTTGCGTCCGCTTCGTGCCGAGATGGACATCCTGGATGTCGAGATGGCGGGCGATGTGCCGGAGCAACTCGACGGCACCTTCCACCGGGTTCATCCGGATAACCAGTTTGCGCCCAAATTCGAGGACGACCAGTTTTTCAACGGCGATGGCATGGTCAGCCTGTTCCGCTTTCATGACGGCATGATCGACCTGAAACAGCGCTATGCGCACACCGACAAGTGGAATCTCGAGCGCAAGGCCGGCAAGGCCCTGTTCGGTCATTACCGCAATCCACTGACCGACGATCCGTCCGTAAAAGGCCGGATCCGTGGCACCGCCAACACTAATGTCATGGTTCACGCCGGCAAGCTTTACGCCATGAAAGAAGACAGCCCCTGTCTGATCATGGATCCGCTCACTCTGGAGACCGAGGGTTATACGGATTTCGGCGGGAAGCTGAAAAGCCAAACCTTCTGCGCCCATCCGAAGATTGATCCCAAGACCGGCAATATGTGCGCATTCGCCTATGGCACCAAGGGCCTGATGACCAAGGACATGGCCTATATGGAAATCAGCCCCGAGGGCAAGCTGGTCAAGCTGATCGAGTTCGAGAACCAGTATTACTGCATGATGCATGACTTCGGCGTGACCGAGGACTACGCGGTCTTCGTCACCATGCCTTTGATCAGCAATTGGGAGCGGCTTGAGAAGCGGATGCCCTTCTTCGGCTTCGACACCACCCAGCCTTCTTACATGGGTGTTATGCGGCGCGATGGCGACGGCTCGGACCTACGCTGGTTCCAGAACCGGAACTGTTTCGTCGGTCATGTCATGAACGCCTTCAACGATGGCACGAAGGTGCATATCGATCTGCCGATCTCCGAGAACAACAGCTTCCCGTTCTTCCCCGACGTGCACGGCGCGCCGTTCGATCCGGTGGCGGGTCAGGGCTTTCTCACGCGCTGGTCGGTCGACATGGCCTCCAACTCCGACGAATTCATGGCGCAGGAGAAGCTGACCCAAATGCCCGACGAATTCCCGCGCATCGACGACCGTTACGCGACGCAAGCCTATCGCCATGGCTGGATGCTCGTGCTGGATCCGGACAAACCCTATGAGGGCCATGGCGGGCCGTTCTATGGCCTGATCAACACGCTGGCCTACAAGGACTTGGCCACCGGTAAGGAGAAGACCTGGTGGTGCGGCCCGCAGAGCGGCATTCAGGAGCCCTGCTTCATCCCGCGCAGCGCCGATGCACCAGAGGGCGACGGCTACGTGGTCGCACTGGTGGACAATCACATCACCAACTATTCGGACCTCGCCATCTTCGACGCCCGGCATATCGACGAGGGTCCGATTGCCCGAGCCAAACTGCCGGTGAGACTGCGTCAGGGCCTGCACGGCAACTGGGCCGATCTGTCCAAGTTGCCGCGGGCGTAAAGGAGGGGCGAGGAGTCAGACCTCGTCGGCGACGGTGTTGCGCAGCAGGCCAATCTCGGGGACTTCGATCTCCACCACGTCATCCGGTTTCAACCATTTCGGAGGATCGAAGCGCGCGCCGGCGCCTGTCGGCGTGCCGCTGATGATGAGGTCGCCGGGGCGCAGCGTGGCGAAGGTGCTCAGGTAAGAGATCAGGAAGTCGAACGGGAAGATCATATTCGCCGTCGTGTCGTCCTGACGGATCTCGCCGTTGATGCGGGTTTGCAGATGCAGCGGCTTGCTCACGTCGACGTCGTCGGCGGTGACGAGCCAGGGGCCCATCGAGCCCGACTTGTCGAAATTTTTGCCTTGGGTCACGTTGAACTTCGCGTGGCGGAGCCAATCGCGCACCGTTCCCTCGTTGCACAAGGTATAGCCGCAGATATGCTCCAGCGCGGTCTCGCGCGGAATGTGCCGGCCGGTCTTGCCGATCACCAGTACGATCTCGCCTTCGTAGTCCAACTGCTCGGAAACGGTCGGGCGGATGACATTGTCCTCGTGGCCAACCAGCGAATCCATGAAACGGATGAATACGCTGGGATATTTCGCGGCGCTTTTATCCGTGTATTCCTCATTCCGGTTGGCGTAGTTGACCCCGATGCAGAAGATCTTGCCGGGCGTCCTCACGGGCGGCAGCAGGGAAACGTCGGCCAAGGCATGGTCCGGCTCTTCGTCCTCGATCGCGGTTTGCGCGTCGTCGAAGGCGTTTTCATGAATCAGGTCGAACAGCGTCGGCAGCCCTTTCAGGCGGCGGTCGAGGCTGATGACGCCGTCGTCCTGCACGACGCCGTATTCTTCCCGATTGTCAACGCGATAGCTGGAAACCCGCATGCCGTAATTCCTTGTTGCGAACGTGTGTTTGGGCGATAGTGCCAGCTGTTAAAACATTGGGGCTGGTGATTGGTATGGGCTGCTCGACGGCTTTCAACTGCCCCGATGATGACTGACAACGCATGCTAGAAACGCGCGGGGAGCGTGTCAACGCGCCGCATGGCAAGGGGGAGACGGAGCGATGCCGCATGTCATTGTCGAATATTCCGATAATCTGAGCGACGGCGTTGATTTGGAGTCGCTTGCCGATAATCTTCATGAAGCGGCGCTGGCGAGCGGGCTGATGGATATCGCGGCGCTGCGCACGCGGTTCGCCCCGCGCCAGATCTATCGCATTGCGGACCGTCACCCCGACAACAGCTTCATGCATATCGTGGCCCGGCTGCGGGAGGGCCGCGACAAGAACGATCTGAGGGCGCTGGCGCAATCTCTGCTGGCGGTCGCCCGCGATGGGCTTGATGCCGCCGAGCCCTTGCGGCCCTATGCCCTCACGGTCGAAATTCACGAGATCACGCAGTTCACCGTCCGTCACAACACCGTAAGAGAGCGTATTGTCGCCGAGGCACAGAATGAGCAAGCTTGAAGACGCCGTAAAAACCGCCGAGTCCTATGTCGGGCGGTTCAAAGATGAAACGGTCCCGCACCTCATCGGCGGCAAGGCCGATCCGGGAACCGGCGAGACTTTCGAGACGCACTCGCCGATTGACGGCCGGCTTTTGGCGAAGGTCGCCTCGGGCACGCCGGCCGATATCGACCGTGCGGCGAAAGCGGCCGCCGAGGCGTTCGGGAGCTGGCGCAAGGTGCCGGGCAAGGAGCGCCGGGCGATCCTTCATGCGATCGCCGATGCTGTCGAGAAACGCGCCGAGGAGATCGCCTGTACCGAATGTCTGGATACCGGCCAGGCGATCCGCTTTATGAGCAAGGCGGCGCTGCGCGGCGCGGCCAATTTCCGCTTCTATGCCGACCGCGCGCCGACCGCGGCGAATGGCCTCTCGCTGCCGACCGACGGCCAGATGAACTACACGATCCGCCAGCCGATCGGGCCGGTGGGCGTGATCACGCCCTGGAACACGCCGTTCATGCTGTCGACCTGGAAGATCGCCCCGGCCTTGGCGGCGGGCTGCACGGTCGTCCACAAACCGGCGGAATGGAGCCCGCTGACGGCGCAGATTCTGGCCGAGATCGCCCAGGAGGCGGGCTTGCCGGCGGGCGTCTGGAACGTTGTCCACGGCTTCGGCGAGACGGCGGGCAAGGCCTTGACCGAGCACCCGGACATCAAGGCGATCGGTTTTGTCGGCGAATCCGCGACCGGCGGGCTGATCATGCAGCAGGGCGGTCCGACCCTGAAGCGCGTGCATTTCGAGCTCGGCGGCAAGAACCCGGTCTTCGTGTTCGACGATGCCGATCTCGACCGCGCGCTCGATGCCGTCATCTTCATGATCTACAGCCTGAACGGCGAACGCTGCACATCCTCGAGCCGCGCGCTGATTCAGGAGTCCATCTATGACGAGTTCACCGCCAGGCTCGCCGAGCGGGTGAAGAAGCTGAAGGTCGGCCATCCGTTGGATCCGGGGACCGAAGTCGGTCCGCTGATCCATCCAAGGCATCTCGAAAAGGTGCTCTCTTACATGGATGTCGCGCGCTCCGACGGGGCGACCATCGCGGCGGGCGGCAAGGCGTCGGAGGCGGGAGGCGGCAAAGGCTGCTTCGTCGAGCCCACGCTGTTCACAGGCGCCAATACGGGTATGCGGATCGCTCAGGAAGAAATCTTCGGCCCGGTCCTGACCGCCGTTCCGTTCAAGGACGAGGAAGACGCCATTCGCATCGCGAATGACGTGAAATACGGCCTCACGGCCTATATCTGGACCCGCGATGTCGGCCGCGCCCACCGCGTGGCGCATGACGTCGAGGCCGGCATGGTCTGGGTGAATTCGGAGAATGTCCGCCATCTGCCCGCGCCCTTCGGCGGCGTCAAAGCCTCCGGCATCGGCCGCGACGGCGGCGATTACAGCTTCGACTTCTATATGGAAACCAAAAACATCGCCATCGCCACAGACAACCACAAAATCACCAAGATGGGAGTTTGAGCCCTCGGCGGCGTTTGTCGGGCACTAGGTTCAGGGCCGGCACTCGAAGCTCTTGGCGCTCTTGGGATCGCCGCCGGTATAGCGCGCAACCTTGGGATAGGGGCACAGTGGCCGCGTCACGCCCGGGAAAGACTTGCCCCGCGCGATAATGCGGTCGGGCGCGTGGCCTTTTTCCACCCAGGCCTGAATGGCTGACAGCATATCGAATTGATCGGTCGATTTGCCGCCCGAGCAGTGCGTCATGCCAGGCACCATAAACAGCCGCGCCCAGTTCTGGGTGACGCCCCCGGTCGTCGCGTGAAGCTTGTCGTACCAGGCCGCCGTGTCGAGTGGCGACAGCCCCTGATCGCTGAGCCCGTGGTAGAGAATGATTTTGCCATGATGGGCAAAGGTTACGAGAAAGGTGGAGTCCGCGTCGTTGATCTTGGACGTCTCCCAAATGCGCCGCGTATCGTGATCGAAATCGAACTTCATGACGTCGAAATCCGGATCGGGCGGTGTCATTGCGTAGTAGCGTAGGGAGTCGAAGCCGAGTGTCGCGTCCGCAGCGTTGAGATCACCGGTCGGCGATGTTCCAAAGTGCATGTGCCGGAAGGCGGGATCTGAAATTCCCGTGTCATAGGGAAAGGCCGCGTAGAGGGCATGCCCTCGGGAATCGTGCGGGCCTCCCATCAGCTCTTTCAAGGCAACGACCTGCTTGTGGGCGAGGCAGGAATCCGTCTTCGGTCCTTTGCAGGTCAGAACCGCGGGATCGAAGTGACAGGCCTGGAAATCGTTGATCATGCCGTCTTTCAGGCCGTCCTTGGCGTCGCAGGCCTTGAGTACGGCGTTCGAAACGAGGCGAAGATCCGACTCCGACAGAGCCTTGGCGATGATGGGGCGGCCCTCGGCGTCCTTGGGTGCGGCGCGCGCCAGCACGATCTCGTTCCAAGCCTGGTCGACATTCGTCCAAGCCAGGCGAAACGTCGGATCTCCGGCCACGATACCATCGAAGTAAGTTGGCAAGCGCTCGGCGGCGATCATGCCGTTGCGCCCGCCGTTGGAGCAGCCGATGAAATAGGAATAGTCGGGCTTCTTGCCATAATACTGGGCCACCACGGCCTTGGCGATCACCGTGGTTTTGTCGAGGGCATTGTAGGCGTAGTCGAGCCGGGCCTGCTGATCGAGACCGAAATGGGCGTCCAGCATGGACTTGCCGCGATGGCCCCCATCGGTCGAGACGACGGCGAAACCGCGCGCGAGAGCGGGCGGCAGCATGGTGCCGAAGACAGAGCCGTAGCTTGCATGTAATACGCCATCCAGGCCGCCGCCGCCCTGGAACGCGAAACGGCCGTTCCAGTCGGTCGGCATGCGTAGCTCGATACCGATGCCGAACTTTTGCCCGTCGGCGCCTTTGCGCGGCGACAAGGTTGCGCGGAACAGGCAGTGCTCCGGCAGCATCGTGCCCGCCGGTACAGCCTCCGGCGGATTGGCGGGACCCGCCGGCACTGTCTCTGCATCCTCAATGACAAGATTTGGCCAGGAGAACGACTTAAGCGCTTGGCATCTCTGACTCGTGGTATCGGCCGTTCGGCCCGACGTTGCACTCAGACAACTGATCCCAATCGCAACTAGAATAAACGCGGGTATTCGCTTCATTAGTGCCCCCTCCTAACGCGGCGCAGCTCCGCGCCAACGACCGCCAAAAGTCACCTTCGAAACCGTTTTCCTATTTTGGCGTCCAGCGGGAGACAGCCCGGAAGAACGCCTCCGTTTCCTTTTCGGCCTTGGTGTCGCCTGGCGGGAAAAAGCTGAGTTTGACGGCGACCGTGTTCGTCGAGGGGTCGACGTAAATGAACTGGCCCTGGAGGCCGATCGCCATATAGGCGTCGGAGTCCGTCAAGGTCCACCACTGATACTGATACCCCAAGGTCGCCCCTGGCGCGGTAGGCTCCGTTCCATCCGGAGTAGTAGCTTTTTTCACCCAGGCCGCCGAAATGAGTTGGCGCCCATTCGCCTTGCCGTTATGCAACATCATCAGGCCGAACCGGGCATAATCCCGAAGGGTCGCGTTGAACCCCATTCCATTGACGGCTTTGCCGACGCCTTTCGGCCCATCGGCAATCCAGAAGCCGTATGATTGCATCCCGGCCCGTTTCCACCAGCGGTCGGCCATATAGTTCTGTATGGGCTCTTTGACGGCGCGTTCGAGCACCCAGCCGAGCACGCCGGTTTCCAGCGTTGAATAGTTGAAGACCTTGCCTGGCATGTGGGCCCGTTTGGCGTGAAGCGCCGGTTCGGTGAAGCGGATTTTGTTTTCGACGATGGCCGCTTCATGCAATTGCTGCATCGGGCTCTTCTTGCCAAAATCGTAGCGCTCGTTCCAGTCGACGCCGGAGCGCATCATCAGGGCCTGGCGGATGGTAACGCCGTCATATCCGGTCCCTTTGAGCTCCGGCAGATATTTGACGATCTGATCGTCCGCGGACGCGATCGCCCCATCGTCGATCGCCATACCGATCAGCGTCGATGTGATCGACTTGGCCATCGACATCGAGATGAAATGCGTATTCTCGTTGGTCTTGTTCAGATATTTCTCGAAGACGACCTTGTCGTTCCTGATGATCAGGATCGCGTTCGTATAGGTCCGTACCGGAAAATCAGCGGCCTGTATGGTCTTGCCCTCGAACTCGTACGAAAAATCGAGCGCCGAGGGCGTCTTTTTCAGCTTCCAGACGTCGCCGCCATTCGGCACCCGACGCGTGTCGAACATCTCGTCCATGTTGTGGAAGGTCAGCGTGTTGACGTCCGCATCGAGCATATGCTGCCGAAGCGTGATCAGCGCCTTCGATGGTGCTCCGAGTGCAGCCGTCCCCGGCAACGTGGCGACAGTCAGTATAAAAGCACCGAGCAGTGTCGAGATGCGTGTCATGTTTCCCCCCAAACTACATCGCGTCACAAGCAATCGCTCGAACGGTCGGTCGACCAATTGGCTATGCTTGCGGAACTCCCGGTTAAACAGTCTGCCCTATGAAGCCGACGACGTTAACATCAAATTTCCTGTCGCTCGCGCCCCAGAACCGACCGTAGTTGGGTTGGGGCTACAACAATCCGGCCCGCTGCAGCACGCCATCCAGGCGCTTCTCCAGCTCCGGCGTGGCCGGGACCATCGGCAGGCGATGCTCATTGCGCTCGATGATACCGAGCTTCTTCGCCATATATTTCATCGGGATCGGGTTGGTGTCGAAGAATACGGCCTTGTTGATCTCGTATAGAAGATCGTGCAGCGCGCGGCCGTGGGGCAGCTTGCCGTCCCAAACGGCCTGGCACATCTCGGAGAGTACGGCCGGGCGAAGGTTGCCGACGGCGTTCATCAGCCCGCAGGCGCCGATCGCCATCATCGGAAAGGACAGGTCCTCCAGACCGACGAAGATCTTGAAGTCGTTGCCGAGCGCCTGGAGGCAATCGCTGACGAAATCCAGATCCTTCGAGGCGTGCTTCATGCCGACAAAGGTCGGCGACATTTCTTTGAGTTCCTTAACCGTATCCAGCGTTATGGTTACGGCGGCGCGGCCCGGGATGTGATAAATCATCCAGGGAACGTCGTGATCCTTGGTGAGTTCCAGGTAATAGCGCACGATCCCGCGCTGGGGTGGCCGCGTGTAATAGGGTGTGACGATCAACAGCGCGTCGGCACCGGCTTTCACCGCATGGTCGGTGAGTTCCTTCGTCTCGGCGAAGGATTGCGAGCCCGTCGCGACCACGACCGGCACCCGGCCCTTGGCGATATCGATCGCGATATCCGTGGTCTTGTTGCGCTCCGCCACCGTAAGCGTGGCCGGTTCGGACGTCGTGCCGTTGACAAGAATCCCGTGGGAGCCCTCGACGATCTGCCGATCGACCAGTTTTTCATATGTCTTGTAGTCGACCTCGCCATCCCGGAACGGCGTGATGAGTGGCGGAATCGAGCCTTTCAGGCTATCGAGCGGCATCGTCATTGGGCGGTTTCTCCCGGATCGGGGGTCATCGTCATCCGCGCATTGATTGAACTCAGTGCGCAAGCAATAAACATATAGGCTAGCTGGGCTTACCGCTGTCAAGCAATCGGCGACATTAACCGTTGTTAGGGCTGGCCCCGGATGTGTTTTACGGTTAGTCGTAAGATAAATACGGGGATGAGGGATTCGATGAGCCTCTATTTTGTTCAGAAACTGCTCTACCGGCTGAACCGCGATGAACTGACTCGCAAGAGGTTCGCGACCGATCGCGAAAACCTTCTTGCCGAATATGAGCTGACCGAAGAGGAGCGCGAGGCCATCCTCAAGCCGGATATCGGTCTGCTCTATGTCCTGGGCGTGAACGGCCAGATTCTCATGCACTATGCCGGCATGTGCCGCTATGAGTGGGACGACTATCTGGAGGCGATGCGGGAAGGGGTCCGGCAATACGGCCCGGTACGCGACGGCGTTTATGCCATGACCGGTTACGAGGGCGTTCAGGCCCATGACGAGGAGCTGCGCAAACGGCGCACGGCACCGGGAAAAGGGGACTGACGCCATGCCTCTGGTTTTTGCGGGCGTTTGCAGCCACGCCCCGGGTATCGTGAACCGGGCGGAGCGCGCCGATCCGGCGGTCCGCGAGCCGTTCTACAAGGCCTACCGCGAGATGGGAGACGCCATCCGGGCCTCGGGCGCGGAGGCGCTGGTGGTGATCGCGGCCGAGCATTTCGGCAATTTCTTCATGGAGAACATGCCGGCCTTCGCGATCGGCATGGCGGATCATTACGAGGGCCCGATCGAAGATCCCGACTGGATGAAGATCGAGCGCCGCCAGATTCCCGGCAACAAGGACCTTTCGCGGCGCCTGATTCAAGGCGTGATGGAAGAGGTCGACACGGCCTATGCGGAGGAATGGAAATTCGATCACGGCATCATGGTGCCGCTCCATTTCCTGACTCCCAATTATGACATGGCCGTAATCCCGGCCAATATCAATTGCCAGGGCCCCCCGTTGACGCCGCTCCATCGCGCCTATGCCTTCGGCCAGGCGATCCGCCATGCGGCCGATGCCTTGCCGGAAAAGATCGCGCTGATCGGCACGGGCGGCATCTCGCATTGGCCGGCAACGCCGGATTCGGGGAAGATCAACGAGGAATGGGACCGCGACTTCCTGGACAAGTTCCTGAACAACCGGAAGGACGACCTGCTGTCCTATAACGACATTGAGACCTACAAGACGGCCGGGCAGGGCGGCTTCGAGATCCGCACCTTCATCGCGGTTGCCGGAGCGACCGAGGGCAAGACGGGCAAACTCTGGTTTTACGAGCCGATCCCGATCTTCGCCGTCGGCTGCACCGTCGCAACAATGGACGTCGCGTGACGCGGGTGCGAGAGCCTGCGTTTGCAGAATTGTAAGGAAATTCAGGGCATTTAAAGGGCTGCGAAAAGGCGTCACCCCCGTGGTTTCGGAAACGGATACCAATGCCCTTTCTTAAAAGCGTTCAGACACCGCGTCCGAGTGACGGCGCCCCGGCGGCCGAGTCTCCGACGCCCGAGTCTCCGACGCCCGTGTCTCCCGGGCTTTCGGGACGGCCGGTCTGGACGGCGTATGACTTCGTGACGCCGGAAATGCCGCGGGCGCTGGACGAGCGCGTCGGCCAGTTCCTTGACGACGCCGGCGCGGAGTCCATCAAGGACGATCCGCGTCATCTGATTTCCGCGATCGATCGGAACGAAGCCTCCTGTCGCCTGTACCTGCTGGAGGATGGGGAGGTCATCCTGTGTGCCGCCTCCTTCACGCTGGAAGAGACCAGGCTCTCGATTATGCTGGGGCCTATCCTGCTGCGGCGGCAGCCGGTGCGCCGGGTTCGCATTTCCTTCGTCGAGCCGGTGTTCCTGAAGACGATCGACGAGGCGCAGCGTGTCGTCTATCTCGATCAACTGCTCGCCAAGATGGCGCGCGATCTCGAACCGGCGGACGTGATCTTTTTCGAAGCCGTTCCGATGGATTCTGCGCTTATTCGGGCCACGCGACTGACGGAAAGCGCCAGTAATCGCGCTTTTCGCATGATCCCCTACGGCGCCGAGCAGCCGCACTGGCTTGCGTCCCTGCCGCCGACCTATGACGACTTCATGGAGCGGCTCGGGTCGCAGACTCGCCAGAGCGTGCGGCGCTATGCCCGCAAATTCACCAAGCACGTCAAGGACGACTATACGGTGAAGAAATTCACCGATCTCGACGATGTCGATCGGTTTCTCGACGACGCGATGGCGGTCTCCGAGTCGACGTGGCAGTTCAGGAACGAAGGAGCGGGCTTGCGCAACCGGGCGGTCCTGGAGCGCGTCCTCAAGAACGCGGCGCGGCATGGCTGGTTGCGGAGCTATATCCTTTACGCCAAAGGCGAGCCGGTCGCCTTCATCCTCGGTTATCAGTACGGGGCGCGATACGACTATGACGTCCCGGGCTACGACCCCGACTGGCGCGACCAGCGCGTCGGCAATTTCCTGATCTTCGAGGTGATCCGCGATCTCATCGAGTCCGATTCCGGCCTGACGACTTTCGATTTTGGCGCCACCGACAACCCTCTCAAGCGGCGAACGGGCGACTCGCTGACGATGGACGGCTATTTCTATCTGTTCCCGCGCACCTTGCGGGGCAGCCTGACCGCCTTCTCCGTAAAATGCGCGAATGGCGCGACCGACCTCGTTAAAGCTCTCCGCGACAAGCTTTCCGGCCGACGGGACGACACTACGCAGAGCTGACCGGCCAGCCTCCACCACCTGTTGCGGCTTCCGGCAAACGAATCTAAGTTGAGAAGTCAGCGCCAATTCGTACAGTCGTTTGACCGCACGATAGACCCATCGCATTTCGGCGACCAC
>Ga0102962_1001048_pt1 | contig 11369 bp, 12 predicted proteins | sample SalPonF2_C_D2_MG_FD_84519 | JGI IMG/M metagenome (GOLD analysis project Ga0102962, IMG submission 84519) | Salt pond soil microbial communities from South San Francisco under conditions of wetland restoration - Salt Pond MetaG SF2_C_D2_MG ...
ACAAGACCACGGGCGAGGCCCAGGGAGCCAGAACCAGCTGCGCCGGCTGCCACACCGCCCAGGGTGCTCTGGCTTGGTTCGACCAACTTGACCGCGGGAATCCCTCCCGGACCCTGGACACTACTACCCTGGCCGACCCGGACGTGGCCGGCCTGACCCCCGACAACGTGCAGCCCCAGACCTGCCAGGTCTGCCACGACCCGCACCAGGTGGGAAGCGATGTTGCCGACGCCCAGGTGCGCATCACCGACAATACTCCGATGCTGCCCGCCGGTTTCAAGGCGACGGGTCTCGGCATGGGCGCGCAATGTATCGTCTGTCACAACTCGCGAAACGGCGGTACCGGTAATTACGACACGAATGGCAACGAGATCGTCGGCCTGCATGAGGACAACGACTCGAGCTTCGGCACTCTGACCCAATACGCCGAGCCCCACGAAGCCTGCCAGGGCGACGTCGTCATGGGGCGCAACGCCTACTTCTTCAACGACGGGGAAGTCGGCAGCCGCTCGCCCCACTCCTTTATCCCCAACAGCTGTGTCAACTGCCACATGGAAGAGCTGACGGCGCCGGAGGATCTCGCTGGCTCCGGTGCGACTCCCGACAACCCGGCCAACCACACCTTCAGCGCTGACGCTCCGGAGAGCGGCGCGGACTGGTGCGCCAAGTGCCACGGCACCGGCTTCGACCGCACCGGCGTGCAGAGCGCCGTCCAGGCCGACCTGGATCAACTGAAGGATGCCTTGACGGATGCCGCCATGAAGCTGGCCACCACCGACACCACCGACAACCCCAGCCTGGCGCCTCTCGCCGCAGGGGATACGGCCGTCTTTTCGGTCAACTACGCCGGTGCCAAGCTGACCATCACCCGTGCCGGCGGCACCGTGGAAACGCCCACCGTGCCCTTGCCTGCCGCCACCGCCACCGTCACGGTCAACGGCGTACCGGACACGGCGGGTGATATCCTGGCCAAGGCGGCCTGGAACTACGACCTGATAAATGAGGACACCAGCGTGGGCGTCCACAATCCGGGCTTTGCTACGGATGTTCTCGAGGCGAGCCTCAGGGCCCTGAGCGGAATCTAAGGAGGCCGGCACCACCTTTTGATCCTTCCATGTATGTTGAAATTTATGGGCGAACCCTTCGGGGTTCGCCTTTTTTTGTAGTGGTTCCGTTCGTGCAACCGGTCGATCGGTGCGGGGGAAATACTTCCGGATCGGTTTCCTTCAGGATTGATGATACTATTCGCCTAAAGGGTTTTGGCAACCGAAATTAGTTCGAAATCCGGCGGTGACCATCGGTTCACCCATCAGTCAGGAGGGGCGCCTTTTCACCACGGAGAACACCATGTCGATTCTGAGACAGATCGCCCAGCTCGGGCAGCCGATCCTGGGGCAGGTGGCGGGGTGGGGGGGGGGCCTCAGCATCCCCGGCCTGCGCGGCCTGGTCCCCCGGCATTGGCGGAGCCAGGTGCGGAGACCTAGAAAAAATAGGAAAGAGAAAGTTCAAAGAGAAGGGGCCGGCCTGGCCCTGGGGCCGCTATTTCCAAAATAGGCTAAAAAAGGAAAAGCCGCCGGTCGCCTGTTGCGACCGTGCGGCTTTGTTTTCTCTGATGCAGAACGAAGCGGCGGACGACCTAGCAGAAAAACACCCTATTCCGTCCGGCTGGTGATCTCGATAAGGTGATAGCCGAACTGGGTCTTGACCGGGCCGAGCACCTTGCCGACCTCGCCGGAGAAGACCACCTCGTCGAATTCCCGCACCATCTGGCCGGGGGAAAATTCGCCGAGATCGCCCCCCTGACGGCGGGAGGGGCACTGGGAGTGCTGCTTGGCAGTGTCGGCAAAATCGCTGCCGGTTTCAATTTGCGTTTTCAGGGTGAGGCACTCGGCCTCGCTGGGGACGAGGATGTGACGGGCACGTGCTTTGGCCATGATGGGTGGGCTCCTTTTTTGATTAAGATGGAGACGTATCTTATCCCGAATTTGGTCCCCTTGTCCAACGCTGCGTGAATTTGCCGGGACGCAGGGCCTGTCTCCTGCCGGGGGTGTCCATGAAGAAGGAGGCGAACGGTCCTTATCCGGCATCAACAAAAGTCAACCTGGGTTGACGACGTCATCCCAGGTTGACCCCGCCAGTTGACGCTACCCTTCCCTCCATCCTCCCGGATCACCCTTTCTCGAAAAATACCTTATAATTTTGGCCCCTTATCCCCTTGGCACATGGGTTGCTAAAACCCTGTTTGTATATGGACCGGTCATGACCGGTCCCCGTCAACGGCAGTGGCATCCCAAACCAAGGAGGAAGCAATCATGACATGGTCCAGCAGGTTCATGGCAACAGCAGCAGCCCTGGCTCTGATGCTCGGCATCCCCGGCATCGGCTCGGCGGCACAGACGGTCAAGATCGGCAACATCATTCCCCTCTCCGGGCCCTCGGCGCCGGTCGGCGTCCAGGGCAAGAATGCCCGCGAGATGGCGGTGCAGGAGATCAACGACGCCGGCGGCATCAAGTCCCTCGGCGGGGCCAAGCTCCAGATGATCTACGCCGACAGCAAGAGCGACCCGACCGTCGGGGTGAGCGAGGCCGAGCGCTTGATCAACTCGGAAAAGGTCAACCTGCTCACCGGCTGCTGGAACTCGGCGGTGACCTACCCCACCACCCAGGTCGCCGAGCGCTACGGCATCCCCTTCGTGGTGCCGGTCTCGGTGGCCGATACCATCACCAACCGCGGCTTCAAAAACGTCTTCCGTCTCGCCGCCAAGGACTCCTGGTGGACCCGCGATCAGTTCCGCTTCCTCAAGGACATGATGAAGGAGTACAAGGTCCCGGTGAAAACCGTCGGCTTCGTCTACGAGAACGGCGACTGGGGGACCGGGTTCGCCGCGGGGTGGGCCAAACTCGCCAAGGCGGCCGGCTACAGGGTCGTCCTCAACGAGCCCTATCCGAGCACCTCGCCTGACCTGACGCCGGTCGTCCTCAAAATCAAACGGGCCCATCCCGACATCCTCTTCATGTGCTCGAACGCCGCCGATGCCATCCTGCTCACCAACGGCCTGGCCGAGCTCGACGTGCATCCCAAGGCGATCATCACCAGCGGCGGCGGCAACGCCGACCCCTCCTTTTTGGCCAACGCCGGCGACAACGCGGTGGGCGAATTCGACATCGTCGAGTGGAACAACGACCTCAATAAGCCGGGCGTGAAGGCGACAAACGCCAAGTTCAAGAAGCTCTACGGCTACGACCTGTCGGGTGAGGCGGTCGACGCCTACGCCTCGATGTACGTGATCAAGGCGGCCCTCGAAAAAGCCGGCTCCCTCGATCCGGCCAAGATCCGTCACGCCCTGGCCACCACCGAGGTCAAGAGCACCGGGCCGCTCAGCCTGCTCTCCTACGACAGCGTCAAGTTCGACAAGACCGGTCAGAACGAGAATGCCGGCCTGGTCGTGGTGCAGGTGGCCAAGATCCACGGCAAGCTGGAGCGGGTCACGGTGTGGCCCAAAGAGGTGCGCCACGCCGGCTACCACCCCGTCTTCCCCTTGCCCGCAAAATAAGTAGAGCGCAGGGCCGGCGGCCGGCCGGGGCGGCACTCTCCTCGCCCCGGCCGGCCAATGCCGGCGCCTTTTGCCCCTCGTGCGTCACGGAAAGGCAGCATCGCATGGAAAATTTCCTTCAATCCCTGATCAGCGGCCTGTTGATCGGGGGGATCTACGGCCTCACCGCCGTCGGCCTCACCCTGATCTTCGGGGTCATGAAGGTCATCAACTTCGCCCACGGCTCGCTGCTGATGGTGGGGATGTTCGCCGCCTACTGGTTCGTCAAGCTGAGCGGCCTCAACCCGTATCTGGCGCTCTTCGTGGTGGTGCCGCTCCTCTTTCTCTTCGGCTACGCGATGCAGCACGTGGTGATCCGCCCGGTCTTCAAAGCCGAGAAGGACGTGCGCGAGCCGATCACCGTCATCATCGTCACCACCGGCATCTGGTACATCCTCGACAACCTGTCACTGATGGCCTTCGGCGCCGAGTACCGGGTGGTCCACACCAGCGTGAGCGGCAAGATCTTCGACCTGGGCGGCATCTATTTCCTGCAGTCCAAGTTCTACGGTTTTCTGATCGCACTCGCCACGACGCTCCTTCTCTACTGGTTCCTCAAGCACTCGAAGATGGGCAAGGCGATCCGCGCCACCAGCCTCGATCGCGAAGCGGCGAGCCTGATGGGGGTCAACCAGTACCGGATCTACAACATCGCCTTCGGCATCGGCACCGCCTGCTGCGGCGTCGCCGGCTGCGTGCTGATCCCCTTCTACTACGTCTACCCGACGGTCGGGACGATCTTCGACATTCGCGCCTTCATCATCGTCGTCCTCGGCGGCCTGGGCAGCATCCCCGGCGCCCTGCTCGGCGGCATCCTCATCGGCATCACCCAGTCCGTCGGGGCACAGTTCATGGCGGCCACCTGGACCGAGGAGATCATCTACGTCCTCTTTCTGCTGATCCTTTTCGTCAAGCCCGCCGGGCTGTTCGGAAATCGCCATGACTTCTGACCCGCATGACAGGAGATACCCCGTGAACCTGCTCGCCCGCCGATCCTCGAAAGACAAGATCCTGACGTTGGCTGCGCTGGCGACGGCTTTCGCCCTGCCGCTGGTCGTCACCAGCCCCAGCTACCTGCAGATGCTGATCCTGCTTCTCTTCTACGCCTACCTGACCTCCTCCTGGAACCTGGTCGGCGGCTTCGCCGGGGTGCTCCCCCTCGGGCATGCGGCCTTCGTGGCGCTGGGTGCCTACACCTCGACCCTGCTCTACCTGCAGTACGGCATCAGTCCGTGGCTGGGGATGCTGGTCGGCGGGGTGGTCGCGGCCCTGGTCGGGGTCATCATCGGCATCCCGACCCTGAAGATGCGCGGCGCCTACTTCGCCCTGGCGACCATCGCCTTCGCCGAGGCGATCCGGGTGCTGATCGAAAACACCAGCCAACTGGGACCTTTCAAGGTCAACGGTCCCCGCGGCCTGCTCATCAACCTGAAGGGAAACTCCTTCGCCGCCTACCAGTTCACCAGCAAAGTGAGCTACTACTACATCATGCTGGCGCTGCTGCTGGCGGTGCTCGGGGTGACGGCGCTGCTGATGCGCTCCAAGCTCGGCTACTACCTCTCGGCGGGGGGCGAGGACCCGGAGGCGGCGCAGGCCCTGGGCGTGAACGTCGCCAAGTACAAGCTGCTGGCGATGGCCCTGTCCTGCTTCTTCACCGCCCTCGCCGGGACCTTCTACGCCCAGCTCATGCTCTACATTGCGCCGCAGAACATCTGCGGTCTCAACCTCTCCTTCGAGATCGCCTTCATCGCCCTGATCGGCGGCCGCGGCACGATCCTCGGCCCGGTCCTCGGCGCGCTGCTGCTGCGGCCGCTCAACGAGCTGACGCGCAACTATCTCGGGGGCCTGCTGCCGGGGATGCACCTGGTGATCTTCGGACTGATCCTGGTCCTGGTGATGATCTACCAGCCCCGCGGCATCCAGGAGCCCCTCACCCGCCTGTACCGACGCCTCACCGGAGGCGGAAACGGACAGGACGAGGACACGCTGCCGAAGGCAAAGGAGGCGGTTAAGCTATGACTCTTCTCGAAACCAGAAACGTGACCAAGCGCTTCGGCGGGCTGACGGCCGTCAACGAGGTGAACATCCGCGTCGAGAAGGGGCAGATCGTCGGCATCATCGGCCCCAACGGCGCCGGCAAGACGACCCTCTTCAACTGCATCGCCGGCGCCTTCCCGCCGACCAGCGGCGAAATCCTTCTCGCAGGGCAGCAGATCTGCGGCAAGAAGCCGTACCAGACCTGCGGCCTGGGGATCTCCCGAACTTTTCAGGTCGTCAAGCCCTTCGCCCAGAAGACGGTCCTCTACAACGTCATGGTCGGGGCCTTCGCCAAGACCAACGTCCCGGGGCACGCGCGGGAGAAGGCCCTGGAGGTGTTGGAGTTTCTTCAGCTCACGCCCAAGAAGGACATCGCGGCCAAGAACCTGACCCTCCCCGACCGCAAGCGCCTCGAGCTCGCCCGGGCCCTCGCCACCGAGCCGAAGATTCTCCTTCTCGACGAGGTCATGGCCGGCCTTCGCCCCTCGGAGATCGGCGACATGATCGGCCTGATCGGCAAGATCCGCGACAGCGGGGTGACGATCCTGGTCGTCGAGCACCTGATGCAGGCGATCATGTCGCTGTCGGACAATATCTTCGTCCTCAACTTCGGCGAACTCATCACCCAGGGCACCCCGGCCCAGATCGCCGGCAACGACGAGGTCATCAAGGCCTACCTAGGAGACGCGTATGTCGTTAATGAACATTGAGGCGATCAACGCCAGCTATGGGGACATCCAGGTTCTCTTTGATCTCTCACTGCACCTCGTCGAAGGGGAGATCCTGAGCATCATCGGCGCCAACGGCGCCGGCAAGAGCACCCTGCTCAAGACGATCTCGGGTCTGATGCAGCCGACCTCGGGCTCCATCACCTTCGATGGCAAACCGATCCACAAAGCGCCGCCGGAGGCGATCGTCGAGCGCGGGCTGATCCATGTCCCCGAGGGGCGGCGGCTCTTCACCCTGATGACCGTGCGCGAAAACCTGGAGATGGGAGCCTTCAATCCCCGGGCCTACGGCCGTCTCAAGGAAAGCCTGGAGGAAGTCTACGAGATCTTTCCCCGCCTCAAGGAGCGCGAAAGTCAGGTGGCGGGGACCCTTAGCGGCGGCGAACAGCAGATGGTCGCCATCGGCCGGGGGATTATGGCCCAGCCCAAGGTGATGATGTTCGACGAGCCCTCCCTCGGACTCTCGCCGGTGCTGCGCAAGGAGATCTTCCAGACGGTGCGGATGGTGGCCGAGCGGGGGGTGACGGTCCTGCTCGTCGAGCAGGATGTGAACGAATCGCTGGGGATCAGCGACCGGGGCTACGTCATGGAGCAGGGGCAGGTGGTGCTCGAGGGGAGCGGACAGGATCTGCTGCAGAACCCGCATGTCAAAAAGGCCTACCTGGGGATATAGGAAAGCGCCATCGCCTCACGCAACGATGGCGCGTACGCCCAATCGTTGCGTGAGGCGGCTTTTCCGGGTATAAGTTTCCCATATGGAAAACTTCGCGCTCCCCAACCTGCGATCCCGGCTGGGGACATCCCGTTCCAAAGAAGGATCCGATATGCCGCTCGAGTCGTTCTCTACGGCCGCCTACGAGGAAGTCAGCCGGCTGCTGAGCCTGATTCACGAAGGTCTCTTCATCACCGATGCCGAGGGGACCATCCTCAGCGTCGGTAAGCTGCCGAAAGCGATCCATGGCCTCGGCGGCGCGGAGCTGGTGGGGCGAAACGTCCATGCCCTCGAGCAGGAGAGGATCTTCGACCCTTCGGTCACGGCGGCCGTTCTCCAGCAAAAGCGCAAGGTGACCCTCACCCAGAAGGGCCGGGACGGGCGCTCCTACGTCGTGACCGGCATCCCCATCATCAACGGGGCCGGGGACATCGAGCGGGTGGTCAGCTTCTTTCGCGACATCACCGACTATGCCGCCCTCAAATCCCAATACGAGCATCTGGAGGAGCAGATCTTCCACTGCTCGGCGGAGCTGCGCGAGCTGCGCGAAAGGGAACTGGGCGACGGCGCGATCGTCGCCCGCAGCCCGCAGATGACCGCGATCCTGCAGACGGCCCTGAAGGTGGCGTCGGTCGATGCCAACGTGACCATCTGCGGCGAATCGGGGGTCGGTAAAAACCTCATCGCCCGGCACATCCACAGAAAGAGCGACCGCCGCGACGGTCCGTTCATCGAGATCAACTGCGGCGCCATCCCCGAAAACCTCCTCGAATCGGAGCTCTTCGGCTACGCCCCCGGCGCCTTCACCGGCGCCCACCCCAAGGGGAAGATCGGCACCGTCCAGCTCGCCCATCGGGGCACCCTGTTCCTCGACGAGATCGGCGAACTCCCCCCCGCTCTGCAGGTCAAACTGCTGCGGGTCATCCAGGAAAAGACCCTGACCCCCATCGGCGGCATCCGCGAGGTGCAGGTCGACTTCCGCCTGATCGCCGCCACCAACCGGGACCTCGCCACCCTGGTGCAGGCCGGACGCTTTCGCGAGGACCTCTTCTACCGGCTGAACGTCATTCCCCTGCAGATCCCTCCCATGCGCGAACGGGCCGAGGATATTTTTCCCCTGCTCATGCATTTTCTCGGGCGCGCCAACGAAAAATACGGCGGCAACAAAACCCTCTCCAGCTCCTGTCTGGAACATCTGCTCGCCTACCGCTGGCCCGGCAACGCCCGGGAGGTGCAGAATCTGTTGGAGCGCCTGGTGGTGACGGCCGACGATGCGACAATCCACAGCGAACAGCTGCCCGACGAGTTTCGACGGGCCGGAAGCGCCTCCCCTCGTCTGGAGGGAGAGACCCTGAACGAGGCGAAGGACAGACTGGAGGCGGAGCTGGTGCGCCAGGCCTATGGGCGAACCGGAACCTGCACCGGCGTCGCCCGGGAGTTGAGAATCAGCCAGGCTTCCGCGACCCGAAAACTGAAAAGGCACGTGCCGGGGTACTGATTTCAGCATTGTCCGTTGCCCTTAGGGCCGCGGGAGCCTCCTGAACGGCCTCCGCCCGGAGCGATTATGCGGATTGCAGCGCAGCGAAAACGGCTCTTCCCTCTCCTGCTGACGGGCCTGTCGGCCATCGTCCTTTTTCTCTCGCCGAGCGCCTTTGGCGCCGGGAAAACACGACTTATCGATAATTTCGAAAAGGGGCTTTCGCCGGGATGGCAGGAGAAATCCTTCAAGGGACAGACCGTCTACCGGGTGGTTGCCGAGGGGGACGGCCACGTGCTGCAGGCGGTCAGCCATGGCGCCGCGTCGGGACTGGTCTACAAGATCGACTACAGCCCCGGGAGATTCCCGATTCTCGCCTGGCGCTGGAAGGTGAAAGGCGTCCTCCCCAAGGGGGACGCCCGCACGCAGGCGGGAGATGACTTCGCCGCCCGCGTCTACGTGATCTTTCCCAGCTGGTTCTTCCCCCTGACCAAAAGCCTCACCTACATCTGGGCCAACAAGCTGCCGCAGGGAACGCTGATACCCAACGCCTTTACCAGCAACGACCGGATGATCGCGGTGGAAAGCGGCGACCAAAAGGCCGGCGAGTGGATCGCGGAGCGCCGCGATATCGGGGCCGACTACCGCCGGGCCTTCGGCGGTGATCCCCCGTCCGTCGGCGCCATCGCCATCATGACCGACACCGACAACACCGGCGAATCGGCCGAGGCGTGGTACGACGACATCCGGATCGAAGGGGAATAGGCGTTCTCTGCCAAAGCCACATTACTCCCTCCCTTTCCCGCCTAACTCCAAAGGATCAACGGTAGAGGTCGCAGAGCAAGAGCCAAGAACGCAGAGGTTTGTTCAGGGCAGGACCACGAAACCTCAAAAAAGCGCTTCTCACCTTTTTTTACCCGACCCGCACAAAGGGATAGCGCGCCATCAGCTCCCGGGTCAGCAGCCCCACCCCGCAGCGCTCGCCGATGGTCTCGATCACCACCACCGCCTCGGGATCCTCGAAATCGACCTGGGCCGTTTTCCCCTCCCCGGCCAGCTCTTCCTCGACGAAAATGTCCAATTCCCGCTCGGCTTCGGGAGAAACGATCACCCCCTTTAGCCCGCGCCGCTCCAGGCGCACGTAATAGCGCCGGCCGGCCAGCCGGGGCAGGTAGGGGCGCACCGCTTCGCGGGCGCGATCGAGAAAATTTTCCGGATGGAAGACAAAGACCCGGTCCACCGGCACCACCCGGCCCAGATCCTGGAAGGCGACGAGCTGTTTTTCGCGCTTCTGCCGGACCGTCTCGAGAAACTCCGCCGGATCTGCCACCCGGCCGAGAACAACGCCGAAAAACTCCGTCTTGTGAAACTCGCCGTAGAGACAGAGCTCCTTCAACCAGTGGTCGAAGCGCCCCTCCCGGTCCATGGTCGCGACGATGTTGAATTGCCACATGACGGCCTCCCCTGCCCTATTCTCTTTTCAGAGCATAGCGGAAGAGGAGGCAATGACAAGAAAGGGGACCGACGTTTCGATCCCCTTTCGTTTTAAAGCATTCCGGCTTTCTTCAACACCCATTCGGCCCCCAGGCAGGAAACCACCAGCAGGACCACCCAGCCGATAAGCAACATCGCGATCATAACGTTCTCTCCTCCATGCTAATACAGATCCTGCGCCTGCTCTCCTTCGAGATCGGCAACGGAAAGTTTTTTCGCGTCCATGGCCCGCCAGACAAAAGCGATGTAGGCGAGCACGAAGGGAACCGCGAGGGCCACGTAGCTCATGGCGGTCAGCGTATAGTGGCTGCTCGAGGCGTTATAAATGGTCAGGCTGCTCTGCAGATCGACCTTTGAGGGGTAAAAAGAGGTGTTGTTCAGGCCGGCGATCAGGAAGAGGGAGAGGCCGACGAAGACGGTTCCGGGGCCCGCAAGCCAGAGGCCGCCCTTTTTCTTCGTGAACGCGGTGGCGACTACCCCCCAGACCACCAGAATCAGCCCCGCCAGCAGCAAAACGAGCGTGGCCGGCATGGCGAGCAGGTTGTGCAGGTATTTGCCCTGCTCCAGAAAAACGCTGCCGTCGGCGGGATGCACCGCGTACCCCTTCATGGTCAGCAGGCCGTAGAGGACGTAGAGCAGAAAGGGAAGCGAGTAGATCAGGTTGCGAAACGCAGCCTTGCGGGTACGCATCTCCAGTTCCGAATGCTCGAGATTGTTGACCAGATAGAGGGCGCCGAGAAGGCGGGCCAGAAAGACCAGAAAAAAGCCGAGAGCGACGTTAAAGGGGCTGAAGGCGGCCTCCAGCCCGAGCAGGGGATTGGTCCAGGTCACCGCGCGAAACTCGTTCAGGGTGAAGTTGGAGCCGGTGAAAAAGGTTCCCACGGCCACGCCGATCAGCAGCAGCCCGACGCTGCCGTTAATGAAGAGGAACATCTCGAAGGTTTTCGCCCCCAGCAGGTTGTTCGGCTTCTTGCGGTATTCGTAGCTCACCGCCTGGATGACGAACGTCAGCAGGATGAGGATCCAGACCCAGTAGGCTCCACCGAAACTGGTGGCGTAAAAGAGGGGAAAGGCGGCGAACATCGCGCCGCCGAAAAGGACCAGGGTGGTGAACGTGAGCTCCCACTTGCGGCCGATGGAGTTCAGCACGAGGGCCTTCTCCTGCTCGTTTTTGGCGACCGAAAAGAGCAGGGTCTGCCCTCCCTGGACGAAGGTCATGAAGAGAAAGAGGCTGCCCACCAGCGAGGCGATAATCCACCAGAGCTGCTGCAACTGCGTCCATGCAAGATTACCGATCATTGTGCTTCTCCTCCGGTCCGAGGCTGATC
>Ga0102962_1001050_pt1 | contig 11355 bp, 5 predicted proteins | sample SalPonF2_C_D2_MG_FD_84519 | JGI IMG/M metagenome (GOLD analysis project Ga0102962, IMG submission 84519) | Salt pond soil microbial communities from South San Francisco under conditions of wetland restoration - Salt Pond MetaG SF2_C_D2_MG ...
GAAAGCCGTCCCAGTGTTACCCGTCTGAGCAGATCCATCTGCCAGAGTCTGTCTTCTGCAAGAAGATAGCCGGTTGCTGCATACAAATCATGTTCATTTTTTGCATAAACATGGGGTATTCCTAATGAATCCCGGTAGACAGTTACCTTATCCCGCAGGCCATTTAGAGAGATAGATTTATTATAATCCGGAATTGCCCTTTTATTGAGATGAACAACATATAAACTTCCGGCTATAATTGCCAGAATAATAAGCACAATTACAGGATAAACAAAAAGTTTTAGTTTTTTCATAGCTGGTTTATTATATATTAAAATGGTGTTTTGGTTATCTATAGCTAGCTTTTTTCTTTGGATAAGAAGGGTTCATTTTTTTATATACTGCATTCTGATTATTGATATTCATTTTTTACCCAAAAGTCTAATCCTTGCAATGACAGGCTGATGATCAGAATGTGCAAAACCCAAATCCTCAGTATGGACAGATATCGGTTCTATATTTGGAGACAACAGGTAAAAATCAATAACCGTGGTTGGGGTTTTCTCAGGATCGTAAGGAGTGGCAACCCTTCTGTTCGATGGTTGAGATTTATCGTATAACCAGTGCCATGTTGGCGCCATAAAATCCGGACTTACATAGGTTACATTAACTGTATCAAAAGGATGATTGGCATATCCGGGGCGAAAACCTGCGGGTGACTGGTTCCAGTCTCCTCCGACAATGATATAATTCCCTTTCGTATACTCTTTAATCAGAAAACTTTTCAGATATTCCATTTGTTTTTTCCGGAGACTGCCGTCATCATAAGCCGAATTGTGGGTATTAATAAGTACCAGTTCTTTTCCGTTGGTTAGGGGATACCTGTTAACAAGAAAACACCTGTCGAGCATAAACAGGCTTTTTGGCCATGCATAGTTGCCGGGAAACGAGTATCTGACTGAGGAAGAAGGGACTGTTTTGCCCAGTGTTAGAATGCCGGATTTAACTTTGCCCATGGGAGAGATGAAGGGAAGCGGAACATAGAAAACATCATAATTCATCCCAAAACAGGCATTATAACCTGATAATGATTTAATAATAGTATCTACTTCATTTATTTCATAGCTTCTTTTTGAATGTTTATCCACCTCCTGAAGCATAATAAAATCAACTGAGTCATTTTGTTTTAGAAAATCAGTCACTGCTACAAGGTTATTACTGGTATTTCCTTTTGAAGTTCTCACCTGCTTTCCACCGTCGTAAAAGAAATCCATGCTTTTATCCAGGCCACTATAACCTATATTCCATATTAATAGATTAAGTTCAGCAGAATCAGATAAAGTACCCGGAGAAGAAGAGGTGAATACCTGCGTTTTTTCATTAGGCCGATAATCAGTTACACTCGCATAAAGAATGAGAAAAATAAAAATTACCGCAATGGCAATGATTATGATTCCAATGATTTTTAAGATTTTCATGTTGATTCATTTTAGGGTTTAGTATGATATCCAAAGCTTCATTGCAGGTAAAAATACATATCGTGTTTGATTTAATCAATTTCACAGAATATTTTCTGTTGGAATTTATAAAATATTTACTGATACAAATAAGAGTCCACTCCGAAAAGTACTTTATTAAGTAAAACTGAAAATCAGGATTTGCCCCTTACCCTGAAGACCTGCCTGCCGTAAGCAGTACAGGCAGGTAGCCTGATATTCAGCTACTTTACCCTTTTGGGCTCAGGGCAAAAAGTAGCTGAAAAATCCTGGTATTGGCTTTTCGGAGTACACTCAAATAATATACTGTGAATATTCTGTGAGATATTTTATTAAAGTTATTCTTGTGGAAACAAAAATATGCTGTTAAACAGTATTTCTTGATGCTTGACCGAAAACGATTGCGGTAACGATTGCATTGGAATACCGGCGGTTAATCGCTTATTTTTCAACCAGAAATTTAAGAATTATCTAAATTGCGTTTAATACTGACTAAATTCTCGTTGAGATTATGGGCAAAATTTTATTTGATTACTAATTTATTTAACATTAGCTAAAACCGTAGTTTATGAAAAAGAGACTATTTTTTAAAAAATCAATTCTGTTGGTTTGCAGTATGTTGATCATGTGGCAGCTGCAGGCCCAACAACACGCCGTAACCGGTACGGTTACCGATGCCAGTGATGGTAGTCCGCTTCCGGGAGCTACCATTGTTATTCAGGGAACCAGCAAAGGAACTTCAACTGACATGGATGGTAAATACCAGATCCAGGCCGGACCAACTGATGTGCTGGTTTTTTCTTTTGTGGGATATACCACCGAAAATGCAACAGTTGGAGATAAAAATGTTATTGACATGAAACTGGTTCCTTCACTTAAGCAATTACAGGAACTGGTTGTCATTGGATATGGTACTGTAGCAAAGAAAGATGCTACGGGTTCTATTTCCACAGTAAGTGCTGACGAATTTAACAAAGGTGCCATTACAACACCACAGGATCTGCTGGTTGGTAAGAGTGCCGGTGTGGTAATTACCAATTCAGGCGGCCAGCCTGGCGGTGGCGCAACCATCCGAATTCGTGGAGGTTCATCACTAACTGCTTCAAATGATCCGCTGGTAATTGTCGATGGTGTTCCCCTTGACAATAAAAACGTATCTGGAAGTTCAAACTTCCTGAATTTTATTAATCCAAATGACATTGAGTCTTTCACCGTTCTTAAGGATGCCTCTGCAACTGCTATTTACGGATCCAGGGCTTCCAATGGTGTTATTCTCATTACAACTAAAAAGGGAAAAGAAGGTAGTCCGCTGAAGGTATCCTATAATGGTTATGCCTCCATGTCCAACGCTATTGAATTTATGGATGTATATTCCGGTGATGAGTTACGACAAATAGCTTATAATAAACCCGGTCTTTTTGGAGTCGATAGCTATAACACCCTCGGAACCAGGAATACAAACTGGCAGAAAGAAATTTACAGAACAGCTATTTCTCATGAGCATAATCTCAGCGTTTCAGGAGCATATAAAACATTGCCCTATCGTGTTTCTGTAGGCTATACTGATCAGAATGGTATCCTGAAGAATACAGATATGAACAGGGTAACCGGATCAATCAATTTGAATCCTACCTTTCTTAATGACAACCTGAAAGTAAATATCAGTGCAAAAGGTATGAGTACCAACCATAATTTTTCAAACAGTGGTGCCGTCGGAAGTGCAATTGCCATGGATCCGACCCAACCTGTTAAAGACGGGAATAAAAGTTCTGATGGTTATTTCCAGTGGGGAAATTATGGTTCCAACCTCGGAACACCAAACCCCGTTGAACAATTACTGGCAAATGATAATAAATCTAATGTAAAAAGAGGTATTGCAAACATTCAGTTGGATTATACCTTACCCTTCCTCACGGATTTGAAAGCCAATTTAAATCTGGGTACTGATTATACAAAGAGTGAAGGACATAATAATTACCCGGCTTCTGCCCCCTCAACACTCATTGCTCCTCTCGAAAATGGTAAGCTTACAAATTTCAGTGCAAAAAATACCAACAACCTGTTGGATTTCTATTTGAATTATAAGAAAGATCTGAAGAGTATTTCCAGTAATATAGATGTTACCGGAGGATATTCCTGGCAGCATTTTCAAAGGGAAGGAGACAATTATACGCGCGGTATCGTAGATAATGAACATCCTTATCAGATGTCAGACAGTACTTCTTTCATAAATGAGAATTACCTTATATCATTCTTTGGAAGGGTTAACTACTCTTTAATGGACAGGTATCTGTTGACTTTAACTTTACGTGACGATGGTTCCTCAAGGTTCATTGGCAAAAACAAATGGGGACTTTTCCCGTCTGCTGCTTTTGCATGGAAGATCAATGATGAACCGTTTATGAAGAATGTGAGTGTAGTTTCTGAATTGAAACTGAGACTTGGCTGGGGTGTTACCGGACAGCAGGATATTGGTAGTTATTACCCTGCACAGGCCCAGTATATCAGTTCAGTGATTGGATCGTATTACCCGGTAGGAGGAACGTTTTTGCCCACGCTCAGACCTAATGCATATGATCCTGATATTAAATGGGAAAGTACAACTACCCAGAATATTGGTCTTGATTTCGGTTTCTATAATGACCGGATTAGTGGTTCTGTTGATGTGTACAAAAGAGTAACTGACGATCTGCTGAACAGGGTTACCATCCCGAGTGGGAGTAATTTTTCCAATAAATTGTATACAAATGTTGGTAGCCTGGAGAATAAGGGAGCTGAAGTTTCTCTTAACCTGAGGCCGATCTCACGGGAAAATATGGCACTTACTCTTGGATTTAACTTCACTTATAATAAAAACAAGATTACCAAATTGCTCCTCACGGACGATCCAACCTACATAGGTGTTGGTAATGGCGGAGATTCCTATACCGGCTATCTGCAGTATTCACGGGTTGGTTATCCGGCTCATTCATTCTTTATGAACAAGCAGGTATACGATGCCAACGGAAATCCTATCGAGGGATTGTATGTTGACCTGTCGGGTAAAGGTGGAACTGTAAGTGGTACCAATGCAGATAAGTATCTGTATAAAAATCCAAATCCTGATTATCTGATGGGCTTCTCAGTAAGATTCAACTATAAAGATTTTGATTTTTCTGCTTCAACCAGAACCAGCATTGGCAATTATGTTTATAACCAGGTTGCTTCAGGTGCTTCTTACGACCAGATGTACCAGATTGGTTACTGGCATAATGAGCCTAAATACCTGAGCGATTCAAAATTTGTAAAAAGACAGTTTACTACTGATTATTTTGTAGAAAATGCCTCATTTTTCAAATTAGATAACATCAGTGCAGGCTATACTTTCGATAATATTGTCAATAAGCTAAGTGCCCGTCTGAGCCTCACCGTTCAGAATGCAATTACAATCACCAATTACTCGGGCATTGATCCTGAAGTTGACCTTGGAGGTGACAATCCCGGAATTGATAATAATTTCTATCCGAGACCACGTACCTTCATGCTTGGTTTAAGTTTAACCTATTAATCCGTTAAAGAGATGAAGAAGAAATTAATAATATTAGCTACATTTTTCTCAGCACTGATGATCACATCATGTGTGAAGGATCTGGATGTAAAACCCAAAGACCCGAACATTATTCTTTCAGGCAACCTCAATGATGATCCTGTTTATATGAAAGAAGTGTTGGGCAAAATTTATGCAAGTTTTGTAATCCCCGGACAGGGTGGAAGTGAAGATTATAACGGAGTGGATATTACTGCCTCCGATCCGAATTTTTTTACTACGCTTCGTGCCCTTTGGAACCTACAGGAACTTCCTACAGATGAAGCGATCTGTGCATGGGGCGACCCGGGTATCTCTGACCTGAATACGCAGACATGGAGTGCAAATAACCCATTCCTTACTGCTTTGTATCAGCGTTTGAGCCTGAGTATTACTTATGCCAATGATTTTATTGGTAAGACCAATGGCAGTGCTGATCCCAATGTTATGCGCTATAACGCGGAAGCCCGCTTTCTGAGAGCACTCTCATACTATTGGGCAATTGACCTGTTCGGTAAGTTTCCATTTACAACGGAAGCCGACGGTGTTGGCAAATACTTTCCAAAAGTGGGAACCCGTCAGGAAATTTTCACTTATATTGAATCAGAACTTAAGGATATTGAGAACAAACTTGGTGATTCCGGGTTTTCGTATCCGGAAGCAGACAAGGGTGCCTGCCGGATGTTACTGGCCAGACTGTATCTGAATGCGGAAATATTTACAGGCCAGGAAAGATGGAACGATTGTAAAACTTATTGTGACAAAGTGATCAATGATCCGGCATACTCACTGGCAACTGATTATCGCCATAATTTTACTGCTGACAATGGTTATTCTTCCAATAAAGAAATGATCTTTGGTTTTGAAGAAGACGGTAAATATACGCAGGGCTATATTGGTACAACATTCATCATTGAATCAAGCAGTGATGCAACCTACCTGCCTGCTGAAAGATACCACGGCCTGACTTCCAATACCAACTGGAATGGTAACAGGGCCACCAAACAGTTCCTGAATGTAATGGTAGATACCATTGCAACATATGGAAATAATCCCATACCAACAGATGATTCTACTTTTACTCAGTGTCCTGATAAGAGAGTATATCTGAAGAGAAAAAGGACAATTGACATTCCAAGTGCTTCAGCCAGTGGTGATTTTGGTGTAGGAGTCTACAAGTTTACCGCGAGAAATGCTGACGGTAGTCAGGCTGCCAACTACAACCCGGCTTATGCATCTACTGATTTTCCTGTATTCAGGCTTGCTGATGCCTATCTGATGAGGGCTGAAGTGTATCATCGCAATGGTGATGATGCTAATGCAGCCAAAGACATCAATGTGATCAGGGAACGTGCTTACGGAAATACTGATGGAAATATCTCGGCCGGTGATGTTACAGACATGTTCCTGCTGAATGAACGCGGTCGTGAATTCTATTATGAAGCACAAAGAAGGACTGACCTGGTTAGGTTTGGACAGTTTACGAATGGCACATATGCGTGGGACTGGAAAGGAAACGTACATGAAGGTACACAAACAGATAAACACTACGATCTGTATCCTATCCCGGCTGATGAGCTGGCAGCCAATCCAAATTATAACAATACCAACAATCCTGGTTATTAATCTTAAAATTGCTGAAAAATGAACAGAAATATATTAATATTACTAACATTCGTCGGGTTGATCGGTATCTTATCCGGTTGTGAGAAAGATGAGACTAAAGTAGTCCTGTCGACCAATCCGGTTGCTCCTACACTTACAGTTCCTGACCTTACCCTGGAAAGGGCAAATGGCAACGATATGGTTGTATTTACTGGGACTCCTGTAAAACCTGGTTTTGTTGCCTCAACCAATTATTTTTTGGAAGCTTGTGCTCAAGGCAATAACTTTAAAGATTCAATTCTAATTCTTACTGACAAACAAGACGCCCAGATGAAGATCTCTGTCAGCGATCTGAACAGTTTGTTGCTTAAATCTTTTCCGGCTGACCAGGTTTCAACGCTCGATTTTCGAATCCGGGCAGTATTGGTACAGGATGCAGGTACAGGTGTAAAACCACCGACCTATGTATCCGAGACGCAAACTGCTGATGTTACCCTATATGGCTTGCCCAGACTTGACTTGTTAAATTCAGGTATGGACCAGAAAATTGAATCAGCGCTCGGAGATGGCAGCTATACAGGGTTGGTTAAACTGGATCCCAATAATCCATTTACACTGAAAGATCCGGATGCCAATGTTGTCTATGGTGGTAGTGGAGGTAACCTGGTAGTTGATGGAAGCGGTATAGCGGCCGATCAGGCAGGATGGTATCAACTTGATGCAAATACCAATGATCTTACTTATGATTTGAATCCTCACATGATCGGTGTGATTGGCGATTTTAATGGTTGGAGCGCTCCTGATACAAAAATGGATTATAATCCTGAAGGAGACTACTGGCATGTTACAGTTGATCTGACTCCGGGTGGCATTAAATTCAGGATGAATGACTCCTGGAGTGATGGCATTAACCTGGGAATTGGTGATGCTGATCATCCGGAATATACACTTGATAATCTCTGGAACAATGGTTCAAGTCAGAATATTCCGATATCTTCTGCCGGTTCCTATAGTATCAAGTTGTATATCGGAACTTCAACCTACAAATGTACTATTACAAAGAATTGATGTAATTTGATTTGCATGATCATTAATATTTATAATTCAAAAGATAAGATCAATGAAAAAAATATCAATATATAAACTAATGTCATTCCTGGTGAGTGCGGCAATCTTAATTGCCGCCTGTACCAAGGAGAATTCGGATGTAAGGCTCGATCCGAAACTGTCTACCTCACAGGTAATGAATGTAAAAGCAGATGCGGCTACTGTTGTTGGTTTTGTGGTGGCTTCCGGAAATGGTTTTTCCGAAAAAGGGGTCTGCTATAATACAGAAAAAAATCCTACTATTGCCAATAACAAGGTTGTGTTTGATTCTGTAAGCAACAAGGCAACTTTCACTGTTGAACTCAAAGGTCTTGATTATACTACCAAGTATTATGTGCGTGCTTATGCAACGGGCGAGAATGGTACTATTTACGGAGAGGAGATGTCATTTACAACCCCTGTTGCATTACCAACCCTGACCACTGCTGAAATTGATATTACCTCGATTGAGGCAAATACTGCTGCTGGTGGTGGTAATGTTACCGACTGGGGTGGTGATGATGTAACTGCGCGTGGAGTATGTTTTGGTATGGAAGCGAATCCCACAGTTGCCAATGATACAACTGTTGATGGTAACGGAACCGGTGAATTTACCAGTATGCTTTCAGGCCTCCGGGGCAAAACTATGTATTATGTTCGTGCTTATGCCACCAACAGTGCGGGTACAGGTTACGGACCACAGGTATCGTTTACTACTTTGCCCGATGTACCTACGGTTACTACAGACAATGTTACAGGGATAACCAAGACTGAAGCAGTTTCAGGCGGCATGGTTTCTTACGATGGTGGAGAAGCAGTTACACAGCGAGGTCTTGTTTGGAGCTTGTCCGAAAATCCAACCTTAAGCGATAATGTTATTGTCGATACCAAAGCTGATACCGGATCTTATGTTTCCAATATTTCTGGTCTTGAAAAGAATACTATCTACCATGTGAGAGCCTATGCAACCAATGATATTGGTACGGGTTATGGGGAAGACATATCATTTACTACAAAGAGTGATATTGTAACATTATGGGTACCTGGCGCCTATCAGGGCTGGGATCCTGCCGGAGCAACCGATTCTTTGAAGAATACAATCAGTGACCCGGTAGTAAAAGGATATGTTTATATGTCTACTGCAGGAGAGTTTAAATTTGTGGCGCAAAAGGACTGGAGTCCTGTAAACTATGGAGCCGGTGATAGTGAAGGAACCCTGGCTCTGAATTCATCAACAAATCTGAGTGTGTCCGAACCAGGATACTACTATTTTGAAGTTGATCTGGATAACCTCACTTACACTGCAACAAAAACCAACTGGGGCGTAATAGGAGCAGCTACAGCTGATGGATGGAATTCCAGCCAGCCCATGACTTACAGCGAAGTATTCAACAGGTGGTTTGCTACCATACCTATGACGGCCGGTGAGTTTAAGTTCAGAGCAAATGATGCATGGGATATTAATTATGGTGCAGGAGATTCTGAAGGTACTTTAGCCTTTAATAGTTCGACAAACTTGTCATTGGCTACAGATGGTACCTACACTGTCATGCTGGATCTGTCTCAGCCGAATCATTATACTTACGCTTTGACAACGTGGAGTATCATCGGAAGTTCAACCCCGGGAGGCGACTGGAGTACTGATATTGATATGATTCCAAATGCTGATAATACCTGGACTGTAACTGCTGATCTGCTACAGGGTGAATTTAAGTTCAGGGCTAATCACGCATGGGATTATAACCTGGGAGGTACTCCTGATGCATTGTCCTGGGGGAGTCCGGATAATATTCCCATTGATGCTGATGGTAATTATACCATTACACTTGATTTAGTTAATGGTACTTATACTGCTGTACTAAATTAGCAGATCTTAGTTTTGAAGTTATCCTCATCATTTATGGTGAGGATAACTTCTGATTTTAATCATTTTCTTGTTTTGGGTATTCTTTTGTGTAAAGCAAATTTTCTGTTTATCGGATTTTTTATGTTCCTGTTTCAATCAGGCTATATGCATTTGATCACGAACCTTATTAACCTGATGTGTTAAAAATTATTGTAAATATGATTACCAATTCTGCACTAAAAATATTATTTATCCAGTTGTACCTGTTATTCAGCCTGTCTGCAATCAGTCAGGTGGTTACAACTGAGCCACCGCTGCCTTTTGATAACAAACCTGTAACTGTTTACTTTGATGCTACACAGGGTGACCAGGGGTTGATGAACTTTACAGGAGATGTATATGCACATACAGGAGTGCTGACCGATAAAAGTCAATCTGATAATGACTGGAAATATGTTAAAGCAGAATGGACTACAAACATACCGGAATGTAAGCTGACCCGTATTAGTACCAACCTTTACTCACTTGATATTTCTCCTTCCATAAGGGAATTTTACGGGGTACCTGCATCCGAAAAAATAGTAAAAATGTGTTTTGTCTTCCGTAATTCCGATGGTTCAAAAACCGGCCGTGATGACGGGGGAAAGGATATCTTCACAGATGTCTTTGAAGAAGGCCTGAATGTTTCTTTTATCAATCCTTCAAAATATTTTACATTACTTGAAGACGGTGAATCTGTTCCGGTTGAAATAAGTGCTACGGCAAGTGACTCTGTTGCGCTTTTTATTGATAATACCTGGGCTGCTTCAGATACCGGTACAGCACTGATCGATACTGTTCAGTTTATCGGAAATACTACACATATTGCTGTTACCAGGGCATATAAAGATGGAGAATCAAAAGCAGATACTGCTTATTTTTTGATTAAATCACCTGTTCAGACAGAACCATTGCCCGCGGGAATGCAGGATGGTATTAATTATATTGATGACAATACCGTTACACTGGTGCTCTATGCACCCCGGAAAACAAATGTTTATCTGTTAGGCGATATGAATAACTGGACACCGGATAACAGTTATCAGCTTAAAAAGGATGGTGATCGTTTCTGGATCACAATGAACGGTCTCACTAAAGGCAAAGAATACGGGTATCAGTACATGGTGGATGACTCATTGCTGATAGGGGACCCGTATGCTGATAAAGTGCTTGATCCCTGGAATGACCAGTATATTTCACAGGAAACCTATCCAAATTTAAAACCATATCCTGCCGGAAAAACACAGGGTATTGTCACTGTTTTCCAGACAGGCCAACAGGAATATGTATGGAAGAACAAAGATTTTATACCCCCGGCTAACGAGGATTTGGTGATCTATGAATTGCTGATCCGGGATTTTACCGAACAGCACACTTACCAGTCTCTTATTGATACCATTAATTATCTTGACCGGTTGGGTATCAATGCGATCGAACTGATGCCCATAAATGAGTTCGAGGGAAATGAAAGCTGGGGGTATAATCCTGATTATTATTTTGCGCCGGATAAATATTATGGTCCGAAAAATGACCTGAAAGCTTTTATCGATACCTGTCATGGCCGGGGTATTGCCGTGATTCAGGACATGGTACTGAATCATTCCTATGGTTTATCTCCACTTGTTCAGCTTTATTTTGATCCTACAGCCGGAGATTACGGACAACCGAAGAACAATCCCTGGTACAATGCTACCTCACCAAATCCCTCCTATAGCTGGGGATACGATTTTAACCACGAA
>Ga0102962_1001051_pt1 | contig 11345 bp, 9 predicted proteins | sample SalPonF2_C_D2_MG_FD_84519 | JGI IMG/M metagenome (GOLD analysis project Ga0102962, IMG submission 84519) | Salt pond soil microbial communities from South San Francisco under conditions of wetland restoration - Salt Pond MetaG SF2_C_D2_MG ...
CTGGCCTGTTTCCGGCTCGGTTCAGCCATCTATGCCCTCGAGATCATGCGGATCAAGGAGATCATCCGACCGCAGAAGTTGACGCCGATCCCCAAGGCCCCGCCCTTTATCGAAGGGGTTATTAATCTGCGCGGCGCAGTTATCCCGATCGTCGATCTGCGCAAGCGTTTCGATCTGCCGACGGCGGTGGTCGATCGGAAAACCCGGGTGATCATCTGTGCCCTCTCGGGCAAGATCGTCGGCCTGGTGGTGGACGAGGTGGCGGAGGTCCGACGGTATACCCGACAGGACATACAACCCTCTCCCCAGTTTCTGCAGGGGCAGGGGGCCGAGTTCTTCCATGGGATCTGCCGACGGGACGAGGATCTGGTGATGATCCTGAACCTGGAGAAACTTCTTTCCACTTCTGAAAAAATCGACCTGGAAACCATTCAACAGATAAAACACGAGGCCGAAGTCCAGAGCGATTTCGAACACGCATGAGTTCGAACCCGCAATGGCTTGAGATGAGAGGGCGTCAGTGGATGGGGGACGGCCGCCGGCCGGTAAGTTCCATCATCCGAGCTCAAGAGACCCTTCCTTCGATGAAGTGGGCCACTTGAAAGGCCCGTTGACCGGGGAGTATGACCCGCCAGGGGATCAGCCCTGTTCGTTGTGAAAATACCATGAGGTTTGCATGATTGTCAGTTGTCCTGCCTGTTCGACCCGGTTTCGGCTGGATCGTGGCCGCTTGCTGGGAAAACGGGTTACTCTGCGCTGTGCCCGTTGCCGCCAACCATTTAAAATTGATGTGATCGATGCTTCGGCTGAGAAATCGCCCTTCACGGTTCTGGTGGCGCATGGCGATGCGGCGCTGTGCCTCTCTATCGCCGAGATTCTGGAGCGGCAGAACATCTCTTGCCGGACTTGCCACGAGGGGACCGAGGTGCTTCGTGTGCTGGAAGAGCTCCTCCCGCAAGTCATCCTGATCGATGTGGCCCTGCCGGGGGTATTGGCCTTTGAAGTCGTCGACCGCATCCGGGCCCATCCCCGCCTCAACTCCATCAAGGTTATTCTTCTCTCTTCCGTTTACAACAAACTTGCCTACAAACGGCTGCCTTTCTCCTTGTATGGGGCCGACGATTATATCGAAGAGCACCATATTGCGCGGGACCTTGTGGAGAAAATTCACGCCCCGGTGAAATTGCCTCTTCCGGCTCAAAAGGGGGAGCCGGAGGACCCCGCCGAGCGATCGAACGGCGCGGATGAAAAGGTCCAGGGGATGGAAGAGACGACTGGCGCGGACGGGGACTCCATCGCTGAGAAGGAAAAGGCGAAACGCCTCGCCCGGATCATCATCTCGGATATCGCTCTTAACAATCAGGAACGGGTCGCGGAAGGGATCCGTTTGGGCACCCTCTTCGACCTTCTCGCTCCCGAGATCGAGGAAGGTAGACGATTGCTCAGCGAGCGGGTGCCTCCCGGAATTTCTGACGGGGAGGATTTTCTCACCGAGGCTTTGGAAGAATTGATCGAAAACGGTCAGAGAGAATCTCGCAGACAGGTTGACACAAAGGTGGTTTAGGTGACAGATCTTCAGCAAGTCGTGAGTATGCTTCACTCCGAGAGTGAGGAAGATCGTCTTCTGGGCTTGAAGGAACTTGCGGAATTCAAGACGGAAGCGTTCCTCGATCATGTTTATCGCGCCCTGGGCGACGCGAGTTGGCGAATTCGCAAAGAAGCCGTCGACCTGTTCCTCTCCCAGCCACGGGCCGCGGAGTTCCTCGAAGAGGTCATCGCTCTGCTGTATTCCGAGGACAACCCCGGTTTGCGCAATGCGGCGGTGGACATCCTGATCAATTTCGGCTCCCGGGCCGTTTCTCCCCTGATCGCGGAGTTGGAAAGCGAGGACGGGGGTGTCAGGAAGTTCGCCCTGGATATCCTTGGCGAGATTCGTGACAGTTCCTGCGTTCCCGCCATGATCGCCGCCTTGGGTGATCCGGACGACAACGTACGGGCGGCGGCGGCGGAGAATCTTGGAAAAATCGGTGCACCCGAGGCCGTGCCGGCGCTGCTTGAGGCCCTGGAACGCCCGGACCTCTGGTTCCGTTTCACGATCCTGGATGCCCTCGGCCGTATCGGCGATGGGGTTCCGGTGGGAGCGCTTCTTGCCTTCAAAGATGAGAAATTGCTTCGTAAGGCACTTTTTGCCTGCCTGGGGCGGATCGGCGGCGCCGAGGCGATTCTCGCCCTGATTCAAGGCCTGACCGACACCATGCGCAATGTTCGCGAGGCCTCGACGGTCGGCCTCGGGCAGCTCGCCGAACGTCATCCGGAAGAGGTGGCCGAGGAACTCTCCCATGCCGTCGACGACCATCTGATCGCCTCTCTGATCGATTTGCTGGGATGCCAGAACCAGGCGGTCCGTGGAGCTGCCGTCCGGCTTTGCGATTGCGTTCCCGATGAGCGGTTTATCGAGCCCCTGCTTTCTCTAGTGGAGGAAGAAGAAATCCGAGAGCTGGCGCTGGCCGCGCTGGTGAGCATCGGGCGCTCAAAGTTGGAGGCCCTTTTGAAATTCTGGCCGCGGGCCGATGAACGCATGAAGCCGTATCTTGCCTGCGTCTTCGGTGAGCTTGGGGCCGAGACGAGCATTGAGGCGCTCATCGAGGGGGTAAACAGTGCCGACAGCCTGCTTCGGCTGGTATCCGTCCAGGCTCTCGGCCGGCTCGAAAGCCCCACCGCGATGCGACAACTGGTCGATTGTCTCCGGGAGGAATCCGAGGAGATCAGGGAGGCTGCCACCAAGGCTCTCTGCCGGCTGGGGAGCCGGCATCGGGAAAAACTCGGAGAGGACCTTGCCCCGCTTCTGGAATCCGGAAATGCCGAATTGCGCCGCTGTGCCATCCGGATTTTCAGCAGCATCGGTGGCGAGGAGGCCGACGAAGCGCTTGCCATGGGCCTTAAGGACGAATCGCCTCTGGTGCGGCGGACGGCCATCCGGGGATTGGCCCTGGAAAAGGGAGGAGAACGGCTTCTGGCGGTGATGTTGGCCCTGACGGACGAAGATGCGGAGGTTCGCCGCTCGGCGGTGGAAGCGCTCGGTGTCATCGGCGAGATTCAGGTCGTCCCCCCGCTGCAGTTGGCGCTTCAGGACGAAGATATCTGGGTGCGAGCCGCCGCCATAAGGGCGCTCGGTCAAATCGGGGGAGAGGAGGCCGAGACGCTGGTTCAACAGGGTTTGCAGGACCCCGTCGGACTGGTGGCCATTGCCGCTCTGGAAACCTTATCCCTTCTTGATGGGCAAAAGGCTTTTTCCATGGGGTTGAAAGCGCTCGAGCACGAGGATGCCGACGTGGTGATTGCCGCACTGCAGATGCTCTCGGGAAGCGGGCGAAGGGAGTGGATTCCGGCTGTCCGCGATCGGCTTCTCAACCATCCGCAAGGAAAAGTGCGCAGTGCTTTCGCTCTTTCACTGGTCCGACTGGAGGGGGAGGGGTGTGGCCCTTATTTGGAAGATCGGCTGTTAGTCGAAGAAGACAACTTGGTGCGACAGCAGCTTCAAAGTCTTCTGGACCTCTTGAAAGACCGGCAGGGGTGACCGTCGATGCTCTTTTCCGCCCCTGATATTGCCATGAGCGAGGACGAGTTTCGGCTGTTGCGGGATCTCGTCTATGAGCACTGTGGCCTGCACTTTTCCCAGGATTCCAAATATCTGCTGGAAAAGAGGCTGGGCAAACGGCTGCGGCACCATGGACTCGACAGTTTTAAGGATTATTACTACCTTCTTCGCTATAATCCCGATCGGGATCAGGAGCTCACCGAAGTCATCGACGCTCTGACGACCAACGAAACGTACTTTTTCCGGGAAGAATTTCAACTTAAAACTTTCATTCACGATATTCTGCCAGAAATCCGGCAGCAAAAGGAAAAGGAAGGCGACCGCAGACTTCGAATCTGGAGCGCCGGCTGCTCCAGCGGCGAGGAACCTTATACCATCGCCATGCTGTTGCTCGATGTCCCCTTCCTGCATGACTGGAAGATCGACATCATCGGCACGGATATCAGTCAGAAAGTTCTTCATTTAGCTCGCAAGGGAATCTACGGCCAGACGTCGTTCCGTTCCACAAACCCGGCCGACAGACGCCGTTTCTTCACCGAAACCGAAGGGAAATTCCGCATTTCCGATCGGGTCAAAAATCTGGTGACGATCAGTCATCTCAACCTGTTCGATCCCCTGCGGGTCGCCCTGCTGGGGAAGATGGACATCGTTTTTTGCCGCAACGTGATCATTTATTTCGATTTGGCGGCCAAAAAACGTGTCATTGACACATTTTACCAACGACTCAAACCGGGCGGTTTCCTCCTGCTGGGGCACTCTGAATCGCTGATGAATATTTCCAACGTTTTCCAATTGCGCCACTTTACCCACGACATGGTTTATCAGCGCCCTCCTTCCGCCTGCTCCCTGGAGAACAGGGCATGAGGAGTAAGGTTCGGGTGCTGGTGGTGGACGATTCCGCCTACAATCGGCGGACCATCGTCAAGATGCTGGAGGCGGTCCCGTGGATTGAGGTCGTTTCCTATGCCTGCGATGGAGAAGAGGGGCTTCGGAAGCTGTTTGATCTGAAACCGGATCTGATCACTTTGGATCTGGAAATGCCCCGCATGGACGGATTCGCCTTTCTGAGGATTGCCATGCAGAACCGGCCGACGCCGGTGATCGTGGTTTCCGCCCGATCCGAAGATGAAAATGTCTTCAAAGCCCTGGAGTTCGGCGCCGTCGAATTTATCGCCAAGCCCTCCATGAAACTCTCCCCGGAGCTCTTCAATATCCGGGAAGATCTGGTGCGGAAAGTCCGGGAAATTGCTCGGACCGACATGGCAAAGGTCATGAACCCCTCCCGGTTGAAATCCCAGGGCGCCCCCCCTCGGGAGGTCGCCCGCAGGGGGACGGGGCAGATTTCCCAGGTATTGATCGGTGCCTCAACCGGCGGACCGCCGGCGCTGCAGACTATTTTTACCGGCATCAGGCAGCCGATTCCCGTTGCCTTTGCCATCTCCCAACATATGCCCCCCGGGTTCACCCGGGCCTTTGCCGAACGCCTCAATAAGTTTTCCGCGTTGGAAATCAGCGAGGCATGTTCCGGCGACGTGATGGAGCCCGGCCGTGTTCTTATCGCCCCTGGCGGAAAGAACCTCGCCTTTACCCGGCGGGGGGACGATGTCATCGTGCATACGGTGGACCCTACCCCCGAGCAGCGTTACGTCCCCTCGGTGGATGCCATGTTTGCTTCCGCGAGCGAGGTTTTCAGGGCTTCGGCTCTGGGGGTCGTTTTGACCGGAATGGGCAACGACGGGGCGCGTGGCGTGGTGCCCCTCAAGGAGCGCGGCGGCCAGGTGATTGCCGAAGCGGAGGAAACCAGCGTGGTTTTCGGGATGCCCAAGGAGGCCATCGCCACGGGCAAAGTGGACAAGGTGGTCCCTCTGCCGCGGATCTGCAATGAAATTCTCTGGCGCTGCGGGTATTGAGAGACGATCACACAAAAGGTGGAAATTTTTGTGACTTGCTGGTAGGATGCCACTGGCATTAATGGAATTCAACCAACCAATTCCTCCCCCGGGGGAAATTCATTTCAGAGATGTCTCAAGGAGTTTTGGGATGACCGAGCACGACGACGATAAGCTGTCGGGAAAAAGGGCCGAAGAGTTTTTGCAGGTTTTCAAAAAAGGGGCCGAATTCACCCAGGACCTGCTCAAGGAAAACGAGCGCCTGCGTTATCGGGTCGTGCGGCTGGAAGAGGCCTTGAAGGAGCAGGAAAGCGAGGGGGGGGCGGGAGATGCCGACGCCGAAAACATGAAATTGCGCCGGCGCATTGAGGACCTCGAACGGGAAAAACAGGAAATTCTCGATCGCATCAAACTGGTCGAGGCGGAAAATCTCGATTTTGCCAATCGATACGTTGAAATCGAGGCGGAAAACAACAGTCTGGCCAACCTCTATATCGCCTCCTATCAGCTCCATTCCACACTGGATTTCAAAGAGGTCCTGCAGGTCATCACGGAAATCGTTATCAATCTGATCGGAGCGGAAGAATTTGCCGTTCTGCTTCTGGATGAAAAAACCAACAAGCTGCAGGCGGTGGTCGGCGAGGGCGTTGAAACCTCCGACCTGGGAACGATTGCGGTCGGAGAGGGGCTCATCGGCCAGATGGCCAAAACCGGTGAAAATTACTTTATCGAGGAGATGGAAGGGTATGTGCGGGATTTCCAGCATCCCCTGGTCTGTATCCCCCTCAAGATCAAGGAACATGTTATCGGTGTGATCGTCATTTATAAGCTCCTGGTGCAGAAAAGCAGGTTTGCCGAAGTGGATTACGAGTTGTTCACTTTGCTCGCCGGGCACGCCGCAACGGCCATCTTTTCGTCCAAGCTGTATTCGGAATCCGAGCGGAAGCTGTCGACGATCCAGGGGTTTATCGATCTTTTGACCAAGTAATTCCGGGGGAACATCAATATGTCAAATTATAAAGTCCTTATCGTTGAAGATTCACCGACGATGCGGCAGTTGATCGTGTTCGCGCTGAAGCGTCTGCGCGGCCTGACAATCGTAGAGGCAAATGATGGTGTGGATGGCCTGAAAAAGCTTTCCGGCGACAAGTTCGATCTTATTTTGACCGACATCAACATGCCGATTATGGACGGTCTCAAACTGGTCAGCCTGGTGCGGAATGATCCCACGTATAAAGATGTTCCCATCGTCATTATTACCACCGAAGGGGCCAGCGAGGATCGAGACCGGGCGATGGCGCTGGGCGCCGATGAATACATCACCAAACCGATCCAGACCGCCAAAATACTGGAAGCGGCCAGGCGACTGTTGAATTTTGGCCCCTGAAAGGGGCCGTGGCGCGATCACAGGGGGGAGAAAAAACCCCGAGGGGGCTTCAAAGGTTGACACCTCTGATAAAGTTAGGTTAAATGCGGAGGATTTGATGGCGGCGGTACTACCGGACGACGGTTGTCACCGACAAACCGCCAGGAGATTGTGGTCTCGTGCCGCCCAGCCCAAGGGGCGCAGGAACCTATACACTTATTGATTCATCACTTTGTCAAGGAGGCCCCTTTTGGCTAAAGAAGAAGCGATTGAGGTTGAAGGTACCGTTATCGAACCCCTGCCCAACGCCATGTTTCGCGTCAAACTCGACAACGATCATATCGTTCTGGCCCATATTTCCGGAAAGATGCGCAAGTTCTATATTCGTATTCTGCCGGGTGATCGGGTGACCGTGGAACTTTCTCCCTACGACCTGACTCGGGGCCGAATTACCTACCGGGAAAAGTAAAGAAGAGCACAGGACCCGAAAAATTCGGATGGTCGGGGAGACGGCGTCTTGTGCATCCAGGTCGGTTCTGCGGACCCGGGCGCGAAGGCAATGGTTCCCGAATGATACCGGCATTGGCCGGTATTCCTGTTTGTGCCGGTCGTCAGAATCCGGCAACGGGGCGTTTCTGCGGTCGAAACGGTCCGCCTTCCGAATAAAGACCTGTTATTTCGAACCATCGATTCACTATCTGGCAGCGGAGATTCTATGGAAGAGCGTTACAATCCCGGGGCGGTCGAGAGTAAGTGGCAGAAAGTCTGGGAAGACCGAAAGGCTTTCAAGGGATCGGAGGAGAGCGGGAAGGACAAATTCTATCTGCTCGAAATGTTTCCCTACCCCTCGGGACGCATCCACATGGGGCATGTGCGAAACTACTCCATCGGCGACGTGGTCGCCCGGTTCAAGCGGTTGCAGGGATTCAACGTTCTTCACCCCATGGGATGGGACGCCTTCGGTATGCCCGCCGAGAACGCTGCCATTCAGCACGGCACCCACCCCGCCAAATGGACCTACGAAAACATCGACCACATGCGGGTCCAGTTGAAAAAAATGGGGCTCTCCTATGATTGGGACCGGGAGTTCGCCACCTGCGCTCCGGAGTACTACAAGTGGGAGCAACTCATCTTCCTGAAGATGTTCGAGCGTGGCTTGGCGTACAAGAAAAGTTCTTCCGTCAACTGGTGCCCCGACTGTCAGACCGTTCTGGCCAACGAGCAGGTGGAGGACGGTCGCTGCTGGCGCTGCGACAGTGAGGTGGAGGCGAAAGAGCTCGAACAGTGGTTCTTTAAAATCACCGAATATGCCCAGGAACTGCTGGATTGGACCGACCGCCTGCCGGGATGGCCCGAGCCGGTGCTGACCATGCAGCGCAACTGGATCGGTCGCAGCACGGGCTGTGAGATCGATTTCCCGCGCGAGAATTCTCAAGAGGCGATCCGTGTCTTTACCACCCGGCAGGATACGGTTTACGGGGCCACATTCATGAGCCTGGCGCCGGAACACCCTCTTGCTCTCGAGTTGGCCACCGACGAGCGGCGAACCGCCGTGGAAGCTTTTATCGCCAAGGTGAAAAAGCAGGACAAGATCAAGCGCACCAGCGAAGATTTTGAAAAAGAGGGGGTATTTACCGGAGCCTACTGCATCAACCCCGTCACCCGGCAGAAAATTCCCGTCTTTCTGGCCAATTTTGTACTGATGGACTACGGAACGGGTGCGGTCATGGCCGTTCCGACCCACGATCAGAGGGATTTCGAATTCGCCCGCAAGTACGATCTTCCCATGACGGTCGTTATCCAACCCGAGGGAGAGCTCCTCGATCCCTTCTCGATGGAGGAAGCGTGGACCGGCCCCGGTCTCATGGTGAATTCGGCCTCCTTCGACGGCCTGACCAACGAGGAGGCGAAGGAACGGATCGCCGATTATCTCGCGCGGGAAGGGCTTGGCAAGAAAACCGTGAATTACCGGCTGCGTGACTGGGGCGTGTCCCGTCAGCGCTACTGGGGTACCCCGATTCCCGTCATTTACTGCGGCGCCTGCGGAACCGTACCCGTTCCGGAGGAGGATCTGCCGGTTCTTCTGCCCCACGAAGTCGAATTGTCCGGTGAAGGGGGTAGCCCTCTGGCCAAAGAGCAAGACTTCGTTCAGGCGGTCTGTCCCCGCTGCGGAGGAAGTGCCCGACGGGAAACCGATACCTTCGATACCTTCGTGGAAAGCTCCTGGTATTTCGCCCGCTACGCCTGTCCGGATTATGCGGCGGGTCCCGTCGATCGAGCTGCAGCGGAATATTGGCTGCCGGTCGACCAGTATATCGGCGGAATCGAGCACGCCGTCATGCATCTTCTCTACGCCCGTTTTTTTACCAAGGTGCTGCGGGATCTTGGGATGATGTCCGTGGATGAACCGTTCACCAACCTGCTCACCCAGGGGATGGTCTGCATGGAAACCCGCTCCTGCCCGCAACATGGCTGGCTCTTCCCGGAAGAGGTGGCGGACGGCAAATGCAGCAAGTGCGGAAGCCCCGTTCAGATGGGGCGCAACGAGAAAATGAGCAAGTCGAAGAAGAACGTGGTCGACCCCGACAGCCTCATCGATCGCTACGGCGCCGATACGGCCCGCCTGTTCACCCTGTTCGCCGCCCCTCCGGAAAAAGATCTGGAATGGAACGAACAGGGGGTGGAGGGTTGTTACCGCTTTCTGAATCGCGTCTGGCGGGCGGTATACGAAAACCTCGAGAGCCTGCAGGGGAGCGGAACCGGGGAGGAGGCGGACGAGGAGGCGCGAAACCTGCGGCGGGTAGTGCATCGGACAATTAAAAAAGTTACCGAAGATATCGACGGCCGCTTCCACTTCAATACCGCGATTGCCTCGGTCATGGAGCTGATTAACGCCATCTACGGTTTTCAAGCAAAAGAGCGGTGTCCGCAGACCATGCGGGAGGCTTTGGAAACGGTCGTCCGCCTTTTGGCCCCCTTCGTCCCCCACATCGCCGAGGAGCTTTGGAGCTGTTTGGGACATGAGGAGAGCGTAGGGGCCCTTGGTTGGCCTGCCTGGGATCCGGCCGCCCTTGCGGAAGACCGGAAAACCATCGTCGTTCAGGTCAACGGCAAGGTCCGGGGGAAGGTGACCGTCGCGGCCGACGCCGGCGAGGACGTCGTCCGGGAAGCGGCGCTGGCCGACGACAACGTGGCCCGGTTTACCGAAGGAAAGACCGTACGGAAAGTCGTTGTTGTGCCCGGGCGGCTGGTCAACGTGGTGGTGTCCTGATGCGCCGCCTGATCCTTCCCCTGGCTGCGCTGTGCCTGCTGGGAGGATGCGGCTACCATCTCGCCGGGAGGGGCAATAGCCTGCCCGCCGATGTGCGGACTCTTCACATCGGCATGTTTTCCAACGGGACCTATGAGCCTTTTTTGGAAAATATCGTTACCAATGCCGTGACCGACAAATTCGTGGAGGGACGGCAACTGCAGCTGGTGGAAAAACCCGCCGAGGCGGACGCCCTGTTGACGGGAAGGGTCGTCGCTTACTCCACCGACCCCATCTCCTACGATCGCAACGATGCCATCCTCGAGTATCGCTCCCGCATGACCGTTCGGGCGACGCTGCGCCGGGGCCGAGACCATAAGATTCTCTGGAAAGGGGATGTGACCTGGTCCCGCGAATACCGCGCCAACCGGATGGATATGGCCGCCCAGCAGGACAACGAAGCGGCGGCCATTCGGGAGATCGGCGACCGGCTGGCCGCAGAGCTCTATTCCCGGATCATGGATAATTTTTAGCCTCACCATATCATCCGGAGTTGCGCGCCAATGACCCCTGCGGAGTTCAATCGCATTCTCGAAACCCGAAAGATCCCGCCTCTGCTGTTTCTTCACGGTGAAGAGACCTATTCGATCGAGCGGGCGGTACAACGGCTTCGGGACCTACTGATAGCGCCCGAGGGCCGGGATTTCAACTACCAGATTTTTTACGGCAAAGAGGTCACGGCGGCCGACGTGCTGGACAGCGCCCGCACCCTGCCCGTATTCGCTTCCCACCGCCTGATTCTGGTGAAAGACGCCCACCATCTGCCCGCTTCCGAACTCGAGAAACTGCTTCCCTATTTGAAGGACCCGATTGCGGAAACCGTCCTTCTTTTCTGTGCGGAAAAAATCGACGGCCGCAAGAAATTTTTCCAGGAATTCAAAAAACGCGGCCAGCTGGTAGAGTTCAAAAGGCTCTACGACAACCAGATTCCCGGTTTCGTCAGGGATCAGGCGCGGGAAGCGGGGCGTTCATTTACCGAAGACGCCCTGGCGCTTTTCTCCCGCCGGGTGGGGACCAGCCTGCAGGAAGTGCATTCCGAGCTCAGGAAGCTGTTCGATTATCTCGGGGATCGCGATCTGGTCGATGTGGCCGATGTGGCGGCCGTCGTCTCCGAAACGCGGGCCGAGAGTATCTTTGATCTCACCGATGCGCTGGGCCGAAAGGATATCGGCAGGGCGCTGC
>Ga0102962_1001052_pt1 | contig 11332 bp, 6 predicted proteins | sample SalPonF2_C_D2_MG_FD_84519 | JGI IMG/M metagenome (GOLD analysis project Ga0102962, IMG submission 84519) | Salt pond soil microbial communities from South San Francisco under conditions of wetland restoration - Salt Pond MetaG SF2_C_D2_MG ...
AAAAGATGCTTCAGATCAGGCTTTTCAAAATATAGAGAATTCTCCCTGGTATGAGAGGATTCGGGTTCATCAGTCATCTGTTCAGGATTTTTCTGTCAACTCCGGTAAGAAATTTGATCTCATTGTATCAAATCCACCCTATTTTCAGCAATCTCTTAAGAATCCTTGCGAAAAAAGGACGCTGGCCAGGCATAATGACAGTCTGCCTTTGGTTGAGCTTATACAGGTTGTACTTATTTTACTTGAAAGCAAAGGGAGGTTTACAGTTATTTTGCCTGCAGATAGCTGGTCGCATTTTAACAGGCTGGCTGAAGATGCTGAATTATTTCCAAACAGAAAATTACTCGTAAAACCGAACCTGATGCTTCCACCCAAAAGGATTCTGGTTGAATATTCCTTTAGCCATACTGATTGTAGAACTGATGAAATAGCCATTGAAAAATATGATCGGCATGACTACACAAAGGAATACAGGGAACTTACACGTGATTATTACCTGGCTTTCTAAGCTGTGTTAACAAGTAGAAAGGTTTAAGTCTCCATGAACCATCAGGATCAGATAATAACAGGTGCGGGTTCAACTTCTTCTTCAATGAATTTGATGCCATATTGTTCCAGCTCTTTCATAACCGGGTTGTATATTTCTGGTTCGATTGGAATATATACTCCACTGAGGTTAATCACTCCCTGTAATATTAATTTGCTTGCAATGGCCACTGGCAGGCCAACAGTCCTCGACATGGCAGTATGAATGCTGGTTTCTCCCGTAGTAACCATGGAAGAGACAATTTTCTTTCTTTTCCCGTTCTTTTCATAGGTGAACTGATGCTGCATAACGATCATATCTTTATCCTCATCATCCAGTTTCCATTTTTCTTCTAATCTTTTCTGCAGGATCATGGCCGGCGAGGCATTTAGAATTCCCGGTTTATCATTTTGGAACAGTCCGAGCCACCTAAGCTTATACATGATCTCAGAATCTTCATCATGCCCCAGGTACCGGGCAAGTTTTTCTTCCACCCTCTCCTGTTTACTATAGGCGAGAAAACTATTTATAAACTCCCGATAAGTAATATTTTCTGAATTTACAACAGAAAATGAATCATCTGTAGCTCCGAGCTGTACCAGGTTGTCCCAGGCCCTGCAAAACCCCGGACGACGGATGGTCCCTCTGAACATGGTGGAAACATCATTCAGCCCGTAGGTATCCCTGTATTTTAGTGAATCACGATTTGGATATGCCTCAAATTCACCCAGATCAAGCACGTGTATACGCTCATATCTTCTGAAAATCTTATGATAGGGGATGTATTTGTATTTGCCATTATGAAGGAACTGGGCACCGGATTGTCCCGCAAGCACTACATTTCGCGGATTCCAGGTGAATTTGTAGTTCCAGGGATTATTATCATACCTCGGAGCAACCAGTCCGCCGGTATTTGATTCAAATTCGGTAATGTGTCCGCCATCTTCCTTGATGCGGTTTATCATCTGCATGGCCGACATATGGTCAATGCCTGGATCCACTCCTATCTCATTAAGGATCAGTACCTTTCTTTTTCTGGCTTCCTGATCGAACTGATTGACATCCTGTGATATATAAGAAGCTGTAACCATGTTTTTATTGTGTCTGATACAGCTTTCGGCTATGAGATAATGCATCCTGGCAGGTAACATACTGATTACTATGTCAGCCTGTTTTATTTTGTCATTTCGCATTTGTTCATCAAACACATCAAAAAAGACAGCCGATCCGTTCGGATGGTTATCAATCTTTTTTCTGGCGAGGTCTTCATCAGTATCACCAAGTGTGATTTTCCAGTTATACCTTTTTGAATTGTCAAGCATGTAGTGAATCAGCGTGGAGGACGAACGGCCTGCTCCGAGAATAAGAATGTTTTTCATAGAGAGGATGTGGTTTTTAGTCAACCACTAAATTATATTTTTGACTCTTCAATCCGAAATTTCTTCACTCTAATTTTATGTGTTATAAAGCTCTTCTTTTATCAATTTGATCAAAATCCGGGTTCGCATTTTTTTGCACTTTTTTTTCATGTACAGGCTTATATACTTTGGTTGATTTATCAGGAATTTCAATCTGATTGGAGCGTAATAATTGAATTGATTTTCCTATTTTTGAAGGAATTTTTTGTATTAAATATGTTGTAAATCAGAAACGATCATGGAGATACCTTCAAAATACAATCCCGCGAAGACCGAGGAGAAATGGTACAATTACTGGCTGGAAAATGAAATGTTTTCATCGGTTCCGGATGACAGGGAGCCTTATACCATTGTCATTCCCCCGCCAAATGTTACCGGTGTATTGCACATGGGGCATATGCTGAATAATACCATTCAGGATATTTTGGTTCGCAGGGCAAGGATGCAGGGTAAAAATGCCTGTTGGGTTCCGGGAACCGATCATGCTTCAATTGCCACTGAAGCCAGGGTGGTTGCCAAGTTGGCTGCTGAAGGTATTAAAAAATCGGACCTAAGCAGGGAAGATTTTCTTAAGCATGCCTGGGAATGGAAAGAAAAGCATGGAGGAATTATCCTGGAACAGCTTAAGAAACTTGGTGCCTCATGCGACTGGAACCGTACAAAATTCACCATGGATGATGCCATGAGTGAGAGTGTTATCACGGTATTTATTGATTTGTACAATAAGGGATACATCTATCGTGGTGTACGCATGGTAAACTGGGATCCCGAGGCCAAAACTGCTGTTTCGGATGAGGAGGTGGTTTACAGGGAAGTAAATTCTAAATTGTATTATGTAAAGTATAAAATTGCAGACAGTGATGAGTGGCTGACTATTGCTACAACACGTCCGGAAACAATTCTTGGCGATACAGCTGTTTGTGTCAATCCGCTGGATGAACGGTATAAGCATCTTGCTGGTAAAAGCATCTATGTGCCGCTTGTTGATCGCAAAGTTCCTGTTATTCATGATGAATATGTTGATATGGAATTTGGTACAGGGGCCTTGAAAATTACTCCCGCCCATGATATTAACGACTACGAACTGGGTATTAAGCATAATCTTGAGGTAATTGATATTTTCAATGAGGACGGGACACTGAATGAGAAAGCTGTTTTTTTCGTGGGAGAGGATCGCGCAGTTGCAAGGGATCTCGCTGCTGAGAAACTTAAGGAAGAAGGTTATCTCGTAAAGGTGGAAGATTATACCAATAAGGTTGGTTTCTCTGAAAGAACTGATGCTGTAATTGAACCAAAACTTTCAATGCAATGGTTTTTACAGATGAGCGAACTGGTAAAGCCAGCACTGGAAAATGTTATGAACGATTCGATAAGGATTCATCCTTCTAAGTTCAAAAATACATACCGTCACTGGATGGAAAACGTCAAAGACTGGTGTATTTCGCGTCAGTTATGGTGGGGGCAACGTATTCCTGCCTGGTATATCAATGGTACCAACGATTTTGTAATTGCCCGTGATGCTGAAACTGCCCTGCAGCTGGCAAAAGAAAAAACCGGCAATGGAAGTCTGACAGTTAATGATCTTAAACAGGACCCGGATGTGCTGGATACGTGGTTTTCTTCCTGGTTATGGCCGATTTCTGTATTTGACGGCATCAGGAATCCTGATAACCCGGATATTAAATATTATTATCCTACCAACGAACTGGTGACCGCCCCGGAAATTCTTTTCTCCTGGGTAGCCAGGATGATCATTGCCGGGTATGAATACAGGGGAGAAAAACCTTTTAATAATGTTTATCTTACTGGTATCGTAAGGGACAAGCAACGCAGAAAAATGTCCAAATCCCTTGTTAATTCGCCCGATCCGCTGGATCTTATCCGCATTTACAGTGCCGATGGGGTGAGAGTTGGCATGCTGCTGTGTTCTCCTGCAGGTGGAGACTTGTTATTCGATGAAGGGCTTACCGAACAGGGACGTAATTTTGGAAATAAAATATGGAACGCGTTTCGGCTGATTAATACCTGGCAGGTAGATACTGATATTCAGCAACCGGAACATGCAAAAATGGCTGTTGAGTGGTTTTCCATGAAGCTCAGCCAGGAAATTGAGAAGATAGAGAGAAATTATGAGGAGTACAGGTTATCTGAAGCTTTGATGACAATTTATAAACTTTTCTGGGATGAGTTTTCATCCTGGTTTCTCGAGATTATCAAACCAGATTACCAGAAACCAATTGATGCAGATACATATAAAGCAGCCAACGAATTTCTGGACAGGTTACTGTGCCTGCTACACCCGATAATGCCATTTATTACTGAGGAGATATGGCAGCTGATGGCCGATCGTGAAAAAGGGGAGAGCATTATGTTACAGCCAATGCCTGAGCCAGCTCATTACAATACTGAATATCTCGATCAGTTTGAAGAAGCAAGGGAACTTATTACAGCCATCCGGAATATCAGAAAAGAGCATAATCTTCCCCTGAGGCAAGAATTATCATTGCTGGTTAAGGCTGAAAATGGCTACAAACATGCTTTTGATCCCGTTGTCATCAAGATGGCCGGAATTGCGGAAATAGCCAAAGCAAGTCAGCAAACTGACAATGCCGTTACCTTCCTGATCCGGTCCAATGAATTTTATATTCCCATGGAAGGCATGATTGATGTAGAAGAGGAGATTAAAAAGTTGAAGGAAGAGCTCGAATACCAGAAAGGATTCCTCAAGTCAGTTATGAAAAAGCTGAATAACGAAAAATTTGTTAATAATGCACCCTCGAAAGTGGTGGAAATGGAAAAACAAAAACAGGAAGATGCTGAAACCAGGATAAAAATTCTGGAGGACCGGCTGACTGTACTGGAAAAATAAAAGGTTTTTTAGCTAAAATCAGGAACCCTGTTGAAAACAATATGGATCAACAGGGTTTTTTCCTTTTATTAAACATATCGTGGCTCTTCTTTATAACATGCCTTATTTGTCCATTCCTTAATATTTTAGTGAGAAAAACTATATGATACAGGAAGACAAACTTAATCCCAACGCGATTGCGCAGTTTTTAGGAAAAGAGCCGGCATCCTTTACAATGAATGACCTGATACGGTTCATTGAAGAAAAGGGAGTACGGATGGTCAATTTCCGCTATCCTGCTGAAGACGGGAAACTTAAGACACTCAATTTTATTATCCAGAGCCGGAAACATCTGGTTACTATTCTATCCGGCGGGGAACGGGTAGATGGATCCAGCCTGTTTTCTTTTATTTCGGCTGGTTCAAGTGATCTGTATATCATGCCCCGCTACCGTACTGCATTTTTAAATCCTTTTTCTGAAATACCCGCTCTGGATCTGCTTTGTGAGTTTTATACCAGCGAAGGAAAACCGCTTGAAAATTCACCCGGATATATACTTAAAAAAGCATATGCCCTTTTTCGTGAAAAAACTGGTTACAACTTCAAGGCCATGGGTGAACTGGAATACTATGTAAACAGTCAGGATGATGAAATATTCTCAATGGAGTTTCAAAAGGGCTACCATTCTTCCGAACCCTTTGCCAGATGGGAGAAACTACGTATTGAGGCCATGCAATTGATCGCCGCTACTGGAGCAAGCGTAAAATATGGACATGCTGAAGTAGGCAGTTTTACGAGAGATGGTCAGCTTTTTGAACAACATGAAATAGAATTTCTTCCGGTAGATGTCCACCTGGCAGCTGAACAGCTTATTATTGCAAAATGGATTGTGCGAATGGTGGCAGCCAGGTATGGTGTTGAGGTAAGTTTTGCCCCGAAAATTACTGTTGGCATGGCTGGGAGCGGATTGCATATTCATATGTTGCTTGAAAAAGACGGTAAAAATGCAATGGTTAAGGATGGTAATCTATCCGATGCTGCACTTAAAATGATAGCCGGAATACTGGATGTATCTGAAGCATTAACAGCTTTTGGCAATACCATACCTACTTCCTATCTCAGGCTGGTGCCAGGACAGGAAGCACCTACCAGAATATGCTGGGGAGACCGTAATCGATCCGTGCTTGTCCGCGTTCCCCTGGGATGGTCGAAGCCTTCTTCAATGATCAATCATGCTAATTCGCAGGATAGTGAAGTTACACAGCCGGCCGAAGTAAAACAAACTGTTGAATTCCGGGCACCTGACGGGTCAGCTGAAATTTATTCTCTGCTGGCAGGTCTGGTAATGGCTGCTCTTCATGGATTCAACATGCCTGACGCACTTAAGTATGCTGAAAAGCTATACGTCGATGGAGATATTTTTAGTTCTGAAAAAAGAAAGGAATTTGAGCAGTTACAGCACCTTCCTGTAAGTTGCTTTGAATCTGCAGATAAATTACTGAATAAAAGGAAAGTTTTTGAAAATGAAAATGTCTTTCCGCCAAAAATGATTGACGCTTTAACTGCGAAACTGCAAAGTTATAATGATAAAGATTTAAGTGAGCGGTTGCAAGGAAAGACCGAAGAGATTCGTAAACTGGTAATCCGGTATATTCATTGTATGTAATGGAGTTGTATTAATTTTCAGGAAAGACACAAAAAAGGGGCGGTTTTTACAACTGCCCCTTTTTTAGTTATTTATTTCTGAATCTCAATAGAATTTCGAACGATAATCTTCAATATCAGCCAGTTTTTTAAGTGCATTATATGCTTCATAACCAGCTCTTGAAGTATAGGCTCTTTCCAGCGTAGTCCGTTGCATTGTATAATTATCTGTTTCAGCAGGTTCATTTATGCTGGTAACTTTTAAAATATATACGCCGTTGTTTCCGTCAACAGGATCAGATATTTTATCAGACTGAATATTGGTGGCTGTGGCGATAACTTTAGGCTCAATTCCTGCCCCGGGAACGGAGAAAGAAGAGAAGCTTATATTGCTTGCCTGCTGAACCTTTGAATCATATCCCTGGGCAATTTGATCGAGTGACTTGTTATCCTTGACCTGGGCAGCTAAACCTGAAGCTAATTCCTCTGCTTTTTTCTTTTTAATTACATTAAGCTCCACATCATTTTTAACCTGCTCAAGTGGTGCAATACCATCCTCTCTGACTGCAGTGACATGGGCAATTACAAATTTATTGCCAAGCTCAAATACGGGAGAAACATCATTCTCATCTGCTTTATAAACCCAACGGATCAATTCTCTTGGAGATTCGAGTCCGGGGATCTGCTTGTCATTTTCCAGGATATTATTGGCGATTCTCTTATTTAATCCCTGATCTTTAACAGCTTTCTCAAATTTCTCACCGGTGTTATTCATTCCGGCAAACTTACTGGCTTTTGAGTAGTAGTCCTGGTATGTCTGGGAACTAGGCTCAACCAGTCGTTGTACAACAGCAAGCTGAACTTTTTTAACCGGGCGACTTTTAGCAGTTACTTCAAGAAGGTGAATACCATACTGGGTATTTACAATTTGTACTTTGCCAACTTCGGCATTAAAAGCTGCATCGTTAAATTCTTTTACCATCTGTCCTTCCTTAAACCAGCCGAGGTCGCCTCCCTGCTGTGCTGAACCATCTTTTGAATACTGCATTGCCAGTTTAGCAAAATCAGCCCCATTGTCCAGCAACGTTTTTAAGCTGTCAGCTAATGCTTTTGTCTCAGCGACTGCCTGTGGATCCTGAGATGCCGGTTGAAGTAACATGTGTCTTGCTTTTACTGAATCAGGCAAATAAGCGATGGTATTTAGTTTGGCAAGCTTGTATGCTTCCTCCTCAAAGTAGGGCCCTACTACTGTACCAACAGGAGCATCAAAAATTGAATCTGCAATAAGAGGTGAAAGATCTTCTTTCTTATAATGCATCGGATTAAAAGGAACATCTGAGTTAAGGTTTACAAACTCTTCATTATCTTCGGTAGTAATGAAATCCTTCTTCAGATCTTCGATGTATTTTTTTGCATCCTCATAATCTTTTTTGGAAGGTTTGATCTCAAAAGCAACGTAGTCGATATCCCGTGATGCTGTTTGTTTATAATCATTCTCATGTGCATCGTAATATGTCTTAAGGTCACTTTCGGAATATTTTACTGCTGAATCCGGAATTACATTGTAGCGGCGAAGAAGAAAATCAAAATCAACTTTTTTGTTATCTTCATAATATTTGTCCTTTGCTTCCAGTGAAGTGACAAACAATCCCTGTTTTACCAGATTGGTGAATTTTGTCATCTTTCTCTCCCGGATAATTTCATCTTCAATATACAGCCAGAATGTTTTTTGTTCGCCTGACTGATCCTGATCCATGGTTTTCAGAAACTGAAGAATAGCAGCCCGGTTGATTTCTCCGGTTTGTGGGTTTGTAAACATCTGACGGATGATCGGATGAGGATTCTTTCCTGTTACCATATCATATACTTCATCAGAACTAACACCAATACCGGTTTGCTGGTACTCTTTACTCATTACATTTTCCTGTACCATCTGTTGCCAGGTTTGCTCCCTTATTCCATCCATGGTTTGTTCATCCAGAGATGATTGTTTGGTGTTCATCTTATAGATCTCAGCAAGCTGATCAACCTTACGTTGGTATTCCTGTACGGGGATAGATTTTCCTGCAATATCAGCTATTTCATATTGCTGGCTACTGAAAAGTGAACGTCCTGAACTGAATAAATCTCCAAGAATAAAAGCAAGCAGTGCCAGTCCAATCACTGTTGCAACCAATACACCTGCTCTGTTTCTTATTTTTTCTAATGTTGCCATTGAATTTTTATTATAAATTGTACCCAAAAATTTCGAGCTACGAATATAAGAATTTAAAACGTTTTTTATAAGGCATATCAATAAAAAATCGAGGAAAGAATTTGTTACTTAGAGTTTGTCAATAAAGTCAAGGGTCTGGATCAAAATGTTCGAGAACAAAGCCTGTTCCGTTCTAAACGGGAGCGTGCAAAAATTTTAATCCGCAGTATACTAATGTATATGAGGAATTACAATTTTTGTAATGACGCAGTTCTCGGACATTATGGACAGACACTACTTAGTAATACTGATAATGCGGCATTGTTTCAGGTACAAGAATAATAGCTCCTAATCATTATGTATTGTAAGATAGACAAGTTCAATCCTGGTGTTTGTTACTTTAATAATGCGAAAAGTAAAATGAGAATTAATAACAATGCTTTCATTTATCTTGGGGATATTTTCGTAATGATAAAGAATTAATCCGGCAATTGTTTCATATTCTTCCGATTCAGGAAGTCCTAATCTATATTTCTCATTCAGGAAGTCAATTTCAAGCCTGCCGGAAAAAACAAATTCATTATCATTGACTTGCTTTTCAATATATTCGTCAACATCATGTTCATCCTCAATTTCGCCGATAATTTCTTCGAGAATATCTTCGATGGTGATAATGCCGGCTGTTCCTCCAAATTCATCAACTACCACAGCCATACTTTTATGCTCCTGCATAAAACTTCTCAACAACCTGTTGGCCGGCATTGTTTCCGGCACTGTAATAACGGACATGATGCGGTCTTTAATATTATCCGGATTCCTGAAAAGCTCTTTGGAACTGACATAGCCCAGAATGTTCTCTATATTATCACGAAATACCAGTATTTTAGAATAACCGGTTTCAACAAATCTGTTACGCAACTCCTCAATTGATGCATCAACTTCAATGGCTTCTATTTCTGTTCGGGGGATCATGCAATCTCTTATCTTGACCTTTGAAAAGTCAAGTGCATTCTGGAAGATTTTAAATTCATTTTCAATTTCCTTTTGCTCATCACTTTCAGATTGTACTTCATGTACCAGGTTATCCAGGTCAACTTTGCCAAACACACTTTTTTCTCTGGATACAGCAGTTTTCACGTGCATAAAATTTTTTAGGATGAAATTGGAAAGCCAAATTGATACGCGGGTGATTGGGAAAAAGATGACATAAAAGATTAATACCGGTATTCCGAATACTTTCAGGAATGCATTTGGTGTAATCCTGAAAAGAGCCTTTGGAAGAAATTCTGCAGTCAATAATATAATACCGGTAGAAATAATTGTTTGTATAACAAGGATGGCAAGATCAGAAGAAACATATAACTGAATCAAAGGTTTCAGTACCGCGGCCATCATAATACCATAAACAACAAGGGCGATATTATTGCCAACCAGCATGGTTGCAATGTATTGACCCGGATTACGAGTGAAAACAGAAATAATCCGGGCTGGAAACCTGCCTTGTTTGCGATCCAGTTCAATCCTGAGCTTGTTTGAAGATACAAAGGCGATCTCCATTCCCGAAAAAAAAGCGGAGAGCAGGAGTGAAATTATGATAATGATCCAGTAGTATCCCATTTTAGCTTTTGTCACGAATCACCAGAAGAATTTTTTCTGTTGTTTCTTCTGTAGAAGTACATTCCAATACTTACAAATGTAAAAATAAAAAACAAGAAACTTTTTCCGATCCCTTCATGGATTGTCTGATGAATTCCGGATGCCAGGCAAAGTCCGGCTACTATAAGCCAGATAATTTCGTAAATAATTCGAAATTTATTCTTCATCTTTAAGATTTACAGTGCCTTTAGAGCCTTTTAGACGCCATTTGGACAGATCCTGTTTAGCCTCGAAACCATTTTCGCCATAGAAAACACCATCAGGATTGGTGATTTTCACAAACTGATCAGAGTAAATTCTGCCTTTATCCTGGTCCCAGAAAAGCTGTTCAGTATTCAGCTGTTTTCCTTCTTCCAGGTTTTTTGCTATTACATTATCCCTTGCCTCCCAGAGGTTTTTGGTTTCATAGTAAATAGCATACCCGGCCTGAATCTCGGAAGTAATTTTTTTATTTTCATTATAGAAGTATACTTCTATGCCTCTCGGGAATTCTACGTATGGTTCCTCAACCTGATCGTATTTGTGTAATTCCGGGGCAATAATACGCAGCTTGAGCCTGGCCGAGTCGGTATAAATAATTTCAGTATTTACTCCAGAAACAGTAGGTAGGTCTTTGGCTGGTGCAAAAGTGTTTATTTTTTCAATATCATTTTTGCAGGAAGTAAAACTCAATAGAATAATTATAAAAAGGAATGTGCCTGTAATGGGGAAAAACCATTTCCGATTACTGAGGCACATTCTTTTTTCTACAGACATATTCAATTATGTGGCAAGTTATTATTTCTTGATGGTACGAACTGTTGTTTTTTCATTAATCCAGCATCCAACAGTATAAGTCTGTCCGTCAGTAAATCCATAGAAGAATGCATTTTCGTTATTCGGGAAATACTGTGAGTACCTGCTTATTAGTTCGTTAGCTTGATCGGCAACTGACGGATCAACTGCTTTTGCTTTCATATATTTGTCAACTGCAGCCCAGAAAACTGCTTTTTGGGCGAATTCATTATCACCACACTCAGTACTGCTTCCTGCATATAAGTTGCCAA
>Ga0102962_1001054_pt1 | contig 11330 bp, 10 predicted proteins | sample SalPonF2_C_D2_MG_FD_84519 | JGI IMG/M metagenome (GOLD analysis project Ga0102962, IMG submission 84519) | Salt pond soil microbial communities from South San Francisco under conditions of wetland restoration - Salt Pond MetaG SF2_C_D2_MG ...
GCACTTTTTGACGATTAATTGTTTAACCACTAAACACGAAAGCACAAAAAATAGTGAGTTTGTGCTTTGGTGGTAATAAAATATATGAGATTATGACTACTCCAGAAGTTGTAGAATTACAAGGAAAAGAAAGAGAAACCGGAAGAAAAGCTGCCGATGCGTTACGTGACGCTATGCGTGTACCGGGCGTGCTTTACGGGCCAAAAATTGAAGACAATATCCATTTCTCTGTCGATGAGCTTGAATTGGAAAAAATTCTGGCCGTAAGTAAACGTCAAATCATAGAATTGAATATCAATGACGAGAAGCATAGGGCGCTTCTCAAAGAGGTAGAATATCATCCCCTGTCTGACCGGCCTATTCACATAGATTTTTATGCTTTAGCCGATGATCATAAAGTTACTTTGAGTGTACCGATAAAACTTGAAGGTACACCTGTAGGTGTAGTTGAGGGTGGTGGACGTATTTTCCAGCCGATGCATATACTTCGTATCCGTGTTACACCAGACAAAATTCCAGGCGTTTATGCAATTGATATCAAAGACCTTAAAATCGGCGATTCACTTCATGTACGTGATCTTGATCTAGAGGGCATTATTCCACTGGATGACCTAAGCCGAACACTTGTGACAATTCGTCCTCCGAAATCCGAAGCACTGCTTACTTCATCACTTATTACAGAAGAGCCTAGTGAAGAAGAGCTTGAAGAAGGCGAACTTCCCGAAGGCGAAGAAGGAGAACTTGCCGAAGGCGAAGAAGGTGCTGAAGAGGAAGGCGAAGATGAAGACGAAGAACCGACTGAATAGTTATTTTGATCAAACCAGCGTGACTGCTTTATGCCTCTGATAATAGGTCTGGGAAATCCCGGGAGTAAGTACGCTGGTACTCGTCATAATGTAGGATTTAGTCTGATTGATAAGCTGGCACAATCAATGTCAGCAAGAATGGGGACCGGTAAAGGTCCCTTTTTGGTCGGCAAAGGCACTCATGCAGGCCACTCTATTTATCTAATCAAACCGACCACTTATATGAATAATAGTGGTGAGGCGGTTCGGCAGGTGCTGAATTGGTATAAAGAGGATATCGATAACTGCCTGATTTGTTATGATGATTTAGCGTTAGAAATTGGCACGATCCGGTTGCGTCCGAGTGGAAGCGCAGGCGGCCATAATGGAATTAAAGATATCATAAAAAAATTGGGTACCAATGCTTTTCCACGTTTGCGAATTGGGATAGGGGATGATTTTACAAGAGGGCAACAAGTTAATTATGTGCTCTCACCTTTTGCCAAAGAAGAACAGGGAATTATTGAATCTACCCTTGACCGGGCTGTTGATGCCTCTTTTTGTTTTATCAGAGAAGGTATCGAACAGGCCATGAACAAGTTCAATTAATCGATTAATAACGCTTTTAAATAATCAATCATTAACATGACTACCTTAATAACCTATTTAATTCCGGTTGCAGGAGCACTCGGGCTGCTATATACTTTTTTTAAATCATCGTGGGTTTCTAAACAAGATGTGGGAACCGATAAAATGGCAACCATAAGCGCCAATATTGCGCGTGGAGCTATGGCCTTTCTTAAAGCCGAGTACAAGGTACTTGCCGTTTTTGTAGCATGCGTAGCCATTCTTTTGGGATTTTCTGCAACATCATCTTCTCATTGGCTCGTTGCTGTTTCTTTTATTATCGGAGCTTTCTGCTCAGGGCTGGCTGGATTTATAGGCATGAAAGTGGCGACAAAAGCCAATGTTCGTACCACGCAAGCAACCCGGACAGGTCTCGGCCCCGGTCTGAATATTGCATTTGCTGGTGGTTCGGTCATGGGATTGGGTGTTGTTGGTCTCGGAGTTCTGGGTCTTGGAGTATTATTTCTCATTTATGGCGATTTATTCGGATTGAACAACATCGATAATGTTCATCGTGTTGTTAATGTCATTACCGGTTTTTCTTTCGGGGCGTCATCCATTGCTCTATTTGCCCGTGTAGGTGGAGGTATTTATACCAAAGCTGCTGATGTGGGGGCTGACCTCGTTGGAAAGGTCGAAGCAGGTATCCCGGAAGATCATCCGCTTAACCCCGCAACTATTGCCGATAATGTGGGAGATAATGTAGGAGACGTTGCTGGTATGGGAGCCGACCTCTTTGAATCCTATGTTGGATCCATCGTAGGTACGATGGTGCTGGGAGCTGCATTCTTCGGACTGACCGGTTTTGAAAAAACAAATACATTTAACGGACTGAATGCGGTTTTACTCCCCTTAGTCTTGGCTGGTACCGGCGTTATTACATCTGTTATTGGTACTTTTTTCGTTAAAGTTAAAGAAGGCGGTAATCCCCAAAAAGCATTGAATATTGGCGAATTCGGATCTTCTATTTTAATGGTCATCCTTTCTTATTTCATTATAAACTGGATGCTGCCCCCCCATTGGACTTATCAAAATCATCAGTACACTCCAAACGGTGTTTTTTGGGCAACCCTATTCGGACTTGCTGCCGGATTGATAATCGGTCTGATTACTGAATATTATACTGGTACTGGAAAAAAACCGGTTATTGATATTGTAAAACAATCTGTTACCGGATCTGCTACAAATATTATTGCCGGCGTTGGTACCGGGATGATGTCAACAGCTATCCCGATAGTCGTTATTGCTACTGCTATTATCGGGGCTTATCAGATGGCCGGGCTGTATGGTATTGCCATAGCCGCTGTGGGTATGCTATCCAATACCGGAATTCAATTGGCAGTTGATGCTTACGGCCCCATTTCTGACAATGCCGGGGGCATTGCTGAAATGGCTGAACTGCCCGGAGAAGTGCGCGACCGTACTGATAAGCTGGATGCTGTGGGAAATACAACTGCTGCTATCGGTAAAGGATTTGCAATTGGTTCTGCAGCACTGACGGCTCTTGCCCTGTTCGCTGCTTTTAAAACGGCATACAATGCAACGCATCCTGTAGCAGAGCAATTTAGTTCTATAGATCTTACCAATCCTTATGTTATTGCCTCTTTATTTGTCGGGGCCATGTTGCCATTTTTGTTTTCTTCGCTTTCTATGAAGGCTGTAGGACGTGCCGCCATGTCGATGATTGAAGAGGTTCGCCGACAGTTCCGTGATATCCCCGAATTACGTGCCGGCCTTGATGCTATGAATCGAAATAAAGGCACCCAGCTGGAAGACTGGTCGGAAGAAGATCGTAAGACATTTCAAGCAGCAGAAGGCAAAGCCGAGTATGAAAAATGTGTGGCTATTTCTACTTCCGCTTCTATTCGCGAAATGATTGCGCCGGGCGTTCTTGCTGTAGCTGTTCCGGTATTATTCGGATTTCTGGGTGGTCCTAAAATGCTGGGCGGACTTTTAGCGGGGGTAACGGCCGCTGGTGTATTGATGGCTCTCTTTCAATCCAATGCAGGCGGAGCCTGGGATAATGCTAAGAAAATGATTGAAGAGGGATATACGCATAATGGCAATGACCTTAAAAAAGGATCGGATGCTCATAAAGCGGCCGTAGTTGGTGACACGGTGGGCGATCCCTTCAAAGATACATCCGGACCTTCTCTGAATATTTTAATTAAGCTTATGTCGGTTGTAGCACTGGTTATCGCTTCAATGATCTAAGCTTAGTTCTTGACGGGGATTTAAAGCCTTGTTCCGTTTTTACGGAATGAGGCTTTTTTATTGTAAAAAAGCAATTTGGTTTAATCCGTAATGCGTAATTCGTATCTTAACGAGTTACAAATTACGAATTACGCTTGATTTTATGGATATCTTTAAACTTTTCTTTGATCACGATTTAAGGCTAGACAGCTTGGCTTCGCGAAATGACGAATACTCGATAGAATATGATGAGGATAGGTTAGCTGATTTTATGAAGCCTGATCCCACCTTTTCGAAATTTTATATCACGGGAACCCGACTTGAAGACGAACAATTCGGGATTAATACCCTCACTAAGGCAGATGAAGTGATAGAACAGCTTGACAAGTCTTTTGATGAACAAAAATTGATTACGCCCGCAGGAATTTTTGAATCACTGTCAAACGCTTTGCCAGCAGTTAAAATCGGGCAGGCCATGATTATTAATAAAGATGAAGTCACGGTAGATTTTGCTGCCTTAGAAATTGACGAGGAATCGAATTTCGGACACAAAAAGGATAAAGTTCGGCAAATCCTGCAATCCGGTTCTAACCTTTTGTACAAAGAAAAAGCCAACCACGGCTTTGATCTACACCTGTTTTCGAAAACCAATATTTATTCCATCCTATTCGAAAACTTTAAGCCGCTTGTCTCAGAGAACTTTCTTTTTTTTAGTATAAACAGTAAACGAATGCGTTCTGAACAAGATTTCTATTTTGAAACATGGACGCTGGACAAACCTCCTCACGGTGCCGAAGAAGTCTTTCCTGAAACGGTTTTATGAAGAAGAAAAAACAAGAGGTGAGAAACGAGCAACCCCTTCCTGATTCTCACTTCTCACTTTTTAAATGGCTAATAATTAATAATCGGGAGCTGGTATTAGGATCAAAATCATGTCCCTCGTAGTCGCCGTAAACTTGGTCAATTACCAAATTATGTACGGCCATTTCTCGTTTGAACCACTCAAAATCGTATAGCTTTACCCGCTCTGAGTATTTTTTAGTGCTTCCAATGTTATTCCCCGAAAATTCAATATCCTTGTGAATGGAATTATCACTGATATAGCGTTCAATTTCATAGTGGATATTCTGGAATTCTCCTTCCTCGGACGGCACATATGATTTTCGAACTTTATTCGCATTCAAATAATCAAGGACAAAAATACCCCCCGGCTTCAACATTTTACGTACGCTTTCCAAGACCTTTGAATTTTCTTCATCCGTCTCAAAATAGCCAAAGGTGGTAAATAAGTTGACAATGGCATCAAATGTTCGGGGAAGCGGATTCCTCATATCTCCAACTTGGAAACGAATATGCTCCAGTTCCTCTTTAGCCGCTTTTTCACGTGCAGTAGCAATCGCCTCATCCGACAAATCAATACCGGTTACGTCATATCCTTTTTGGCATAGATTAATAGAATGACGTCCCCGGCCACAACCCAAATCCAAAATTTTTGAGCACCTGTCCAGTGGCAGTGTCTTTTCCAGTAATTCTACAAGCCGGGCCGCTTCCATCTCATCCCGGTTCGCATATAATTTTTCATAAAGGGGGCTATCAAACCACTCTTCAAACCAATCCATATTTTATCTCATTTCTATAATTAAATGCATTCGAATGAACTAAATTTATCACCTTTTTGCAACTTTCACTTTTATCTTTCAATACCTTTTAGTTATTTAAACTTAACAGTGTTAACTATTTAAAGGGAAAGGGGATAAAAATCTTATAAGAGCAAAAGATCCCAGAACCAAGCATATTTTCTTTTATCAGTGGGTATCGCTTGTCCCAAATACCAATACACAATAATAAACCGGAGATTTTATGCGAAGATTCATAGCTACTATTTGCCTCGTATTTCTATATTCAACCGTCACCTTTGCAAGTGGTTTCTCTATCTATGAGGCTAGTGTAAGGGCCAATGCCATGCTGGGCGCTTTTTCGGCCTATGCCAGGCATGTATCGACCATCTACTATAACCCAGCAGGCCTTGCAGGCCTTGATGGAATCAGGATAAGTGGAGGCGCAACTATTATCGCCCCACGGACTTCTTTTAGAAACTTATCTGCTCTAGCACCTCTTGGACAAAAAACAAATTTAAAAAAACAAAACTTTTGGGTGCCGAATGCTTATGCATCCTACCAGATAAACGCCAACCTAACAGCCGGTGTCGGTGTTTATTCTCCTTTTGGCTTAGGTACAGAATGGCCCTCTGACTGGGTTGGACGCGGGGCCTCTATAAAAGCGGATATCAAAACGTTGTTCGTTACTCCGGCCGTCGGTTATAAACTGCCCGATTGGGGTATTGGCACGATCAAAATTGGGGCAGGATTAAGAATGGCCGTATTCGGCAAAGTCAAACTAAAGCGGGCCGTCCAATCCTTTACTCCCGAAGGTACCTTTACGTTAAACGGAGACCTAGACAAAACGGCTTTTGGATTCAATGCCGGCATTTTATACCAGCCGATCAAAGACGTTACCCTTGGATTCACTTACCGTAGCAAAGTTAAAACAAAGTATTCAGGAGATGCAGAATTTGTCAATCTTCCGGTTGGATTTCCAAATACGGCCAAAGGTTCAGCAGAAATTACGCTTCCCTCCAGCTACGTTGTTGCCCTTAATGTGAAACCGATTAAGGGACTAACAACGGAACTCGATTATGTTTGGTGGGGATGGTCCAGCTACGATAAGCTGGCTATCAACTTCGACCAGACGATTCCAGCTCTTGGCGGAAATAAGATCGTAAATGAAAGAAATTATAAAGATTCATGGCAACTTCGTTTTGGTGCCGAATATTCTGAACTGGGCATTAAAGGGTTGACTATTCGAGGAGGTATCGCATACGACAAAAATCCGATTCGTGACCGGTATGTAGATCCAACACTTCCCGACGCTGACCGCTGGTTATTCTCCGGGGGATTAAGTTATAACCTAACCGATTATCTGGCTGTGGATGTGGCCTACATCTTCATCAGGACAAAACAGCGGGAAGTTACTAATACTACGGCAGGTGGCATTGATGGAGTCTATAACACCTATGCCAATCTACCAAGCTTCGGCCTCACCATGAAATTATAATTGAAATACGGAGATCACGTTATGAATTATTTAGTTAGCAAAACAAAAAGATTTATCTCGTTATTTTTCCTGCTAGCCTTAATTGTCAGCTGTAAGGATTATAGCAGTCTTGATATAAAGCCCGTCGAATCCGGCAGCGCCGATTTTTCTTCCTATGTTTCGGTAGGCAATAGTTTAACTGCAGGCTTTCAAAGCAATGCACTCTATGAGAGTGCGCAAAAATATTCATATCCAAATTTGTTGGCTCATCAATTAAGAGCTAAAGATTTTGAACAGCCTCTTATCAGCGATCCCGGCATCGGTAGCCCCGGTCGTATAGAACTAACAAATCTGGAAAACAGTACTACAAGATATAATACCAATCAGGGACAGCCTATTAATACGGGCATTGGTCATCCATACAATAACTTGGGTGTCCCGGGTATTAAAGTCGATGCATACCAGAATGCACCGAGCAACAATCCATTCTATCCACTTATTGTCAATAATGGCAATCCCCAAAGTCCATTATCTAATATCCAGGCCGCGGTACAAGAGTTACAACCAACCTTTGTTACCTTTTGGCTTGGTAACAACGACATTCTGGATTATGTCACCAGTGGTGGATTACGTGCATTTACCAATCCTGTTGATTTCCAAAATCAATACGTATCTGCAATTGCGCAGATCCATGGATTGGAATCAAGTCCTAAAATTCTTGTGCTGAATATTCCTTCGGTTGCGTCCATTCCATTTGCAACAGCTGCCGGACCTCAATTACAAAACCAAATTGCGAATAACGATCAGGTGCCGGGCATTGTAGTTCAAAAAACCTTCTACCAGGCAAATCAAGCTATTGGTGCATCCGAAAACAAGGATTATGCTGGCCTAATTGGCAAGGAAGATTTAGACAATACTTCAAAAGCACTAATATTACTCACGGGCAGAGATTATTTACCTTATATAGGCGTAAGTGCAAACCCGCAAGCTCCTTCCTATAATCAACAGGCTGTTGCTGCTATCCTAAACTACTGGAGAGGGTATATCGTTAATGCAGGCTATGCTTCTGAGCAAGAAGTAGCAAATTATTCGCAGCAAGATATTGAAAATGCGTTGACCCAAATCACTATTGGCCAGTACCAACAAACATTTGGAGCCACTCAAGCAGCGCAGTTTGCCGCCAATTATCCGGGATTTGATTTCAACCAGCCATTCGGACTAAGCGGGCAGAATCCTTTCCCTAACCAGTTTGTGTTAGGAGAAAATGAAATAAGTATTACCAATACCGTTACCGGAATTTATAATCAAGTTATTGCATCGCAAGGCGACATCCAATTTGACGTCAATAATTTCTTTAACCAGATTGTCTCAAATGATCAATATACAGATCTTAATTCTGGTATTACCTTAAAACCCGCAATTGGCAGTCTATTTAGTCTGGACGGCATCCATCCTACAAATCGTGCTTATGCGGTAATAGCAAATAAATTGATTGAAAAAATTAATGCTTCAACAAATTCGAATATTCAAAAAGTAAATTTATCGAATATTCCGGAAGGGATTCCTGTTGCCTCTGAAGTTGCAGTTAATTAAACTCTTACCCAAAAATAATAGAACATTCTGGTGGGGGATTAAAAATCCTCCACCCTTTTTTATTTAACTAACATTTCGATTCCCTTCCATCCCTTTGTATCTTCCGCTGAATTTAAAAATAACCTTGGTATGTCATTTACTCAGAAACTCGAAGCTTCTATCACTACCGCACAATCTACGGTTTGTGTAGGATTGGATCCCAACCTGGATTTACTTCCGCAACCTGTTAAAAGGATGGATTTGTCCCCCGCTGAAAAGGTGGAACAGTTCTTAAAGAAAGTAATTGATGTTACCCAAAAGCACTGCGCTGCCTACAAACCGAACCTTGGTTTCTTTGAAGCACTTGGCGCTGACGGCTGGGATACTTTCCAGAAAATTCTAACGTATATTCCAGACGAAAAAATCATTATTGCTGATGCCAAACGGGGGGATATCAGTTCAACAGCAGAGCATTATGCCAAAGCCTTTTTTGAGCAACTTAATGTGGATGCGATTACCTTAAATCCCCTCATGGGTTTCGAAACGCTGGATCCATTTCTCGGAAAAAAATCGAAATGTATTTACGTACTGACACTTACTTCTAATCCGGGAGCTAAAGATATCCTGCTTCAAAAGTTGGAAAACGGACAAATAATATCCAATTATATTTCTAAACAATTACAAAACAAGCAGCAAGGAACCCAAACCTCAATAGGAATGGTAGTAGGCGCTACCCAGGCCAGCGATATTCAGCCTGTGGTCAAACAATTCAAAAAGTCTCCTCTTTTGATTCCCGGCATTGGTAAACAAGGAGGTGACATAAAAGACCTGACTGATGCGTTAGAACATCACTCCGGCATCCCATTGATTAACTCCAGCAGAAGCATAATATACGCCGGCTCAAATTCTGAAACATGGGAACAGGCTGTTTCTGATGCCGCTCAAAATCTTAAAACAAAATTAGATTCACTTACGCAGAAGTATGTCAAATAAAAAGACGGTCATTGTATTTACAGATGGAGCATGCAGCGGAAACCCAGGTCCCGGTGGCTGGGCGGCACTGCTCCAGTGGAATCAAAAGGAGCGCACCATCACAGGAGGCGAATCCCATACTACCAATAACCGAATGGAAATGCGCGCCGTTATCGGAGCATTAAATGCGATCAACCAACCCTGTCATGTCAAAATTCATAGTGACAGTGCCCTCATCATCAATGCTTTTAAGCAAGGATGGGTTGATGGTTGGCTCAAACGAAACTGGAAAAAAGCCAATAAAAAGCCAGTCGAAAATCAAGATCTCTGGCAGGAAATGCTAGCCGCTATGCAACCTCATGATGTAGAATGGATCAAAGTAAAAGGCCATGCGGATAATGAACGAAATAATCGGGTAGATCGGCTCGCGGTAGAAGCTTCAAAAAAATTTCAATAACCAGCAGAAAGTAATTTTCTTTTTACTTACTACTCAATACTGTGTTAAGATTTGCGAAAGGCTTTAAATTCATATCAGAATACATACCTCGCTGGGCCATCATATAGCCGGTAATAGCAATCATGGCGGCATTATCGGTGCAATATGCTAATTTTGGAATATGTAATGTACATTCCATTTCATTAGCCAGTTCCCCGGTTTTTCGACGAAGCATGGAATTTGCCGACACTCCTCCCGCTAAAGCAATCGTACGTACACCGGTGTATCTGATAGCATTTCGAAGCTTCTTGATCAATACCTCCGTGATTGCCTCTGAAACGCTGGCACAAACATCATTCAGATGATCGGACAAAAATGTTTCCCGATCTGATTGATCTTCAAGGTAATACTTGACAGAGGTTTTGAGTCCTGAAAAGCTAAATTCAAATTTGCGATCCAGCAATGCCTGAGGAAAATCATAAAAATCAGGATCTCCTTCCCCAGAACGTTTGTCGATTATGGGACCGGCAGGATAAGGGAGCCCTAAAATTTTTCCAATCTTATCAAAGGCTTCTCCCGCTGCGTCATCACGCGTCTGCCCCAGCAATTCGTGTTCAAATGGGCCGGTAACATGAACAAGCTGCGTATGTCCGCCCGATACGGTGAGTGAGACAAACGGATATTTAGGGTGTTCTTCAATAAAATTGGCATAGATATGTGCATCCATATGATTGACACCAATTAGCCGGGTATCCCTCGACAGGCAAAACCCTTTGGCAAAACAGAGTCCTACCAGTAACGACCCCATAAGTCCGGGGCCCTGGGTAACGGCTACGGCGTCAATCTCATCAAGATCGGTATCTGCCTCTGTAACAGCCTGCTGCACTGTCCGCCAAATCGTCTTATGATGCGCCCGAGAAGCCAATTCGGGGACAACCCCACCATATTGTTCATGGATCGACTGTGAAGCGATTATGTTGGATTTGAGTCCCTCGTCTGTAAAAACAGCCGCGGCCGTCTCATCACAAGAGGATTCGATACCAAGGATCTTCATACACCTTGCAACTATTTAAAAACTATTATACAGAAAACTATTTTGACTAACCTCAGGCAATGCTCAGCATTCGTTCGATGGGCAAATGTGCTTTCTCTGCCAATTCTTCAGGCACTTTCACTTCAAACTGATCATACTTAAGCGAATCGTACAGCTTTTCTAAGGTAATCATTTTCATATACTCACAAACGGAATTTTCATTAGCCGGATAAAATTTCTTATCCGGATTCTCTTTGCGCATCCGATGTAGTATACCGGTCTCGGTAGCCACTACAAATTCATCGGCATCCGACTCCTGGGCATGATTCAACATCCCGCTGGTAGAATGAATATGTCCATCCTTACAATCAAAATACATTGCTGATTTCATCATACAGGAAGTCGAGCAGCCACATTCGGGATGAATTAAGATCTCGGCATCCGGATATTCTTTCTGCTTTTCACTTAAGTTAAGCTCACCGATTTTCTCGTGGACATGGCAAGCCCCCTCCCAGATATTAAGCTCGCGACCAGTTACCATTTCAATATATGATCCTAAAAATTTATCCGGCAGAAACAGGATTTCTTTATCTTCTGGAATGGACTCAACGATATCAAC